>Ga0209385_1000297_pt1 | contig 19759 bp, 14 predicted proteins | sample NGEPerB_FD_184506 | JGI IMG/M metagenome (GOLD analysis project Ga0209385, IMG submission 184506) | Arctic peat soil microbial communities from the Barrow Environmental Observatory site, Barrow, Alaska, USA - NGEE PermafrostAB12-B... | ecosystem: Environmental > Terrestrial > Soil > Wetlands >... | reverse complement strand
GCCGGGGCACCGCGGCACCGCCGGCGGTGATCATGCGCAGGGAGGAGAGGTCGACCTCGTGGGACTGCGCGTACCGGAGCAGGTCGCTCCAGATGGTGGGCACCCCGGCCGAGACGGTCGGTCGGTGGAGGGCGATGATGTTCGACAGCGGCTCGGCCTGCAGGAACTGCTGGGGCATGATCATGTCGGCACCGGTCAGGAAGCAGCCGTACGGGGTACCCCACGCGTTGGCATGGAACATGGGCACGATGGAGAGCACCGAGTCCTGCTCATTGATGCCGAGCGACGACCCCGAGGTGATGGCGAACGTATGCAGGAAGGTCGACCGGTGACTGTAGGCCACGCCTTTCGGGTTGCCCGTCGTTCCCGACGTGTAACACATGGCCGCCGCCTGCCGCTCGTCGAAGGTGGGCCAGTCGTACCCCGGCTCTTCGGCGGCCAGCAGGTCCTCGTAGGAGAGGGTGTCCCCCAGAGCGCTCGCATCCCCTGCGCCGTTCACGATGATGTGCTTGACCGTGGTCAGCTGGTCGCGGACACGAGCCAGCAGCGGGGCGATCGAGGCGTCGACGATGATGACCTGGTCCTCGGCATGGTTGATGACGTAGGCCAGCTGCTCGGGGAACAGGCGGAGGTTGAGGGTGTGGAGCACCGCCCCCATGGCCGGGATGCCCAGGTAGGCCTCCAGATGGGACTGGTTGTTCCACAGAAAGGTCCCCACCCGGTCGCTGTCCCCCACCCCAAGGCGTCCGAGTGCCTTGGCCAGGCGCTCCGATCGTTCCGCCACCTCGGTGAATGTCGCCGCGGTGGACTCGCCGGCGGACCCGGTGACCGTGACCACCCGGCTGTCACCGTAGACGTTCTGTCCGTGGCGCAGAATGCCGCTCACCAACAATGGTGCGTCCTGCATGGTGCTGAGCACTGTCGATCCTCCCCTGTCCCCGTCCGGAACCCCGGATGAACGAGCATACCGATCGCGGCCCGCCCAGGGGTTGCGTCCGGGCCGGACCGGTGGTGGACTTGATCGACGCGCGGCGTCCGGCGCCCCTCCGCCCCTTCCGGGCGGAGGGGTCCCCGGACCGGCCCGTCGTCCTCTGAGCGCGTGGCTCATTCTGTCCCCCTCCCCCGGAGCGGAGGTGCGGTCCCATGGGAAGAGTGCTCGGAGCCGTGGTGCTCGGAATCGTGACCCTCGTCAGCTGCGCCGTCCTGGTGGCGGTCGTCCTCGGGACGGGCTCCGCCGGTTCGGTCCCCCCCGCCTCGACGGCGAGTGCCGCGGGCGGCGCTCCCGCATCCGGCGGCAGCCGAACCCGCACCGCCATCCCCTCTGCGTGGGTGACCCTCTACGAGGAGGCGGCCACCACCTGTCCGGGCCTGTCGTGGTCGCTCCTCGGGGCCGTCGGGACCGTCGAGTCGGACAGCGGCCAGTCCACGGCACCCGGCGTGTGGTCCGGAACGAACAGCGCGGGCGCCGAGGGCCCCTTCCAGTTCGAGCCGGCCACGTTCGCCGCCTATGCCACGGCGGGGCCCGGAGGCGCCCGGCCCCCGACGCCCTACGACCCGGTCGACGCCGTCTACTCCGCTTCCCGCCTGCTCTGCGCCGACGGAGCCGGCAACCCCTCCACCCTCCGTGGTGCCGTCGCCTCGTACAACCACTCCGAGACCTACGTGAACACGGTGCTGACCCTGGCGATCGCCCTGGGCGAGGACCCGGGCCTCTCGGGCACCGTCGCCACCGCGCTCTCCTTCGCCGCCGCCCAGCTGGGCACACCCTATCTGTGGGGCGGCACCGGCAGCGGCGGATTCGACTGCTCGGGTCTGACCCAGGCGGCCTACCGGCAGGCCGGGATCGTGCTGCCCCGCGTGGCCCAGGGCCAGTTCGACGCCGGACCCGTCCTGGCCGGTGGAGCGACGGTGGAGCCGGGCGACCTGATCTACTTCGGCACAGGGCCCTCCGCCGTGGACCACGTCGGCCTCTACGTGGGGGCCGGGGAGATGATCGACGCCCCCCACACCGGCGCCCTGGTCCGCTATGACGACGCTGACTGGTCGGGTCTGGTGGGGGCCACCCGACCCGGGTAGCCAGGTCGCGGCGGTAGCCTCGGCCCCGATGTGGCCCGCCACCTGTCCCGGACGACGATGACCTACGTGCTGGTGCACGGCGGGGGCAGCACCGGCCGCTTCTGGGACCGCCTGCTCCCACATCTCGATCGGCCGGCGCTCGCCGTCGATCTGCCCGGTCGTGCCGGGAAGCCGGCGGACCTCGCCACGCTCTCGGTCGAGGAGGAGACGGCATCGGTCGTGGCCGACATCGAGGCAGCGGCCATCGACGGGCCGATCGTCCTGGTGGCGCACTCCTCGGGCGGCCTGGTCGCACCCGGCGTCGTCGTCGCCCTCGGCGGCCGGTGCACCTCCGTCGTGCTGAATGCCGCCCTGGTCCCGACCGAGGGCGGATGCGGTGCCGACTGTATGAAGGAGCGCCACCGCGAGGGCCTGGTCCTGGCCCTCGAGGCGGCCGCACGTGACGGCAGGGCGATCACCCTCCCCGGCCCACCCGACGATCCCGAGACGTTCCGCCACGCCTACGGCGGCGAGCCGCTCGATGATGACACGCTGGCGTTCGTCGTCGATCCCGTGCGCTGCGCCGAGGACACGGTGCACCACTACTTCCAGCCGGTCCACTGGGCCGGCGTGGCCGGCACCCCGATCACCTACGTGGTCAACAGGCAGGACCGTCCCGTGTCACCGACCACCCAGGAGGCGATGGCGAAGCGACTTCCTCAGCCGGTCAGCGTGGTCCGGGTCGACTCGGGCCATCTCCTGCCGGTGACGGATCCCTCCGCCTTCGCGGCCATCCTCGCCGGCGTCTCCCACTGAATCGCCGGCCGGGACCCGGGTCGTCCCTGCGGCCCAGGGCGGCCCGGCCTACTGCAGGGCGAGCTGGCCGGGCACGATCGGTGCCGGCAGGGCCGTCTCACCCATCAGGTACCGGTCGACCGCGGAGGCAGCGGAGCGGCCCTCGGTGATGGCCCACACGATCAGGCTCTGGCCGCGGGTCATGTCGCCGCAGACGAAGACGCCCTCCACATTGGTCGACCAGTTGGGGTCGGCGACCACGCTTCCCCGTGCGTCGAGCCGGAGGTCCAGCTCGGCGACCACGCCGGTACGCTCGGCACCGAGGAACCCCATCGCCAACAGGACCAGCTCACAGGGCAGCTCGAACTCGGAGCCCTCCACGGCGAGGAACTGCGGCCTGCCGCCGTCACCGGGTGCCAGCTCCACCTGCTGTCCACGCAGCGCCCGGACGCGACCGGACCCGTCATCGAGGAACTCGGCGGTGGTCGCCGAGAAGATGCGCTCGCCTCCCTCCTCGAGGGCCGAGGAGGTCCGGAGGATCAGCGGCCAGGTCGGCCAGGGATTGTCGCCCGTGCGCTCGAGGGGCGGCTCCGGCATGATCTCGAGCTGGTGGACGCTGAGTGCCCCCTGGCGGTGCACGGTACCCAGGCAGTCGGCGCCGGTGTCACCACCCCCGATGATCACCACGTGCTTCCCGTGTGCGGATATCGGCGAGGTGGTGAGTGTCCCCTCCTGGACCATGTTCGACGGCTTCAGGTAGTCCATGGCGCGATGGATGCCCGCCAGGTCGCGACCCGGCACCGTCAGGTCGCGCGGCAGTGTCGCACCCCCGGCCAGCACCACGGCGTCGAACTCCTCGACCAGCGAGCGTGCGCGGACCACGGTGGCCTCGGCGGCCACTGCCCGGCTCACCTCGGGAGCGCTCTCCCCCACCGAGACCCCGCACCGGAACTCGACGCCCTCGGCCTCCAGCTGGGCGAGGCGCCGGTCGAGGACGGCCTTTTCCATCTTGAACTCGGGGATCCCGTAGCGGAGGAGCCCGCCAGGCCGCTCGGCCCGTTCGAAGACGACCACGCCGTGGCCGGCCCGGGACAGCTGCTGGGCCGCGGCCAGCCCTGACGGGCCCGAGCCGACGACGGCGACCCGCTTACCGCTCGGCGTTCTCGCCGGTACCGGTCGGACCCACCCCTCCGACCATGCCCGCTCGATGATCTCGTACTCGATCCGCTCGATGGTCACCGGATCGTCGTTGATGCCCAGCACGCAGGCCCCCTCGCAGGGGGCCGGGCAGAGGCGACCGGTGAACTCGGGGAAGTTGTTGGTGGCGTGCAGGCGTTCGACGGCCTCCGACCAGTCCTCCCGGTACACCAGGTCGTTCCACTCGGGAATCAGGTTGCCCAGCGGGCAGCCCTCGTGGCAGAAGGGGATCCCGCAGTCCATGCACCGTGCTCCCTGCTGCATGGCCGCCTCTGCCGGGAACGGCTCGTAGACCTCCTTCCAGTCGCGCAGCCGGACCGGAACGGGTCGGCGGTGCGGCAATTGGCGCGGGAACTTCAAGAACCCGGAGATGTCACCCATGGGAGGCCTCCATGACCGCCTCGTCCACCGAGCGGCCCTCGGCGACGGCACGCTCGGTGGCCTCGAGCACCCGCCGGTAGTCGCGCGGCATCACCGTGACGAATTGATCGGAGGCGCTGACCCAGTCGGCCAGGATCTCCCGGGCCACCGCCGAGCCGGTCTCCTCGTGGTGGAGGACGACCCGGTCCCTCAGCCAGGCCCGGTCCGTCGGCGACAGGGGCTCGAGGTCGACCATCTCGCTGTTGTACACCCCGGCGAGGCGCCCCTCGGGGTCGTGGACGTAGGCCACACCGCCCGACATCCCGGCGCCGAAGTTGCGGCCGGTCGGCCCGAGGACCACCACCCGGCCCCCGGTCATGTACTCACACGCGTGGTCGCCCACACCCTCGACCACCGCTATGGCCCCCGAGTTCCGCACGCAGAACCGCTCGCCGACCTGGCCGCGCAGGAAGACCTCCCCGGCGGTGGCGCCGTAGAGGATCACGTTGCCGGCCACGATGTTCTCCTCGGCGGCGAAGGGGGACTCCTCCGGCGGCCGCACGATGATCCGCCCGCCGGACAGGCCCTTGCCCAGGTAGTCGTTGGTGTCCCCGAGCAGGCGCATCGTCACGCCCCTGGGGACGAAGGCACCGAAGCTCTGCCCGGCCGACCCCCGGAAGGTCAGGTCGATGGTGCCGTCGGGCAGGCCCGCACCCCCGTGCCGACGGGTGATCTCGTACCCGAGCAGGGTGCCCACCGTCCGGTCGACGTTGGTCACCTCCACCTCGGCCCGCACCGGGGTGCCATGCTCGATGGCCGGTCGGCAGGCCTCGAGGAAGGCGTGGTCCAGGGCCCGATCGAGGCCGTGGTCCTGCTGGTTGACACAGTGTCGCACCGCCCCCTCGGGCTGTTCCGGCTGCATCAGGATCGGCGTGAGGTCGAGGCCGCGGGCCTTCCAATGGGTGACCGCCTCGTCGGCGTCGATGAGGTCGACCCTGCCGACGGCCTCCTCCAGTGAGCGCAGCCCCAGGGCGGCGAGGTACTCCCGGACCTCTTCGGCGATGTACTCGAAGAAGGTCTCCACGAACTCCGGCGTGCCGCTGTAGCGGGCCCGGAGGGTGGGGTTCTGGGTGGCGATGCCGACCGGGCAGGTGTCGAGGTGGCAAACCCGCATCATGATGCAGCCCGACACCACCAGCGGTGCGGTGGCGAAGCCGAACTCCTCGGCCCCGAGGAGGGCCCCGACGATCACGTCGCGGCCGGTCTTCATCTGGCCGTCGACCTGGACGACGATGCGGTCCCGCAGGTCGTTGGCCATCAGGGTCTGCTGGGTCTCGGCCAGGCCGAGCTCCCAGGGGATGCCTGCATGCTTCTGGGAAGTCAGTGGTGTCGCGCCCGTCCCGCCGTCGTGTCCCGAGATGAGCACGACGTCCGAGTGGGCCTTGGCCACCCCGGCGGCCACCGTGCCCACGCCCACCTCGGCCACCAGCTTCACGTGCACGCGGGCCTCGGGGTTGGCCGACTTGAGGTCGTGAATGAGCTGGGCGATGTCCTCGATGGAGTAGATGTCGTGGTGCGGGGGCGGCGAGATCAGGCCGACGCCGGGGGTCGAGAACCTCGTCTTGGCGATCCACGGATAGACCTTGTACCCCGGGAGCTGGCCCCCTTCGCCCGGCTTGGCCCCCTGGGCGATCTTGATCTGGATGTCGTCCGCATTCACCAGGTACTCGGAGGTCACCCCGAAGCGGCCGGAAGCCACCTGCTTGATGGCGCTCCGTCGGAGGTCGCCGTTGGCGTCCGGCGTGGACCGCTCGGGGTCCTCCCCGCCCTCGCCGGTATTGGACCGCCCCCCCAGGCGGTTCATGGCGATGGCCAGCGTCTCGTGGGCCTCGGCCGAGATCGAGCCATACGACATGGCGCCGGTCGAGAAGCGGGCCAGGATGGCCGATGCCGGCTCCACCTCCTCGAGGGGGACCGGCGGGAGTTCGCCCACCTTGAGGCGCATGAGGCCGCGCAGCGTGGCCAGGTGCGCCGACTGGTCGTCCACGGCACGGGTGTACTCCTTGAACACGTCGTAGCGCTTGGAACGTGCGGCGTGTTGCAGCTTGAACACCGTCCGGGGGTTGAAGAGGTGGTACTCCCCCTCGCGGCGCCACTGGTACTCCCCGCCCACCTCGCGCTCGCGGTGGGCCAGTTCGGTCGGGCGTTCGAGGTGGGCGGTCCGGTGTCGCTGGGCCACCTCCGATGCCAGCACATCGAGGCCCACCCCTCCGATGCGGGAGACCGTTCCGGTGAAGTACTCGTCGATGACGTCGGAGGCGAGTCCCACCGCCTCGAACACCTGGGCACCCGTGTAGGAGGCCACCGTGGAGATGCCCATCTTGGACATCACCTTGACGATGCCCTTGGACGCCGCCTTGATGTAGTTCTTCTGCGCCTGCCGCGGGGTGACGCCGGTCAGGAGGCCCGATGCGATCATGTCGTCGATGCTCTCGAACGCCAGGTACGGATTGACGGCGGCGGCGCCGAATCCCTTGAGGAGTGCCATGTGGTGCACCTCACGGGCGTCCCCGGACTCCACGACCAGGCCGACCTGGGTCCGGGTCTTCTCCCGCACCAGGTGGTGATGGACGGCGGACACCAGCAGCAGCGAGGGGATGGGAGCCCACTCCGCCGTCGAGTTGCGGTCCGACAGCACGATCACGTCTGCGCCGTCGCGGATGGCAGCGCTCACCCGGTTCCGGACGTCCTCGATCGCGGCGGCCAACGCCCGGCCGCCGCCGTCCACCTCGAACAGGCCGTCGATGGCGAAGGCGCGGAACCCCGGGGTCGAGCCGTCCTCGTTGACGTAGACCAGCTTGGCCAGGTCGTCGTTGTCGATGACGGGCATGGGCAACACGATCTGCCGGCACGATGCCGCCGTCGGCTCGAGGAGGTTCGCCTCCGGCCCCACGGCAGACAGCAGCGAGGTCACCAATTCCTCGCGGATGGCATCCAGTGGTGGGTTGGTCACCTGAGCGAACAGCTGGGTGAAGTAGTCGTAGAGCAGGCGGGGATTGTCGGAGAGCACGGCGATGGCGGTGTCGCTGCCCATCGAGCCGATCGGCTCGGCCCCTGCCTTGGCCATGGGCTGGAGGATCAGGCGCAGCTCCTCGTTCGTGTAGCCGAAGAGCCGCTGGCGCCCAATGACCGAGGCGTGCTGGGGGGTGAGCATCGTGCGGGGGGGCAGGTCGTCGAGCTGGACCTGCCCGGCTTCGAGCCACTCGGCGTAGGGATGCTCGCGGGCCAGGGTGTCCTTGATCTCGTCGTCGTCGACGATCCGGCCCGCGGCCGTGTCGACCAGGAACATCCGGCCCGGCTGGAGGCGTCCCTTGCGCACCACCCTCTCGGGCGGCACGTCGAGGACGCCGACCTCGCTGGCCAGCACCACCAGGCCGTCGTCGGTGACCCAGTACCGGGCCGGGCGCAGCCCGTTCCGGTCGAGGACGGCGCCGATCACCGTGCCGTCGGTGAAGGCCACGGCGGCCGGCCCGTCCCACGGCTCCATCAGCGCTGAGTGGTAGCTGTAGAACGCCCGGCGGGCCGGGTCCATCGTGCGGTGGTTCTCCCACGCCTCGGGGATCATCATCAAGACGGCGTGGTGCAGGGGCCGTCCGCCGAGGTGGAGGAGCTCGAGCACCTCGTCGAACGAGGCCGAGTCACTGGCCCCCGCGGTCACGACGGGGAATGCCCGCTCGAGCCCGGGGATGAGGTCCGAGGCGCAGAGGGATTCGCGGGCCCGCATCCAATTGCGGTTGCCGGCCAGGGTGTTGATCTCGCCGTTGTGCGCCATGTACCGGTAGGGATGGGCCAGCGGCCACGAGGGAAAGGTGTTGGTGGAGAAGCGCGAGTGCACGAGCGCCAACCCGCTGGTCACCCGCTGGTCGGACAGGTCGGGGAAGAACTCCGCGAGCTGGCGGGAGGTGAGCATGCCCTTGTAGATGATGGTGCGAGCCGACAGGGACGCGAGGTAGCAGTTGTCGATCTGGTGCTCGGCCCTCTTCCGCAGCACGAACGCCAGGCGGTCGACGGCCAACGCCGGATCCCCGGGGCTGAGCACGGTGTCCGCGGACGGGGCCACGAAGAGCTGGTGCATCGAGGGCCGGGCGGCGTCGGAGATCGACCCCAGCGTGGCATCGTCGATCGGGACGTCGCGCCAGCCGATGACATCGAATCCCTCGTCCTGGGCCAGCTTCCCGATGGCGGCCCGGGCCGCTGCGGCCTCGGCGCCGTCCCGGGAGAGGAAGGCGATCCCGGTGGCATAGCGGCCCGGGGCCGGCAGTTCGAAGTCGACCTCGTCCGCATAGAAGTCGTGCGGGACCTGGATCAGGATGCCCGCCCCGTCCCCACTGTCATCCTCGCTGCCGGTCGCCCCCCGGTGGGCAAGGTGCTCGAGTGCGGAGATGGCCTGGCGGACGAGGCCGTGGGAGCGGCGCCCGTGGAGATCGGCCACCAGGGCCACCCCACAGGCATCGTGTTCGAACCTCGGGTCATAGAGCCCACCACGCGGGGCACGGTTCACAGCGGCGCCGGTAGACACCGCCGGCTGGCGCCGGTCCACCGGGGTGGACGTACGGGCGCCGTCGTCCATGCCTTGGAATGTCGTCATCGGGTCGCTCCAACGAGGGAAGTGGATCTACCCGCCCGGGACGACGCTGGCCCATGCGCGGTCCGTAGATGGTACACGCCCCGGACCCGCTTCCCCTCGTGTGGCGACGCACCTGTGCCGGCCCCGGATGCCTCGGGGCGGCCGTAGCATGTGTGCATGGCCACCGACCCGCCCGGCGATGCGATTCCGGTGGGGGTCGACAGCAGCAGACTCGGACTCCCCGGCCCACACCGCGCCGCTCTCACCGGATGGTGACCGCCGCCGGCGATCCCCCGGTGGCCCTGACCATCGCCGGATCGGACTCGGGCGCCGGGGCGGGCATCCAGACCGACCTCAAGACGATGAGCGCTCTCGGCATCTTCGCCACCACGGCCATTACCGCAGTCACCGCCCAGAACACCGCCGAGGTGGTTCTCGTGCACCACGTTCCCGTTGAGGTGGTCGAGGCCGAGATCACCGCCGTGCTGTCCGACCTCCCGGTAGCTGCGGTCAAGACCGGAATGCTCGGGACCACGGAGGTGGTCAGGGCCGTGGCCCGGCGCGCCGCCGCCGGTGATCTGCCCCTGCTCGTGGTGGACCCGGTCATGGTGGCCTCGAACGGCCGTGTCTTCCTGCCGGAGGAGGCCGTGGACGCCTACCGGGTCGAACTCCTGCCCCACGCCCTGATCACCACGCCCAACCTGTGGGAGGCCGCGCTGCTGGCCGGGGTCGACCCCTCCTCCGTGGGCAATGTCGACGCCATGGCCGACGCGGCCCGGCGCATCCACCGGCTCGGACCGGCCTGGGTGCTGGTCAAGGGCGGCCATCTCCCCGGCGTCGAGTCCCCCGTCGGGGCCGGGACCCCGAAGCTGGTCCCCGACGTCCTCTTCGACGGCGAACACCTCACGGTCCTGGAGGGGGAACGGATCGAGACCCCCAACACCCACGGGACCGGCTGCACGCTGTCAGCGGCCATCGCCGCCCTCTTGGCCTCCGGGTCAGACGTGCCCGTGGCCGTGGCCTCCGCCAAGGAGTTCGTACGCGCGGCCCTCGTCGGCGGCCGCACGTGGCGACTGGGCCGAGGCCATGGTCCGCTCGATCACTTCGGATGGTCGGCCCGGCCCCGGACCGGCACCACCGCCGACCTCGGTGCCGGGACATGACAGTGGCCGGGCCCAGAGGACCCGGCCACTCCCCCCCCGTCTCCACAGGATCCTGTCGCCACTTGGATCAGTTGCCCCTCCTCATGACAGGCCCCGGGGGGCCTGTCGATGCTGCACGTATTGTGAGGGATCGGTTGTCAATTGTAAACATCTGATTAACCACCTTCACTCTGAGTGACACATTCGACTCCCATTGTGGCGCTGACAACAACCGTCACTCGTCCTAAGTTGGGGGTATGGTCACCGTCCGGTCACACGCACTCGCCCGGCTGGTCGCCTGGGGACGCGTCGGCATCGGCGTCACCGCCCTGGCCGCCCCGACCCTGATGACCCGGCCATGGGTCGGCGATGCCGCCGAGGACCCGTCGGTCCGGCTCCTGGCCCGCACCATGGGCGGGCGGGACCTCGCCCTCGGGGCCGGCGCCCTGAGGGCACTGGCGGGCACCGCGCCGGAGGCCCGTCCCTGGGTGGCGCTCGGCGGCTTGGCCGATGCAGTGGATGCCGTGGTGACCCTGATGGCCTTCCGCACCCTCCCCCGCCTCGGCCGGTGGGGCATCCTTGCCTCGACCGTGGGTGCCGCCGCCATTTCGCTCGGCGTGGCCGCCTCGCTCGACCCCCTGCCGACCGACCGCTGAACCGGGCCGTTCCGCCATCATCGGTGGCATCGGGGGCGCGCGTTCAGTGGCCTGCGATCACCGCCGTGGCCGGCGGAATGACTCCTGGTCCTGTGGCGAGGCAGGACGCCCGCACCGCCGGGTCGGCGGCGGCGTGCAGCACCGGGGGTCGGAGGAAGGCCGGTGGCCGGGTGAAGTCGACCATGTCCAAGAGGTCGTTGGCCGCGGCGTCCCTCCTGGTCAGCGCAGGCAGGTTCCACTTGGTCTCGACCAGGCGGAGGACCGAGGTGTGGTCGTACACCAAGTGGGAGACATGGCCCTTCCGGGCGTAGGGGCTGACCAGCCCGGCCGGCACCCGGAACCCGAGGCGGTCGAAGGCGCCGGGGACATCGGTCGGTGCCAGCATCGGGGGGACGTCATCGGGGGTCACCGCCGAAGGGGGAGGCACATGGTCGTAGTAACCGCCGTGCTCGTCGTAGGTCCAGACGAGGAGCGACCTGGCCCACTTCGGCCCGGACAGCACCGCGTTGACCACCTGGGCCAGAAAGGCATCTCCGTACTGGATGTCCTGGGGGTCCTCCTCCGACTGCTTGTCGAAGTCGGGGTCGACGAGGGAGAAGCTCGGGAGGTCGCCCGAGGCGCAGTCGGCGTAGAACCCGGTGATAGGGGCCAACCCCGAGGCGATCGACGGGTTGGAGAGTGAGGAGATGAACACCCCGGCGGTCGGCAAGGTGGAGTAGTAGTTCCTCCACGAGATCCCGTGCCTGTTCAGCAGGTCGAAGACCGTCCCGTTGGGTGGAAGGGCGGTCGGGAAGGTGTCGTCGATCAGACCGAGCGACGTGCCGGCCACCAGGTAACGGCGATTGGGGTACGTCTGGGCCAGCACCGACGAGAAGTATCGGTCTGCTACGGGGAACGTCGCAGCCAGCGAATTGGTGAACGGCAGGTCGGCGGGCGTCCAGTACCCCATGGCGACCGGGCCCGAGTCGCTGATCACGAACCCCTGGTTGGTGCCGCCCGAGAACTGGATGTGCGAGGCGTTCCAGCTCTGGGACGGTTTGCCATCGAGCTGGCACGGGGTGGGCATGTGGAACGACCGGATCCGGTTGCCCCGGCCGTCCGGGTTGGTCGCGTCGGGCAGTCCGTCGGAGCCCCTGGCCAGCACGTCACCGCGGCCCAAGGCGGCCAGGACGTTGTCGAAGGAGTGGTTCTCCATCATGACCACCACGATGTGGTCGACGTCGGGGAGCTGGTCGCTCCCCACCGGCACCCTCGGATCGGGGGGCATTCCCACCCGACGGGCGGACCGTACCGGCCCCGCAGCGGTCGTCGACGACGGAGCGGACGAGGGACCCCGGCCGCAGGCTGCCAGAGCGGCCCCGGCAACGCCGAGCGCGGCAGTGCCGAGCAGGGCCCGGCGGCTCACGACCGGGCCATCGCCTTCCGGCGACACCGGCCGAGGATCCGGATCATGCCGTGCCACCGTTCCACCCCTTTCGTCCGAACCGGCTCCCCGGGCCGGTCTTCCGGAGTGTATCCACAGCCACCCGAACGAAGGTGACCGAGCTCCCGCCGGTAGGATGCGGTGGTCATGGTCAGCACCACCCCGGACGTCTCGTCGCCGACGTCTCCGCCAACCGACACGGTCGACCCGGCCCGACGCACCTACCAGCAGGCGTCCCTGCGGGGCCCGGCGCTGCTCGTGCTCGGCATCGCCGTCTTCATCGTCGTCGTCGGCGTCGTGGGCTCGGCGCTCACCTCCGGGAACACCACGACCCTGTCCGTCCAGCGGATCACCATTCCCGGCGGCAACGTCGTCCAGCTGACCCCTGCCACCTCCGCGCTGCACTCGATCGTCGGCGCCGGCGACCCCCCCTCCGACATCCTCGGCGATCTCGCGGTCCCTGCCGGCAGCCGGGTCATGGGCACGGTCGACTCCGACCAGGGCGCGGCCCAGTTCGACCGGACGGTCACCCTCACTGTCGGCCTCTCCGCCGATCAGGTGGTCGCCCTCTACCGGAAGCTGCTCCCGCACCTCGGTTGGCAGGTGATCTACTTCGGTACCGGAGCCCAGCGGGATGGGCAGGGTACCGAGGTGCTGGCCAAACACGGGAGCGGCGACGGGTACTACTGGGAGGTTGGTGCAGTCGTCTCACCGACCACCTCGACCGGCACCACGCCGTTCTCCCTCGAGCTGTTCCAACTTCCCGACGGCAACTGATCGGCCCCGGGGTCGGTGGCTTCGGGCCGAACCACCCCATCGGTGGGCGGTGGGCCAACGTGCTCGTCCGCCGGGTCGTCGGCCTGCCCCAGCATCCAGGCCCACAGGAACAGATTGATGGGGTACAGGAGATAGCCCACCCGGGTCGCCGGGGCCAGCAGGATGGCGATCAGCATGACCCATCCGGTGAGGGCGGCGACCCCAGCGGCATCCCGGGGCGGCTTCCTCAGCAGATGCCGGATCAGGACGGCGACCCCCACGACCACCACCACCACCACATACGGTCGGTGGATCCCGGGGAAGGCAGAGACCAGCATGTGGCCGGGAAGCGCGCTGCCGGCCGGGGACGACACGCCGGCCAGGCCCAAGGGGAAGCGGATCGCGTTGTCGACGAACGCCGAAGGGTTCCGCAGGGCCACCGGGACGATCACCGGCACCACGACGACGACGACGCCCACCACGTACCGGACGACGGCCCGGTGCCTTCGCTGGTCGTAGGCGCCCCACAGGGCAAGGAGGACCAGGGGCCACGCCGTGAACTTCAGTGACGACGCCGCCCCCAGCGCCAGTCCGGCCAGGAGTGGTCTTCGGCGCTGGAGCGCCACCAGGCCCAGCAGCATCAGCGCGACCACCGGCATGTCGTCACCCCCGGTGGACAGAGGAAGCGCTGCAGTGGGCAGGACGGTGAGGGCCTGGAGGGCGCGGTAGCGGGCGTCCGAGGGGGGCCGGATCCGGCTCAGGGCGACGAGTGTGACGACCGCGGTGAACACCAGGAACTGGATGCGGGCGTCGGTGAGCCGTGCTTCGTCCTTGCTCACACTGGAGAAACCGAAGATGACCATCCCGGGGAGATAGGGGTAGTAGAGCTCGTAGACTGGCTCCTTGGTCTGGTGGATGAGGATATGGCCGTTGCGGTCGATCACCTGGTAGGGATCCTTGCCGTGGGCGGCCCGCACTCCCGCCTGTTCGACGACCAGGACCTCGGGTTGGACGTGCAGAGCGGCATTCCCCTCGGAGCGCCAGATCACCTCCATGGTCAGCGGAACGATCGTGGCCCCGAACAGGACCATCAAGAAAGCGACCACGCGGGCGGCCCTCCGCCACCGCACTCCCGACCGGGACGGTCGTGCGTCCTCGGACGCCTCACCGCTGCCGGGCCGACCGGCCTCCCCTGTCCGCCGGTCGGCGACGGTGGACCGCCACCCGGCCAGCGCCGTCACTCCCGCCGCCGCCAGATAGGGGCCCACGGCCATCTGACCCCACTGCCGATAGAGCGGGATGCCCACCGCCAGCGCGGTCACCCCGGCGAACAGCGCCGAACAGCCGTAGAGCAGCGCGTCCCGCCACTCGGGCGAGAGGCGCCTGAGGCCGAACAGGACCCGGCGCACGGGAACGGGGTAGGCCGCCCACCGCTCGTCGCCGGCCGCCGACACAGCACTCGGGTGCGTCCACGGGCCATCGCTCGGCACGGTCGAGGGTATCACCGGACCCACCGCCGGACGGAGTGATCAGCCACCGGTTGCCGGCGCATCGTCTTCCCCCTCGGTGCCGAAGAGTGAGCGATAGAAGGAAAGTTCCGCCTCGAGGCACGCCTCGATGGTCGCCGCCCGTCGGAACCCGTGCGATTCGCCCTCGAAGACGATCAGCCGGCAGGGGACCCGATGGGCCGCCAACTCCGCGGCGAAGCGCTCGGACTGGGCCGCAGGCACCACCGGGTCATCGGCCCCCTGGAGGAGCAGCACCTCGCCGGAGACCTGATCCGCATGGTGGATCGGCGAACGGGAGCGGTACCGCTCCGCCGCCTCGGGCCACGGCCCGACCAACGAGTCGACATAGCGGGACTCGAAGTCGTGGGTGTCGGTCGCCAGGGTCTCGAGATCGGTCACCCCGTACCAGGCCACCGCCCCGGCGAACCGTCGCGAGCGGATCAGCGCCCCGAGGGCGGTGAGCCCACCGGCACTCCCTCCCCGGATGGCCATGCGGCTCCCGTCGACCCACCCCTCCCGGTCCAACGCCACCGCAACGTCGGCGCAGTCGTCGATGTCGGCGACACCCCACTCGCCGTCGAGGCGCTTCCGGTAGGAGCGCCCGTAGCCGCTGCTGCCGCGGTAGTCGACGGCCGCCACCGCCAGGCCACGGCTGGTGAAGAACTGCACCACCGGGTCGAACCCGGACTCTGCCGCGCCTGTCGGCCCGCCGTGGCAGAACACGACCAGTGGCGGGCGCGCTCGGGCCGGCCCTTCCGCCGTCGCACTGGCAGGGGCGAAGAAGAGACCCGGCACCGGCCCGTGGTCGGTGTCCACCCGGAACGGCCGCGCCACGGAGACGTCTGCTCGTGCCACCCCGACGCCTGGCGGCGCCGAAAGCCGCTGGGGTGGGAACCGACCCCCCGGCGAGATCTCGAAGACGCCCTGTGCCTCGGTCGGGGTCGACCCGAGGATGCAGACCCGTTGGCGGCCCGTACCGGCCGCGGCCGGCGAGGCGGCCACGCCCGAAAGGGTCACGCACGGCTGGTCGATCTCGGTCATGAGCCAGTGGGGTGCCTGCGGCCCATCCGTCCCCGGCTGCAGGTGGACCAGTCGATCGCGACCGTCGCTGCGCATTCGGCAGGCGATCGACCCGTCGGACAGTTCGGCCATGGTCGCCTGTCCCAGCACCCAGTCAGGAGCATGGAACTCGCCCTCGACGTCGACCAGTGGTCCGACGACCTCGGTGCCGACGTTCCGCCCGTTACCGGGCGCCAGCCGGTAGGGCAGCCACCAACCGCTTCGGTCGTCGACGAACAGGAGGCTCCCGTCGCGGCACCATTGCGGCTGTCCGACCGCAACCCCGTCGCCGCCTGCCACCCGGTGCGGCCTGCCGATCCCGACGGTCCCGTCCGCCTCGTGGAGGCGGGCGACCCGCACCTCGGAGCTGTCCCAGGGCATGGACGGGTGATCCCAGGTCACCCAGGCGAGCCACTGCCCGTCCGGAGAGAGACGGGGCGAGCTCACGAAGTCCCCGCCGTCCACCAGGGACACGACCTGTTGGGAGCCGTCGACGGCCACCGCCACCAGGCGGTGCTCGGCCGCTCCGTCGGCGAGTCGTTCCTCGACCGACACCAGCCACGTTCCTTGACGGGTGACCCGACCGTCGGCGTAGCGGACGGTCGGTCCCCCGTACGGCGGTTCGGGAGTGAGCGGGAGGAGGTCGGCGCCGTCTCCGACCGTGGTCCGATACCAGCGCTGATCGCCCTGGTCGACGAAGTACAGCCGGCCGGCCGCCACCGTTGCAGCCGCTCCGCCGTACTCGTGTACGCGGCTGCGCACGCTCACCGCTCCTGGGGAGACATCGGCCACCGGCGCCCCCGGCACCGAGCGGACGACCACCTGGCGGCCTCCCTCGCCCGGCCGGCTCTCCGACCAGTAGACCGCGTCCCCGTCGCTCTGCAACCCGCTGCGGGACACCTTGCCGGCGGCCACATCCGACGCCGACCACGGCGATGGCCACCAGCCGAACACCGACTCCGAGGCCAGTACGGACGCTCTCGATGGGTCCGTGGCCTCCTCATCGCTCATGGACTCAGTACGGTACCCGGTATGACCCCCTCCCCACCGGTCGGCACAGGAACGGCTCCTGCCGATGGGTGCCAGGCGCCCGGCGCCTACTCGGCCTTCGTGGTGACCCGCAACGGAGATGCGGTGGATGCCGGGGTCAGCACCCGGGCCTTCGGCGACCTGCCCGGGGGCGACGTGGTCATCCGTGTCGACTGGTCGTCCGTCAACTACAAGGACGGCATGGTCCTCCGACCCGGCAACCGGGTGGCAAGGGTCTCCCCGCTCGTGCCCGGCGTCGACCTGGCCGGCACGGTCCTGTCCTCGCAGGATCCCTCGATCGAGATCGGAATGCAGGTGCTCGTCCACGGCTACGACCTCGGCGTGGCCCATGACGGCGGCTTCGCAGAATTGGCACGGGTCCCAGCGGAGTGGGTCGTCCCGTTGCCGACCGGCCTCAGCACCCGCCACGCCGCCATCGTCGGGACCGCCGGGTTCACCGCGGCACTCTCGCTCCATCGGCTCGAACAGAACGGGCTCGCCCCCGGGGAAGGGCCGGTGGTGGTGACCGGCGCCTCGGGAGGGGTAGGCAGCATGGCGGTCCTCCTCTTTGCCGCTCGCGGATACGAGGTGGTGGCCAGCACCGGCAAGACGGCGGAGCACGCCTACCTGGTCGGTCTGGGCGCCTCGGAGGTCGTCAGCCGCGAAGCACTGGTGGCCGCGCCCGAGCGGACGTTGGCCCCCGAGCGGTGGGGCGGGGCGGTGGACTGCGTGGGCGGCCCCACCCTCACCGCCGTGCTGCGGTCATTGCGCTACGGCGCCGCCGTGGCCGCCAGCGGGTTGACCGGGGGCAACTCCTTCGAGTCGTCCGTCTTCCCCTTCATCGTGCGCGACGCCTCCCTCATCGGCATCGACACCGTACGCACGCCGATCGCCCAGCGGCGCCGGGTGTGGGCGGAGATCGCCACCCGATTTCCCATCCCTGGCCTCGAGGCCATCGTCGCCTCCGAAGTGGGCCTCGAGGGAGTGGCACCGGCCCTGGACGCCATCCAGGCCGGCACGGTCCGGGGAAGAATTCTGGTGGCGCCGCACAGATGACCCGTCAGGGCCCAGGGGCCCGGGGGCCGGGGGGTCCGGGCCGGTCGGGCCGGATCAGGCGCCGGGTGCCGTCGACTGGCTGTTCGATCCGGTGGCCAGGAACACCGGGGACACCACCAGGGTCCCCCCACCGCACGGGGACAGCGTGGCGGTGATGACCAGTTGGTCGGTGGCGTTGGGAGGCGTGACCTCGAGCGAGGCAGAGGTCGGGCACGACGTCTCGTTGCCCACCGGAACATCGGAGTACCCGATGTTGAAGTAGGCCGACTGACCACTGGAAAGGGTCACCGTCGTCGGGGCCATCGACGTGAAGCTGTAGTTCCCCTTGCGGACCACGTTGGTCGGCAGTGTCGCCCCTCCCGGCCCGAGCATCTGGAGGCCCGGGTAGCCGCCGAGGATGCAGCGCGTCGTGGCCGTGCTCCGCAGGCCTACGGTGGTCTCGATGGTCCCGGCCGCGCCGCTGCTCCCGACGATCGATCCGACAAGGCCGGCCGTCGTGCACCGCGTCGGGCCGGTCGAGGTGGTGGACGGAGCCGGCTTCGAGGTGGTGGACGGAGCCGGCGTCGTGGACGAGGTCGACGGGATTCCGCTGCTCGACGTGGGACCTGCGGTGGTCGACGATGATGACGACCCCGAAGAGCACGCCCCGAGTGCTGCACCTCCGATCGCCAGTCCGGCCACCAGACCGATGCCGCGTACTCCCTTGGCGAGCTTCATCACCCCGCCGCCTCCCTCATCTTCGTCAGTCGCCGAACGTGTTCAGGGAGAGAAGTCCTCCGGTCGGATGGTGTCGAGGAAGCTCCGGAATTCGCCGACCAACTCGTCGGGGTTGGCATTCTCTTCCTCTGCATCGGGCTCCTCGTCCTCCTCCTCGTCCACGGCGAGCATGATGCCCTCGGCGTCCATGAGGTCGTCGGCCACGAAGAGCGGGGTCCCGGTGCGGACCGCCACTGCCACCGCGTCCGAGGGACGGGACGACACCGGGATCTCCCGATCCCCGTGCCGGAGCACGATTTCGGCGTAGTAGGTGGCCGTCCGTAACTCGGTGATCACGATCCGCACGACGTCAGTGCCCAGGGCGTCCAGCAGGTCCCGGATCAGATCGTGGGTCATGGGGCGGGGCGTGTCCATGCCCTGGAGGGCAAAGGCAATGGCCGTGGCCTCCGGTGCGCCGATGAAGATCGGCAGCGTCCTACCCAACCCGTCGGACTCCTGGAGAAGGAGCACGGGCGTGTTCGACTGGAGGTCCACCCGCACCGCCCGAAGCCGCACTTCGACCATGGACCAAACCTACTCGCCACTGCGGTCGCTTGTGTCGGAATTCGACCGACAGCGAGGCTGGTCCGAGGCCACCGCCGTCGTTCGGAGCCCTCGATGGCGGGTCGGTCAGCCGTTGAGCAGGTCTCCGAGGGCGGTGCGTAGCAGGGAGCCGCGCAACTCCTGGCCAAGGCGGGCGAGTTCGTCCGCCGTTTCGTGGGCCCGGGCCCTCGCGTCGGGATTCCTCTGCCGGACCAGCGGGATCACGATCTGCTCGACGAATCCGGCCTCGCGATCGGCGGCGTTCTTGTAGAGCCGCAGATGGCGGGGTTCGATGCCGAACCGGGCGAAGCGCGCCGCGACGTTGGCGACGGCCATCGCCTCCTCGTCGAAGAACTGCTGGCCCGCCACCGTGTTCGCGGTCAGCAGCCCGTACTCCTGCAGTTCACGCAGGGTGTCGACGGAGAGGCCGCACGCCGTCGACAGATCTTCGACGGTCAGGCTGGCCCCGTTGAGCTCGACCGCGCTCGTGCCCGCACCGGAGGTCGCAGGCGCACCCGGCGACTCCCCCGACGGTGGGGTCGGTGCGGCCACCGGCGCATCTGGCGAGACTGGCTCGGTGATGGCCGGCGCAGTCGATGCGGTCGATGCGGTCGGCGCGGCAGGAGTGGGAGTGGGTGGCGTCGCCGATGCTTCGTTCCCACCCGCACGCGCCGTCGGTGCCGTCGCCTGTTCCGTCTTTGCCGCACCTGGCTTGGAGGGCGACTTTCGCCTGGCGGTGGCCCCGGCGGCGGCGTCCCGAGCGGAGGAGTGCCCCGGGGCGGGGGCAGGTGCGGGGG
>Ga0209385_1000296_pt1 | contig 19761 bp, 17 predicted proteins | sample NGEPerB_FD_184506 | JGI IMG/M metagenome (GOLD analysis project Ga0209385, IMG submission 184506) | Arctic peat soil microbial communities from the Barrow Environmental Observatory site, Barrow, Alaska, USA - NGEE PermafrostAB12-B... | ecosystem: Environmental > Terrestrial > Soil > Wetlands >... | reverse complement strand
GGCCACGTCCGGGCCCGTACCAGGGACTGCCATCCCGGCAAGAGCAGACGAAGGACGGGGCGCCACGAATTGAAGTCGCCGCCGAGCAGGACGGGCAACGACGGGTCGAGCGAACGAACGATTTCACTCACGCGTCGGTACTGGCGGTACGAGCCGTGACTGAGATGCGCGCCGTGAATAGCCAACAAGTAGAACGAGCGGTCGCCGTCGCGCACTTTGGCGACGACCAGGGCGCGACGCACCCGCTCGCGCGGCAGACGGCCGAGCGATTCAACGCGGACCTCCTCCAAGGGGAGGCGCGTGAGCACCCCGATGCCCCAGTCGCCCTCTTCGATGGCGCGACCCGAACGCCGTTGACGTTGCGCCTTCGAGAGCGTGCGGTGTTCGGTGAAGAAGAGACCGTACTCGCCGGTGAAATGGGCGAGCCGCGGTTGCCAGGACGTTCCCCCGGACTGGGTGACGACGCGCTCGGCGCGCGCCAGCGGCACGAAGACGCCCTTCATGTTGAGCCCCGTGGCGAGTTGATCGTAGAAATCGTTGCCGTCGTCACCACGCCACATCTCGGGGCAGATCAAGACGTCGGCGTTCAGTTCCTTGGCGCGCTCAAGCACGAGCGTCGCCCGGCCCCAGCCGTCGACGCCGGCGTGAAGGTTAAACGTCGCGACACGCACCTCAAAACCCTACCCGTGGCGGTCTCGCCGTGTGGCAGGCTCTTGTGGTGGGAAACGTGAACGTGAGCTTCGGCCACCGATTGTGGTGGGTCGACGCGTTCATCGGTGAATCCGAGCGCGGCAATCCTGCCGTCGTGGTCTTGTTGGAACGTCCGATGGAAGACGAGGACCTCCAGCAGATCGCGTTCGAACTCGGCGTCTCCGAGACCGCCTTCGTGCGCCGCGTCGGTGACGGATGGTCACTTCGCTGGTTCACGCCGACGGCCGAAGTGGATCTCGGTGGTCACGCGACACTCGCGGCGCTGCACGTTCTGCTCACCGAGTTGGGCGTACCCGGCGGAGAGTTCTACTTTCAGACCTGCGCCGGGGTGCTCTCGGGTCGGCGTCTCAGCGACGGCATGCTCGGCGTGGACCTGCCGAGGTCGTACCTCGAGCCGCTTGACGAATCGGTCCTCAACGGCACGCTCGGCCCGGTTCGCGAGGTCTATCAGGCCGGTCCCCAGAGCGTCCTCGCCGTCGTGGAGGACTACGACACGCTGTGTGGACTCGCGATCGACCCGATGAGCCTATTCCTGGTGCCCAGCTCCATCGTCATCGCGGCCTGTCAAGGTGGACCGGGCGTTGACGTGTCGATTCGCGTGTTCGCGCCTCGTCTCGGTCTCGCCGAGGACCACGTCTCGGGCAGCGCGATGTGCGCCGTGTCGCCGTGGTGGGTGGCGAAGGTCGGTTCGCCGACGGTCGCCGTGTACCAGGCGTCGCCTCGAGGCGGGATCATGTACGCGCGTCTCTTCGAGCGCAACGTCGAGGTCGCCGGCATGGCACGCACCTTCTTTGGCGGCGACCTGCGCGCATGAGTGACCGCGTTCTCGGCCCCGGGCCTCGTACTCGCGTTCGTCGCCTACCCACGAAGGCGGCGTACGACAGCGCCACGGTGGAGGCGATACTCGACGAGGCGCGATTCTGCCACGTCGCCGCCATCGTCGAAGGTCGGGCCCTCACGCTGCCGACCCTGCACGCGCGCGAGGGCCGCACCCTCTACCTGCACGGCAGTCAGTCCAACGCGTTGATGAAGGCCGTCGTCGAGACCGGAGAAGTCTGCCTTTCGGTCGTCCTCTACGACGGACTCCGTCTCGCGCGCAGCGGCTTCGAGTCGTCGATCGCCTACCGGTCGGTGGTCGTCTTCGGGTCGGCCGACGTCGTGCTCGACGAGACCGAGAAGCGCCGAGTGCTCGATCTCTTCGTTGACGCGACCCTTCCGGGTCGGGCGGCCGAAGTCCGGGCGATGACCGATCAGGAACTGCGCCTCACGATGGTCGTTCGCGTGCGCGTCGACGAGGCGTCCGCCAAGGTGTCAGCGGGTCCCACTGATGACGACGCTGACGACGTCGAGTTGCCGATCTGGTCGGGCACGGTGCCCGCACGCCTGGCGTTCGGTGCGCCGATACCTTCGAGCGACGGCGCGATGGCGAGCGGTACGATCGAGGTCCCGGCGTCGGTCCGGCGACTGACGAAGGAGACCTCGTGAGCGACGTCGAAGGGCTCCGCCGTCAGATCGAGCTGATCGTTCCCGTCGACGAACGAGAACGTGCGGCCATCGCCCAAACGCTGGATCGACTGGATTGGCCCGAGAATCCCTTCGACGAAGAGGCCAGCGACCACCACCTCACGGCGTCGGCCTTCGTCGTCTCCTCGCGAGGGGTTGTCCTGCATCGACACCGGCGCCTCGGCATCTGGGTCCAGCCGGGCGGTCACGTCGACCCGGGCGAGTCAATCGAGGCGGCCGCACTACGCGAGACGAATGAGGAGACCGGACTGGTCGTGCGCCACCTCGATCCCGTCGAGCTCTTCCACGTCGACGTGCACGCAGGCCCGCGTGGCCACACGCACTACGACCTCCGCTACGTTCTCGTCGCGCGGCCCGATGACCCGACGCCCCTCGAGGGCGAGAGTGCCGACGTGTACTGGTTCGACTTCACCGAGGCGATCAAGCGGTGCGAGCCCTCGTTGGTCCCAGCGCTCGAGAAGCTCCAGCGGGCGTCGAGCGAATGGAACGTGAAAGACTCGCTTCGTGAGTGACGTCGGCGCCCTTCGCGCCCTCATGGAGGCTGACCGATGGATCGACCGGGTGGGCGCACAGCGCACCCACCTGCCCGAGATCGCCGAACTGACGACCGTCGAAGACGAGCTTCGCGGACTCGCGAAGGCTCTCCACGAGGCTCAGGCCACGCAAGAACCGATCCGCACCGCCTACGAGGACGCGATGAGAGAGGCCGAACGGTTGCGCAAACGCGCGAACGACCTCGCGACGACGCTCTCGGCGTCGACGGCAAACGCCCGCGAACTGACGGCACTGCAGCGCGAGCTCGAGCACGTGCGCGAACTGCTCGAACGCGCCGACGACGCCGAGCTGGATCTTCTCGTCGCCGCGGAGCCGCTCGACGAACTGGTGGCCGCCATCAAGGCCCGCGCCCAGCCCACCGCCCAGCGACGACTCGTGCTCCAGGGCGAGATCACCCAACTGCAGGCGTCGCTCCTGGAAGAACTGGCGTCGCTTCGCGTGTCGCGGGTGGAACTGGCGAACACGGTCTCGCCCGAGCTGCTCGCTCGCTACGACGTGGCCCTCGCGAGGGTGGGGACCTCGGGGGCGGCCCAAGTGGACGCCGGACGTTGCGACGGCTGTCGTATTGCCTTGTCGCCGCTGGACGTTGATCGTTGGAAGGGTCAAGCCGAAGGATCGTTGATGAACTGTCCCGAGTGTGGACGCCTGCTGCTGCCGTGATCATCCTCGTTCGCCACGGCCAGACCGTCACCAACGCGAAGCGTCTCCTCGTCGGAAGAAGCGACCCCGGGTTGACGCCCCTCGGTCAACGCCAGGCCCAGGTCCTGCGGCCGCTGCTGGCCGACGTGAGCGAAGTCTGGTCCTCGCCGCTGCAGCGCGCGCTCGTGACGGCCTCGATCGCCCTTCCGCACCTGGAGCCGACGGTGAAGGAGTCCTTCATCGAGGTCGACTACGGGGACCTCGACGGCCAACCGCTGTCGGCGGTGACGTACGAACAGTGGCAGATCTTCGAGACCGACCATCGACACGCCCTGGGCGGGGGCGAGTCGCTGGCGTCGGTTGACGAGCGGGTGCACGCCGAACTCGACGCGCTGCTCGCCGACGAGACGAGCCTGCTCTACGACAACCACCATCACCTGGCGATCGTGAGCCACGTGTCACCGATCAAGTCGGCCACGACCTGGGCGCTCGGCGTGGATGGATCGGTCGCCTGGCGCACGCGACTGGACAACGGATCGCTCACCACCATCGCCGTGCGCGGCGTCACGCCGGCGCTCGTTCACTTCAACCTGGTCCCTCCACTCGACTGATCAGCGCAGGGCCACGGCGATCGCCACGAAGTGCAGTCCCGCGCCGAGCAACGTGCAGGCGTGAAAGAGCTCGTGGTAGCCAAAGACCCGCGGCGAGAGGCGCGGGCGCTTGGCCCCGTAGAAGACCGCGCCGACCGAGTAGGCGAGCCCGCCGGCGACGATCAGGGAGAAGACCAGGGGGCCGCCGCCGCGGTAGATCTGGGGCATGACCGTGACCGCCGCCCATCCGACGACCAGGTAGGGCAGGGTGTTGACCCATTTGGGCGTGTCGAGGGCCAACTGGCGGATCGCGATACCCACGGCCGCGCCGCCACTGATGACGATGATCAGCACGACACGGATGGTGCCGTGCATCGTCAAGCCCGAAATCGCCAAGTAGCTACCCGTTATCGCGAGGAAGATCGTCGAATGGTCGGCGCGCTTCCAGGCTCGACGCCTCGAGGGTGACCAGTTGACGCGGTGGAACAGCGCACTGGTGATCATCATCGATCCGACGCCCACCACGTAACAGAGGACCCAGGCCACCTGGGGCCAGGTGCGCGCGCGGACGAGCAGGATCGGCGAGCAGGCGAGCAGGACGACGGCGCCGTACAAATGGAGCCAACCACGCATCAGTGGCTTCAACTGCGCGCTGATCACGCTGGCGTCGGGCACCGTGTTCTTCACGCCTCCACCCTACGTTCGCCGAGCGAACAACACTTTGGCGTGGCCGCAGTGAAACGACGAAGCCCGCTCGCGCCGACGAATCAGTGCAAGCGGGCTGTCGAAGTTTGGCCCCCCCAGCCAATAGTGAAGAAATTAGCCTCCGGGCAACCACTACAGTGTCGCAGTATGCCCACAAACAAAGGGTTGTGAGCAATTTCACATGAAGGGGTTGTCTTGAAACGTCGCACATTGGGCCAGGGCCTCGAGGTCTCAGAACAGGGACTCGGCTGCATGGGGATGAGCGAGTTCTACGGCGTGGGCGACGACGACGAGTCAATCGCCACGATTCACGAGGCACTCGACCGCGGGGTGAACCTCCTCGACACCGCTGACATGTACGGCCCGTTCACCAACGAGCGACTCGTCGGGCGGGCCATCAAGGACCGGCGCGGCGAGGTCGTGCTCGCGACGAAGTTCGGGAACCAGCGGGGCGAGGACGGTTCGTTCATTCGCATCAACGGCACGCCCGAATACGTGCGCGCCGCCTGCGACGATTCGCTGTTGCGCCTCGGTGTGGACGTCATCGACCTGTACTACCAACACCGCGTCGACCGCTCGGTACCCATCGAGGAGACCTGGGGTGCCATGAAGTTGCTGGTCGAGGCCGGAAAGGTGCGTTTCCTCGGCATCTCGGAGGCCTCGTCGGCGACGCTGGAAAAGGCCCACGCGGTCCACCCGGTCGCCGCGTTGCAGAGTGAGTATTCGCTGTGGACGAGGGACCCCGAGGACGGCGTACTGGAAACCTGTCGGCGACTCGGGATCGGTTTCGTCGCCTACAGCCCCCTGGGTCGAGGCTTCCTGACCAACGAGGCGAGCAATCGAGAGGGCACCGGCGAGCGCGACTACCGAAAGAACCATCCGCGGTTCTCGGGTGAGAACTACGAGGCCAACCTGCAGCTGGTGACGAACCTCGAGTCGTTGGCGACCGCGAAAGGCGTCACGGTCGCCCAGATGGCCCTGGCGTGGGTGTTATCACGCGGCGCGGACGTGGTGCCGATTCCGGGCACCAAGCGCCGCAAGTGGCTGCGCGAGAATATCGACGCGAGCGAGATCTCACTCAGCGCCGACGAAGTGGCGGCACTGGAGGCGGCGGTTCCGCGGGGATCGGTTGCGGGTGACCGTTATCAGGCCGCCGGGATGAAGAACCTCAACGCCTGAGTACCCCGAGCGTCCGTTCGCGCAGTTCGAGCACCTCATCGCACCAGTCCATGACGTCCGCGTCGTGCGTGGCGACGATCACGGTGGCGCCCGTCTCTTCGAGCAGTGAGAGGACCGCGAGGGTTTCGCCGCGCCCGAGGCCGCTGGTGGGTTCGTCGAGCAGATAGATCGACGGACTCGTCGCCATCGCGCGGGCCAGGGCGATGCGCTGTCGTTCTCCCCTCGAGAGTTCGTCCCATCGGGTGGTCGGTGAGGTGTCGATGCCGAGCCGACTGAGGTCGTTGTCCACGTCGCGACGCGGCGTCCGACCGAGCAGCACGACGTCGTGGGCGAAACCCCGCGTGAGACCCGGCTCGCTCGGCAGATAGATGAGGTGACGTCGCAGGACGTTCTCGTCGACGTCCATCAAGGGCGTCGGTCCGACGTGGAGCACGCCCTCGTCGGGCGAATCGAGTGCCGCGAGGGCACGCAGCAGCGTGGACTTGCCCGAACCCGACGGTCCGGTGAGCGCGACCCGGCGACCGGGAGCGATCGAGAAGGTCACGCCGCTGAGGATCTCGCGCTCGTCCTCACGCAGTGTGAGACCCGATGCGTGCAGCGTGGTGTCACTCGGCCACGGCGCGTTCCCCTGTCGCGGCGCGGCCTCGAGGTCTTCGAGTCGATCGGCGGCGGCGCTGACCGACACGGCGGTGTCGAGGGCGTGGCGCACACTTGACAGCGTTTCGAACGACGAGAGCGCGAGTAGGGCCACGACGACGATCCAGGTGGGCGAGGTGGCGGGGAGTTGAGCGGCGAGGGCGGCGAGACTCGCACCACCGACGACGAACGCGACGCCGTTCGACGCGCGCCGCTGTTGACGAAGCGACTGTTCGGCCTCGTGCAGTGCGTCGCGACTTTTCCGCGACCGACGTTGCACGAACTCGTCCGCGTCGAGCAACGAAAGTTCCGGTGCCACCGCGCTCAGCTCAACGAGGGTCGCCTGATAGGCGCCGCGCGCCCGACGCAGTGAGCGATCGGCGCGCACGAGCGGTCCGAAGTTGGCCAGCAGTCCCGCGACGCCCAACACCTCGAGCAGGGCGAGGATCCCCGCGTACGTCCACCACTGTCCGTGTGGCGGCAAGAGTCCGATCACGACGTCCGCGACCAGCGCGGTCGCGAGGGAACTGATCCCCGGCAGCACGCAACGTAACCACAGGTCTTGCAGTTCATCGGTGTCGCGCAGCGATCGCTCCAGCAGGTCGCCCGACGCGAAGGTCCGCCACCGTCGGAAGTCCCAGAGGCCGATCGACGCGACGAGCCATTTGCGCCAGCGAGTCACCGCCCGGAATCCCAGTCGGTGCGCGCTGAGTCGCTCGTTGAATCGGATCGGCGAGCGCAGGAACGCGAAGAGCTCGATCACGATGAGCACGCCCGCGACCGCGCGAAGGCCGGGTCGCGCGGCGCTGACGACCAACAGCGCCACCGCGCCGACGAAGAGTCCGACCGAGGTTAACGACGCGAGGAGACCCGAGAGGAGGGCGCGCAGCAACGCGCCGCGCGGCGGTTGGGAACGGCCCAGCCAGCGCAACAGGCGTCGAAGGTCGTCGTTCACGGGTGGATCTCGATGCGCACGAGGGTGTCGTGCAGCAGCGGCGTGTCGACGGTCGCCTCAATGATCGCCAACTGCGGGTGACGATCGAGCACGAGGGTAACGGCATCACGTGCGGACCCGTCGAGGACGCCAGCGACGTCGTCGATCACCAAGAGGACGGGATCGGCCAGGAGACAGCGCGCCAGGACGAGACGCACGCGCTCGCCGCTGCTCAGCCCCCGCCCGTCGGCGAGCAACGGTGCCGCGAGGTCCTCGAACCTCGCTCCCGAGAGGCCGAGGTCAGCGAGCAGTTGACGTACGCGGTGTTCGTCCAGGTCGGTGCCGAGGGTGACGTTGTCCCAGAGGGACCCCGCGAACAGTTCGCTCTCGGCGCTGACGTGACCGACTCTCGACGACGTCCGCGCGACGGTGCCCGCGAGCGGCTCTCGCCATCCGAGCAACGTGTCCAACAGCGTCGTCTTGCCGCTGCCTGAAGGACCGGTCACCAGCGTCCGGCTCGTGGGGCGAAGGTCCAGATTCAGCGGCGTGGCGCTGGCCGTCGTCTCGAGATCGATTGCGCGCACCAGACTGTCGCTCGTCGACGCTGCCTTCGACGCTCGGACTGCGCTCAACAGGTCCAACGACGAGACGGCGTCCTCGCGACGATGGAACTCGGATCCGTAGCGGCGAACGAACGTGAAGAGTTCGCTCGTCGCCAACACCGCGATGAGCGCGTGCGTGAGGGTGATCCGCCCGCCAAGCAACGCGAATCCGACCACCATCGCGACGAGCCCGATGCTGACGCCGCTCAGGAACTCGGTCACGAGCGATGATTCGAGTGCGACGCGGATCGCGCGAAGCGCGATGGCGTGTTCGGAGTCACTGATCGCGCCGATCTCGTTCGCGCCGTAGGCGACTGCGCCGAGCGCCCGCAGTTCGGGTGCGTGATGGAGTAGTTCGAGCTGGCGCGACTCGAGCAATGCGCGACGCTGTTGGTACTCGTCTTCGAGCGCGGCGCTGCGCGTGCCCGCACGTTGGTAGAAGGGCACCGCGAGCGCCAAGAGCACGACGATGATGAGCGTGCTGAGCCAGCCCGCCGCCCAGAAGACGACCACCAGTCCGAGCATCGAGACCCGGGCGCTGGTCTCGAGGACGCTGAGCGCCGGCGCCAATGACGCACGTTCGACCGCGAGGGCGAGGTCACCTCGTCCTCGGGTTCCCTCTCGCTGGGGCTGGCGAAAGTGGTCGACGAACTGACTTCGCCACTGTGTGCGGATGACCCGGGCCGCGCGGTCGGTCCATTCGTCGCCGAGGAAGTTCGCGGTCCATCGGACCGCGAGGACACCGACCAACTGCCACAGTCCAGGGCCGATTCGACGGTGCGCGAGATCGCTGAGGGCGAACGCGGTGACGACCGAGAGCCCCAGACCCACGAGAGCGTTGAACACGCCGAGGAGTCGGGTAGTCACGCGGTACGTGTGGACCGTCAGGGGTGGAGACGTTACCGAGGACACCTCTTGATGCTAACGAGGACGTCGAGCGCTACAAGGGGTCATCGCGGTGCGCCAAGTGGCGAGCGGGTCCATTGAGCCAGTCACGCAGTGCCTTGGTAGCCCGACAGTCGTCCTCGTTGTACTCGAGGATGCGCTGGCGCGCGGCCTCGGCGAGGATACCCCCGTCGATCGCCTCCTCGTACCAGATCATCGAAGCCTCGCCGCTGGGGTTGACGTCACGCCACCGAAAGCCCGCCGCGCCGGCCAGTTGCTTCAGTCCGAGCGGGCCCTCAGTCTGCACCTGGCGCTTGGCAAACTCGTGCAGGTCAATCCACTGAGACGGCGACCTGCGACGGAACTCCTCGAGATCGGCCATCGATGGTCCGTCGTCGAGTGGCGTCGCGACCGCCCGGTTCATCGCGCCGTCCTCGGCCTGGGCCCAGAAGCAGTACGCGGCGAAGCTACGACCCTGCGCGTCACAACGTGCCCGCAGATCTCGCAACCACGACCAGAAATCGGCGAAGATCGTCGCCTCGGCCTGTGCGTCGAGTTCACCCCATTCGACGAAGGAGCGGTAGCCCGGTTCGATACCCTCGACCACCGTATTGAGCGTCACATTGGCGCCCCACAGGTAGGTCGCCTCACCGTAGCTCTCCATGTCGACGTCGACTTCGACGTCGGCGGTAGGACAGCCGACCTCGTCGACGTTGACCGCACGAAGCGAACTACCGCGAACGTGGGCACGCGCCCGGTAGATGAGATCGTCGAGTCGCTCGATATGGCGACCGAGGTGGTCCTCGCGCTCGAAATCGACGTGCGGCGTGACGACCTTGTTCCTCGCCATATGGGCGCGCACCGGGTCGAGCCGAGCGAGTTGGTCCCTCGTGACGATGCCGTGCTCGCGTAACAGGAGCTGTTGCTCGAGACTGGTGAACCGGGTCAGCGAGACGTCATCGATCGCTTCGAGTTGCTCCTCGCAGTGCGCGCCAAACGGGCACTCGAGACATTCGCGGTGCCAGTAGGGCGAGGTGGGGAAGTCGCCGTGCGACGCGAGCCACTCGTCGTGAGCGTCCACGACGGCGAGACGCTGGGCGTAGAGCTGATCGTAGGTCGCGAGGTTGAAACGCGGATAGTTGTCGCCGGCCAGATCGAACCACCACACCTGGCGGTGACGGTCGATCATCGCGACGCGTCCGCCCGGATCGGCGTGACCGAGGGCGAGCAAGACGCGCGTGGCGTGGGCCAGGATGATGCCGTTCCGCGTCACCGTGAGCGTCGAGCGTGCGCCGACACCGTCGGTGTAGACCGCGTCGCCGGGCGTGAGACCCTTGAGCGACCCCTCGAGCGTTCGCCGCGTGGTTGCCGACTCCGTGACCTCGTTGTTCTTGATGATGACGGGTGCGTAGACGTAGGCCTGGTCGACGCGCCCCACGCGCACGAGGCACTGCACCGTGGTTCGACGTTGGCCTTCGCGATCGGTCGCCAGACGCGGTTGAAAGATCAGTTCCGCGCCGGCGTCCATCAGCGTGGCCGTTTCCTCGGGGCTCGTCGGCCACGCCGCCCCTGGGTGCAAGACGCGCAACTCCTCGAGCGTGTCGCGCCGGTGGTTCTCGGCGTCGCGACGTCGTCGATCGATTTCGGGACTCGTCGGGGATCGTTCGAAGGGGAACGGCGTGCCTCGACTCAGGGCCACTCGGTGAACGCAGGCGATGATCTCGTCACCGCGCAAAGGAGTCGCCACGCTGCAAAGCCTACGACGCCAGTGTCCCCTCATTACGCCAGCTCTGCCAGAGCGACGCGTACTCGCCGTTCCGTGCGACCAACTCGTCGTGCGTTCCCAACTCCGCGATCTCGCCGTCGATGACCACGCAGACGCGGTCGGCGTCGTGGGCGGTGTGGAGTCGGTGCGCGATGGCGATGACGGTGCGTCCGTCGAGAACCGCACTGAGGGAGCGTTCGAGATGACGCGCGGCACGCGGGTCCAACAGCGCGGTCGCCTCGTCGAGTACCAGGGTGTGGGGATCGGTCAGGACGAGGCGCGCGAGAGCGAGTTGCTGGGCCTGCCCGGGTGTGACCGCGAAACCCGTCGTGCCGAGTTCGGTCGCGAGCCCCTCGGGCAGCGCACGCACCCAGTCGATCGCGTCGACGGCCTCGAGCGCGCGTTCGATCTCGTCATCGGTCGCGAGCGGCTTCGCGAGGGCGAGGTTCTCACGGACCGATCCGATGAAGATGTGGTGCTCCTGGGTCACCAGCGCCACGTGACGGCGCAGCATCTCCAGTGGCATCTTCGCGAGCGGCACGTCGCCCACCGTCACCGTGCCGCTACGCGGCGCGTCGATACCGGCGAGCAGTCGCCCGAGCGTGGACTTTCCGGCGCCGGTCGGTCCAACGATCGCGAGACGTTCACCTGGTCGCACGGTGAGCGACACGCCGCGCAAGACGTCGTGACCGGCGCGGTACGCGTAGTAGACGTTGTCCACCGAGATGACCTCGCTCGTCGGCTCCACGCCCTCGGTGGGTCGATCGTCGTGGACAACGGAGACCCCCACGAGGCGGGCGAGTGACGTCTGGCCGATCTGCAGTTCGTCGAGCCATGAGACCACGCGGTCTATGGGATCGTTGATCTGGACGACGTAGAGCGTCACCGTCGTGGCGGCGGCGATCGTGATGTGGTGGTGTAGCGCCAACCATCCGCTCCACCCCAGGGTCGTCGCCACCGCGATCGCGAATGCCGTCTCGACGGTCGGGAACCAGACCATCCGCATCAAGAGGGTGTACAGCTCGGAATAGAAGGACTCACGAATGTTGGCGTCGACGCGGTGACGCTGGCGCGGACCGAGCCGGTGCGCGTCAATGGTTCGTGCCCCTTCGGCGGTCTCGGCGACGGTGCCCGAAAGTGCGGCGTAACTCATCCGTTCACGCATGTAGCCAGGCTTCGCGAAATGGAGATAGTGCTTGGTGGAAAAATAGAGAAACGGTAACGACACGAGACTCGCGACCGCCGCCAGAGGACTCACGAGCATCATGGCGACCAACGTCAGACCGGCCTGGACCAACGCGACGAGCCACTCGGGCAGGGCGAAGCGCACCGTGCGCGAGAGTGCCTCGATGTCGTTGGTCGTTCGGCTCAAGAGGTCGCCGGTGCCAGCGCGCTCGACGTCGATGAGCGGCAGGGCCAGGACGCTCGCGAGGAACTCCTCTCGCAGTTGGGCGAAGACACTCTCGCCCAGGATGTAGCTGCGACGTCGGGCGAGAAACGAGAGCCCGGCGTAGGCAATCGAGGACGCGAAGAGACCCCCGACGTACCACGAGATCTTCGAAGAAGTCAGGTGGTGTTCGACCGCGAGATTCGTGATGTTGCCGATGATCCAGGCGGGAATCAGCGCCATTACGGCGGCGAGGCCGTAGAGCGACAGCATGCGAACGAGCGCGCCACGGTGCTGGCGGATCAGAACCCGGGCGTGGGCGCGCACGACGGCGCTGTCGGCGATGGGAAGCTGACTCACGACGCCTCCTCTCGCAGCACGACGTGACGGTAGGTCGACGAGCGACGCAGCAGGTCCTGGTGCGTGCCGCGATCGACGACGTGTCCGTCGAGCACGACGAAGACCAGGTCCATCGTTTCGAGCAAGAGGGGACTGGTCGTCGCGATCAACGTCGTGTGCGAGGAGCGAATCGCGCGGAGGCGTTGGGCGATGCGACCTTCGGTGTGCGTGTCGACGGCGGACGTGGGCTCGACGAGGATCAACAGGTCGGCGTCGCTGAGCACGGCTCGGGCGAGACTCAGGCGCTGTCGTTGGCCGCCCGAGAAACTGCGACCGCGTTCTTCGACCTGGGACGAAAGTCCGTCGTCGAGGGCGTCGAGGATGTCGAGTGCGCTGCAGGCCTCGAGGGCGTCGAGAATCCGTTCGTCGCTGATCGCGCCGTGCGGGACGAGCTCGAAGCGCAGTTCGCCGGAGAAGAGGCGCGGTTCCACGTCGCTCACGACGACGTTGCGGCGGGTGTCGGCGACCGAGAACTCGCTCAACGGCGTGCCATTCACGAGGACCTGATCAACGTCGGGAACGAAGTGACCGAGGCGGTCGCAGAGTTCGGACGCCTCGGCGGGCGTGGCGGTGACGACGGCGACCAGCTGGCCACGCCGCAGGAGGATGCCGCTGCGCAGGTCCTCAAAGGTCTCGATGGACGATGGCCACGGTCGTGGCGAGGGTGGCTCTTCAATGAGGGGGGTGACGTTCAAGATGCGCAGCACCCGACCGGCGCCGACGTAGGCGCGGGTCGTGGCGATGACGTACTCGATGGCGGTGCGCAACGGCGTCGTGAGGAAGGTGGCGTAGCCGTAGAACGCAACGAGCTGACCGGGTCGAAGCGTGCCGCGCATGACGTCGCGCGCGCCGAGGAACGTGACGATGCCGGTTAGCACCGCGGGTAGCAGCACCTGACCGGACTCGAGTCCCGCCTGGGGCGAGGCGATGCGGTTGCCCGAACGGCGTACCAGGTCGCTCTGTCGCTTGTAGTTGGAGAGGAACACGTCCTCGCCGCCGACGCCGCGAAGGATGCGCAGTCCCGCCACCGTGTCCGAACCCAACGCCGCTAGACGTCCCGCCGCCTCACGTTGGGCCGCCTGGGCTGCGTGCAGCGGTCGCATCAGCGGCGTCGTCAGCGACGCGAGGATCGGGACCCCTAACAGGACGATGAGACCGAGTTCCATCGACGTTGAGAGCAAGATGAACGAGACGACGATCCACGCGATCACCGCGCCGACGAAGCGGGCGAGGACGTCGAACGCCCCACCGATGCGCATCGCGTCCGCCGCGACCGTGTTCACGATGTCGCCCGCGGGTATCTCGTCAGTCAGCGCGGTGCCGGTCGTTGAGACGTGGCGACCGATCAGCTGGATGGTGCGGTACGTCGCGTTCATCCAGTTCGTCACTGCCAATTGGTGGCGCAAGGCGCCACAAAGAGCCTGGAAGAGGCCGAGGAGCACGACGACGCCGACCCACTTGAACAGCTCGCTCGCGCTGTGGCGTGCGACGCCGTGGTCAATGGCGGCGCCGACCGCGGTCCAGAGCAGCGCCTGGCTGAGCATCCAGCCGATGCCGAAGAGGCCGTTGAGCGTCAGGAGTCCCAACTGTTGACGGGCGAGCCACGTCAGGTAACGCCTGGGCGATCGTCGATCGGGCGTGCCGGGATCGGCGTGGGGGAGTTCGTGGTACGGCAGGTGTAACACTTCTCGTTCCCCCAATTAGTTATGTGGATGATGAGTCGACCTATAAGCGGGGTTCTGTCCACCTTCCTTACGGAAGGATGGGCGGCCATCCATCTCAGCGATCTACCTTGGGAATGTCTCGTTTCCGAGACACGCGGGCCGCGTACTCCCACGTTTGATCTTGCTCCGGGTGGGGTTTACCAAGCCACCTTGATCACTCAAGATGCTGGTGCGCTTTTACCGCACCGTTTCACCCTTACCTGTTCCTGGTCACCCAGGCCATCGGCGGTCTGTTCTCTGTGGCACTGTCCTGCACGTCACCGCGACTCACGTTTCGCGAGCACCCTGCCCTATGGAGCCCCGACTTTCCTCACTGCCTGTTGCCAGTCAGTGCGGCCGCCCAGTCGACTCACCATCCACCATCAGTCTTACACAGGCGGGTGCGCCGGGCAAGAGGCGTCGGCCGGTTACGGGCGGGCTGTAGCCTCGCGTCGTGGTTCTTGATCTGGCGTCCAACGACGACCCCATCCTCGAAGTAGGCGAGTTCTACCAACTCCTCACGGCGCAACTCGAATCGGCCTACGGACGGCGCCACCCTTGTTGGGTCCGCGGCGAAGTCGCCAAGGTCTACGAGAAGACGCACCTCTACGTCGATCTCGTCGACGCCGGGTCGTCCGCGTCAGACACGAAGCGGCCGGTCCTCAACGCGCACTGCTGGGCCTCGCAGTGGAACCCCCTCAAGCGCAAGTTGGCGAGCGACGGCGTGACGCTGCAACCCGGCACCGTGGTCAACTTCTTCGGCTACGTCGACGTCTACGCCCCGCAGGGTCGGATCGGTTTCACGGTCACCGAGATCGACGTGGCCGGTCTGCTGGGCAACGTGGCGCGACGACGCCAGGAACTCATCGCCCGACTGCAGGGTGAGGGTCTGCTCGAAGCCAACAAGCGACTGGTCCTCACGCCCGTGCCGCTGCGCGTCGGTCTGGTGGCGAGTCCCCAGACCGAGGGCTTCAACGACTTCACCGGTCAACTCCTGCACTCGGGGTACGGCTTTGACGTGGTGCTCGTCACGACCTCGGTCCAGGGTGACGCGGCGCCGGCGCAGATCGTCAACGCGATCGAACAGCTCGACGCCGCGAAGGTCGACGTCGTCTGTCTCGTGCGCGGCGGGGGGTCCAAAGGCGACCTCGCGGCCTTTGACGACGAGCGCGTCGCCCGGGCGATCGCGGCGTCAACGACACCGGTCTTCACCGGCATCGGTCACACCGGCGACGAATCCATCGCCGACCTCGTCGCTCACACGCGCGCGATCACGCCCACGAAACTGGGCGAGGAGATCGTCGCGCTGGTCACCCAGTGGCATGAGCGCAACGTTCGCGCGAACGCGAAGAAGGTCCTGAGCGCCACCGAGGCGCTGATGGACGAAGCGACGGAGTACCTCGCCGAACGGCGTCGCACCATGATCTTCGCGGTGCGTGACCGGCTGCGTGGCGAGCGGCGTCACCTCTCCTCGACGCGCGATCGTTTGATGATCCAAAGCGAGCACGTGCTCTCGAGCGCGGGTCAGCTGCTCACGAGTAATCGACAACTGCTGAGCGCCTACGATCCGACCAGACGTCTGGCGCAGGGTTGGTCCATCGTCACCGGCGCCGACGGATCGGTCGTGCGTTCGATCGGCGATCTGGCGATCGGTGAGGTCGTGCGCGTGCGCGTGAGCGACGGGTCGTTTGACGCAAGTGTCAAGGAGAAGAATGGAGCGACGTGATGAGCACAATCGGTGACTGGAACGAGGCGGCGACGGAACTGAACGCCATCGTGGAATCCTTCGACGAGGGCGAGGTGTCGGTCGACGAACTGTTCGTCAAACTCGAACGCGCCACCGCCATCATCGAGGCGCTCGAAGCGCGCTTGGACGCCACGAAGGCCAAGGTGGAAGAACTCGCCCCGCGCATCGCCCGGGTGGTTGACGGTCAATGAGCGACCGTTTCTACTTTCGCCAATTCCTCGCCGGGCGCGACTTCGCGCGCGACGACGCGGTCGCGACGGCGATGGTCAACTTCGTCTACGCCATGGGAGACAGAGAGAGTGGTGAGGCGCTGCTGGTTGATCCCGCGTACCGTCCCAGTGAGCTCGTCGCGCTGGTCGAAGCCGACGGGATGAAGGTCACCGGCGTGCTCGCGACCCATTACCACCCCGATCACGTCGGCGGCGACCTCGCGGGCAATGAGATCGCCGGCATCGTCGAACTGCTCGAGACGATCGACGTGCCCGTGCACGTGCAGGCCGATGAGGTCGACTGGGTGATCCGGCGAACCGGCGTCGGCGCCGACGCGTTGGTGAGCCACGTCTCGGGCGACCACGTGCGCGCCGGCGAACTGGACGTCACCTTGATCCACACGCCCGGCCACACGCCCGGCAGCCAGTGCTTTCTCGTCGACGGTCGACTCATCAGTGGCGACACCCTCTTTCTCGAGGGTTGTGGACGAACGGATCTGCCGGGCTCGGATCCGGAGGAGATGTACCGCACGTTGACCGAGCGACTCTCCCAAATCAGCGACGACACGGTGTTGTTCCCGGGTCATTTCTACTCTCGTGATCCGAGTGCGTCCATGGGCGACGTACGCGGGATGAACTACGTCCTGGCCCCGTCAACGGCTGAGCAGTGGCTCGCCACGTTCGCACGATGAACGTACTGGTCGACACTGACCACGTCGTCGTGGTGGGCGCCGGCCTCGCGGGCTGGCGATTCATCGAGGCCCTGCGACGCGAGGGTTACGCGGGCGCGCTGACCCTCATCGGCGACGAGTCCCACCTACCGTACGATCGACCACCACTGTCCAAACAGGTGTTGGTCGGCAAGTGGACGGTTGAGCACGCGACGCTCGCGAGTGACGACGAGCTCGCTGGCGCCGCCGTTCATTCGCTCCTCGGCACACCCGCGACGGGACTCGACGTCGCGACGACGACGGTGCACCTCGCTAACGACACCGCGGTGGCCGGAACCCACGTCGTGATCGCGACGGGTTCGAGGGCTCGACTCCTGCCCTTCAGCGCGGGCCGTCATCTGCACACGGTGCGCAGCATCGACGACGTGGTCCGCCTGAACGTCGATCTGGCGCCCCTCGAGCCCGAGAGCGTGGTCGCGGTAATCGGGGGAGGGTTCATCGGGGCCGAAGTGGCGACGGCGCTTCGAACGCGGGGCCTTCGTCCGGTGATCCTCGAAGCGGCCGAACGCCCGCTGATCAACGTGCTCGGACCCGAGGTGTCGTCCTGGCTCGAAGGTCTGCCCGCCGCGGTGGGCATCGAACTTCGCACGCGTCAGGCGATTGTCGACGTAGAAGGATCCGACGGTGATTTTCACGTCCTCTTCACCGACGGGCGCTCGCTCGCAGCCCGCGCGGTGGTCGTGGGCGCGGGCGCCGTGCCGAACGTCGAGTGGCTCGCCACGTCCGGACTCTCGATCGAAAACGGCGTGGTCGTGGACGAGCACCTGTTCGCCACTGAGCGCGTCGCGGCGATCGGCGACGTCGCGCGCTTCGAGTGGATGAACGTCGCGGGCAGCGAACTGACGCGAATCGAACACTGGCAGATCGCCAACGATCACGCCGGAACGTTGGCGCGCTACTGGACCAGTGCCGTGGTTCAGGCCAAACTCTTGGTGCCGTACTTCTGGTCGGACCAGTACGCGAAGAAGATCCAATTGCTGGGCCACCCTCGTCCTAGTGACGACGTCACGATGGTCGCCGGGTCGATCGACGACGCCAAGTGGGTCGCCCTCTACAGTCGTGACGGCCTGGTGACCGGCGTCGTCACGCTCAGTCAACCGCGCGGTCTCATGCTGTCCAAGCATTTCCTCGAGACGCCGACGCAACTCGACGAGGCGCTCGCGGGCGCTCCGTGGGCGACTTAGAACGCGACGAAACTGAGTTCGGGAATGGTCCTCTCGACTCGACGCACCGTCTCGCGCCAGAGGGCGCGCACCGACGCGCGTTCGTCCCCGTTGAGTCGCGGCTCGAGCACTTCTCTAGGCGTCCAGAGCAGTTCGACGTCGTCCAGTGTCAGATGTCCCGCGCTCACCAACGCCATCAGCCCCGCCCCACGAGTGGTGGCCTCGCGTTCGGTCGACACCGCAACGGAACACCCCGTGAAATCCGCTAGGCACTGGACGAAGAAGTGATTTGCCGTCATGCCGCCATCGACGCGGATCTCGCGAAGAGCCACGCCCGTTTCGACCTGCGCCGCTTCGACGAGGTCGGCGCCGCGCTGGGCGATGCCCTCGAGCATGGCGCGGACCAGGTGGGCCTTCGTCGAGCCGCGCGTGAGTCCGAAGAAGCCACCGCGTGCGCCGAAGTCCCAGAGTGGCGTGCCGAGTCCGGACAGTGCCGGGACAAAGGAGACCCCGTCGCTCGTCGCGACCGACGTGGCCAGCGCTTCGCACTCGGCCGCGTCTCCAATGAGACCAAGGTCGTCACGCAACCACTCGATGCACGAACCGGCGGCCAGGACGATCCCTTCAATGCCCCACGTGAGCACCGCGTCGTCACTGCGCAGAACAACGGGAAAGCAGCCCGAGTCGAATCGGGTCATGGCTGATGGTCGTGCCTCGCCGCGCACCATGTCGAGCATCGCGCCAGTGCCGAATGTGATCTTGGCCCCTGCGCTGACGCACGACTGACCGAAGAGCGACGCCGGCTGATCGCCGACCAGTGCGGTGATCGGTGGCGCGCCCGGTAACGCGCTCGCGATCCCGTGCGTGCCCATCGTGTCGACGATGCTGGGCATCATGGCCACGTCGAGTTCCATTAGCGACAGGATCCGTTCGTCCCAAGTATCGACGTCGAGGGCGACCAGCCCGCTGACGCCGGCGTTGGATCGATCGGTCACGTGGGAACGGCCCTCAGTCAAGATCCACGTCACCCAGGTTTCGATCGTCGCAAAGCGCAATTCCGAGGCACGGCGCCCCGACTGTGCAACCAGCCACTTGGCCTTCGTGGCTGACTGATTCGGCGCGAGTCGCAGGCCCTCGCCCTGGAGCACCAGACAGTCGATCACGGTGCGAAGATCCTGCCAACCAAGTGCCGGACCGACCGGTTCGTGGGTGAGCGGATCGAACACGATGGTCGTCGCACGTTGGTTGGTGATGCCGACCACGTCGCACGGACCGCCATCGGCCAGCGTGCAACACGCCAGTTCGACGACCAATCGCGCGATCTCAACGGCGTCGAGTTCGACTTCGCCGGGCTGGGGGGTGCGCACGCTCAGGCGCTGCTGGTGGATGTGGGTCACCTCGCCGTGGTCGTCCACGAGTGCCGTGCGCACTGAGGACGTTCCGACGTCGATCGACAGAGCCTTCACCACGGTGGCGACCCCAACCCGAGAGCGCCGGGATTCATGATGCCGAGTGGATCCAAGGTTTCCTTGAGCGAAGTGAGGACGTGAAAGCCACTGCCCAGCGCGTCAGCGACGAAGCGCGCGCGGTTTCGGCCGACGCCGTGGTGGTGACTCAGGGCCCCGCCGCTCGCCAATACTTCGCGCGTGGCCGCGTCCCACGCGCTTCGGTAGTACGGCGTTGGATCACCGTCGGGT
>Ga0209385_1000295_pt1 | contig 19777 bp, 15 predicted proteins | sample NGEPerB_FD_184506 | JGI IMG/M metagenome (GOLD analysis project Ga0209385, IMG submission 184506) | Arctic peat soil microbial communities from the Barrow Environmental Observatory site, Barrow, Alaska, USA - NGEE PermafrostAB12-B... | ecosystem: Environmental > Terrestrial > Soil > Wetlands >... | reverse complement strand
GGCCGCCGTCCGACTTCTGCGCGGGCCGCAGGTGGATCTGATGATCATGCCGCCCGGCGAGATGGGCACTTACCTGATCCATTTCACAGGGTCGAAGGAACACAACGTCCGGCTGCGGGGGATCGCTCGCGACCGCGGCTGGAGTCTGTCCGAGAAGGGATACCTGCGCCTGGGCGACGACGGCGAGGATCCTGCGGGCGAGGATCCTGCGGGCGACGGCGCGGAACTCCGGACCTTCTCGACCGAGGGGGAGGCCTATGGTTTCCTGGGCCTGCCGTTCATCGAGCCGGAACTGCGCGAGGATCGCGGCGAGATAGAGGCCGGTTACGCGGGGACGCTGCCGGTGCTCGTGGCGCGGGCCGATCTGCGGGGCGATTGCCACAGCCACTCCGACTGGTCGGACGGCGTCCACACCATCGAGCAGATGGCGCAGGCCGCCCGACGCCGCGGCTACTCCTACCTCGTGCTGACCGACCACACCATCAGTTTGGCGATTGCCCGCGGCCTCTCGATCGAACGGGTGGAGGCGCAGCGGGCTATCGTGGCGGCACTCAACGAGCGTTTCGCCCGTGAGGAGGCCGACGGAACGGCCCCGGCCGAGACTCCTGCGGAGGGCTTTCGGCTGCTCCACGGCTGCGAGCTTGAGATCCGCGCCGACGCCAGCCTCGACTATCCGGACGAGATACTGACTCGCTACGACCTGGTGGTCGCTTCCGTCCACGTCTCGCGCCGCCAGACGCGCGAGCAGCTGACGGCCCGGACGCTCGTCGGGATCCGCAATCCCAACGTCGACGTCATCGCCCATCCCGCCGGGCGCTACATCGGAACGCGCGATGATCTGGACCTCGATTGGGATCTCGTCTTCCGGGAAGCCGCCCGCACCGGCACCGCGCTGGAGCTGAACGGTTCGGACGAGCGGCTCGATCTCTCGGACGTTCGAGCCCGCCGAGCCGCAGAGTTCGGCTGCGTCTTCACGATCGACTCGGACGCCCACCGAACCGAAGAACTCGATAACCTCCGATGGGGGACCGCGATGGCCCGCCGGGCCTGGCTGACGCCGGAACGCGTCCTGAACACCCGCACGCGCGCGGAGCTTCTGGCGTGGGTTGCGGGTAAGCCGCAGCGGGTCGGGGGCTAGGTGGCGCAAGTTAGTGCGTTGAGGCTTCGTTCGCGATCCGGGCACGGCAGCTTCAGTCGCGTAACATGCCGCCATGCAGACACGCGACGAAGCCCGTGAGCTGGGATTGGCGGTGGCATCGGTCGCGGTGCTTGTCCATTTCGTGGACCCGGGCCCGGCCGGCGTGGCGACATCTCTCGTCGTGGTCGCTGCTGCTCTTGGTACGGGCCGCCTGACAGGCGATTGGCGGCCGTGGCGCATGCCCGCCATCCAGGTCGCGCTTCCGGCCCTCGCCGCGTTTGCGATAGCCGGCATTGCCCGTCTCGTGAGTCCGGTCCCGTTGCTCGCCGCGGTCTTTGTGGTGGGCTGGGCCGTGATGGTCTGGGTCGTGCGCCTGGAGACGGCGCCCGAGGTGCTGACGCAGCGGCCTGAGTCGGCATCGACGCCGGCCGGCGCCAGGGCGACAGTGCCCGAAGCCCCACCGCCGATCGTCAGGGTCAGGCCCAGGCGCCGCGCGGAGTTCGGTATCGCCCAGATCGTAACGGAGACCGTAGTCGTCAAGACGCGCGAGGTGCCACCGCATCCACGGCCACTTGCCGTTCGCTCGGTTGCTCTCGGTCTGGCGTTTGCGGCCTTCTTGGCGGTGGGCGGTCTGGTGCCCGGCGGACTCGTCGTCGCAGCCTCCGGCGACGCGGCGCATCTGAGCACCCAAGGCCTGGCCGCATTCATCGTCGTCAATGCCGCAATCGCCGGCGCGATAGGCTATCGGCTGGCCGGACTGCTCTCGCCCCATCGGTTCGACCGGATCGTACGGTTTGTGGCCGTCGTCCAGTACGCGGTGGCGGTCGGCCTGGCCGCCGGAATCCTGCGATCGATGGCCCTACCGCGGCTCTTCATTCCGGCGCTGCTGACGCTCGTCGTGTACCTGGTCACGGCCGTTCGCGAGTCGCCGGAGCGGGTGACGCTGAACAAGCGACTCCTTCAGGAGCTGGCGGTGCTGGCCCTGGCTGCGTCGGCCGCCATAGCCTGGGGCCTCATGTCGAGATAGCCCGCGAAGTCGCGGTGGCCCTGGAGCCACTCCCTGGAGCCACGGACGAGCACAGTCGCGGCTGAGCGCACGCTCCGCGCACGGCCTCGAGCGGCCACGGCAAGCCCCGAGACGGCCGTCCCGACTACGTGCCGGCGGCGCCCGTTCGACCCTCGCGTTGACAGGGCCGCGTGGTGGTGCTAGAAACCAAAGGCCGGGCGGGCGCTTTCCGACGATAATTCATAGGCCGCTGCCGCGCGGCTCGGCGCATTTGACGAAAGGAATCAATTTCTTGGCCTTCCCCGAAATCGAAAAGGGCACCGGCGGTAACACCGTCCGGATCAAGCGCCAGCTGTTGGATCAGGCGATCACCCAAGCCGCGGCTGGATGCTGGGCCGAGGCAGCCGAAACGAACCGGCGGTTCCTCGAGCTCGGGCCGGACGCCGAGGCGGAGAATCGCCTGGCAAAGGCCCTCTGGGAGCAGGGCGAACTCGGTCAGGCTCGCGAGCACTACCAGGTCGCGCTGGCCCTCGATCCTACCAACCGCATTGCCGAGCGCAATATCGAGCGCCTCCGCGCCCTCATAACCGAGGCCGGTGAGAAGACCGTGGCGGCCGAGAAGGCTGAGAAGGCGCCCGTGGCCATCTTCGTCGAGGAGACCGGCAAGACCGGCTTCGCGATGCTGACGGACCTGGCTGCCCCGCGTGCTCTGGCCCATGTCAACCCGGGCGATGCCGTCGAGCTTCTCCCGGAAGGCAACCGCCTTCACGCTGAGGCCAACGGAACGCGGATCGGGATCGTCGAGCCGCGTGTCGCCGCTCGCCTCCTCAAGCTGCTCGCCGACGGGAACAAATATTCAGCCGGCATCACATCACTGGGCGACCGCGACGTGCGTATCGTCATCCGTGAGATCTTTCAGGACCCGCGCAACTACGGCAAGGTCAGCTTCCCAACGGCAGCCCGCTCGTCAGACCTTCGCCCATACACCAAGGGCACGCTCCTCCGCGAGGAAGAGCTCATGGAAGAGGACCTCGAGGACGACGACGAGGACGAGGGGATCGAGGATCTCGACCGCGTCCTGCCCGCCGAAGTCACCGGTGACGAGGCCTTCGAAGAGGAGACCGACGAACTCGAGGAGACGTGAGACTCGGTTTTCGGTAGGTTTCGAGCCGGCGGGGCGACCGGAGGCCGTGAACGTGTCCGCGTGGCCAGGTTCCGTCTGTCACAATTGAGGCATGGTCGCGCGTGCCGCCGCCCCCACCGAGCCTCGACTCGTGAGTATTCCGTGCCTGCCCTTTTTCGAGAGGCTTGCCCCGCCCGGACCGGCTGATGACTACGCGGCCGAGATCGAGGCCTGGACCAAGCCCGGTGAGGTGGTCCTCGACCTGAATGGCCGAGGTGGATGGGTGGCGAGGGCCGCAATCGCGGAACAGCGCCGGGCTGCCAACTTCGAGGCCTGGCCGCTGACACGGCTTCTAGCCGACGTGGTTCTGCGCCCGCCTGATGTGCGTCAGATCGACTCCGCGGCGATGGCTATCGCCAATGCCCCCTTCTCCGGCTCGACCATCAAGCGGGCAATTGACGCCCTCTACGCCAGCTCGTGCCCGCGCTGCGGTCGCCCCGTCATCCTCGAGGCAATGGTCTGGCAGCCTCTGGCGACGCCGGTTGGTGGGGAGGTCGCGGCGTCCAAGTCGCGGAGCAAGGGCCGGCGCTCCAAGGGCGCGTCAGCAGGCGCTGCCACCGCCACCGGCCGCGGCTCAGAGTTGACTCCAGCCGCGGCGGCCCTCATGGCCTATGCCTTTTCTCCGGAAGAATCCCTTCAGGCGGTGGCCCGCGAGTATCGCTGCGCCGGGTGCCACGAGCAGATCGGCGGCGCTGAGCTGCGCCAGGCCGACCCGACACAGGGTGACCTGCGGCTGGCCGAGACCGTCCCGCCGGGCGGCGAGATCCGAGAAGCGATTCGGCGTCGCTTTCCGGCGCCGCGACCGACGCATCCACTTGTGGATCAACTGATCGACCTCCATACCCCAAGGCAAATACTCGGCCTGAACGCCATCCTGAACCGCATCGACAACGAGGATCGCGTGGGGTCGATCACAGGGGTCCTGCGGCTCGCCTTTCTGCACTCGGTGATCCTGGCCAGTCGACTCAACACCGGTCACGGCCGCCCGGCGCCGCTGCGCGTCACCAATGGCGTTCTCAAGCGGCCGGCGGCCCACGAGTGGCGCGAACTCAATCCCTGGCAGGCCTTCGAGGACGGACTCAAGCTAGTCAAGACGTTCGTCGGGCGGCTCGAGTCCGGGACGCCCCGCGGTGCCCTGGCGCGGCTGGGCGTCGACCTGGCTGCGCTGGAGAGCAGCACCGCCAACGTGACCGTTATCGAGACGACCCCGGCCTCGCTGCGCCGTCTCGGCCTTCACGGCGATCGGATGGCCCACTCCGGCTCACCGTCGCGGGTCCGACTTCTGCTCGGCCAGGCTCCGCTGCGCCTGACGCCGGAACGCCTTGCCGCCTTGTATCACGGAACCGGCTGGGTCTTCGGCGCAGCCGCCGTGTCGATGCTGCCGTATGACGATCTCTTCGGGCCAGCGACGAAGCTCAGTCCCATCGAGGAGGCCATGGATCTGGCCGGTTCGATCGGAAGGACGCTGGCCCTCGCGACCCCGGCCCTTGCCCAGAACGGCCGGGCAGTAGTGATGCTCGACGACGCCGAGCCGGCCACGCTGGTGGCGGCGGCGCTGGGGGGCGCGGCAGCCGGCTGCCGGCTCGTCGATGCCCGGCTGCGTCGTGGTGGAGAGGACTCGGCCGGTGTGGTCCACTACGTCCTGCCGAGTGGCGTCATGGCTCCTGGGCCTCGGACCCGCGCCAATCGGCCGTTGCCGCCGGTTGTCGGCGGGGCCGGCGATCCGGGCACAATCCCCGGTCAGGGTGTCTTCGCACCGCCGGAGAAGCTGGACGACGGACCGTTCCGGGCTGGGGCCGCGGCCCAGACCGTCACCGACACGGCTGTGGAATTGCTCAAGGCGCGCGGCGAGCCCGCCTCCTTCGAGCATTTGCTGGGCGACCTCCTGATCGGCCTCGACAGGTCCGGGCAGCTGGCCAGATTGGCCCGGGAGCTGCGCCCGTCTCGTGCCGACGACGGCTGGTCGGCCTGGGTGGAGGGTACGACCGCTCCGCAGAAGGGAGTTCGAGGCGGAACATCGCCCCGCGACCGTGCGTCCGTCTCGGACTCCGTGCCGGCCGCCGATTCCGTCTCCGCCGTGAAACGCGCTACCGCAGGGGATGCTGCGTCATCCAATCCGGCCGTCAGGCGCGCCACCGTCGGCGATGACGTGCCGGACGTCAGTCCCGTGGAGCAATTGCTGGACCTCATACGCGGCGAACTTGACCGGCCCAACAACCGCCGCATCCGCCAGATAGAGACCGGGCAATACTGGCTGGCCTCAGACGAGGATCGAAACCGAGCGGCCCAGCCGCTTGCGGATCGCGTCGAGTGGGCGGTCTTCTCGCTGCTCTCGTCGGCAAGCCATCTAACGGAACGGGCCGCAATCGATCGCACCGCCGCCCTGTTCAAGGGTCACGAGGCCCCCGACGGGGCACTCATAGAAGCCTGCCTCAATAGCTACGAGTCGCCCATGAGCACACCGGAGGCCGTGATTGGGCTGGACCGGCTCGAGGCTCGCTCGGAGGATCACGATGCCGTCATCGCCAGCCTGGCAGAGATCGGCCATCGCCTGGGGATGAGGGTCTGGATTGGCAAGCGGCAGCAGGCTCGGCGCGTCGGTAGTCGGGCGCTATCCTCCTGGCTCGATGACACCGAGCGCGAGGTCCACCTACCTCTGATCACCTGGGCTCCGGAGGGTGAACTCGAGCGAGTCGATTGCGCCTGGTACGTCCGTCGCAAGGCGACCTTCCTGTTCGAGGTCGAGTGGACGGCGATGCTGGGCGAGCCGGTATTGGTCCGCCACGCCCGCTACCCCGCCGACGACAAGGTGGTCCGCTTCCTCGTCATTCCACCGGAGAGGGCGGAGCTCGTGCAATTCAAGCTGGCCCGCTCACCGTTGCTGCGCAAGGCCGTCGCCGATCGGAACTGGCACTTCATCAAATGGAATCACCTGGCGGAGTACGCTGCCAGGGCGGAAGCGACTCTGGGCGATCTGGAGCCTTACCTTGGCCTGGATGCAGTCGCCGATGCAGTAGGGGAGCAGCTGCCGCTTTTCGGCGCCTGAGGTCGTTAGGGGTAACCTAGAGGCCACGGCTTCGATCGGGCAGGCTTGGCTTCTCCGCCTGGTCGCTGTCGAGACACTGGAGGGCACCGGTGGACGAAGTCAGGGCCGCGGGGGACGCGATCAACTCTCTCTCCGATCGATTCTGGAACGGAGTTCTCGATCTTTCGCCGATAACGGCAACCGTGCTCGGCTACGAGCAAGGGATCGACCGTCTTGACGATCCGGGTCCGGCCGGCCGTGCCAGGGCCCGCGCCCTGTACACGGACACGTTGGCCACCGCGGATACGATCGAAGCCGGGGTGGCTGGGGCGGCCGCGCCCTCCGGCACCTCAGGCCTGCCCACCGAGGAACGCATCACCCTCGACATCCTGCGTGTCGTCTGCAAGGTCGAGTTGGAGCAGCAGGGCCAGCGGTTCGACCAGCTCAAGGTGGTGGACCAGATGGACGGTCCGCAGACGATGCTGCCGCTTCTGGCGGCGTTCCAGCCAACCGATACGCCGCAGCAGTTCGAGGCCTTCCTGGCGCGACTGGCCGACTACCCACGCTTCATGGCCGCCAACGCCGAGGTCGTCCGTGAGGGTCTCGCGAGCGGCATGACCGCCGCGAGCATCGTCACCGAACGCGTCATCAGCCAGCTTGAGCGGCTGCTGACCATACCAGACGAATCTTCGCCGGTGGTCTCGGTTGTGCAAGTGCCTGCGCCCGCCGACCGTGGCCGGCTGATCGAGGCGATGCGCAAGTACGTCCGGCCGGCGGATCAGGCCTTTCTCGAGTCGCTGCTGGGCGCGTACCGCGAGGCCTCGCGGGTGGAACCGGGTCTGTGGTCGGCGCCCAACGGAGCGGAGCTGTACAAGACCCAGATCCGCGCCTGGACCTCGCTGGACCTGGACGCCGGCGATCTGCATCGGATCGGCATCGAGGAGCTGGCCGGGATCGAGGACGAGCGGCGCGCCATAGCCCGCGAGATCGGCCTTGGTGATGACACGAAAGCCGCTCGGGCGACCCTGAAGTCGCGCCCTGGTGCAACGCCACGGTCGAGCGAGGAGCTGCTGGATCGCGCTCGTGGCCAGATCGAGAGGGCGCTTGCCTCTGCACCGACCTATTTCGGCCATCTGCCCAAGGCCGCCTGCGAGGTGAGGGCCGTGGAGTCATTCAAGCAAGCGGACTCCCCTGCGGCTTACTACTACCCGCCGGCGGTGGATGGCAGCCGCCCCGGCATCTATTACGTCAACACCTACGACTTGCCCAGCCGCAGCTATGTTGGCCTCGCCAGCATGAGCTTCCACGAGGCAGTGCCCGGACATCACTTCCAGATTGCCCTCCAGACGGAACACCCGAGCCTCAACGTCTTCCGGCGCTTGGGCGCGCGGATGGCGGGCATGGCCTACGTGGAAGGCTGGGGTCTTTACTCGGAGCGCCTTGCCGACGAGATGGGCCTCTTCCTCGACGCCGCCGAACGGTTCGGGATGCTGGATGGCCAGGCCCATAGGGCGGCGCGGCTTGTCGTGGACACGGGAATCCACGCCTTCCGCTGGCCGCGCGAGCGATCCGTTCAAGCCCTCCTCGAAGCCGGCCTATCGGAGACGGAAGCCACTATCGAGACCGACCGCTACATCTGCCTGCCGGCCCAGGCACTGACATACAAGGTCGGCCAGCGCGAGATACAACGGCTTCGGGCCGAGGCAGCCGCCAGGCTCGGGACTGCCTTCGACATCCGAGCCTTCCACGATGCCGTACTCGGCCACGGCACGCTTCCGCTGGCTACTCTCGCTCGGGAGTTGCCCGGCTGGCTGGGGGTCAAGAGCTAGGCCGCGCGCCGTTGAGTGGATAAGGCGGCGGGGAGCAGCGGGCCGCTTCGGCACAAACCTCGCCCCGCCTGCCGCAGGCTGGCGCCTCGCCCATTGCGCCTTCGCGCTCCCGCCACTTTCCCGCCGCCTTCGACCTCGGCGCGGTGCCCAGCCACTTTCGGCGATATTGGAGTGGCTCAGCGCTTGGTCGCGGCCATTCGGAGAACCTTGGCCAGTGCCCCGTGACCGTTCTCCTCCGCCAGATCGATCGCGGTGTGCCCGTCGTCACTGGCTCGGGTTGGGTCGGCGCCGCGCAACTGCAGCATGGCGACAATCTCCTGGTCTCCATTGCGAGCGGCCGCATGAAGCGCCGTCCAGCCGCCGTGCTGAACCGAGTTCGGCGACGCCCCGAGAGCCAGCAAGAGCGTGGCCGTGTCGCGATGCTTAGCCACCACGGCGCTGTACAGGGGCGTGACGCGCTCGTCGTTGAGAGAGATGGCATTCGGATCGGCGCCGCGGCCGAGGAGCAGCCGCGCCATTTCCATCTGCCCGAAACGTGCCGCAAGGTGCAGCGCCGTGCAGCCGTCGGGACCGCGATCATCCACCGCGGCCAGGTCCGCGGAGAGCAGGATGCGCACGGCCGGGACGTTGCCGATCGCGGCCGCGTCGAAGAAGCCGATGCCATCGGCCGATTTGACCAATCTGGCCGCGAGCCGCTCCGCGAGTCGAATGTGTCCGGCCGAGGCTGCTGCGACCACCGACGAGAGCCCTGCCTCATCGTGGGCCCGCAGGAGTTCCTCGTTGACGGCCACTGCCACGTCGACGGCGAGGTCGTTCCCCGTACGAATTGCCTCGAACAGGGCCGCAGTTGCGGCCGGGTTGACGGTCATGATCCTTCTCTCACCCCGGATACGGCGACTGTGGCGCGGCCGACTCGGATATCTGCCAGAGCGCCTGGGCAAGGCGTTCTATCTCGTCCGGTTCGTTGTAATGCACGAACCCGACTCGAACCATTCCGCCCGACTTCCCGAGCCCCAAAGCCCGGATCAGTTCGTAGGCATAGTAGTCGCCATCCCAGGCCGCGATTCCTCGTTTGCCCAACTCCAGCGCGACCTGACGGGGAGTCGACCCGGCGAGAGTGAATGCGAACGTGGGTACGCGCTCGTCGATGCGGGCAGGCTCCACGATGCCGCGCAGCTTGAGTCCCGGGACCGAGCTGAGAGCATGCTGCGCCCGCAGAGCCAGATCGCGCTCCACCACGTGTATGGCGTTCATTGCCGACCCAAACCGCGCCCGACGCGTGCAGTCCGGATCGGCGCCGCCGCCGGCCGGGCCGCCGCTCCCGAACTCTGACCCAAGCCACTCTAGATACGAGAACGTGCCCAATAGACCGGCGATCGATTCGCCCGGTAGCGTGCCGGTCTCCCATTTGCCCGGTGGCACTTCTGGCGCCGGCCGGACCCTGTAGGAGGCCAGCTGCTCGAGCCGCTCACGCTTGCCGTAGAGCAAGCCAAGGTGTGGCCCAAAGAACTTGTAAGGCGAGCACACCAGAAAGTCCGTGTCCAGTGCGGCGACGTCTATCGCCACGTGTGGCGCGGCGTGGACCGCATCGATGTACGTCCACGCGCCAACGCCGTGGGCCATCTCCACGATGCGATGGACGGGATTGATCGTCCCAACGGCGTTGGAGGCCAGTCCCACGGCCACGAGTCGGGTCCGCGGCCCGAGGACGCGCTCCAGCCCAGCGAGGTCCAGGGTGCAGTCCTCTTCGCGGATTCCAACCCAACGGACGACGACGCCGCGTTCTTCCTCGAGGGCCAACCAGGGTGCCACGTTGGCGTCGTGGTCCAGTCGCGTTACGACTACTTCGTCTCCCGCCCGCAACGTACGGCCGATGGCCCGGCTGACGGAAAAGGTCAGGGTTGTCATGTTCTGGCCAAACGCGACGTCGTCGGCGCCGGAGGCACCCAGGAAGTCCGCCGCGGCGGCATGCGCTTCGGTCAGGATGGCGTCGCTCTCCTCGCTCGTGGCGAAGGCGCCCTCGTGATTTGCATTGGAGTGCCCCAGATACTCCGCCATCGCATCTATGGCCCGCCGGGGAACCTGCGTTCCGCCAGGTCCATCCAGATAGCTGTACGGCAGGTCGCCATGCGTCCGGGTAAGGGCGGGGAATTGGGCACGGATTTGCCGCAGATTGGCTCCGATGCCCGATGAAGTGCACGCGTCGGTGGTCTCGCCCGCGGGGGAGTTCCGGGTAGGGCCATCGGCTCCGGCGGCAACCTCGTTCGGGGCGGGTCTTAGAGGCAAACCTGACTCGCTGGGCACAGAGCTCTCCACGTCGACTTGGGCGAGACAAAGGCGATGTTACGCCGCGTGGGGAGCGCGTGCCGGCCGACGGGCTGCCCGGCCAAATGCAAGCAGATTGGAGTGTTCTGGCCCGGTTGGTTGGCCACTTCGTGGTACGCAGGAAAGAATTCTAACTGTCACCAAGTTGACACCAGAAGGGTAGGGCGAAGGGCTTGACTAATCCCGAGTAACTATGTAAACATTCCCTCGACGTTGCAGCACACGGGACAGAAGAGCCGTTTTCAACGGAACGACTACTCGGGCGGGGAGGCCCAGTGAGGCAAGCAGCGTCAGGCGGCTCAACCGCCGCAACAGGAAGAGATCGGGTCGTTCCGGCTCGGGCGCGGAACGACGACCAAACCGAAGCTGCAGGGAAACAGGCAAGCGTCCCTGTGTCGGGGAAGAACCGCCCGCTAGGAGAAATACGATGCTCGACGGGAATGCGGTACGGTCAGTTGATCGCGCTGCGTCGCTCCTGATCGCTCTCGGAGAGACACAGGGAGAAGCAGGAGTAACCGAGCTCGCGCGCCGCCTCGGACTCCACAAGTCGACCGCCTCGCGCTTGCTCGCTACGCTCCAGAAGCGCGGGCTGGTTGAGCAGGACGACGATTCGGGCAAGTACCGGCTCGGTCTGGCCGTCGTCCGACTGGGCGGACATGCGGAGAAGTCGCTCGATCTACGTGCGATCGGCATGTCGGAGCTTGAGACGCTGGCTCGGTCCGTTCGTGAGACCACCACGCTGGAGATTCTCGAAGGAGACAGCGTTCTGACGATCGCCTACTCGGACGCTTCGGGTATGGGTCGAGATAGGACAGGCCGAAATGCGCCGCTCCATGCGACGGCACCCGGCAAGGTCCTGCTGGCCAGCCAGCCGGAGCGGGAGGTCATCCGGCTGTCGAAGATCGGCTTCACGCCCTACACCTCTCATACCATAGTCCGGGTCGACCTTCTTCTCGAAGAGCTGGCTCGCGTCCGCAAGCGCGGCTTTGCCACCGCCTTCGGCGAGCACGAGCCCTCAGTGAACGCCATCGCCGTGCCGGTCTTCGATCAGCGCGCATCGGTAGTGGCCACGCTCGAGGTTCGAGCCTCAGGCAACAGGATCACGCCGAGTCGCGTCCCTGAACTCGTAGATCGTGCCCGCGAAGCCGCCGCCATCATCACCGATCACATCGGCGGCGTGGTGGCTTCCCTGTAGCTCGGGAGCCCGTAGGACGGGCGACAACCACATCACTGACCTTCGCGGCCCCTCGGTCCCCCTCCCGAGGGGCCGCCTCCTTTTCTCGCGGCCCCATCCGGGCTCGGGTAGGTCGCGGTAGGCTATTGGCATGCGCAACTTGCCGCTCTTCTCCACGGACGTGACCCTGCACATGCCGAACGGCGCGGATTGGACGGTCGACGCCGGCGCGGTTGCCGGAACGGTCGCGGCCATCCTGGCCATCGTGGTCTTATCTGCGGTCGTGATACGCCTGGCCCACGTCTTCGTCCGCGGGATTGCGCGGGCGTTGCTCAACCGCGAGAACCTCGAGGGCACGGCCCAAGAGCTCACCGCCCTGGAACTGATGAAGCGCCAGAACACGATCGAGTCCCTGGGCGTCAACGTCATTCGCTTCTTCGTAGTCGTCATCGCCGGCCTGATGATCCTCGAGACGGCCTTTCGCCTGGACATCGGCCCTGCCATCGCGGGGCTCGGCATCGCCGGTATCGCTGTGGGCCTCGGCACGCAGAACCTCGTCCGCGACTACCTGAACGGCGCGCTGATCCTGGTGGAGAACCAGTATGCGAAGGGCGACGTAGTCCGGATCGCCGGCGTGTCCGGGGTGGTCGAGGACTTCACCCTTCGGCGCACCACACTGCGTGATCAGGACGGGACGGTGCACACGGTTCCCAATGGCGAAGTCACGGTCGCCTCGAACCTGACCCGCGTCTTCGCTCGTGTCAACCAGGACGTCCAGGTCGTCTACGGCACGAACATCGACAAGGCCACCGAAGTGGTAGACGGCATCGGCCGTGGAATGGCTGACGATCCTGATTGGGGTCCGAGAATCCTCGAGGCGCCGCACGTCGATCGGGTTTCGGCACTGGGTGAGCTTGGAGTGACCCTCAAGATCCTCGGCACCGTCCGCGCCTCGGAGCAGTGGGCAGTCGGCGGTGAGTTGCGAAAACGGCTTCTGGCGGGCTTCAACGAAGCAGGTGTGGAGATCCCGCAACCGCAGCGTGTGGTTCTGGCTCAGCCCGCCGTGACGCCGATGCCAGCCCCACCGATACTCGAGTCAGAGACCGATCCGCTCGGCAAGTAGAGGGTCCGGCCGCGTCCGGCCGCCAGAACTGCCACTCAGCCTCAGCTAGCCGGGCCGCCGAGGAGCCAGCAACCCGATCGCCCGGCCGACGGTGAGCCAGCCTGGCTTTGGGCCAAGGCGGCGACGAGCACGAGCCAAGCAAGCTTGGCTTTAGCGGGCGCGAGCCAAGCAGGCTTGGCTTTGGTGCGTGAGCGAAGGAGCGGGAGCCAAGCAAGCTTAGCTTTGAGTCAACGCCGGCATTCGCCGGCTGACAGGTGATCGCGAGCCAGGCAAGCCAGGCTTTAGCTGGCACGCATCGACGGGTTCGTGTTCCGTCCGCCGCTAAAGATCCCCAGGAAGCCCTGGCCGGATTTGGCGGCCCCAGACTCCTTCGTGGCCATCATTCGGTTGCACAAGGTCTCGATGTCGTCGATGACCTTCTCTTTGGGGAACCTCTCCACCGCGGAGCGACCCTCGTTGGCCGCTCGAACGAAGAGCATGCCCGCCGATCGAACCTCGGCCAGGGCCGGCATGCCCACGGTTCGTTCCATGTCCGCGACGGATACGCCGCTGTTGGCCCGATTCACGACCATAGCCAGGCGCTCGCGGATTTCCAGCTCGACTGCGACCTCGCGGAATTGGACCGCTGCGCGGATGGCCGGGACGTCCGGCGTGACAGGAACGATGATTTTGTCGGCCCGCTCGAAGATGACCTGATTGAGCGGCCCGTAGTCCGGGTGCATGTCGACGATGACCCAGTCGTAGACGCCGCAGGCACTCGTGATGGCCTCTGCCACGCGTTTGGGCTCCAGAATCTCAGTGTGGAGAGGGGACTCCGCCATTGCGAGGACCGAGAGGCCGTTCTGGTGCTTGGCGGCGATCTCTGCGAAGGACTCGGCCACGCCGCTGTCCAACTCCTCGGTCCAGGCGTCCGCAACTGTCCGGGTGTTTTCCAGTCCCAGAGACGAGGCGACGTGGCCAGTCACGGTGTCGCAGTCGACGAGCAGGACGCGTTGGCCCTTGCGGATCTGGAGCAACGATGCGACGTTGACGGCGATGGTGGTCTTGCCGACGCCGCCCTTAGGGTTGAAGACGATCACGATCTGGCCGCGGCGGATATCCAGGACGGGCTCATCGGGCGGGCTGGATTCAAGAAGTCCGCCGTGGGACTCGATGATCCCGCCGAGGGAATCGCTGGTACGGATCTCGGCCCGGATGAGCATCGCCTCGACCCGCCAGCGGAGTGACTCGGCCGAGTAGGGGCGAGTGAAGTACTCGTCGTTCGCGCGCGCCCTTCCCGCCAGGCTCATCCGATCGAGAGCCCGAGCGGCCACGACCATCAAGGACGGGATGTTGCGGCCGTTCTCGTGAAGCAACGCATACATCTCGAGCGTGCGGTCGAAGTCGTACTCGCCATCAAGGATGGCCACGCCAATGTCGTCGCGCTCGTTGAGGAGTTCCTCAAGAATTTCCGCAGTCTTGACCTCGATCGGCTCGTAGCCGGCCTCCGCCAGCTGCTCGCCTACAGCGGCTAGCTCAGCAGGTGGTAGAGCGATTGCGACTGCTGGCCGAGGCACGTAACGGACTCTCCCTGAGGCACGACTACCGCGTCGGTTCTAGGTCTAGCCTTCCGCTTCGGGATCGTGCGCGGAGACGTTCAGGACGCCTTCTCGCTCGCTCACGACGCGAGCTTGGAATGTCGGCAGAGTCGGGATGAGCGAACTCAACGACGTGTCGGAGTTGTGGCCGACCGTGAAGATGAATTCGCCGTCGGGACCGGACGACACGCCGACGCTCTTGACGCCTGGCAGGCGGCCTACCTGGCGCTTGAAAGTAGCGATGGAGGCCACGCTGACAAGCCCAACGACTACGACCTGAGTGGATTCAACGGTTGCATCCTTGGGCGCGGATTTCGCGGTAGCAACTGACTCCGCAGCCGCTTCTCCGCCGTTGGCTTCGGCCGGCTGAGTTCCGTTCGCGCCGCTCGGGCTCTCCACCATTGTGGCCGCCGCAGGTCGCATGATCTGCTCGCGGCGAGCCCGGAGGTCTGCCGTCACGCCGCTGCGCTCTCTCACCGAGAAGACCGGCGGATCCGGCATCTGGGCGGCCATGCTGGCGAATACGGTCGGATCGGATTCCTGGAGAAGCTGCTCGAAGAACTGCGTGACTTCGCCTTCGAATGCGGAAACCCGCTTCTGGACACGCTCGATCTCGAGTTCGATGGCAGCGTTGTATTCCTGAAGCTCCTGCTCGAGAAGCTCGCGGCGGCGCGCAATGCGCTGCTCGGTCTCAACGCGAATCCGCTCCATCTCCGCCTTGGACCAGTCGCGAATAGCGCTGACATCAGCTTCAGCCGCCTTCCGCAGGGAGGCAGCCTCGTCATCCGTGCGGGAATGAAGTTGCTCGGTGTACGCCTTCGCGTCCACCTGACACTGCTCTACGGTCGCCTGTCGGGCCGTTTCGGCGGTCGAACGCATGGCCTGCGTGAGGTCCGCCATGAACCGGTTCGGAAGGCGGGCGCCGGCCGTCTCGTTCACGCTTATCTCCCCGTGGTGCTTTCCGGGCCCCGGCCGACGCCGGAGACTGACCGATGATGGTTGTTAGTACCTAGACTAGATTTCAAGGCCTCGACGGTCGCTCGCGGCGTTGCGACATTATGGCGGGTCGGCGACCAAATACGACGGCCTTTTGCGTCGGTCGAATCATGGGCCGGGCGTTGCAGCGAGGCACCCCGCTGGAGGTACCAGGACTCCCTGCCCTTACGTACCGGCTTTCGGCGGTTCAGGGAGTTGGTCTGACGGCTGTCACGAGGACGAAAGACCGGCCAGCCGGCCGATTCGGGTCGTGACGGGAAGCTCGACTGAGCCTTCTCGGCCCAGACCGCCAGTACTTTGTCCTGGTGCGTCTGATGGGCCAATGCGTTCCGATTGGCGCCGTGGACTCAACCGGGCGCTGGCCCCGGCCCGTCTTGGCACGGACTCTAGCCGCGACGCCCTCCCGGGGAGTCCATCCACCACTGATCCGGGACCGCTTCCGGCGTCTTGTCTGGGACGGGCAGGGAGTTGGTCTTCTTGGTCGGGCTGCGGCTCAGGCGAAGGTTGTGGACCAAGGCCGCCGGCTCGGGGTCTCCGAAAGCCCGTGAAACTGGCAATTGCGAGGCCATTGCCGCCAAGCTCGCTGGGTCGGTGGCCTGCCGGAGCCGCTCGAAGAACTGGGCAACCTCCGCTTCGAAGGCCTGGATACGCTCGCCGACGCGCTGGAGTTCGAGCTCGACCGCGGAGTTGTACTCCTGCAGCTCCATCTCGAGCTGGCTGTGGCGACGCGAGACCCGCTCCTCCGTCTCGACGCGGATCCGCTCCGCCTCTAGCTTGGACCACTCGCGGATGGCGCCGTAATCGGCGCTGGCAGCCGTGCGAAGAGACGCGGTCTCACTATTCGTACCGGCGCGCAGCTGCTCTGTGTATCTTTTCGCGTCTGATTCGCACTGTTCGACCGTCGCCAGCCGCGCCGTTTCGACGGTCGCGCGCATCGCTTGCGCCAGATCCGCCTGGAACTTCGTTGGGCGACGGATTGCCCTGTCGTCTTCGCTCATTGGTCGCAAGTCCATATCGGCGAGTATTGAGACACTGTCAACCGAGATCATGGTCCGGGCGGTGCTGACTCGGGCCCCATTGAAGGTACTGGGCCGATGCCCCCACGGTACTGGCAACAGGACGCCGGCGCCGGTGGCCGCTACTCAGGGGACGGCTCGCCGAGGTCGGTCCGAGCGCGCTTTGCCTTCTCGGCCCAGGCCGCCAGCACTTTGTCCTTGTGCGGCCTGATGGGGCAGTGTTCATCCCGATTGCCGGACTCGTCGCAGTAGCCGAGGGGGACGCACTTGGGTGCCAGGAAGCTGCCCAGGAACGGGCTCACTGTGAATACTTCGTGGCGGATCAGCTGGAAGAGCCGCCGGATCTCCCACTGGGCCATAGTGCAGAGGCGCAGTCCGGACATGTGAATCAGAGCACGTAGGTTCGCGGTCATCACCAGGTTCGTGCGGCTCGCGTTGGGGAATACGAAACGGGCGTCCTCGCCGGGGATGCCGGCCTCGAGCAGTGCGCCGTACGTCTCGATGGCACCCCCGATCTGCTCCTCGTACCGCTCGCGCAACGCGGGATCGGCCTCGGCGATCGTCTGCGGCATCATCGTGGACGTGCCCTTCTTGAACGAGATGTATCGCTGGCTCTGCTGGTCGAAGGCCACGCCGGCGCGATGACGGACCAGTTGGTGGCTCAGCGTTCGGCTGACGCCGGTGATTGCAAAGGTGAAGGTCACATGCTCGATCGTGGAGCCGTGACCTGATTCGATCACACGGGCGATCAACTCACGCTGCTTCTCGGGCGCGATTCTGCCATCTACGGCGCGTTCGAAGATGTCATCGGGCGCCAGTTCTGAATAGCAGGTCCGACAGGCGGTATAGATGAGCGGGACGTAGTAGCGCTCGACGATGTCCCGATTCGGGAAGACGAGAGTCGCCCGCATGCCCAGCTCGCGTCGTCCCGGATTGAGCGGAATCGAGACTCCGGTGGGGGCGGGGTTGCGGGTTTCGGCGGTCACCACTCCAGAATAGCCGCTCGGGCGTCTGCCGGATCATGGCCGCTCAGATCGCCGCGCATCGCGCGACGGCCCGTGACTTGTGTCGGGTCGGGCCCTTCCTCGACTAGATAGCCCCTCGCGGCTATCTGCCAGGCTAGTAGCCATTGACGGCTATTACCAGGTGAGTTAGCCTCGTGCGAGTGACAGATCAGATGGGCCTAGTCCTATTCGGCGACGTGGTGCGATCGCGGCGCGACAGCGTCGGGTCCACAGTCTGGCTGCGCGAACTCGTCGGGCAGCTCGACGGGGCGTATGCCGACAGCCGGCTCGCTCCGTTCGGCTTTACTCAGGGCGATGAGTTGCAGGGCCTCCTGGCCCCTGAAGCGGATCCGATCGAGGCTGTCCTCCTGGCGGCGCTGGGCCCAGAACAACGTCACATGCGCTGGGTCGCCGTCCGTGGCTCCGTCGACATAGATCCGGGGGCTGGCGACGCTCCTGCCACCGAACGGACCGGGCCGGCATTCGTCGCCGCACGCGAAACCATCGCCGCGGCCCGCGCCGGCCGCGACAGGCTCGTGGTCGTCACGGGGCAACCCGACGTGGACGAGTTGCTCGCCGATCTGTGCCCCGCGCTCGCGGACCTGCTCGAGGCCCTAACCGGCAGGCAGCGGCTTGTTGCGCGTCTCGCCCTGATCGACGACCTTCGCCAGTCGGAAGTCGCGGGCCGGCTCAATGTTCGTCGGGCGACGATTTCGGTTTCCTTCAGCCGAGCCCGGATCCGATCGCTGCAGCGGTTGGTGGCGGGCATCCGGCGGGTCTATTCGAGCGGATCCAGCGATCCGTGGCGGGACAGCACACGGGGAGAGCCAACGTGACGGATGCGGTGTTGATACTCGGCTTGGTCTGGGCCGCATATCTAGCCACCCGACTCGGCGTCCAAGCGGCGTTTGGGCTCGGGCCGGTGCAGGCTTGGCTGCCGGCCCGCGGCCACTCCAATCCCACGCCTGCCAATCACTCGCAACCGGAGAAGTGGAGCCCGGCACCTGCTGCTCTCTGGCTGGTGCGCGAGGTCGTCGTGGCGGTCGCCATCGTAGGCGTCGCGTGGTTGGTGCTGCGTGACCTGAGCCTGCCGAACCTGGTCCCCTCGGTCGTTTCGGCGGCGCCGGGTGACGTCCGCCGCGTCGGGATCGCTGCCATCCTGGGCTGGTCTCTAGCGGTCATCAACCTACCGGCGGCGTGGCAGTTCATCGGGCAGCTTCTGCCGGCCGAAGACGAGAAGCCGGACAAGCGCATCGACCCACGCATGATGGGCGCCACGATCGGCGTCCTGGAGCGGGTACTGGTCATCGCCTTGTTGCCGGGCGGCGGGCCCGCCGCTGTCGGCTTCGTAGTGGCGGCGAAGACGCTGGCCCGGTTCAGGGAGCTGAACAACAAGCGCTTCGCGGAACGCTATCTGCTCGGGACGATGGCCAGCGTGACGATCGCCCTGGTCAGCGCTGTGGCGGTGGGTTGGATCTGGTCCGCGCCGCTCTGAGCGCGGGTGGTATGCCACGGATTGGCGGACCCTACGGGATGAGTTTCGCGGCCCGGAGGTAGAGGGCGCCGACGCCACCGATTGACCAGGCGAGACCAGTCAGCTCCGCGGTGTCGGCCTTGAGGCTTGCATCTCGTTCGGTCAGCCGGAACGCCAGGCTTGCCTGGCACCTCCTCGGACCGGCGATGTGCGTCGCTTGACCGACGGATCCGGGCTAAGGCGGCGAGCTCGGACCCGACGATGTAGGCTGACTCGGCCCGCATGGCGCGAGCGCCAACCAGGTCGGGCAGGCAGGAGGAGTTCGAGATGGCCGACGCCGGCAAGCCAGTGACAGTCCAGTACTTCTACAAGATCCGCTGGGGTTTCCAGGACGAGTTCGTGGCGCTATTCGAGCGGAACCACTGGCCGCTTCTGAAAGCCCAGCTGGAGTCGGGTCGACTGCTGGATGTTCGCGCCTATGAGCCGCGCTTCCACGGCGACGGCCGCCAGGACTGGACATTCGAAGTCACGATCACCTACCGCGACTGGGCCTCGATGGAGGAGCACACCGACCCGGCGATTGTCCACCGCCTCTACCCGGACGCAGAGAAGCTGGCGCGCGAAGAGCAGCGCCGCTTCGAGCTGATCGAGGCCCATTGGGACACGCCTCTGGAGGAACGCGCACTGCCGCGGTAAGCCCGCCGTATGGCGCCGGCTGTCTCAGTTCGGGCTCAGCCCGTATTGGTCGCCGCGCCCAGCGACCCGATCGTCGCGCGCAGAACATCGGCCGAATTACGGACGCCACGCGCTTCCTTTGGGCTGAGATCGAGGCGGAGGACTCGCTCGATGCCGCGACGACCGACGACCGTCGGTAGGCTGAGGCAGACGTCGTCGATGCCGTAGTAGT
>Ga0209385_1000294_pt1 | contig 19780 bp, 23 predicted proteins | sample NGEPerB_FD_184506 | JGI IMG/M metagenome (GOLD analysis project Ga0209385, IMG submission 184506) | Arctic peat soil microbial communities from the Barrow Environmental Observatory site, Barrow, Alaska, USA - NGEE PermafrostAB12-B... | ecosystem: Environmental > Terrestrial > Soil > Wetlands >... | reverse complement strand
TTATAGTGCTCTGGCCGAAGCGGATTTTTCTAGATGATCGACCTGTGTCTGCACCGACGCACTTGCGTTCGGTGTGATATTCAGAGTCTCTTCTATAATCTCTTCTCCCTTATATAAAGAGGGATGGCCGACAGGCTGCCCCACTGTGGGCGACGGACCAGCCACACTATGGCTCACATCTTGATCAGACTCAGGTTGTTTTGAGCTATAGCCACCCTTCCTATTGCTCACAGCTTTCTCGACAGATTCGACAGCGAGCGGGGTCACCGAGAACATCGTCCGGCGTGTATTATTTTTCTGAGGGAGCAGCGAGGTCGTATAATCGACCTGAATGAAGCCAAGCTCCTGCAGCTTCGCCAGAGCAGCATTGTACCTGTTTATGGTCAGGCCGACCTCAGTCATCATGACTTCACGAGGCTTGATGTACCATTTGTGTTCGTCGACAACGATGCTGCTGTGAGCACACAAGTACTCCATGTGCTTCAACAGCGCACCGGCAGGAAGACTATTCCCGCAGGCAGCTACATAATCACCAAGCGTCGCCTTGATCATTCAGTATCGTCCGGAGGCGTGTCTACGACAGGCTTCTTGATTACGTGAAACATCGGCTCGGCACCGTCCGAGATAGTTCCAATGCCTCAAGCTTTGAGAGGTGCGGAGGACATAACTGTCCCGATAAATGTCCCATTCGTACAAACCTAATTGGGCCGTATATCGAAATCTTTGATCAGTGTGGGTTAAATTGGTGGGCCCGGGAGGACTCGAACCTCCAACCAGACCGTTATGAGCGGTCGGCTCTAACCAGTTGAGCTACGGGCCCTCCCGCCCCTTCTATCAATGCGCGTGGGCTGCGCGCAATCGCCCCTCTCCTGCTCGGCCGCCGAATACGCTAGGCTCGCGGTACCCTCATTTCGCCGGAGATCAAGCGGCATGCATGTTTTCAGCCTCGAGCGCGAGCAACAGTGGGATCCCAGGCACCATGTGGAGAAGATCCTGGGCAAGATCGCCGATGGCGACGTCACTGTCGCCTGCTGGGAGCCCGGGCAGATCAGCCCCTATCACTGCCACCCGGACGCCACCGAAATTTATTTCTGCTTTTCCGGCGGCGGCACCATGCGCACGCCGAAGGAGACCATCGCCGTTGCGCCCGGCGCCTTCGTCGTGCATCCGCCTGGCGAGGTGCACGAATACCAAAACGGCCCGGGCCGCACCATGCTGTTTCGCGTGCGTTACGGCGTCGACATGCGCGCGCATCATTGCGCCTGGCGCGGCAATGCGGAATGGAAGCAATCGGCGGAGGATGCGCAGTATTACCGCGCCCACCCGGTCGGCTAATTACATCTTCAACAGCCGCTTGGCGTTGCCGCTCAATATCTTCGCCTTGTCCTCGTCGGACAGCGGAATGTCCTTCATCCATTCCGTCGCCGGCGGGTTCATCACGAACGGCCAATCGACCGCGAACAGGATATGATCGATGCCCATCTCCATCACGGTGCACAACAGCGCCGGATTGGAGAAGAAGCCGCTGGTGGTGACGTAAAAGTTCTTGCAGAAGATGTCGCGGAAGCTCATCGGCTTCTGCCCCGGCCGCTTGAGCGAGGCATCGATGCGCCAGACCAGGAACGGCAGAGTCTCGCCCAAATGGCCGAGGATGATCTTCAGTTTCGGGTGCGCGTCGAATACGCCGGACAGCACCAGCCGGATCGCCTGCGTCGCGGTTTCCACCGTGTAGCCCCAGCCCGGGCGCACCACCAGCGGGAAGTCCTTGGCGTAATCCTGGTAATAGATCTCGGTCACCTTTGGGTGCGGCAGCGACGGATGGAAATAGATCGGCACGTCGAGCTTTTCGGCGCGCTCATAGATCGGCCAGTATTTCTTGTGATCGAGGAATTCGCCGTTGGTCATGCCGTGCAGCATTGCACCCTTGAAGCCGAGCTTGGTCACCGTGCGCTCGAGCTCGTCGGCGGCGGCTTTCGGATCGATAGTGGGGAGCGCCGCGAACGCCGCGAAACGTTTCGGGTTGGCCGCGCACACCTTAGCCAGGCGATCGTTCACCGCGCGCGTGAGGTCGGCGGCGATATCGAGCCCAAGCTTCTGCGCCGACGGCGCACCGTGCGAGAGCACCTGGATGTCGATGCCGGCCTCGTCCATTTCCTTGATGCGCAGGGCGCCCAGATCGTAGAGCCGCTCGTCGGTCTCGTTGCCGCGGCCGGCTTCCGGGCCGGTGAAATGCTTAGCCAGCTCCGGATCCCAATAATGCTCTTCGATGGCGATGACCGGACAATTGGGTTTTTTGAACATCACGCTTCCCCCCTACAACACGACTGAGGGTCATTTCCTAGCAACCAGGGCGGCGGCTGTCACGGCCTCTCCGTGTCTTGCATCTCATGGACTCGCCATGCGTGTGGCGGGCCGGCGATTATACGAAGTGGGTACGGAGTTTGCTTTGGCGTTTTGGCCGACTCAGTTATGCAAAGGCGATGCTGCCGATGCTTCGGATCCTCCCAGTAGGCGGCGTATTCCTCGCCATTATGCTCCTGGTCCTGGCGCTCAATCCGCCGGCCGGTACGCATATGCAATTGACGCCGAGCGTGGCGCCGATGCGCGGCGCGATGATCGCGCGCGGCGAACATCCGGAATGGCGGCAATTCCTCATGCTGGCCGCGATCCGGCGCGCCGATGAATTGAACCGCCTGCGCGAGTTGCCGGACACCCCGACCCGCACCGAGCCCGCGCCAGCCACGCCCAAGGTCGCCGGCCTGCCGACCGAGCGCAGCGATACCGATCCGGAAGCCGACGACCAGACCGGGTCGATCGTGCAGCCGCCGGCGGCGACCATTCCGATCGACATCGGCGAGACCTCGTCGACCGAATTGCCGGTGGCCGCGCCGGAGCAACAACCGCCGGTGATCAGGGTCAAGTCGCGCAATGAAAGCCGGGTCAAGGGCGCGCATCACGCGCGACGCGGCAGGACGCCTGGCAAATCGGAATCGCCTGCCACGTTCAATCTTTTCGAGCCGTTTTCCGGCGAACAGAAGACCAAGCGGCCGCCGAAGGTCGGCGCCAGCACCGTCACCCGCTAGTTGAGGCCGGCGCCAAAACGATCCGACGCGGGTGAGACGCCCGGGACTGCGGCCTGCGCCGCGTGCGAGTCTTTTGCGCGGCCGCCCGCGGCGGATGCAAAAGCGTTGAGCCCGGATTCCTCGGTCGGCGCCGCGCGGCCCTTGCTCTTGGCGGCGTAGTAATAGCCGGCAGCGTAATAATGCACCGCGCGATTGGTATTACCGCCGGCCACATGATAGGCGCCGGCGAGATATTTCACCGCATAGGTCATGTTGGTGTCGGCATCGAGCAGGCCGGCGGCGGTGCCCTGATAGCCCATGGAGCGGGCGGTCGCGAGCTTGATCTGCATCAGGCCGAAATTGCCCTTGGAGACCACGCGCGGATTGCCGCCGCTTTCGCGCTTGATGATACGGCGCACCAGGTCTTCCGGCAGATTATTGGCAGCGGCGTGCCGGGCGATCAGGCCGTTGAGATTGCCGTTGGCGTCGAGCCGGGCCACGCGCTGGTTTTTTGCGGAAGCGACCGAGGCCGAGGCGGTGAGCGCAACCAAAAAAGTTGCAATGCATATTTTGCGAATCATGTCGTCTCCGGTTTTTTTGGGATGCCCTGCTTTTCGTTGGGAACACCGGCAACTTTGTGGCCCAACTGGCTCAAGTTCCGCGGATTCCATCACGAATTGAGTCGCGCTGTTACAGGACGGGCAGATGAAAATAATAAAATGCGAAGCGCGTCATGCGCGCGGCGGAAAAGGCGGCGGTGGGCCGCCTCACCGCTTAACGAACGGATAGCGCTTGTGCGCGGCGAAGGCCCGCAGCTCGGCTTCCGCGAATATATCGAGCACCGTCGCGATGACGGCGCCGACACGCGCGAAACCGGCCCAAACGTGCGGGGTACGGGGCGGTAGCGTGGACATCGTCTTAGTCTCCTGAATTCGTTTCGTTGCCAGCGTTCACCAGGACGACGAGCCGGTGAGGAAGCGGCGCTCGATCTCGCGCTCGGTTTCGTCGGTGAATTTGCCGCCGCTGCCGGCAATAAAACGCGCGATTTCGCGGTCGGCCTGGCGCTGGCGCGCCTCCGCCATGGCGGCGAACAGCAGAGCGAACAGGCCGGGGCCCTTGCGGGCAGGTGACTGCGGGAGTGCGAAGCCGCGCAGTGATAGCGCCAGTGGGGCGTAAGCCATGGGGTCATCTCCTTTGAAGGGCCCGACGATCCCAGGGGTTTCCAGTCGAGTTTCTTATTGTTGCAATGCAATATACGCCGATACTGCCATAACAGCAGTCCCAACAAAGCATTGGTTCCATGCGCCTGACTCATGCGCTGCATCGCACAAATGTCATAAATGCAGGCAAATTCGCCAGAATCGATGAGGGAAAAATTAACCCCGCGGGGCGGGCGGCGGCACGTGCGCCCAGGCGATTGCAAAACCCGGGATTGTTCCCTATATACCCATCGTTCCGATTTCGCCTGCCTTGCAGTTTCGCCCGCCAATGGGCCTTCCCCAAGAACACGCCGAATCCGGATATGAGGCCCATGCGAATGGTTTGCATGGGGCATTGACGCCTTTGCGCGTTTTTAAAAGGAGGCCATCATGGCCACAGGTACCGTTAAGTTCTTCAACGCCCAAAAGGGCTTCGGCTTCATCGTGCAGGACGGCGGCGGGCCGGATGTGTTCGTTCACATCTCGGCAGTCGAGCGCGCCGGCATGAGCAATCTCAACGAGGGCCAGAAGCTTTCGTTCGACATCGAAGCCGATCGCAAGAACGGCAAGTCGGCCGCTGCCAATCTGCAGGCGGTCTGACACTAAACGACTGGAGAAACCCCGCGCTTGCGCGGGGTTTTTCTTTTTTGTAGTTGAGTGCGAATCATTCAGTTCGTCATTCCGGGGCCGGCCGCTGGCCGGAACCCGGAACGACGGAATACTGAAAGGACAACGCCCATGGCCAAGAAACCGGGAACCAATCCCAAAGGCGAGTTCGTGTTCTTCGACGTCATCTATGAGGACGGCTCGCAGCGCTCCAACCGGCGCGTGCCGGCCGATCTTTTGGGCGGCCTGGAGAAGGACGCGCCCGCGCTCGGCTTTCTGATCGAGCAGGACCGCGAAATCGCCGAGAAATCCGGCCGCGCGCCGCTCAAGATCGAACGCATCGCCCGCGTCGGAGCGAAGCCCGAAAAAATGATGCGGGCCGGTTAGCGCGAGCGTAAAGCCCGCAATCGCACTTTTCTTGTCATGGCCGGGCTTGTCCCGGCCATTGTCATTCCGGGGCGCCGCCATAAGCGCGTTTACGCGCGTCTTCGACGCGCTATGGCGGCGAGCCCGGAATCCAGAGCCACGTACTATGCCGCCCCTGGATTCCGGGCCCGCGCCTTCAGCGCGTCCCGGAATGACAGGATGCATCACTCCCCCTGCTCCCGCCGCGCCTGGAACTCGCGCAACATGCGCTGAACGGTCGCCATGGTGCGCGCTTGCTTTTCCGGCGTGCTGGGCGGCAGCGGCGGCGCATTGCTGCAATGGATGCGCGGCGCGAGGCAGGCGCGCCGACGCCGGCAGGACAGCTCCTTGCAACTGCGCCAGTATTCTTCGTGGTCGCCGATCAGCCGGCTGATGCGGCGCGCCAGCGCGTTGCGGAATTCGTCGATGTTCTCCGGTATGGCGTCGTCGTCCGCCGGTTGCGGCGCGGCTGGCGCGTCGGTCTTGGTCGTCTGTCGTCGGTTGGTTGGTCGCATAGGAAGATCTCCGGGCGTGCGTGATCGTCTCCGCGCCCGATCGGGCGCCGAGCTTTGCCCTCCCTGTCGTTCCGCCTTCGCGCTGCCCGAGACGAGATACGAGCAGCACTACGCTCTGGTCTTGGAAATTTAGCCCAATTTTCCCGCGATCAACTTTTTGAAGTTTTGGCAAAAGATTCTGCGCCAGCGTCCCTAAAGCCCAAATTTAAGATGCAGGGGAGCTTTTCGTATCGGACTTGTAACGATCCTGCGCATAAGCCCCCTCAGGAAACCGACTTAGACGATGGGATGTTTTTGCCGGTCTCCTTTCTCCAGGGAAGAGGCGGCAACGCCAATCCTATTTTGATCAGTAAAGGGCTATTCGCTGCAGCAGAGCAAACGTTATCGCCGCTCTGCGAAAAACGAGGGTGGCGGCTTGTAGAGAAGCTATCCTGTGTCCGAGTTCAGCTTAAGGATGATGCCCACGTCGACTTAGCCCTCTATGCAATCCCCGATGAGGAATATACGACCCTCGTCGAAAAGGCTTTGTTGGCAGAAGACAGTGCTGCCAGAGATGGCATTCGAAAAAGATTTGCAGAGGACGCTGAACTTTCAACAGAGGTCTACCGGAGTTTGTCGCGTGCTCAAATTATGCTCGCGCATCGACAGGAAGGTTGGAAGCCATCTGATCCGCGTAAGCTGGAAGATTGGTTTAGGGACGCTGTCGCCAAGAATGGAGAACACTTGCGTCGAGTTTGTCGATATCTCAAAGGGTGGCGCGACTATCGATGGGAAGATACAGATTGCCGACTGTCGTCGATAGCGCTTATGGCGGCGGTTGTTGATGCTTTCGAGGCGAATCCAAGCCTAGCCGGTGAACCTAACAGGGACGACAAGGCTCTTCTCGCGGTTTGCGATCGGTTGCATGTGTTCATTTCCGCTGGAATTGTGAATCCTGTTTTGGTGCGTCAGCGGCTTGATGAAAATTGGACGACAGGACAGCGAAGGGAATATCTTTCTGCCGCGAGTGACTTGGCTGCTCATGTTCATGCGGCAATTTTCGGCACAAACAGCCCATCTATCGCAATTGCAGAGCTAAGAAAGGCATTCGGAGATCGGATACCCGACAATCCGAAGCTAATTTCAGACGATAGTGGCTTGGAGTTGAAATCTTCGGTCGCTGCGCCAGCGGTAGTGGCGGGAAGCGAAATAGAGCGAATGAGACGTGCCGAACTCGCAGCGCGGGAAATCGAATCGCGTGGTCAGCAAACTAAGCCGTGGGCTAAATAGGGCTGGCAATTCATTTGCCCAACGCGCGGCGAGAAAAATTTCTAAAGGAATTAGAAGAAGCGTTGGCCGAACTTCAGCCGGCGCTTCGGGTGATCAAGCGCGACCACCCCATTACTATTGAAGGAATGTTCTCATTACAAAGTCCTGATGGTCCAATCGACACGTATCAGATTCGTATTGAGCTCAATGACGATTTCCCAAATGTTGAACCGGTCGTTTTCGAGACAGGGAACCGCATTCCAAAACTTATCGAGAGGCATGTAAATCCGGGCGGAAATTGTTGCATTACGGTTTGGGAATCTTGGCTCGCGACCGCTAAAGATCAGACATTCCGCGCGTATCTTACAGGGCCAATACAAGAATTTTTCTTAAATCAATTTTTCTACGAGCAAACAGGCAAATGGCGGCTCGGAGACGCGCTGCGCCGCGCCCGGGACACGAGGCGGCAGCTTCGGCTAGCATGACCGTCCAACCGACTTGCCCATCCCCACCCCACGGAGCCGCCATGCCCAAGGCCTATTGGATCACCTGCTATCGCGAGATCAAACATCCCGACAAGGTCGCCGCCTACGCCAAGCTGGCGGGGCCGGCGCTGGCGCCGTTCGGCGTGCGCTATCTCTGCCGCGGCACCGCCAACGCCACCTTCGAGGCCGGCCTGAAGGAGCGCGCGGTGGTGACGGAATGGCCCAGCCTCGCGCAGGCGGTCGCCGCGCATGACTCGCCCGCCTATCAGGCGGCGCTCAAGGCGCTCGGCGACGGCGCGGTGCGCGATATCCGGATTGTCGAGGGGTTGGAGTGAGGGGTAACTCTGTTGTCATCGCCCGGCTTGACCGGGCGATCCAGTACACACCGCACTGTCAGTGATTACTGGATGCCCCGCTTGCGCGGGGCATGACAGCCTCTCACCGCCCCGCGATCCGCTCGGCCATCAGCACGATGGTTTTGCGATAGACCTCGGAGCGGTTCCACTCGCGCATCGCCTCGAAATTCGCCGTGCCCTCGCCGAACGGCGCGCCGGCTTTCCAGCCGTTGACTTTCAGCAGATTGGCGGTCGAGGCCAGCACATCCGGCACCGAATGGCGCAGATCGACATGGCCGTTGCCGTCGTAGTCGACGCCGTACTTGATGTAGGAGCTGGGCAGAAACTGCGTCTGCCCGATCTCGCCGGCAAAGGCGCCGACCAGGTCGCGCAACGGCAGATCGCCGCGCTGCACGATCTTGAGCGCGGCGATCAGCTCGCCCTGGAACAGTTCGGTGCGGCGGCAATCGTGCGCCAGCGTGGCGAGCGTGCGGATCACCGGCAGCTTGCCGAGGTCGCCGGTGCCGTTGTCGGATTCCAGCGTCCAGATCGCCATGATCACCGCCGGCGGCACGCCGAATTGCCGCTCGATGCGCGCAAGCAACTGGGCGTGGCTCGCCAGCAGTTTGCGGGCGCGGTTGATGCGGGCCGGGATGACGCGGGTCGACGCATATTCCTCGAAGCTCTTGGCGTGGAACATGCCGCGCTGGCGGCGGTCGAACGCCAGCACCGCCGCATTGGGCGTGATGCCGGCAAAGGCGCTGTCGATGGTCGCGCGCGCGACGCCCTGGCCTTGCGCCTCGCGCGCCATGGCGGCGATGAAGGCGTTGAAGTCGCCGCCGCAGGGGGCGGCGCTGGCCGGCAAGGCGAGCAGGGGGGTGAGGAGGAAGGCTAAGAGGGTACGGATTATCATGGCGGCTGTTTTATCCTGTCATGGCCGGGCTTGTCCCGGCCATCCCGATTCATGGGGCACTGTGCCCTCCTAAACGAGATCGCCGGGACAAGCCCGGCGATGACAATCGATAGGTTGCGCGTCGTCAGACTTAATTGTCCAGGAAGCTGCGCAATTTGCGCGACCGGCTCGGGTGCTTGAGCTTGCGCAGCGCTTTCGCCTCGATCTGGCGGATGCGCTCGCGGGTGACCGAGAACTGCTGGCCGACTTCCTCCAGCGTGTGGTCGGTGTTCATGCCGATGCCGAAGCGCATGCGCAGCACGCGCTCTTCCCTGGGCGTCAAAGACGCCAAGACTCGGGTGGTGGTCTCGCGCAAATTGGACTGGATCGCGGCGTCGATCGGCAGGATGGCGTTCTTGTCCTCGATGAAATCGCCGAGGTGCGAATCCTCCTCGTCGCCGATCGGGGTCTCCAAGGACAACGGCTCCTTGGCGATCTTGAGAACCTTGCGCACCTTCTCCAGCGGCATGCCGAGCTTCATGGCCAGCTCTTCGGGCGTGGGCTCGCGGCCAATCTCGTTGAGCATCTGGCGCGAAGTGCGCACGATCTTGTTGATGGTCTCGATCATGTGCACCGGAATGCGGATGGTGCGCGCCTGATCGGCAATGCTGCGGGTGATCGCCTGGCGGATCCACCAGGTGGCGTAGGTCGAGAACTTGTAGCCGCGGCGGTATTCGAATTTGTCGACCGCCTTCATCAGGCCGATGTTGCCTTCCTGGATCAGGTCGAGGAATTGCAGGCCGCGGTTGGTGTATTTCTTGGCGATCGAGATCACCAGGCGGAGGTTGGCTTCCACCATTTCCTTCTTGGCCTGGCGCGCCTCGCGCTCGCCCTTCTGCACGCCGTGCACGATCTTGCGGAATTCCGAGATCTCAACACCAGTTTGTCCGGCCAGTTCGTGCACCAGCGAGCGGATCTCCTTGATGCGGTCCTTCTCCTTGGCGACCAGCGTCTTCCAGCCCTTGGCGGAGAGTTTCGAGATGCGGTTGAGCCAGCGCGGGTCGAGCTCGTTGCCCATGTACTGCTTGATGAAGTCATCGCGCGTGACGCCGTAGCTTTCGGACAGCCGCATCAGGCGGCCCTCGTTCGACACCAGCCGCTTGTTGATGTCGTAGAGCTGCTCGACGAGCGAATCGATGCGCGCCTGATTGAGCCGCAGCGACTTCACCTCCGTGATGATCTCTTCCTTCAGCTTCTTGTATTTGCGCTCCTGCGCCGGTGACAGCGAGGTCGAGTGCAGGCGGAACTGGATGTCCTGCTCCTGCAAGCGGCGCAGCCGCTTGAACGAGTCGGCGATGTTGTCGAAGGTCTCGACCACTTTCGGCTTGAGCTCGGCTTCGATGGCGGCGAGCGACAGCGAATTCTCCATGTCGTCTTCGTCGTAATCGCCCTCGGCCGCGGTCTCGGCCGGATCCTTCGGCTCCTCGCCCTCGGCGGCGGGAGCTTCGCCCGGCGCCTTGAACGGGGTGGCGGCGGGCGGCGCGGCGGGCGGCGCCACCGGCTGCACGACCTGCAAGTGCGGCGCGCCGGGCACCGGGGTGGCGCCCGGGACGACGGCTTGCGGAATCGGCTTGCCGTCGGGGCCGATGATCACCGGCACCTGCATCTGCTTGGCGTCGGGGCCGGCATAGGTCGCTTCCAGGTCGATGATGTCGCGCAGGAAGACTTTTCCGTCGTTCAATTCGTCGCGCCAGATGATGACGGCCTGGAACGTCAGCGGGCTTTCGCACAGGCCGGCGATCATCGCCTCGCGGCCGGCCTCAATGCGTTTGGCAATGGCGATTTCGCCCTCGCGCGAGAGCAGCTCGACCGAGCCCATTTCGCGCAAATACATGCGCACGGGATCGTCGGTGCGCTCGGACGGCTCCTTCTTCTCGGCTACCGCCAGCGACTTGGTCTTGGCCTCGACCACCTCGGTGCCGGTGTCCTCCTCGTCGTCGTCGTGCTCGTCGGCGGCCTTTTCGGTCTCGCCGTCCTCGCCTTCGGTGTCCTCGGTCTCCACCACGTTGATGCCCATCTCGCTGAGCATCGACATGATGTCTTCGATTTGTTCCGGCGAGGTCGATTCGGACGGCAGCACGGCGTTAAGCGCGTCGAAGGTGACGAAGCCGCGCTTTTTGGCGGCCTTGATCATCTTTTTGACGCCGGCGTCGTTGAGATCGAGCAGCGGCAGGGCTGCATCGGGAGCGCCTTCGGCGTCCTTTTCCGGGGCTTCTTCCTTGACCTGCGCCTTAGCCTTGCTCGCCATCTGTTTCTCCTGGACCTTTTTGGCCGTGCTTCCGAGGCGGGTCAAAATAGCCCTCCTATATATAGGCGATGGCCAAAAAGGGCCGCGCCCCAGCAAGGCGCCGCCCCCGAATCAGGTCGCCAGTGTCACCGGAACCCGCTTAAGCTCCGATTAACCCTGTTAATACAGCGGGAATCGACCCTTTATTCCCCGCCGGTCCAGCATTTCCGCGACTTTGTTACGTTTGCGCATGATCTTTTCCGAAAACCGGTTCCCATCCCGGATCAAGTCCGGGACAGGCATTTTCGGGATCATACGCGTCAAGCTCATAAGCTACGGGCGCCCCGGCCGGAAGAGGCTCCAAACCCCTCGATCAGGGCCTCGGTTCCGTCCATCCGCGCCAGGCGGGCCTTGACGTCGCGCAGCCGTAAATAATTGGCCTCGCTGTTGTCCTGACCGAGCGCCTGTTCGGCGTCCTTGAGCTCCCTAGTTAGTGAATGCCACTGCCGATGCAAGGCGACCAGCTGCTGCCAGGTCACCAAAACATCCTCAGGCGCGGCATCCGGACGGGCGCCCCAGACCGATTGGGTGGTGATCGAGGCGCCGATGCGCTCCATGGTCTCGGTCAGATTGCGGCCAGCGAGTTCCGCCTTGATCGCCTCGGCATCGGGCGCCGCGGCATGGGCGGCGATATCGATCAGCGCGCCTTTGAGCCGCTCGGCGTCGGCATGGTGGAACTCGAGCGAGGCCAGTTCCTCCAGATGGTCGTGCAGCAGCCAGGGATAATTGAGCGCGGCTTGCAGGATCAGCGCCTCGCGCTTGGGCACCGCGGTGCGATGACCACGATGAACCGGGCTGGAGGCGAGCTGCTGGCTCACCACCACATAGGGCGTGTTCTTGCCGCCGGTGGCCGGGCGCTGGGGCGCGCCGTTGCGCGGCTGCCAATTTGAATTGCCGCGCTCGCGCCAGTTTTGACCTTGGCCCTGCCCGCGCTGGAAATTGCCGCGCGGGGCCTGCGCGGGCGCGAAGAATTGCGCCAGCCGCGCGTTGAAATCCTGCCGGTAGTATTTGCGCACGGAATCGTCGGCGATGCCGCTGGTGACCTCGTTGATGCGCGCCTCCAGCGCCGCGCGCCGCTCCGGCGTGGCGAACGAGTGCCCTTCGGTCTCGCGCGCCCATAGCATGTCGGCGAGCGGCCGCGCCGCGGCGATCACTTCCATCACCGCCTCGCGGCCGGCGGAGCGCACCAGGTCGTCCGGGTCTTGGCCTTGCGGGAGTAGCGCGAATTTCAGACTCTTGCCCGGTTTAAGCCGAGGCATGGCCAGTTCGACCGCGCGATAGGCGGCGCGCAGGCCGGCATTGTCGCCGTCGAAACAAAGCACCGGCTCGTCCGCCATCTTCCAGAGCAGCGCGAGCTGGTCTTCGGTCAACGCGGTGCCGAGCGGCGCGACGGTAGCGGCAAAGCCCGCCGTCACCATGGCGATCACGTCGACATAGCCTTCGACCGCGATGACCGGTGCGCCATCATGCGCGGCCTGGCGCGCGGTCGCGATGTTGTAGAGCGTCGCGCCTTTGTGAAAGAGCGGCGTCTCCGGCGAGTTGAGATATTTCGCCTGCGCGTCCTTCTCCAGCGCGCGGCCGCCGAAGGCGACGACGCGTCCGCGCAGATCGGTGATCGGGAACATCACGCGGTCGCGGAAGCGGTCGAACGGCAGCGGAATGTCGTCGCCGGAAACCAGCAGTCCGGCCTCCACCATGTCCTCGACTGGAATGCCGTGGCTGCCCAGATGTTCCTTGAGCGCGAAGCGCTCGTTGGTCGCGTAACCGAGGCGGAATTTCAGTTGCGTTGCGGAATCGAGGCCGCGGTCCGCGAGATAGCCGCGCGCCTTGGCGCCGGTGCGTCCCGCCAGCGTCGCTTCGAAAAACTTCGCCGCCAGTTCCATGACGTCGTGCAGCGTCTTGCGGCGGGCATCGCGCTGCTCGTCTTCATGGGACACTTTCGGCAGCGGCACGCCGGCGAGCTGCGCCAGCCGCTCGACCGCCTCCGGAAACGCGACGCCCTCGGTCTCCATGACGAAGCCAAAAATGTCGCCGTGCTTGCCGGAGGAGAAATCGTGGAAGAAGCCTTTTTGATCGTTGACCGTGAACGAAGGCGACTTCTCCTTGTTGAAGGGCGACAGCCCGATGAACTCGCGGCCCTGCTTGCGCAGCTTCACGCGCCGGCCGACCACCTCCGACACCGGGAGGCGGGCGCGCAGCTCATCGAGGAACTGGGGCGTGAAGCGCATGGGTATAGCGGCGCGCTTATTAAGCGCGCGGCGTTGGGTCTTTCGGTTGGCCGATTCGGTCCGGCCATCATAGGCCGGCAAATCGAGACTTTCCGGGGCAGCTGCAGGAACCTGCACCCGGGGTGGGATTTGGGGGCGTTTTCCTAGTTATTCACAGGGCACGACACATCGAAACGTTTGACAGTGAAGAAATACATCTGTATATACAAAAGGCCGAGGTACGGTCGAAGCCAGGGCCCGGTTGGGCTCGAACCGTAGCGCTTCGAATCCGTCATAGCGAACTCTCGGTCGGGATACCGAACCCATTCCTTGGGGCGCTTCGCTATGACGGACGACATGCAGCGGCTGTTCGCGGGCATTCGCAAATTCGGATGGGATCCGAATAAACGCGAACGCAATTTGCGAGAACGTGAGATCGACTTCGACGATGCGAGCTATGTTTTCGGAGGCCCAACGATCATTCGCCAATCTGATCGGAAGGGCGAAGAACGCTACATGGTGTTCGGATTTCTCGATGACGTTGAAGTCGTCATCGTATGTACATTTCGGGGTGACCTGTGTTGGATAATATCGGCACGACGAGCGAGAAGAGATGAAAGAAAAAAATATCACAATCGTCTCTCGCGACGCTCCTCGGAAGAAGGGCAAGACTGATTGGGCAAAGCTGCGCAAGCTTACCGATGCGGAGATCGATGCGTCGATCGCCAATGATCCAGATTGGAGCGACGACTGGCATTGGTCCGACGCCGTCCTCGTCATCCCGCCCAAGAAGAAGGCGATCTCCATCCGCGTCGACGAGGATGTGCTGGATTATTTTAAGCATGAAGGCGCCGGCTATCAGCGGCGCATGAACGCGGTGCTGCGCTCTTTTGTGCAGCAGAAGAAAAGCAAGAAGCGAAAACGGGCGTAAATTTTTCCGTCATTCCGGAGCGCCGCGAAGCGGCGAGCCCGGAATCCATAACCCCTGTGTATCGAATCCGGAAAGACCGGGGTTATGGATTCCGGGCCCGGCCCTTCGGGCCGTCCCGGAATGACAGTGAAGAAATGCGCGTCCCGGAATGATCGAGGAGATTACTGCGGCGGCAGGCCCGATTCCTTCACCACCTGCTCGGCGCCGGCGCGGCCGCTCTTGATGTCCCTGGCGAATTCCTCCGGCGTATCGATCGCTGGCACCAGGCCGCGGCTGATGATGTATTTCTCGCGGAAGCCCGGATCGCTCACCACCTTCACGATCTCGCTATTGAGCTTGTCGATGATCGGCTTCGGCGTGCCGGCGGGCGCGAACAGCCCATACCAGGTCTCCGACGGCGCGCCTTTGTAGCCGAGGTCGGCGAGAGTTGGCACGTCCGGCAGCAGCGGCGTGCGGATGTTGTTGACCAGCGCCAGCGCATTCATCTTGTCGGCCTTGATCTGCGCGGTGACGTTGCCGAGCCCAATCAGGCCGATCGGCGTGGTGCCGCCCAGGATGGCGGTGACCGCCTCGCCGCCGCCGCGAAACGGCACGCGGATCCAGTCGGCGCCCTTGTCGCGCTTGAGGCTGTCCATATAGACCACGCATGGAATCGACGCGGTGAGATAGTTCAACGTGCCCGGCTTCGCCTTCGACACCGCCACCAGTTCGTCCACCGTCTTAGCGCCGAGTTCCGCGTTCACCACCAGCACCTGGATCAGGTGGAACAGGTTGACGATCGGGGTGAGCTTCTCCGGATCGAACGGGATGCTCTTAAACATGAATTGGTTGTAGATCATCGTATCGGCATTGATGATGCAGATGGTGTAGCCGTCCGGCGTCGCGTCCTGGCAGGCGCGCGCGGCGATGTTGCCGGCGCCGCCGGGTTTGTTCTCGATGATCAGCGGCTGGCCGAGGCGTTCGCGCAGCGCGTCGTTGAGCACGCGCATGAAGATGTCGCTGAGGCCGCCGGCGCTCGAGGTGGTGAACACGCGGATCGGACGGTTGGGATAGTCGTCGGCCGACGCCGGCGTCGCCAACAAGGCCGCGGCCAGCGCCGCCGCCACTACAAACTTTTTCATGTGTCCTCCCCGAGTCTTGCTTTCGTTATTGCAGTTTTGCTTTCACTAACGCGCTCGCCTTGGCCATATCCATCTGCCCGGCATATTTGCCGCGCAGGGCGCCGATCACCTTGCCCATGTCCTTCATGCCGGTCGCGCCGGTGTCCTTGATCGCTGCCTCGATCGCGGCCGTCATCTCGGCTTCGGACATCTGCTTGGGCAGATAGCCGGAGATGATGGCGATCTCCTCCTGCTCCTGCTTGACCAGGTCGGCGCGGTTACCCTTCTGGTAAAGCTCGACCGATTCCTGGCGCTGCTTGATCATCTTCTGCAGCACCGGCAGCACCTCCGCATCGCCGAGCGGCGGCTTGCCGGCCCCGCGCGCCTCGATATCGGCGTTCTTGAGCGTGGAATTGACCATGCGCAGGGTGGAAACCGTGCGCTCGTTCCTGGCCTTCATGGCCTCCGTCAAAGCTTTATTGATGTCGTCGCGCAGCACGGTTTTCTCCCGGAAAAATGCCCACAGCGGTTCTTGCCTTCCCATACATAATACGCAACTAAGAGGCCATGACCCAGACGAAAGCCGCCCCCTCCGGCGCTTGGGATGAGCCCAAGCCGACGGCGCTTTTGGTGCTGGCCGACGGAACCGTGCTGGAGGGCCAGGGCCTGGGCGCCGTAGGCCACGCGGTCGGCGAGGTCTGCTTCAATACCGCCATGACCGGCTATGAGGAGATCCTCACCGATCCTTCTTACGCCGGGCAGATCATCACCTTCACCTTCCCGCATATCGGCAATGTCGGCACCAACGAAGACGACATCGAGACCGTCAATATGGCGGCGGCGACCGGCGCGCGCGGCGTCATTTTACACAGCGCCATCACGCCGCCGTCGAACTACCGCGCCACCCGCAACCTGAACGACTGGTTGAAGGCGCGCGGCATTATCGGCTTGTGCGGCATCGACACCCGCGCGCTGACCGCGCTGATCCGCGTCAAGGGCATGCCCAATGCCGTGATCGCGCACGCGCCCGACGGCAAATTCGATCTTGCCGCGCTGAAAAAGGAAGCCGCGGCCTGGCCAGGCCTGGTCGGCATGGACCTGGTGCCGATGGTGACCAGCGGGCAACGGTTCTCCTGGGACGAGACGCCGTGGGTGTGGGGGCAGGGTTTTGGCCGCCAGACAAGTCCTGATTTCCACGTGGTCGCCATCGACTACGGCATCAAGCGCAACATCCTGCGCCTGCTCGCCGGTTCGGGGTGCAAGGTGACGGTGGTGCCGGCCAAGACCTCGGCCGAGGATATCATGGCGCTGAAACCCGATGGCGTGTTCCTGTCGAACGGGCCGGGCGATCCGGCGGCGACCGGCGAATACGCGGTGCCGGTGATCCGCAAGCTGATCGATAGCGGCACGCCGACGTTCGGGATTTGCCTCGGCCATCAGATGCTGGGCATCGCGGTCGGCGGCAAAACCATGAAGATGCATCAGGGCCATCACGGCGCCAATCATCCGGTAAAGGATTTGACCACCGGCAAGGTCGAGATCACCTCGATGAACCACGGTTTCGCGGTCGACAAGGATACGTTGCCGAAGAACGTCGAGCAGACGCACGTGTCGCTGTTCGACGGCTCCAATTGCGGCATCGCGCTCAAGGACAAACCGGTGTTCTCGGTGCAGTATCACCCGGAAGCCTCGCCCGGCCCGCGCGACAGTCATTATCTGTTCGCGCGCTTCGTCGACATGATGCGGCAGGCCAAAGACGCTAAGAAGCGCAAGATCGCGTAGCGCGATGTCCGACTGGATCAGCTTCTACGATATGCGGCATTCGCTGATCTACGTGAATGCGCGGCACCGCGACGTGCACTACCGCAAGATCGCCGACGACATCCGTGCGCTGGTGCCGAAGATGACCGCCGCCGTGCTCGACTATGGCTGCGGCGAGGCGACCGCGGCCGATGTCATCGCCGCCGCGTGCGGACATCTCACGATGGTGGAGGCGGCGCCCAATGTGCGCGCCGCACTGAGCGCGCGCTATGCCGGGAACGCTAAGATTTCCGTACTCACGCCCGATGCGGCGGCGGCAATGCCGGCCGGCTCGTTCGATCTGATCGTGCTGCATTCGGTGGCGCAGTATTTGAGTGGGCCGGAGCTCGACCGCTTGCTGGCGACGTTCCGAAAGCTGATCAAGCCGGACGGATTGCTCGCCGTCGGCGACGTCGTGCCGCCGCGCTTGGCGGCGGCGGCGGCGGCGTGGTCGCTACTGAAATGTGGGGCCGCCAACGGATTCTTCTGGGCGGCGGTCGGCGGACTGCTGCGGATTTTCGTGTCGGATTATCTGCGGCTGAAGAAGACCGTCGGGCTTTCGCACTACGAGCCACACGCGATGCTGGCGAAGCTCAAGGCCGCCGACTTTTCGGCGACCCGCGCGGCACGCAATATCGGCCACAACCAGTGGCGCATGACGTTTCTCGCCAAGCCCGCCTAACCTCCTCGTCGCCGCAAACGTTTAATCCCAACCGCCGGGGACGCGCCCGGCCGGATTGGCGACGCGGCCATCGCTGCGCTTGAGCGCGGCGATGCGTTTCATCTCGTCGACATCAAGCGTGAAATCGAACACATTGAAATTATCGGCGATGCGCTGCGGCTTCGACGAGAACGGAATGGCGGCGATGTTTTGCTGCAACAACCAGCGTAGCGCGATCTGCGCGACGCTGCGCCCGCGCTGCCCGGCGATTTCGGCCAGCACCGGATCGCCGAACAGGCGTCCGCGCCCGAGCGGACAATAGGCAATGAAGACAAGCTTGTGCTCGCGCACCGCGGCCAGGAGTTTCGACTGGTCGAGATAGGGATGATACTCCGCCTGCAACGCGGCCAGCGGTTCGGGACAGAGCTTGATCGCCTGCTCGAGCAGCGCGACGTTGAAGTTGGCGACGCCGATGTGGCGCGCCAGCCCCCGCCGCTTGACCTTGGCCAGCGCCGGCATGGTTTCGCTCAACGCAATCTCCGGATTGGGCCAATGAATGAGCAGGAGATCGACGTAATCGACCCCGAGCGCGGCGAGGCTTTCATCCACCGATTTCGCAAAGTCACCAGCGCGCAAGTTTTCGTGGCTGACCTTGGTGGTGAGGAAGATATCGTTACGCGGCACCCCCGAGACTCGTATCGCCTCTCCCACCGCGCGCTCGGTGCCGTATTTGCGCGCCGTATCGATGTGGCGATAGCCGGCCTTGAGCGCTGCGGCGACGGTGTCGGCCGACAGCCCACCGGTGAGCGGCGAGGTGCCGAAGCCAAGGGCCGGCATGAACCCGGCTTCGCCGGGAAACACGAGGTTTGTGGAGGCACTCATGGCGGGGCGTTCCTAACATGACTATCGTTTCGGCGGCCTTTTTCGTCCACCACTAATCCACCCATCGCCCTTCCCTGCCCGTCGAATCTGGTCTAAAGAGCGCTCGCGCGCGAGGCTTGGCCTCAGCGCGGTCCGGGGGAGCGCGCATAGGCGCGCCCTTTTTTTGTGCCTGGATATCTCATCATTCCGGGGCGCACCGAAGGTGCGAACCCGGAATCCAGACACAAGCACTGTGCCCGCTTCTGGATTCCGGGTCCGGCGCTGACGCGCCGTCCCGGAATGACGAATGGAAAACGCGAGCGAATGCCCAAACGAACAGACATCAAATCGATCCTCATCATCGGCGCCGGCCCGATCGTCATCGGGCAGGCCTGCGAGTTCGACTATTCCGGCACGCAGGCCTGCAAGGCGCTCAAAGACGAGGGCTACCGGGTCGTGCTGGTGAACTCCAATCCGGCGACGATCATGACCGATCCCGATCTCGCCGATGCCACTTACATCGAGCCGATCACGCCGGAGATCGTCGCCAAGATCATCGAGAAGGAGCGCCCCGACGCGCTGCTCCCCACCATGGGCGGGCAGACCGCGCTCAATTGCGCACTGTCGTTGCGCAAGATGGGCGTGCTGGAGAAATTCAACGTCAAGATGATCGGCGCCACCGCCGACGCCATCGACAAGGCGGAAGACCGCGAGCTGTTCCGCGAGGCGATGAAACGCATCGGGCTGGAGACGCCGCGCTCGCACCAGATCAAGACGCTGGCGCAGGCGCTCACAGCGCTCGACGACATCGGGCTGCCGGCGGTGATCCGGCCCTCGTTCACGCTCGGCGGCACCGGCGGCGGCATCGCCTACAACAAGGCCGAGTTCATCGACATCGTCGAGGGCGGCATCGACGCCTCCCCCACCAGCGAAGTGCTGATCGAGGAATCGGTGCTGGGCTGGAAGGAATTCGAGATGGAGGTGGTGCGCGACAAGAAGGATAACTGCATCATCATCTGCTCGATCGAAAACGTCGATCCGATGGGCGTGCATACCGGCGATTCGATCACCATCGCGCCGGCGCTCACGCTCACCGACAAGGAATACCAGATGATGCGCGACGCCT
>Ga0209385_1000293_pt1 | contig 19834 bp, 14 predicted proteins | sample NGEPerB_FD_184506 | JGI IMG/M metagenome (GOLD analysis project Ga0209385, IMG submission 184506) | Arctic peat soil microbial communities from the Barrow Environmental Observatory site, Barrow, Alaska, USA - NGEE PermafrostAB12-B... | ecosystem: Environmental > Terrestrial > Soil > Wetlands >... | reverse complement strand
TGGGAGAGGTGTACCGGGCGCGGGATAAGAAGCTGGACCGGGATGTCGCGATCAAGGTCCTGCCCGAGAAGCTCTTCGAGGAAAAAGAGAGCATCGCGCGCTTCGAGCGGGAGGCGAAGTCACTGGCGGCAGTGAATCACTCGCACATCGCCAGCCTTTACTCATTCGAAGAAGCATCCGGAAGGCATCTTCTGGTCATGGAGCTGGTCGAGGGGCAGACCCTGGCGGAGCGCCTGCTCAAGGGACCGCTCGCTCCCGATCAACTCCTGAAGACGGCCGTTGAGATCGCGTTCGCGCTCGACGCAGCCCATCGGGCCGGCATCGTCCACCGCGACCTGAAGCCGGGCAACGTGATGCTCACGAAGTCGGGCGTGAAGCTGCTGGACTTCGGCCTTGCGAAAGCCGCGGCATCTCCCGTCCAACAGTCGGAGTTGACCTCCCAGCCCACGGAGCTGCCGAAGAACCTCACGCAGAAGGGGACCATCCTCGGGACATTCCAGTACATGGCACCGGAGCAGCTCGATGGAAAGGAAGCCGACCCGCGATCGGACATCTTCGCGTTCGGCGCCGTACTGTACGAGATGGCCACGGGAAGGAAGGCCTTCGAGGGAAAGAGCCACGCTTCGCTCATCTCGGCCGTCATGTCTTCGGATCCCCCGCCCGTTTCCACGATCCAGCCGATGACGCCGCCGGCCCTGGACCGCGTGGTCAGGACGTGCCTTGCGAAGGACCCCGAGGAACGCTGGCAGAGCGCTCACGACGTGGCCAGCGAGCTGGAGTGGATCGCCGAGGGCTCGCAGGCCGGCGCGCCCGCGGTCGTCGTGTCGCGTCGCAAGGCGCGCGAGCGGCTCTCATGGGGGGCGGCCACGGCCTTTGCACTCGTGGCAGCAGCCTTCGCGGTTTTCTTCGTCCTCGGGAAGCGAGGGACACCGGTTCTCCACCCGATTCACGCGTTGATCCCGATTCCCGACGGCGCCAGGTTTCAGGATGTTGCCTTGCCGGAGATCTCGCCCGATGGAACGATGATTGTCTGGAGTGGAGTGGATACGAGCTTTGATCCCGGTCCACTCTGGGTTCGCACTCTCTCGGGTGACGACGCTCGCGTCTTGGCCGGCACTGAAAGGGCGATGTATGCGTTCTGGTCGCCGGACAGCCGGTCGATCGGGTTTTTCGCCGACAGGAAGCTGAAAAGGATAGACCTCGCCGGCGGAGCGCCGATCACGTTGTGCAACATTCCGGATGTCGGGCGCGGCGGGACCTGGAATCGCGGAGGCGTCATCGTGTTCTCCGGAGCCCGGGCTGGCCCTCTGTTTCGTGTCCCTGCGACTGGCGGAGTTCCCGAGCCTGTCACGAAGCTGGACACCTCGCGGGGCGACACGACTCACCGGTGGCCTCACTTCCTCCCGGACGGCCGGCGTTTTCTCTATCTTGCTTCTCCCAACGTCTCGGAGAAACGGGCGGTTTTCGTCGCGACGCTCGATGGCCGTGAGAATCGCCCGCTCGCACTGGCTCCCGATGCTTCGCTCTCGGCCAGTGAGTCCGGACACCCGGCTCGAACGGAAGCGGTCGCCAACGCAGCCTATGCTTCGGGACACCTTCTTTTCGTGCAGAGGGGCACACTTTACGCGCGACCGTTCGATCCTTCGAGCGCGACGATCACGGGTCCGGCTGTCGTCGTCGCCGAGAACGTGGCGAGTGGCTTCGGGATCATCCGGTCGATGTTCTCGGCGTCACAGAGCGGGGACCTTGTGTTCGTCACAGAGCCGACGAACTTCGACGTTCGCGTCGAGTGGATCGATCGCGGTGGTCACCGCTCGCCTGCTCTCACAGAGGCTCTCGTCTATTCCGACCCGCAGCTCTCTCCGGACGGGAGGCGCCTCGCGATCGTCATCCAGGACGCTCAATCTCGGCAGGCCGACATCTGGACGATCGATCTCGCCGGGGGAGCGAGAACGAGGCTGACGTTTGGTCCGGGCTCCAGCAGCCTCCCGATTTGGTCGCCGGACGGGAACAGCATCGCTTACGTGGCGGGGCGTCAGAAGGTTTTCGGGCTCTTCGAGAAATCCTCGACGGGAACCGGAGCGGAAAAGCTCCTCCTGGATATGAAAGGAGATACGTTGGGACGGCCAACCTGGTCTCCCAACGGGCAGCTTCTTCTGTACACGATCTGGGATCCGAGCGAAGGAACGAAACACGACATCTGGGCCGTTCCTGTTTCTCCGCCAGCCAAACCCTTCCCCTACCTTCGAACGACCGCCGACGAGGATGAAGCGCGGTTCTCGCCCAATGGAAAGTATGTCGCCCATACTGCTTCCACCGAGTCAGGTAGCAACGAAGTCTATGTCCAGACGTTTCCCGCGGGCGGCGGCAAGTGGCAGATCTCGACTCACGGCGGAGCGACGCCTCGCTGGCGGAGGGACGGAAAAGAACTCTTCTTCCTCGGCGGCGACGGGAGGATCTTCTCTGCTCCGGTGCGCGCTGGTCCGGCCTTCGAGGTCGGAACGCCGCGCCCGGTCATCGAGTCTCTGGCCCAGGTCTCGGACTACGACGTCGCGCCGGATGGCCAGCGCTTGCTCATATGCAAGCCCGTGGTCGATCCGGCTCATCTCCCGCTGCGCCTGATCGCGCACTGGCCTGCCGCGCTCGAACGATGATCCTCACCAAAGGGCTGCCGCCGCCTGTGTGGGGGTGCAATGGGAATTGCCGGGCGTTATGGCGCTCACAGACCAGGGTCTCGCCCTCTGGATCCGATCCCGTAGACGGGCATTCCGGCTGTACGGGAGCTTCTCATGCGCTCTTACCGGCCGCCGCGCAGTCCTGCCCACGTGTGGGGGCGCAATGGGTATTGCGGGGCGCTGTGGCGCGTAGAGGCAGAGTCACCCCCCCGGTTTCCTTCTCAATCCCGACCCGCAGGCGGGAATTCTGTTCGGACGGCGATTTAGGTTCGAGTAATCGGCCTTTTCCTAGAAGGCGTCCGCAGGCAGGACTCGAACCTAAGACCCTTCGCGGGGTCCGGCCTGAGACTCCATCACTGGACCCGCAGGAACGCGGCGAGGTCCGAGACCTCTGTTTCCGTCAGCCCGATGTTGAAGCGGTCGTTGTAAATAGCTGTCCCGGGAAGATCTGCCCATCCATCACCGTAGAATCGCCGGGATGGCCCCCGACGACCCCTCGAAGCGCGAGACGGAATAGGAGGGCGAGCTCGATGTTCGAGACCGCGGAACTTGGTCACACGATCGGGAAGACCGTTTTCAACCGCGCGATGCCGAAGCTGCGCTCCGACCTGCTGGATATCCAATACCGCCTGAAAGAAAACGGCACGTTCCCGGTGATCGTCCTGATCTCCGGTGTGCGCGGGGCGGGCAAGGGCGAGACCGTCAACCTGCTCAACGAGTGGATGGACCCGCGCCACATCCTCACGCGCGCCTTCGACACCCCCTCGGACGAGGAGCGCGATCGCGCCCGCCGATGTGGCGCTACTAGCGCGCTGCCGCCGAAGGGAAAGATCGGCATGCTGTTCGGCTCCTGGTACACGGCGCCGATCATCGACCGCGTCTTCAGGAACACCGGCCGCGTCGACCTGCTGCAGTCGATCGAGGAGATCAACCGCTTCGAGAAGATGCTCGCCGACGAGGGCGCGCTGATCCTCAAGTTCTGGTTTCACCTGTCCAAGGAGGCACAGAGAAGACGCCTGAAGGCCCTCCGGTCCGATCCCGAGACGCGCTGGCGCGTGACCAAACGCGACTGGGACTTCTTCAGGGTGTACGACCGCTTCTACCGGATCTGCGAGGAAACGCTACGCGCGACCAGCACCGCGGACGCGCCGTGGATCGTGGTCGAGGGCGCGGACGCGCCGTACCGTTCCCTCACGGTCGGCAAGGCACTGCTCGGGGCCATGCGCAAGCACCTCGACGCTCCGGCCGAGCGCGGTCGCCCGGTTTCGAAGGCGGCGCCGATCGTCCACCCGATCGACAAGCGGGACGTGCTTACGCAGCTCGATCTGTCCAGGGCCCTCACCGAGAAGGCGTACAAGATCGAGCTGCTGGCCTGGCAGGGCCGCCTCAACCGCCTCGCGCGCGATGCGAAGTTCCGGCGGCTCTCCGTCGCCCTGGCGTTCGAGGGCATGGACGCGGCGGGCAAGGGCAGCACCATTCGCCGCGTCACCGCCGGCCTGGATTCGCGCCACTACAACGTGATCCCGGTGGCCGCGCCCACCGACGAGGAACGCGCTCAGCCCTATCTGTGGCGGTTCTGGCGCAACCTGCCGCGCAAGGGCCGGGTCACGATCTACGACCGCACCTGGTACGGGCGCGTGCTCGTCGAGCGCATCGAGGGCTTCTGCTCGGAGGCCGACTGGATGCGCGCCTACTCGGAGATCAACGATTTCGAGGAGCAGCTCGAACGCTCGTCGACCGTGCTGTGCAAGTTCTGGATGCAGATCTCCAGGGACGAGCAGCTCAGGCGCTTCAAGGAGCGCCAGCGCATGCGCTTCAAGCGCTTCAAGATCACGTCTGAGGACTGGCGCAACCGCGAAAAGTGGGACCTCTACCAGTCGGCCGCCGCCGACATGATCGAGAGCACGTCGACCCCGAGCGCTCCCTGGACGCTCGTGGAGGCGAACGACAAGAAATTCGCGCGCATAAAGGTGCTCAAGACCATCTGCAAGCGCATCGAGCGCGCGTTCGACAAGCTCTGATCGAGAGGCGGACTCGCCGTCCGGTATCGTCGGATGGTGAAAGGCAGGGTCGCACGCGCCGGGGTCGGACGGGCCACGCTCGCGCTGACCGCGTTTCTGGCTCTTCTCTCACCATGGCACTTCCCCGTGTCGAGCGACGGGCTCCTGGCGTTCCGGACCGCCGCCGCGCTCGCCTTCGAAGGCACGTTCACCCTGCCTCCGACTGGGCCGCATCAGCAGGTCCTCGACTACATCCTGCTTCCGGCGCCTCAGGGCCGCGGCTGGGTCACCGTCCACGCTCCGATGAGCGCCCTCTTGCGAGCGGCCGTCTTGCGGTGCGCGTTCCTCGCACCGCCGGGGAAGCTGCGCGGTCTCTTCTGCGACGTGACGATCGATCTCCTGGGGCTCCTGGCCGCCGCGGCGGCCGTCGGGCCCGTCACGCGCCTCCTGCGGTTCGGCGGCAGCTCTCGGCTCGCCGCGCCGTGGATCGCGGCGGCCCTCCTCGGAACGACCTTTCTCGGACCGCTGTTCCTGTCCGACTTCCAGGAGCCCTACGTTGCCTTTCTCGGGGCGCTCGCCCTCGAGAGGGCACTTTGGGCGCGGCGCCTCCCGGAGGCCCGCCGGACCGGTCCGCTTCTCGCGGCGGGTTTGGCGTTCTCGCTCTCTCTTCTCGCAAAGCCGACATCGTTCCTCCTCGCGCCCGCGCTCGTCGTGGCGGTCGCGTTCCCCCGAGGGCGGCGTCGCCTCGGAAGGGACCTGTGCCTTCTTCTCGCCGGCGCGGCGCCGCTCGCTGCCACTTTCCTTTGGCTCAACAAGGTCCGTTTCGGCAGCGTGCTGGAGCTCGGGTACTCGAACCAGCTCGCGATCTATGGGCGGCAGCGAGTCGGCATCCTGTGGACGGCGCTCCGACTCGCTCTCCTCCCGAACCGTGGAATCGTCTGGTACGCGCCCCTCGTGCTGCTCGCCCCATTCGGCCTCGCGCGAGCCGCGAAAGGCTCCCGCCGGGTCGAGGCGCTCGTGGCGTTGCTTTCGGCCGGCGCCTTTCTTGGCGCAAATGCCGCCTGGTGGGCGTGGGAGGGCGGCATGGGATGGGGGCCCCGCTTGCTGGCGCCCGCCGTGGTCTGTCTGGCACCGCTTCTCGCCGCGAAGGGGCGCGCACAAGGCGCGGCCGCCGTGGGCCTGGCGACGGTCGGACTTCTCGTCAACGCTTCGGGTTACCTCGTCGACACGGGCCGAATCTACCAGCTGGCTCTCGCAGCGAGTTCGGCACCAGCCCCGCTCGGGCCGGTCCCGGCTTTCCATCGGCAACCCGACGGCGAGCTCGAGCGGTTTCAGCGACCGCACTACGTCCCATCCTGGGCGACCTGGCTTCAGGCGCCGAAGGTGCTCTTTCGGCTCGCGACGCGAGGGGACGGCGTCGACGCCGGGGGAAAGCTCTCGGAGATTCCGGCCGATGCGGCCCTCGTTCGCCTCCTCTTCTCTCGGCGAAGTCTCCCGGCGTCGTCCGACACGGGGAGACTCCTTTTCGAGGCAGCTGTGCTGACGGCCGATGCCGACGTTCCCGCGGCAGTGCATCTGGCGCTCGCGGCGATCGACTACGGCGGCCCTGCCGTCGAGACACGCGCTTTCGCCTCGTACATCCTTCTATGGGTCGGGCGAAACGAGGAGGCGGCGCGACTCTGCCGAGAGGGCCTCGAGCTGAGTCCGGAGCGAGAGGACCTGCGGCGGAACCTGGCGGTCGCGCAGGCCCGGCTCGCGGCTTCCCGACACGGAACCCCTACCTGGCGCCGCAGGTGACGCGTTCCACAAACATCATTCTCTGTTCGGGGGAGTCCAGTTCAACCCGTTCTCAGACTCTAACCAGTTGTACACCCTGACTTCTAGCTCTCACGCAGACGCCCCGGGGTGTCAGGATGCCGGCTTGCGGAGTGTCGGGAGCGTGCGGAGATAGAGGACGAGCTCGTCGATCTGGCCCGCCGACAGGGTGTGCCCCCACGGCGGCATGAGAGCGGAAAGGCCCACGCCCGCGCCGCCGCGCTGGATCGCGTCGGCGAGCTCGGCATCGCTTTTCTTCTTCTGGAATTCCGGGTCGGAGAGATCGCGCGGATGCGGATCCAGGTTGAAGGCATTGAAGCCGTCGCCGGCGCCCGATTCGCCATGGCACGTCTGGCAGTAGTGCGTGAAAGTGACCTTGCCGAGGCGCACCTCGTATCGAAGCGGCGGCGGAGCAACTGGCGTCGTGGCGGCAACGGGCGTCGTGGTGGCGGCGGGCATCGTGGCGGCGGCGGGCATCTTCGCCGCCGCGGGCGCTGGCTTTCTGGCGCAGGCACCCGGCACGAGCAGGAAGACGAGAAGAGCGAGCGTCGGCATCCGGAATCTCATCGGGCACCTCGCGCCGCACTCCCGGGCTTCGCGGGGGATGCGGCCGGCCGGAGCGTCTCGAGGTAAGCGGTCAGGCGGAGCGCATCCGTGTCGGACAGGCCGTAGTCGGGGCAGCGGACGTCCGCCCTCCAGCGCTGCGGCCCCTTGAGCCACGCGTACGTCCAGCCCGGCTTGAGCCTCTTGCCGGCTTCTGTCAACGGGGGCCCGTAATAGCCTCCCGAGGTTCCGAGGATGTGACAGCCCCGGCATCCGAGGCCCACGTAAAGCCGCTGGCCCTCGACGGGATCGGCGTCCGACACCGGACGGGCGGCGAAAGGATCCTCTGGAATCGACGGATCGAGGTAGAAGTTCTGCAGCGCATCGGCGAGCTGCGTCGCGTCTTCCCTCGGCATTTTCAGGACGGGCATCCGTTCCTCGAGGATCGGCCGCAGCGTGTAGGAGAGCATGAGGTAATCGACGAGCCAGTCACGCTTGACCTTGCTCCCCTCGAAGGTGAGCGGAGCGGTCGAGACGTCGGCGCCCCGGTCGCCGATCTGGTGGCAGGAGAGGCAGCGGTAGCTTTGGATGAGGCTGCCGACCGGTCCCCCGGGCAGGAGCGCCGGCTTCTGCGGCGGCGCGTACCGGTAACGCTCCGGCACACTCTGCGCTCCGAGAGCGAGGAGGGCGGTGATGACGGCGCGGGAATCGTCGGCGCTGAAGCCGTAGGAAGGCATCTTCAATCCGTCGGCGAACGAGCGCGGCGAGTCGAGCTTCGCGGCGAGCCACGCCGGGAGCGTGCGGGTAAGGTCGGTGCGTCGCCCGAAGTCGAGCGACTGGGCCCTCTTGTCGCCAATCCCGTCCAGCTCCGGCCCGAACTTCTCCGACCCCGACCCGGCCGGGTCGTGACAGGAGAAGCAGCCGTAGAGCCGGAAGAGCTTGCGGCCGTTCTCGGCGAGAGTCTGGTTCACGCGAAGCGGCTCGAGAATTTCCTTCGGGGCATCGAAGTCGCGGAACTCGTCCTCCAGGTAGGCGACGACGTCGCGCGACTCGGTCTCGCTGAAGTGATAGCGCGGCATCGGGGTGCGCGGGTTGAAGGCTTGCGGCTCGCGCAGGAATGCGAGCAGCCAGCCCCGCGACGCGGTGGACGCGATCTTGGAGAGCTCGGGCGCCGCGCCCCGTCCCTTCCCCTCGATCGTGTGACACGTGATGCAGCGCGATTCCGACACGAGCTTCTTGCCGTTGGCGGGGGTGCCGGGCGGCTCGGCCGCCGCGGCTTCGATCCGGCTCGCAAGCTCCTTCGGCACCTCGGCGGCGAAGAGGAAGTGCGAAAGCTCGTCGATCGCCTGATCGGTGAGGTGAAAGTTGGGCATCGTCGCGTTCGGATCGATCGACTTCGGGTCCTTCAGCCAGCGCTTCACCCACTCGCCCCCGGTCTTGACCGGGAGGGTCGCGAGCGGCGGGGCCTCCGAGCGAAACGTGTCCTGCCCGCGCACGGCGTGGCAGGCGTAGCAGCCCGCGCGCCCGATCAGGGCTCGCCCGCGCGAGAGAACCGGCGCGCCGGCCACGCTCTCGGAAAGATGGCAGCGGCCGCAGCCCGCCTCGATGAAGACCGGAGGCGTCATCGGGGGCCCGGCATCCGCCGAGGTTCCGTGGGCGTCTCCTTGCGTCGTCGCGAGCCCCTGTCCCCCGTGACAGGGCGTGCAGCCGAAGCGGTCGAAGGCTCCCGGCGTATGTGGCGTGCCGGGATGCAGGTCGAAGGGTCGCGGCGCGCCGGCCATGAGGGGATCGGCGACGCCGAGGTGGCACGTCGTGCACCGGTCGACGCGATTGTCGAAATCGCGCAGCCAGATCTGCTGAATCGCCACCGGCCGCGCCGTGTAGGCTTGGGCCGCCTTCAGGCTGTGCGCGCGCGAGGAGCCGAGCTTGCGGTATTGCCGCTGGAGCGAACGGTAGGAGCGGAGCGCGTTCTTGGCGGGCGAGATGGCGAGGACGAGCAGGAAGAGGACGCTCGAGACGGCGAAGATTCGGCGAAGAGGCATGGGCGTCGCCCTCAGATCGTCCCGGACCACGGCCAGACGAACGCCCAGCCGGGACCGCGGAAGAACGTGCCGATGGCGGTGAGGAGCGTCGCGATGACGACGAACCAGGTCATGATCCACTCGGGAAGGGTCACGCGTGCGAGCGCGCGCCGCAGGCGCCCGCCTTCCGCACCTCCGCGTGCCGCGAACATCGCCCCGGCTGTCAGAAGCGTCGGAACGGCGATCGGCCAGCAGGCGAAGGCGCCGAAGAGGATGAAGAGGGCGGCCGTGACCGCCGCGAGGGCGAGAGCCGTGCGTCTGCCCCCGTGCGACCAGAGCGGCCTGGCCGTGAGGTTGATCCGCGCGTAGGGAATCACGGCGAGCGAGAGAACGACGAGGGCCGGAAGGAGGACGCCGGCGACGATCGGCGGGAAGTAGTGAAGGAGCTCCTGCAGCCCGAGGAAGTACCACGGGGCCTTCGCGGGATTGGGTGTCTCGATTGGGTTGGCGATCCCCTCGAGCGGCGCGTCGAAGGCGATCGCGACGAGGGAGAGCGCGATGACGACGACCTGGAACAGGACGACCTCGCGGACGATCAGGTGGGGGAACGTCATCACGTACCGCTCTTCGATGCGGCGAACCGCCGGCCTCGTGTCGGGCCTGACCAGCGCCACGCGGCGAGGCACGGCGAGCGGGTCGGTCGATTCGACGGCGTGGAGCTCCGGGGTGGCGCTCATGGAGCCTCCTCGTGGCGCGGGTCGTCCGCGTCCGCGGGCGGCCCCTGGACGCCGCCGTCCTTGCGGATACGCCAGATGTGAACGGAGAGGAAGAGAAGGAACGCCACCGGGAGAACGACGCAATGCAGAACGTAGAAGCGAAGGAGCGCATTTTCGGAGACGACGTTGCCGCCGAGGAGAAGGAAGCGGATCTTCTCGCCGACGAGGGGAGCTTCCTTCGCCATGTTCGTGCCCACCGAGACCCCCCAGAACGCGAGCTGATCCCAGGGCAGGAGGTAGCCGGTGTACGAGAGAAAAAGAGTCACGATGAGCAGGACGACGCCGATGACCCAGTTGAACTGACGGGGCGGCCGGTAGGCGCGGTGGTAGAAGACCCGGAGCATGTGGAGAAACGCCGCGAAGACCATGAGGTGCGCCGCCCAGCGGTGCAGGTTGCGCAGGAAAAGCCCGTTGTCGACGACGTAGTTCAGCTCCTTCATGTCGCGGTAGGCCTGCGGGACCGACGGGTGGTAATAGAACATCAGGAGGATCCCGGTCGCGATCAGGACGAGGGAGCTCACGAGCGTGACGCCGCCGAGCCAGTAGGTGTGCGAGAAGCGGAGGGTCTTCTCCCGGACCTTGACCGGGTGCACGTGCAGGAAGAGATTCTCGAAGATCACGAGCGAGCGGTTGCGGTTCGTATCGGCCGTTCCGTGCCGGACGATCGACCGGTAGACCGCCGAGCCGCGGAGCCAGTCCGTGAGGGAGACTCGCGTCGCGCTCATGCCCGGACCAACTTTCCGTGCGGAATGACGATGCTCGTGTCCACGACGAGATTGCCCGCGGCGTCCGCCGTGACCTCCAGCCACGGGAGCGGCCGGGGCGCGGGTCCGTGGACGACGTTCCCCTCGAGATCGAAGCGGCTGCCGTGGCAGGGGCACGCGATGGCCTTCTCGTCGGAGACGTACCGCGTGATGCACCCGAGGTGGGTGCAGACCGCCGAGAGGGCGAACACGCCGCCGGTGCCGCCGATCACGTAGGCCCGCTGCTCGCGGTTGAAGCGCACCGTTCCCTCCGGGTAGTCGACCGCGCTGCCGGCGCGGAAGACCGTCGGGGGCTCGAAAAGAACCTTCGGCTTCAGGTAATCGAGGGTGACGACGAGCGAGCCCGCGCCCGCCACGGCGCAGGCCCCTCCGCCGATCTGGGTCAGGAAATCGCGCCGGCTGGTTCCGGCCAGACCGGGACTATCTCTACGTTTGGATTCTTCAGACATGGGCGCCCTCCGGCGTGTGGAAGCTCTGCATCGTGATGGTGCCGACGGGGCAGCGCGCGGCGCAGAGGCCGCAGCGGATGCACGTCTCCTCGTCCTTGATGAAGACGGAGCCTTTGCGCACGCCGTCCGCGAGAAGCGGAGCGAGCTCGCGCGCGGCCTCCGGAAGGCGCGTCACGCGCTTCGAGAGAACGATCTCGATGCAGTCCTCCGGGCAGATGTCCTGGCAGCCGCCGCAGAGAATGCACTCGGTCCCCTCCATCGGGCTCTCTTCGAAGATCGTGTTCGTCCAGCAGTGGAGGCATCGCGTCCCTTCGAGCTGTGCCTCATGCTCCGGGAAGCACTCCTCGACCTCGGCGATACCGATGCGGCGCGAGATGGGGCGGGTCGGCGGCGCCTGGCGCGGAATCCCCTCGTAATCGAGGACCCTTTCGTAGCGATCGTGCACGTCGATCTCGATCGTGACCTCGGGCGACGGGCGCGACCTGCCCCGGAAAAAGGCGTCGATCGAAAGGGCGCCGCGCTTCCCGTCAGCGATGGCGTTGATCGCAATGCGGGGTCCGAACGCGGCGTCCCCTCCCGCGTACACCCCCGGGGCGCTCGTCGCGAGCGTTTCCGAATCGATGGTGATCCGCCCTCCGCGCGTCTCGATCCCGTCCTCCTCGCGGAGGAAGGAGAAGTCCCCGGTCTGTCCGATCGCGACGAGGACGGTGTCGGTCGGGAGAATGGTCTCCGAGCCCTCTACGAACTGGGGCGAGAAGCGCCCCGTTTCGTCGAACACGCGCGAGACGTCGAGAAACTCCACGCCCGTCACGGTGCCGTCCTTCCCGACGAGGCGCTTCGGCCCGAGCCGGTAGCGGAAGTGAATGCCCTCGCGGCTGGCTTCGTCGACCTCGTCCTTCGCGGCCGGCATCTCGCTCTCCGACTCGAGGCAGCAGACGATCACCTCGCGCGCGCCGAAACGGACGGCGCTGCGCGCGACGTCGAGGGCCTGGACGACGGAGAGGTTTCGCTCCAGGTTCTCCTCGACGCCGCTGCGCGCCGCGGTCCGCGCCACGTCGAGCGCCACGTTGCCGCCGCCGATCACGACGACGCGCGCCCCCATCTCGACCTTGTAGCCGAGGTTGACGTTCAGGAGGTAGTCGATCCCCTTCAGGACGCCGTCCAGCTCCATCCCCGGAATCGAGAGGCTGCGGCTCTGCATCGCGCCGACTCCGAGGAAGATCGCGGAGAAGCCCTGCGCCTTGAGGTCGGACAACGTGAAGTCGCGGCCGAGACGCACGCCCGTTTTCAGCTCCACGCCGAGCGAGAGGATGGCGTTGACCTCGAGCTGGATGAGAGCGCGCGGCAGCCGGTACTCCGGGATTCCCAGCCGCAGCATCCCCCCGGCGACCGGCGCCGCCTCGAAGATCGTGACGGGGTAGCCCATGAGAGCGAGGTCGTGCGCGCAGGCGAGCCCGGCCGGACCCGAGCCGACGACCGCGACCCGCTCGGGGTAACGGTCCGTGCGGTGACCGTAGATCGCTGTGAGGACCGAAAAGTCCATCATGCTTTCGACGCCGAAGCGCTCGGTGACGAACCTCTTCAGGGCCCGGATGGCAATGGGAGCGTCCAGCTCGCCGCGCCGGCAGACCGTCTCGCAGGGGGCCGCGCAGATCCGGCCGCAGATCGAGGCGAGCGGGTTCGGCCGGCGCGCCACGGCGTAAGCCTCGCGGTATTTCCCCTGGGAGATGAGCGTGACGTACTTGCCGGCCTCGGTATGGACCGGGCACGCCATCTTGCAGGGAAAGTTCCGCTCGAGCCAGTCGTGGCTGACGTCGGCCATGGACGCTACTTGGCGATCTCGAAATCGGCCGTCGAGGAACCCGCCACGGTCACGGCCTTCTGCGTCGCCTTCAGCTTCGGGTGCCACACCTTCACCGTGTAGGCGCCGTCCGGCACGTTGGCGATGTGGAAGGAGCCGTCCGGCTTCGTGACGGCGAAATAGGGCGTCGGCACCGCCACCACGAACGCTTCCATCTCGGGATGCACCTTGCACAGGAGCGTGGCGGACACGCACTCCTTCTTGAACTGGTAGGACTTGATCTGACCCTTCGGCCAGGTGCCGAGGTTGAACTTGTCGGCGCAGGCGTCCGGGGAGAAGACGTTGTGCAGGACCGCATCCGAGTTGAGGAAGTCGACGGTCGTCCCGACGAGAATCGGGAGGACATGCGGCGAGAACACGAGGTTCATCTGGTCGATCCTCGCGTGCTCTTTCGGGGCGGGGAAGGTCTTTCCGGGGATGGCCGCCACGTAGACGACGGCGTCGCCGCTGTCGCGCACGCCTTTGCACGTGACTTTGCCGTGGAGCTCGCCGGCCGCGAGCGGAAGAGCCGCGCCGGTGACGAGGACGAGGGCGAGAACGAGGGGTCGATTCATGTCATTCCTCCTTTAGAAAGCCGCCCGGAGGACGGTCGCGAGCTGGTAGTTCTGTGAGTCGTGCAGGTCCCGGCGGTATTCGAGCATCAGCTTGATGTTGGCCCGGACGAGGAAACTGAAATTCGCGTTGAGCGTTTGCTGCGTGTCCACCGAGAGATCGGCCGGCCGGAGATTCTCGTAGCGGGCGGAAACCTGGAACACCGGCGTGATGACGTAGTCGGCTTGCGCAAACCAGGCGTCCCACGTGTGTGTCGTCTGGGAGATCTCGGCGCCCGTGTCGTTGTCGCGCAGCGAAAGGTCGTCGCTGCCGTGCACGGCGACGCCGATCAGATTCAGGTCTCCGAGGTAGAGCGAGCCGAACACGCCGAGGCGGCTGAACCGGCCCTGCCGCATTTTGAACGGGTTGCCTTCGGGGTCGGTGATCGCGTAGTCGACGTCCCCTCCGTCGCCCCAGTATCCGAACGCGCCAAAGCGAAACGAAGTCTCACGCCAGTTCTCCGGCGGCAGCGTCACTCCGGTCGAATCCCCGTCGAGCCCGAGGCCCCCGAGCTTGTAGTCGACGCGCGCGTAAAAGTCTTTGCCGCTGCCGTTGTTGAACTGACCGTTCGAGCTTCCCGGCCCGATCGGAGACGAAACCCCGACCGTGTAGAAAAGGCGGTGGGTCGCCACACCGTACATTTCGATCGCCCGCGTCCGCGCAGGCAGGCTGACACCGCCGCCCTCTTCTGCGAGACCCGTTCCGCCATTGAAGCCGATCGGGTTGTACGTGAAGAGCGTGTCGACTCCGTTATCGGTCATCAGCCACATTTCCTGGAATCCGTCATAAAGGTTCGGAGCCAGCTTCCCGATGCGGAAGTTGAAGAGGTGCTCGGGCCCGAACGCGGAGATGAGGTCGAGGCGCGCGTGCTCGAGCTCGACCGAGCCGCTTCCGTCTGGGTTTTCCCCATACGTCACTTCGCTGAAAAAGCTGAAGTGGTTCCCCAGCGTTCCCGCGGCGAAGAGGTTCGCCTCCTGCGGGAACTGGAAATCGTTGTGAACGATCGTCTTTCCCGTGTCGTCGTGACTCGAGGCGTAAAGGCTCGCCATCTTCACGTTCAGGGCGAAGGGAGCGTCGCCGGGTAGAGAGCTCGGATAGACCATCTCCGGCCACATCCGCGCGTAGGCATCCGCTCCGAGCGAGACAGGCTTTTGCTTTACCTGCTCCTCCGTCTCGCCGGGAAGGTGGTACCCGTTCAAACGAAAGGCCGTACCGAACGGGTTGAGCTTCGGGAAGATCGAGTGACAGGTCTGGCAGGACGTCTGGTACTTGCGGGAAAACGCGGGGACCGCGTTTGCGCGCGTCGAAACCAGGCACGAGAGCGCCATCCCCACCGCCAGGAACAGCATTCCACGGGCTCCGCGTGTCGATCGGCTCATGGCTTCTCCTTATCGCCGATCACGGTGCGGCTGGGACGGCCGCGTCACCATCCCGCAATCTCACCAATTCGTCTGGTGCGCGGGCATCCAACGGGACGGTCCGCGGGCGCGGCTCCTCAGGGGAGCTTCGTCAGACCAGTTTCAGCCGCTTCTGGAAAGCGAAGGCAACGGCTTCGCTCTTGGAGTGGACTTCGAGCTTGTACAGGATGTTCTGGATGTGGTTCCGGGCCGTGAGGTTCGAGATATGGAGGGCGGTGGCGATCTCGGGGGTCGAGCGGCCGGCCGAGAGCATACCCAGCACCTCGACCTCGCGCGCGGAAAGCCTGCGCGCGCGGACGTCCGGCGACTCCCTCGAACTCGCGAACGGGGACGGCGGCGGAGCCGGACGGTCCGAATCCCGGAGGGAGGGAAGCTCAATTCGCTCCGTCCGGAGAATATGCGCGAGAAAGAAGTCACCTGGCGTGCGCGCCCCGAGATTCAGAATCGTGACGTCCACGGTGACGACATCGCCGTCGCGGCCCTTGAGCCGGAGACCGAAGTGGTTCACGGTCTCCCCCCCCGCCCCCATGGCGGTGACCGGGCAGCTCTCCGCGCAGTAACGGTTTCCGAAGGCGTCGCAGCCCTCGAGATGCGCCGCACACGGCTTCCCGACGACTTCGACGGCCGAGAACCCGAGGATCCGCTCGGCGCTCTGGTTCCAGAACACGATCTGGTTGTGGCGGTCCGTGACGAAGACGGGATCGGGAGACAGCGCCAGCGAGCCGAAGACGGCGGCCATCTCCCCGTGGAATTCGCCAGGCCACATCTCGAGACCCTTATACGCTCTTGTCTCGAGCGAGTTAATGCACTGCCGCGCTGGAAATCCCGTTGTGCCCCCTCAGAAAACGAACATACCGATCGCGGCCCCGAACATGAGAAGGGTCGCGACGCCCACCGCCACGCGGCCGAGCACGGAACTCGGCTGCTTTTCCATCAACTTGCGGCTCGAAGCGACGAGGAGAACTCCGACGAGGAGAAACGGGGCCAACAGCCCATTTACGATCGCGGACCAGTAGAGAGCCTTGAGAGGACTGATCTTCGCGAAGTCCAGCGCGATACCGGCCGCGGTCGAGACCCCGACAATGAAGTAGAAGCGCCGTGCTCCCGCCACCTTCTGATCGAGCCCCTGCCTCCAGCCGAAGGTTTCCGCGAACGCGTACGCGGCCGACCCGGCGAGCGTGGGGATCGCAAGGAAGCCGACGCCGAGGACTCCGACAGTAAAGAGAGTCGCTGCGAACTCGCCCGCGAGCGGCCGCAGGGCTTCTGCGGCTTGACGGGACGTTTCGATCTTCGTGATGCCGTGCCGATGCAGCGTGACAGCCGTCGTGAGAATGATGAAAAACATGACGAGATTCGAGAAGAACGTGCCCACTCCTACGTCCAGCGTTCGGTCGGCGATTTCTCTCCGTGTCGCGCCACGTCGGCTGGCGCGCGTCGTCTCACCGAGCGTCTTCTCTTCCTCGACCTCCTGTGAGGCCTGCCAGTAGAAGAGGTAGGGACTGATCGTCGTGCCGAGTATCGCCACGAGCGTCGCCCATGCCTCTTTGCTCTGAGGCCATGAAGGGACGAACGCGCTCTGCGCCACTTCTCTCCAATCGACTCCGACTCGGAACGCTGTGATCACATACGCGAAGAGCGCGAGCGCGAGCCATTTGAGGATCGATGCGATCCGGTGATACGGCAACCGGACGATCGCAACCGCGATGCCGATTCCGAAGACGAGGACGTAGACATGGGAGTTCAGTCCCGTCAGCATTTCGGCCGCATCCGCCATGCCGGCGAGGTCAGCTGCGATGTTGATCGTGTTCGCGAGGAGAAGAGAGAACGTCGCGACGATGACGAAGGGTTTCGGAATGCGCTTTCGAAGCGCCGCGGCCAGTCCTTCGCCCCGGACCATGCCGATTCGCGCGCACATCATCTGCACCGCCGCCATGAGCGGCCAGGTCAGGAGGGCTGTCCAGAGAAGGCTGGTTCCGAGCTGCGCGCCGGCAATGGAATACGTCGCGATACCGGACGGATCGTCGTCCGCTGCACCCGTGACCAGTCCCGGGCCGAGCGCCGAGAAAAAACGCCGTGGCCATTTGCTGCGCGTAGAAGAAAGCGCCATTTCCCCTCCCCTGTTTTCCCGATTGTGCGCGGATGATCTCTCGAAAACGTTCTCCGAGCTGTAAACTGTTTGCAAATTGACCGTCGCACCCGGTACCCGACTCGGACCGTACGAGATCGTCTCGCCGCTCGGTTCGGGGGGCATGGGCGAGGTCTACCGCGCCCGCGACACCAAACTCGACCGCGACGTGGCCGTCAAGGTCCTTCCCGCCGATCTAGCCAACGATCCCGAGGCGCTCTCCCGCCTCGAGCGCGAGGCGCGCGCCGTCGCGCAGCTCTCCCACCCGAACATCCTCGCCATCCATGACTTCGGGCGTGAGGGTGAGGTCGCGTACGCCGTCATGGAGCTTCTCGAAGGCGAGACGCTGCGCGCACGCCTCGAGCAAGGTGCGCTTCCCGCCCGCAAGCCGTCGATCTCGCCGTGCAGATGGCCGAGGGGCTGGCCGCAGCCCACGAGAAAGGGATCGTTCACCGCGATCTGAAGCCGGAGAACGTCTTCGTGACACACGAGGGGCGTGTGAAGCTGCTCGACTTCGGTCTCGCGAAAAGAACGGATCCGGCCACGGGTTCGGGCTCGGGCCTGCTGACGGCGGAGAAATACACCGAGCCCGGCACGGTGATGGGAACCGTCAGGTACATGTCCCCGGAGCAGGTGCGGGGAGAGGCGGTGGATCACCGCTCGGACATCTTCTCGTACGGCGTAGTCCTCTACGAGATGCTGGCGGGGCGGCAGGCGTTCGGGCGCGAGACGGCGGCAGAGAGCATGACGGCGATCCTGAAGGAGGACCCGCCGGAGATCGCGGCGAGTGGCTCCGGCCCATCGCCCGCGCTGCAGCGCATCGTGCAGCACTGCCTGGAGAAGAAAGCGGGGGAGCGTTTCCAGTCCTCGCGGGACATCGCCTTCGACCTGCAGGCGCTCTCGGGTTCCACAATCACCAGCGAGCCGACGGCCGCCGTCACGCGCAGGCGCTGGCGTCCGTGGCTGGTCTTCGGCGGTGCGGTGGCCGTCGCCGTAACGCTCTCTGCCGTGTGGCTCATCGGCCGATCGAGCAGGCGATCCGGTGTTCTCAAGGTCACACGTCTCACGTTCCGGCGAGGCCAGGTCGACGCAGCGCGCTTCGCACCCGATGGTCAGACGATCGTCTACAGCGCCTCCTGGAACGGCAGCCCTTACGAAGTCTTTTCCACGCGAATCGACAGCACGGAGTCCCGAGCCCTTGGATTCTCCGCCACCGTGCTCGCGGGCATGTCGGCCTCGGGCGAGATGGCGCTCCTCAGAAACGCCGTTCCGTTTTCTCCGCTAGTGCCAAGCGCGCAGGCGGGCATGCTCGCGAGTGCGCCCCTCGCCGGCGGCGCGGCACGCGACCTCGCCGAAGGCATCCAGTTCGCGGATTGGTCCCCGGACGGTAAGCAGCTCGCCGTCGTGCGCGTGGCGGACGGAAAGACGCGGCTCGAATTCCCAATCGGCCACGTGCTGTACGAAACGGGCGGCTGGATCGCCAATCCCCGGGTCTCCCCGCGCAGAGACCGGATCGCGTTCCTGGACTTTCCGAGCTCCCAGGGCCCCGAGAGCGCCGTCGTGGTCGTCGACCTCAGCGGACAGCGGACCGTTCTCGCGACTCCATTCGCCTACATCAACGGGCTCGCCTGGTCTCGCAAAGGGGACGAGGTCTGGTTCGCAGGCGGGCGGACCGGTCTCGCGAAGGATCTCTATGCCGTGACACTTTCGGGCCGGGAGCGGGTCGTCTTCCGGACACTGACAGCCATCCATCTCTACGACGTCGGGGCGGACGGCCGCGTTCTTCTCGCACAGGAGCAGCGGCGCCGGGAGCTGTGGGGCCGGGCGGCGGGGGCACTGGAGGACCGTGACCTCTCCTGGATGGACAACACCGCCCTCATCAAGCTCTCATCCGACGGAAAGACGCTGGTCTTCAACGAATACGGGGAAGGCGGCGGCACGGAGCACGGCGTGTACCTTCGCGCGATGGACGGTTCAGCACCCGTTCGGATCGGCAGCGGGACCGCGTATGACATGTCTGCGGACGGCAAGTGGGTCCTGACGATTGCGCAAGTCGCGACACCGCGCCAGCAAATCGTTCTGCTTCCGACCGGGGCTGGTCAGCCCAAGGAGCTGCCGACCGAATCTCTCACGTACGACGTGGGGATGTTCAGCGCGGATGGCCGGAGGATCGTCTTCGGCGCGAGCAAGCCCGGCGAGGCGCTCCGGATGTACGAGCAGGACGTCGACGGCGGCAAGCCCCAGCGACCATTCGGACAGGGCTTCGCCCTCAGCGGCTGGGACACACAAGCCGGGGTCATGTCCTGGAATGGCCAGTTCGTAGTCCGGGATCCCGCTGGGCGCCCTTTCTTGCAGTCTCTGCCGGGGGGCGACCCGCGGCCCATTCAGGGTTTCTCGCCGGACGAATGGTGCGCCGGATGGAGCGCCGATGGCCGCCTCTACGTCTGTCAGAAGGCGGGTATGCGAATCCGGGTGTTCCGCGTGGACCCGGCCACAGGTCGGCGCGAAGTCTGGAAAGAGATTGGCCCGGCGGACGCAGCCGGTGTCTGGCCTTCCGACGGGCTGTTCGTGACACCGGACGGTTCGGCCTACGTCTACACCTTCGCGCGGCGACTCTCTGATCTGTACGAAGTCGAGGGGCTGGAGTAGCGAGGCACGTCACGCCTTCCGAATCTCATCCTCCTCGTGCCTCCGCTGTTCCTCCATGACGAGGCCGGTGAGCTGCCGCTTCAAGGCGTTGAACTCGGGCGAGGCCGTGTCTCGGGGGCGGGGGAGGGTGATCGGGACGATGGTCTT
>Ga0209385_1000292_pt1 | contig 19879 bp, 18 predicted proteins | sample NGEPerB_FD_184506 | JGI IMG/M metagenome (GOLD analysis project Ga0209385, IMG submission 184506) | Arctic peat soil microbial communities from the Barrow Environmental Observatory site, Barrow, Alaska, USA - NGEE PermafrostAB12-B... | ecosystem: Environmental > Terrestrial > Soil > Wetlands >... | reverse complement strand
CTCCGGATCGGTCTTCAGCGCGACGACCTCTTCCTCGAGGCGGTGATTCTCCGCGTATAGCTTCTCGACGTCGGCCTGCATCGCGGCGAGCTGGATGCGCTGCTTTCTCACCTTGAGAAGGCCGCTGGGGCTGAGGAGGAAGAAGCCGAACACGAAGAGAGAGAAGACGAGCGAAATGGCGACATACGAGGCGGGTCTCACGTGCCTGCCGTCAGGGCGGGCGCCGGAGGCCGGCGCCGGCGGGTCGGGCATCAGCTCGGGCAGGGGGCGTGACTCCTCGTGGCGGCCCGGCGCGGGCAGCTTCTTCACCCCGATGCTGCGGGGCGGACCCTTGCCGCCGACGATCCGTTCGAACCGCACGGACCATCTTCGCGCAGAACCAGGCGCGGTGTCAGGCTTTTTTCGCGGCGAGACCCGGATAGACCCCCGTCTCCGCCAGGTCCTCTTCGATCCGGAGGAGCCGGTTGTACTTCGAGACGCGCTCGGAGCGGCAGAGGGATCCCGTCTTGATGAAACCAGCGTTCACGGCGACGGCGAGGTCGGCGATCGTCGTGTCCTCGGTCTCGCCCGAGCGGTGGGAGATGACCGTGACGTATCGCGCCGTCTGCGCGATCCGCACGGCCTCGAGCGTCTCGGTGATCGTGCCGATCTGGTTCAGCTTCACGAGAAGGCCATTCGCGATGCCGTCGGCGATGCCCTGCTTCAGGATCTTCGGATTCGTCACGAAGTTGTCGTCGCCGATGAGGTGGATCTTCGACCCGAGCTTTTGAGTCAGGAGCTTCCAGCCCGCCTTGTCGCCCTCGGCACAGCCGTCCTCGATCGAAAGGATCGGATAGTCGGCGACGAGGCCCTCGTAGAAGGCAACGATGTCGGCTGGTGAGATCTTCTTCCCCTCGAGAGCGTAGGAGCCCTTCTCGAAGAACTCGGAGGCCGCGCTGTCGAGCGCGAGGAACACATCCTTGCCGGCGTGATACCCGGCCTTCGAGATCGCGTCCACGAGCATGTCGAGCGTCGCGCGCGTGGACTCGATGTTCGGGGCGAATCCACCCTCGTCGCCCACGCCCGTCGCGAGCCCCTTGCCCTTCAGGATTCCTTTCAGCGCGTGGAAGACCTCCGCCCCGGCGCGCAGCGCCTCGCGAAACGTCCTGAAGCCGGCGGGCACGAGCATGAACTCCTGGATGTCGAGAGGATTGTCCGCATGCGCGCCGCCGTTCACGACGTTCATCATCGGGACGGGCAGCGTGACGGCGCCGGTGCCGCCCAGGTAGCGAAAGAGTGGGAGTGCGCAGGCCTCGGCCGCCGCGCGGCAGACGGCCATCGAGACGCCCAGGATCGCGTTCGCGCCGAGCTTCGTCTTCATGTCGGTGCCGTCGAGGTCGATCATCAGGCGGTCGACTTCGGCCTGCTGGCGCGCGTCCATCCCGAGGACTTCGGGCGCGATCGTCTCGTTGACGTTCTTGACGGCCGAAAGAACGCCCTTGCCGCCGTATCGCTTCTTGTCGCCGTCGCGCAGCTCGAGGGCTTCGCGCGAACCGGTGGACGCGCCCGAGGGCACGCCGGCGCGCCCCGACGCCCCGCCCTCGAGAAGGCACTCGACTTCGACCGTGGGGTTGCCGCGGGAATCGAGGATCTCGCGGGCGTGAATGCTTTCGATCGCGTACATGCTGGCTCCTCGCTACCCTCTCAGAACATATTCCTTGGCCGCTTTTAAAAGACGATCCGTCTCGCCCTTGTCGGAAGACTCCGCGTAAATGCGCACGACCGGCTCGGTGCCCGAGGCGCGAAAGAGGATCCAGCGGCCATCGCCGAGCTCGAGCTTCTGCCCGTCGGTGCGGTCGATCGACTGCACCTTCAGCCCCGCTAGCGTGGCGGGGTTCTCGGCGAGGCGCTTCTTGATCGACGCGGCGAGCGCCGGATCGAGGCGCGCGTCCGCACGCTTCGGGTAGAAAGAGCCGACGCGCTTGAAGAGCGCCGCGAGGAGATCCGAGAGCGTCTCACCGGTCGCGGCCACGCGCTCGGCGAGGAGGAGACCCGCGAGGAGGCCGTCCTTCTCGGGCACGTGGCCGGCCATCGTGAAGCCGGCGGACTCCTCGCCCCCGAGCGTGATCTTGTCCGCGAGAAGCAGCTCGCCGATGTACTTGAAGCCGACCGGCGTCGTGAAGACGGAGGTTCCATACGCCTTCGCCACCGCGTCGAGCCCATGCGTGGTGGCGACAGAACGCGCGATCCCGCGGGCGTCGCCCTTGCGGCGACGGCCGAGGAGGAGGTCGGCGAGAAGCATGAGGCAGTGGTTCGGGTCGACGTACGTTCCGTCGGCGTCGAGGATGCCGAAGCGGTCCGCGTCGCCGTCCGTCGCGAGGCCGATGCGGCGCTTCTCGGACACGACGAGCTTCGACAATGCGGCGAGGTTCTTCTCGTCGCACTGGGGCGAAAGGCCCCCGAAGTACGGGTCGCGGTGCCCGTTGATGACCGCGACGTCCACGCCCGCGTCCCTCAGGAAGACGTCGAGGTAGCCGCGCGACGTGCCGAAGCGCGGGTCGACGGCCACGCGGAGCTTCGACTTCCGAAGCACGGCGGTGTCGACGAAGGTCGCGAGCCTCTCGAGGTAGGGGCCGCGCGGGTCGATCGCGTCGTGTTTCGCCTCCGGGGCGGACGCCGCGTCCGCATCCGTCGTCTTCGCGATCTCGGCCTCGATGCGGGCCGTGACGTCGGGAAGCGCGGGCGCGCCGTCGGCCGTAGAGAACTTGATGCCGTTGTATTCGGGGGGATTGTGCGAGGCCGTGAAGTTGATGCCGCCCGCGGCGCCGAGGCGCCGGATCGTGAAGGCGACGACGGGCGTCGGCACGTCGCGGTCCGCGCGGAGGGGGCGCACGCCTTCGCGGACGAGGACGCGGGCCGCCTCGTCGACGAACCGCTCGTTCAGGAAACGTGTGTCGGACGCGAGGACGACTGCGGCCGGCGCATCCCCCGAAACCCGCATCGCGCGCGCGATGGCGGTGACGACGCGTCGCGCATTCGGGAACGTGAACTCTTCCCCCAGAACCGCGCGCCAGCCGGAAGTACCGAAACGGATCATCAGGCCGTAGGATTCTACGGTGCCGAGGCCCCCGATGGCGCATGGAAGTTTCGGGGTCCGGGGAAACGGGGACCGTTTTCCCCAGCTAGACTCCAATCCGAATGAGGGAGTTCACCGATGAGGAGATGCGGGCGCTCGCGCCCTATTTCACGAACGTCGATGCGCACGTCTTCGGCCTCAGGCTGCCGCAGGAGGTGGCGGGCGCGCTCTTCTCCCGCTACAGCCGGTCGGCCAAGAGCCTGCGCCGCGTGTTCCTCGACGAGTTCCAGGGCGAGGCGGGCGTCCTCCCGGGCGCCGACGCGGTGAACGACGGCGACGCGCTGAAGAAGGCGCGCGCGTTCTACGACCGTGTTCTCGTAGGGTACGGCGACGACTCCGTCGCGCAGCTCGGCGGCGCGCATCTCGCGATCGAGCACGTCTCGAACGTCACGGCGCAGGTCCTGGAAGACGCGCGGATCGGCATCGCCTTCCTCGAGAAGTCCACCCGCTATGTCCGCTTCGACCAGCGCGACGCCCGCGGCGATTTCCCGTGGTTCCGAGAGCCGTCGCTCATGGCGTCGCGCCACCGGGACGCATACGTGGCGCTCATGGATCGCCTCTTCGGGACGTATGCGGCCCAGATCGACGGGATGATCGCCCACATCGAGAAGGTGCTTCCGGTCGAGTCCGTGGCGGTCCGCCACCCGAAGACCGGCGAGCCGCTCGATTTCGCGGACGTGAAGCGCGACGAAGAGCTGCTCAAGTCGGCGAAGCGCGCATACGCGGCGACCGTGCGGGCGCACGCCTGCGACGTCATGCGCAGCTACCTTCCCGCGTCGACGCTCACGAACCTGGGGATCTTCGCGACGGGACAGGCGTATGAGCACCTCCTGAACCGTCTCCTGACGCACCCGTCGCACGAGTGCCGCGCGCTCGCCGTGAGCATGCGCCGCGAGCTGGACCGGCTCATTCCGTCCTTCGTGAAAAGGTCCGCACCGAGCTTCTGGAAGCAGGATCTCCTCGCCTGCGCCGCCGCGGCTGCGGCCCGGATCGGACCGGCCGGTCCACCTTCCGTCTCGCCCGTCACGCTCGTGGACTTCGACCGCGACGCCGAAGAGAAGGTGCTCGCGGCGCTTCTCTACCCGCACGGAGACCGGCCGCTCGCCGAGGTGCGCTCCCGCGTGCTTGCCCTGGGGCCGGCCGAGCGCGCGGCCGTTCTCTTTTCCCTCGCTTCCGGACGGAAGAACCGGCGCGACAAGCCGCCGCGCGCCCTCGAGGAGGCGTCCTACTCGTTCGACCTCGTGGGCAACCTCGGGATCTACCGCGACCTTCACCGCCACCGGCTGCTCTCCCAGGAGCGCCAGCCGTTCTCGACGGCGCACGGATACGACACGCCGCCGGAAATCGTAGAGGCCGGGCACGGCCCGGTCTTCGAGGAATGCATGGCGCGCGCGCACGACCTCCACGAAGCCGTGAAGAAGGATCACCCCGCCGAGGCTCCCTACGTCGTGCCGTTCGCGTTTCGCGTGCGCTGGTACGTCACGATGAACCTGCGCGAAGCCGTGCACCTCTGTGAGCTGCGGTCGATGCCGCAGGGCCATCCCGACTACCGGATCGTCGTGCAGGAAATCTGGCGCCGCATCGAGGAAGTTCATCCCGGCCTCGCGGTCTGGGGCGGCTTCGTGAATCGGGACGCCTACCGCCTCGGTCGCCTCCAATCGGAGATGCGGACGGAGTGGAAGCGGGCGGGCGGCGCCTGAGGAGTCAGTCTTCCGCGAGCAGGGCGCCGAGGCCCACGAGGACCGAGGCCGCGTCTTCGTCGGCGCGCGCGAGGTAGACGGGCATCGCCCCGGGGATCTCGTGATAGATCTCCATGAGGACTTCCGGAGCGTCCGTGACGACCGCGTCGATGCGGGCCGACCGGCCGAGCCGCTCGAGGCTCGCCTCGAGCCCCCGCTCGCCGAGGAACGTCGTGGTGGCCGGCGCGATCGCGCGGAGGTCGTCGAGGAGATCGTGCCGTTCGACGGTCGCGACGAGAACGTGGAGCATTGGGATCCCGATCTTCGCTCATCCCGGGTTGCAAACCGAGGGCCCCGGGCCGAGGATGGCCGCGGCCGGCACGTGACACCGAAACGTCCCATCTACCTCGACTATCACGCTACGACGCCGGTCGACCCGCGCGTCTTCGAGGCGATGCGGCCGTATTTCACGGAGCATTTCGGAAACGCGGCGTCCGCGAGCCACGCCTTCGGGTGGCGCGCCGAGGCCGCCGTGACCGCGGCGCGCGAAGCGATCGCGCGCCTCGTCGGCGCGAACCCGCGCGAGATCGTCTTCACGTCGGGCGCGACCGAGGCGGACAATCTCGCCGTTCTCGGCGCCGCGCGGGCGCGGCAGACGCCGGGGGCGCATGTCGTCACGTCGGCAATCGAGCACCCCGCCGTGCTCGACCCCTGCCGCCGCCTGGAGACCGAGGGTTTCTCCGTCACGTACCTCCCGCCCGACGCGCACGGACTCACGAGCGCGGCGGCCGTTGCGGAAGCCCTCACCCAAGAGACGGTCCTCGTGTCCGTCATGGCGGCGAACAACGAGATCGGCACTCTGAACCCCGTCGGCGAAATTGCGCGCGTCTGCAAGGAACGCGGGATCGTCTTCCACACGGACGCCGTTCAGGCGCTCGGCAAGGTCCCGCTGGACGTGCACGGCCTCGGCCTCGACCTCGCGTCGTTCTCGGCTCACAAGCTGTGCGGCCCAAAGGGCGTGGGCGCTCTCTTCGTGCGCGCGGTGAATCCGCGGGTGCGGCTCGTGCCCCTCCTCTTCGGCGGCGGCCACGAGCGCGGCCTCCGGCCCGGGACGCTCGACGTCCCGGGCATCGTGGGCTTCGGCGCCGCGGCCGACCTCGCGCGTACAGAGGGAGAGGTCGAATCTCGAAGGGTCGCCGGCCTCAGGGACCGGCTCTGGGAGCGGCTGCGGGGACGCGCGGACGGCCTCTCGCGAAACGGCCACCCGTGCCTCTGCCTCCCGGGAAATCTGAACGTCACTATCGCGGGCGCGCCGGCGGATGCGGTCATGTCGAACGCGCGGGACCTCGCCGTTTCATCGGGGTCCGCCTGCACCTCGGCGTCGGCCGAACCCAGTCACGTCCTCCTCGCGCTGGGGCGCACGCGCGCGGAGGCCGAGGCGTCGATCCGCTTCGGCCTGGGACGCTTCACCACGGAAGAAGAAGTCGACCGGGCCGCCGACGAGATCATCCGCGCGGTCGCGAAGGTGCGCGCGGAGCGCAAGTGAGAGCGAAGGCCTTGAAACGGCTGAAGGAGAAGGCGGCCTTCGAGCAGATGCTCGCCGAGCTGCGCAGCTCCGCCGCCGACGCCACGCGGGCGCACACGCTCGCGGCGTCGCCGGCGCCCGTCCCGCTCGACGCCGCGGCGCGCGCGTTCGCGGGTCCGCGCAAGGGCACGGTCTTCGCCGGGCGTTACGAGATCCTCGGTACGCTCGGCAAGGGCGGCATGGGCACGGTGTACCGCGCTCTCGACCGCGATCTCGGCGGCGAAGTCGCCGTAAAAGTCCTCCTGCCCGCAGCCTTCGACGAGGGCACGACCGTCAGCGTGACGCTCAAGCAGGAGATCCAGCTCGCCCGCAAGATCACGCACCGAAACGTCGTGCGCATGCACGACCTCGGCGAGGCCGACGGGCTCCGCTTTCTCACGATGGAGTACGTGCCGGGCACCACGCTGCGCGACATTCTCGACAAGAAGGGCGCCTTGGCGCTCGCGCCGGGCCTGCAGATCGCGAAGCAGCTCTGCCGCGGCCTCACGGCGGTGCACGAGGCGGGCATCATCCACCGCGACATCAAGCCGCCGAACATCATGGTCCTTCCGAACGGCGTCGTGAAGCTCATGGACTTCGGCATCGCGCGTGCGGCCGAAGGCGCCGATCCGGCGACGCAGGGCGGACAGGCGGTGGGCACGCCCTACTACATGAGCCCCGAACAGGCGGTCGGCCGCGAGCTCGATGCGCGGAGCGACATCTACTCGGTCGGCGTCGTCCTCTATGAGCTGTTCTCGGGGACGCGCCCCATCGGAGGGCGCGATTCGGGCGAGGTCATGCGCCGCCACGTGTCCTTCGAGCCGAAGCACGTCACGCTGCTCCGACCGGACCTGCCCGATCTCCTGGCGCGCGTCCTCATGGCGTGCCTCGCGAAGAGCCCGGCTGAGCGCCCGCCCACGGCGAACGACCTCTACGGCGCGCTTCGGCGCGTCGCGGCCTAAGGACGGAACATGGCAAAAGGCATTCTCAAAGACAGGCTCCTCTCGGGTGAGGTCGTGCACGGCCTCCTGTCGCCGAACATCGAGCCGGATCTCGTCGAGACCTTCGGGCGCCTCGGATTCGACCTCTACATCCTCGACACGGAGCACGGCACGGCGGGCCCAATCGAAGCCACGGCCGTCGTGCGCGCCTGCGAAGGGGCGGGTCTCGCTCCACTCGTGAGGCCTCGCGGCCTCGACGCGAAGCTGATCCTGCAGTTTCTCGACGCGGGAATGACGGGCGTCATGTTGCCCGGCGTCAGGAGCGCCGACGACGTGCGGCGCCTCGTCGAGGCGGTGAAATATCCGCCGGTCGGCCTCCGCGGCATCGCGCCGGTGCGCGCGAACGGCTTCCTTCTCGGGGCCGAGAAGCAGCAGGACTGGATCGCGCGCGCGAACCGCGAGACGCTCGTCCTGCCGCAAATCGAGACGCGCGAGGCGCTCGAGCGCGTCGAGGAGCTGGCGGCCGTGCCCGGCATCGACGGCTTCATCGTGGGTCCGCGCGATCTCGCGCTCGCGCTCGGATTCCCCGACGGGCCGGGTCACCCCGAGGTGGAGGCCGCGATCGATCGCATCGCAGCCGTCGCGAAAAAGCGTGGGCTCGTCGTGGGCACGGTCGCGCCGACGGGAGCGCGCGCGAAAGACCTCGCGGCGCGCGGCCTCTCGATCATTCTCCACTCCGTGACCGCGCTCCTGAAGACGGGAGCCGAGGCCTACTTCCGCGCGGCGCGGGGCTGACCTTACGACTTCGCGATGAAGCCCCACGGCGACGCCTGGCGCGCATGGGGGTCGAAGACGCCCCGGGGCACCTCGTGCTCCGGGAGCGCGAGAGCGCTGCCGGGCCGAACGACGGCCATCAAGGCGTCGCGGTGCGTCTTCACGAGGCGGCGCACGGGCGCGCCGGCCGCGGCCTCGAGGAGGATCGGGGCCGACTCGGGCCCCATCTTCGCGAGATACGCCTCCCAGATCGCCTCGACGACGGGCATGCCGCGGAACGTCACGTTCGGCATCTTGCGGAACGCCTGATCGAGACGTTTCATTTTTTCCTCGAGCGCGGCCGGATCGTCGAGCGGTTCGTTCTCGAAGGGCGTGTGCGGCTTCGGAATGAACGCGTTCACCGTCGGTACGAGCGTGCCCACGCGCCCGCGCTTCCGGCCCTCTTCGAGGAACACGCGCCGCAAGGCGTCGACGAGGCCGACGACGTCATCGACGTCACCGTCTGTCTCGCCCGGCAGCCCGACCTGCAGGTAGAGCTTGAGCTGCGTGATTCCCGAGCGCGCGATCAGGCGCACCTTGTCGAAGAGCATCTCGTCGGAGACCTTCTTGTTGATCGCGCGGCGGAGGCGCTCGTTGCCGGCCTCGGGCGCGATCGCGAGAGCGTGCTCGCCCTGCGCCGTCAGGATCGCGAGGATCTCCTCGGAGATCGCGTCGATCTTCACGGACGAAAGGGCGATGTGATAGCCAAGGCCCGCAAGTCCTCTCAGAATTGGAAGGATTTCCGGGTGGTCGGCGACGGCCGTCGCGATGAGGCCCGCGCGCGACGTGAGTGGGCGGTTCCTGCGGGCGATTTCGAGCACCGCCTCGGCCGTCACCCGCACCTGCGGGGCCATCGCGTAGGCGGCCCAGCAGAAGCGGCACATCTCCGAACAGCCCCGCGCGATCTCGATGAGGAGCTTGTCCGAGAGCTCGGTGTGCGGCGTCAGGAGCGTCGTGTGCGGCGGCTCGCGGAGCGCGCCCTCGGCCGCCTTGAACTGCTGGACGACGATCTTTCCGTCCTCGGCGCCCTCGGCGCGCGCACCGTGGACCGCCGGGACGTAGAGGCCCTTGAGGTCCGCGAGGGCGGCGAGGGTGGCCTCGCGCGAGAGGTCGCGCCGGAGCACGTCCGCGAGTCCCGGGACGATCTTCTCCGCGTCGCCCATGGCGAAGACGTCGACCCACGCCGCGAGCGGCGCGGGGTTGATGCGCGCGCAGTCTCCGCCCACGAGGACGATCGGGTCGCCCTCGCCGCGCGCCGTGCGCGCGAGCGGGATGCGCGCGGCGGGGAGCAGGCGGAGGAAGTTGACGTAGTCCATCTCCCACGAGATGGAGAACGCGACGAGGGGGAAATCGCCGAGGGGAGTGTCCGTCTCCAGCGTGCGCGGCCCGCGCCGGTCGGGGTCTTCGTCCGCGAAGAACCGGTCGCAGGCGATGTCCTCCTCGCGGTTCAGGAGGCGATACACCCACTGGAAGCCGAGGTTCGACATCCCGATCTCGTAGGAGTTCGGAAAGCCGAGCGCCACGCGCGTGCGGCCGTGCCGCGAGAGAGCCTCTGTCGCACGCTCTGCCGACAGCAGCATCCGGCGGCGCGAGACGGACGGAGGAAAGTGGGGGGCGGGCATGGGACTTGCGGCTTAGGGCCGTCGGGACGCGTATTGTATCGGGAGGAGCACGCTCATGAGATCGAACCTGACGAGGATGGCCGTGGGACTTCTCTTTCTGGCGGCCTCGGGCGGCGCCTTCGCGGTCGCGATCACGCCCGATCCCTGGCCGCGCGAGTTCACGACGCCAAAAGGCAACACGGCGGTCATGTATCAGCCGCAAATCGAGACCTTCAAAGGGGACACGATGAGCGGGCGCGCCGCCATCTCGGTGACGAAGAAGGGCGAGACGGCGCCGAAGTTCGGCGTCATCTTCTTCACGGCGTCGGTCTCCGTCGACCGGGACGACCGCTCGGTCGAGATCCGGCGCATCAAGGTGAACCGCGTCCGCTTCCCGAACATCACACCAGACAAAGAGAAGACGTTCGCCGGAATCGTCGAGGCGGAGGTCCCGAAATGGAACCTCGTCATCTCGTATGACCGAGTGATCGAGGCCGTAAAGGTCGCGGGCCGCGAGAAGAAGAGCGCGCAGGGCCTGAAGAACGACCCGCCGAAGGTTCTCTTCGCCCAGGAGCCGACCGTGCTCGTGACGCTCGACGGAGAGCCGCAGCTGCGCGAGGTGGAGGGCACGCCCCTCAAGGTCGTCGTGAACACGCCTCTCTTCATGGTGCTCGACACGCGCAACAACCGCTACTACCTCTCGGGCGGCAAGAAGTGGTGGTACGAGGCTCCCGACGCGAAGGGCCCGTGGCGTTCCATCGGAGGCCCTCCCTCCGACATCGCAGACCTCGCCGCCCAGGCGACCGACGCGCAGAAGAAGGGCGACAAGGACACGCCGGACGAGGACGGCACCGAGGCGGCGAACCCGCCGAAAATCGCAGTGGCCACCGAGCCGACCGAGCTCATCGTGTCCGAGGGCAAGCCATCCTTCAAGCCCGTCGCCGGCACCGGCGCCGACCTCCTCTCGATGGAGAACACCGAGAGCGACGTGCTCCTCGACGTGCCCTCGCAGAACTACTACACGCTCCTGTCGGGTCGCTGGTTCAAGAGCAAGAAGCTCGATGGTTCGAGCTGGGCCTACGTTGCGCCCGACAAGCTCCCGGCGAGCTTCGCGAAGATCCCGCCGGACTCGGACGTCGGCGAGATACGCGCGAGCGTGCCCGGCACGGACGAGGCCGAGGACGCGCTTCTCGACGCGCAGATCCCGCAGACGACCGCCGTCAAGCGCGTCGACGCGAAGCTCGCCGTGCAGTACGACGGCGAGCCGAACTTCGTGCCGATCGAGGGCACGAAGACCGAGTACGCGATCAACACGCCGACCTCGGTCCTGAGGATCGCGGGCCGCTACTATGCCTGCGACAACGCGGTGTGGTACGTCGCGGACGAGCCGACGGGCCCGTGGATCCTCGCGGACTCGATTCCGACCGACGACGTGGACCAGATTCCGCCGAGCGTGCCCGTCTACAACGTGAAATACGTGCGCGTCTACGACTCGACGCCGGACGAAGTCTATTTCGGCTACACGCCTGGCTACGAGGGCTGCTACCCATGGGGCGGCACCGTCGTCTGGGGCACGGGCTGGCACTACCGCCCCTGGATCGGCCCGGTCTTCTGGTGGCCGCACCCGTACACGTGGGGCTTCCACGCGCACTACACGCCGTGGTCCGGCTGGGGCTTCGGCTCGTCGTGGAGCTATCCCTTCTTCAACACGAGCTTCGGCTGGGGCGGCTGGTTCCGCCCGGTAGGCTGGGGCCGTCCCGCTCGCTTCGGAGGCGTCGGGGGAGGCGGATACCGGCGCGGCTGGTTCGGACCGGGCGGGTACCGTCCGCCGACGGTCATCGCGAACAACTACTGGAGGAATAGCCCCGGTGGGATTCGCCCGCCCGGTTGGAATCGCCCCGGTGCGGGAGTCGGGGCGGGCCTGCACCGTCCGGGAATGGTCCGGCCGGGCCGTCCGGTCATCGGGTTCCACCCACCGGCAAGAAACATCCGTCCCGTGAAGGTTCAGAACAACATCTACAACCGCCTTCCCGAGCGTGTGCGTGACGTCCCCAGACCGCCCTCCCGCAACACGTCGCGACCGGTCGATCGGGGCAACAACGTCTATGCCGGCAAGAACGGCGAGGTCTACCGGAAGACGAAAGAAGGCTGGCAGCAGCGCGACAAGGACACGTGGAGAAACTCGGGCGGCACCGCGAAGCCCGTGGATAAGAGGCGTGCGGCGCAACCCGTGATGCCGAATGCGCGCCCGATGACGCGGCAAGCTCCGGCGCGGCAGGCCCCGCCACGGCAGGAGCTGAACCGCGAGTTCCAGGCGCGACAGCGCGGCGAAGCGCGCTCGCAGAGTTGGTCGCGGCCGGCTCCGCAGCAGTCCCGACCCGCCCCGCAGCAAGCGCGGCCGGCTCCGCAGCAGGCGCGACCGGCTCCGCAGCAGGCGCGACCGGCCCCGCAGCAGGCGCGGCCTGCGCCCCAGCGGCGTCCCCCCGAAGCGCGGTCGCGCTAGCGGGTTAGGATGCATGAGGCCTCGGAAGGAGAACCTTTCGGGGCCGGAATGCGTTCCTGATCAGCGAGGAGAGGGCGATGTATTACGTCATCGGAGCCAACGGCAGTCAGTACGGACCGGTCGATGAGGCGACGATCCGGGCATGGGTCGCGGAGGGTCGTGTCGCGGCGCCGAGCCTCTCGTTCAAGACGGGCGAGTCCGGCTGGGTTCCTCTTCAATCCCGTGAGGAGTTTCGCGACCTGCTCGCGGCGGCGGCGGCCGCTCCAGTCGTGGCGGCGCCCGTCGCGCCTCCGCCCTATCCCGGCCAGCAGGCCCCGCTCGCGCCGGGCGAGCGCGACTGGCTCACAACTCTGCTGCTCTCGATCTTCTTGGGTTGTCTCGGAGTAGACCGCTTTTATCTGGGACAGACGGGCCTCGGGATTCTGAAGCTCGTCACTTTCGGCGGCTGCTGGATCTGGTGGCTCGTGGACATCATCCTCATTGCGACGAACTCGCTGAAGGATGTCAACGGCCGTTTGCCCGTGAGACGCTGAGCCTCAGGGCTTCGCCGATGCGGGGGCGGGGCCGGGCGGCACGCGCGCGCCGCTCACCGTGACCTCGGCGGTCCACCCGAAGGCCGCGGCCGCGTCCGTGAAGAGGTCTCGGGCGTGCGCCGTCGACTTCTCGTAGAGGCCGGCGTCCTTCGCGGCGCGCGAGAGCGCGGCACGCGCCCACAGGGTCCACCGCGTGCGGTCGGCGGGCGTGATCGGGTTGAGCCACCCCGAGCGCTCGTCGAACCACTCGAGACGATCATCCACGGAGAGGATCTGCGGCGCGGGAAGGCGCACGACGATGCGGTGCCGGGCCGCGTCGGCCTCCACGTCGAACCCGTGCCCGAGGTCGAATCCCCCCGTCACCTTCCCGCGCAGCCTCAGGGTCGCGTTCTTCGGAATGTCGAAGACGAGGATCGTCTTCACCTCCTCGTAGCGCACGACGTCGGCGATCTCCATTTCCACCGTCGCGAGCCGCGCGATGCGGCGCACGGCCTGGACGACGGGGGCCGAGGACACCCCCTCGCGGCGCGTCCGCCAGCGCCCCAGGAGGTACCCGGCAGCGAAAAAAGCCAAGACGGCCAGGACGGCCGCTGAGGCCGCGAGGAGGCCGAAGAGAAGGCGCCTTCGCACGGTCCCAGCCTAAACGAACCGCCCATTTCGTGCGGGAGGGGCCCCGAATGATGCATTCAGATCCGTGCCGGAGCCCCCGAACCGGGCGGTAGAATCGGCATCCTTCCTGCACGGAAGCGATCGGCAACGGCTTTGGAGGCTTCAATGCACGCTCCCCGTACCTCACGCGCTCTCATCGGCACGCTCCTCGCGCTTCTCCTTCTTCCCGCGGGCCTCTTCGGCGCCCAACAGGGGCGCATCACAGGCAAGGTCACGGACGGCAAGGGGGTTGCCCTCGCCGACGTGAAGATCGTCGTGACGACGAAGGCCCTCACGAACTTCAAACAGGAGCTCAAGACCGACAAGGACGGCAAGTGGGCGACGATTCTCAACGACTCGACGCTCGTCTACTTCTACCACTTCGAGAAATCGGGCTACATGTCCGTCGAACAGGACAAGAAGGTCCCGATCGGCGGCTCGGAGGTCCTCGACGTCCAGCTCCTCACGCAGACGCAGGCGATCGAGAAAGGCGTCGTGAAGCAGGTTGAAGACCCCTTCTCCACGAACTACAACGCCGCCGTCGAGGCGTATCAGGCCGGCGATCTGGACGCCGCGTTCGCGAAGGCCCAGGACGCCATCAAGCTGGGCCCCGACAAGGCGAACGCATACAACCTGGGGGCCACGATCGCGCACAAGAGGAAGGATTGGAACAACACGATCGCGCTCGGCGAGAAGTCTTTCGCCCTCGAGCCCGACAACTCGCCGCTCATCGGCATACTCATGGAGGCCTATCGCGCCAAGGGCGACAAGGTGAAGGCGGCCGAGTACGAGAAGAAGTTCATCGCCGCGAACCCGGATCAACCGGAAGTCCTCTACAACCAGGCCGTCGACTTCTACAACAAGAACGACTTCAAGGCCGCCGAGCCGCTCCTCAAGAAGGTCATCGAGGGCAAGCCCGACTTCGCGAAGGCGCACTACCTCCTCGGCATGTCATACGTGAACCTCAACAAGATTCCCGACATGAAAAAACATCTTTCCGAGTACCTGAGGCTCGAGCCGAAGGGCTCGGAGGCCGGCACCGCGAAAGAGATGCTTGAAGCCTTCAAGTGACGCCGTTCCTCATCGGGCTCGCGGGAGGGACGGGCTCGGGCAAGACGACGGTCGCGAATGCGATCGTCAAACGCGTGGGAGAAGAGCGCATCGCGATCCTCTCCCACGACTCGTACTACCGGGACTTCGTGGATCTGCCGAAGGACATCCTCGACCGGCAGAATTTCGACCATCCGGACTCGCTCGAGAGCGAGCTGCTCGTGCGCCATCTCAAGGCGCTCAAGCAGGGAATGGTCGTCGAGACGCCGATCTACGACTTCAAGTTCCACCGCCGCGCGGCCGAGTCCCGCCGCGTCGAGCCACGAAAAGTCATCCTCGTGGACGGCATCCTCATCTTCGCCGAGCCGGAGCTCCGGAAACTCTTCGACGTGAAGATCTACGTCGACACGGATGCCGACATCCGGCTCATCCGGCGGCTAAAGCGCGACATCGCCGAGCGCGGCCGGTCCGTGGAGAGCGTCGTCACGCAGTACGAGTCCACCGTGCGCCCCATGCACATGGAATTCGTGGAGCCCTCGAAGCGCTACGCCGACCTCATCATCCCCGAGGGCGGTGAGAACACCGTGGCCCTCGACTTCCTCTTCGCGCGCCTCCGCGAGCTGCTGGGCGACTGAGCGCGCGGGGACGGCCGGGCTTCTCGCCGCCCGTCCCCTACAATCGCCGCCGTGAGCGCTCCCCCGTTTCCGCCCGTCTCCGAACAGCTCGAACTCCTCCTGAAGGGAGTCGAGGCCTGCGAGAAGCGCGACGAGCTGGAGAAGAAGCTCGCGAGGTCCCTGAAGACGGGGAAGCCGCTCGTCGTGAAAGTGGGATTCGACCCGTCCGCGCCCGACCTTCACCTCGGACACACCGTCGTCTTTCGCAAGATGCGCCACTTCCAGCGTCTCGGGCACTCGATCGTCTTCTTGATCGGCGACTTCACGGGGATGATCGGCGATCCCACCGGCAAGAAGGTGACGCGCCCGCAACTCACGAAGGACGAAGTCCTCGCGAACGCGGAAACGTACAAGGCGCAGGTCTTCAAGATCCTCGACCCCGAAAAGACGCGGATCGCCTTTAATTCCGAGTGGCTCTCGGCCCTCGGCGCCGAAGGCCTCGTGCGCCTTTCGGCGAAGTACACGGTCGCGCGCCTCCTCGAGCGAGACGACTTCGCGAAGCGCTTCCGCGAGGGCAAGCCCATCGCCGTCCACGAGCTGCTGTACCCGCTGTGCCAGGGGTACGACTCCGTTGCGCTCCAAGCCGACGTCGAGCTCGGAGGCACGGACCAGCTCTTCAACCTCCTCGTCGGCCGCGATCTCATGCGCGAGTCGGGGCAGGAGCCGCAGGTCGTCATGACGCTGCCTCTCCTAGTCGGCACGGACGGCGTCGAGAAGATGTCGAAGTCGCTTGGAAACGCGATCGGCATCGCCGAGAGCCCGAACGAGATCTTCGGCAAGGTCATGTCGATCTCGGACACGTCGATGTGGACGTACTACACGCTCCTGACCGACCTGACACTGGGCGAGATCGAGACGATGAGGGCGGAAGTCGCCGTGGGCACGGTCCACCCCAAGGCCCGGAAGATGGACCTCGCGGGGCGGATGGTCGAGGACTTCCACGGCAGGGACGCCGCATTCGCGGCGCGCGCCGAGTTCGACAAGCGTTTCTCGGGGACGGGTGGAGCGGTGCAGGCGGAGACGTTTCGTCTCTCACGGCGTGACGCGGAGCCAGGCGCGGCCGTCGAAGATTTCCTTGAAAGGAATATGGCGGACGCCCTCGTGGAAACGGGTCTTGCGGCGAGCAAGAACATTGCGCGCCAGAAGATTCGCGAAGGCGCCGTGTCGACCTCTCTGGACGGCCAGACGTGGTCGAAGGTCGAGTCTCCCGCTCAGGTGCTGCGCCTCGGCGAATCCGACGCCATGTTTCTTCGAATGGGGAAGAGATTCGTCCGCGTGACGCCGTGAAGCGCACCCTCCTCCTCGTCGGCGGCGCGGGACGAATGGGACGGCTCCTCGCGCCGCTCTTCCGCGCCAAGGGCTACCGCGTCCTCGTCGCCGATCCCGCGGGGTCCGTTCGCGGGTACGCGCGCGCGAACCTCGACGCCGCCGCGTCCGCGGACGTCGTCTGCATCGCGGCGTCTCTCGACGCGACGCCGACGGCTCTCGAAGCCGTCCTCGCGCAATCGCCTCGCGGCCTCGTCTTCGACATCGCGAGCCTCAAGACGCCGCTCCTTCCGCTCTTCGCGCGGGCCCGCAAGGCGGGCGTCGCCATCGCCTCGGCGCACCCGATGTTCGGACCCAATGCGCGCTTCGCCGGCAACGACTTCCTCGTCCTCGACGCCGGCGACCCGGCCGCCGCCGCGCGTCTCACACGCCTCTTCTCCGGACAGGGCCTCCGGATCCGCCGGATGCCCGTCGCCGAGCACGACCCGTGGGCCGCGCGCACGATGGGCCTCGCGCACGTCGCGGCGCTCGCGGCCGCGGGCGCGCTCCAGCGTCTGAAGGTGGACGCCTTCGACGTGGACGGCCGCGCGACGACGTCCTTCCGCCACCTCCTTGCCCTCGTCGCGCCGCTCCTCGACCAGGACCCCGCGCTCACGCGCGCGATCCAGGTGCAGAACCCGGACGCGGCGTGGGTCGCCGAGGTGCTCGCCGAGGAAGTCGAGGCGATTCGCGCGGCGCTCTTCGCGCCCGACCCGCGTCCCCTCGCGGCGAGGATCGAGGCGCTGCGCCGCGCGCTCGGCCGGCGATGACGCCCGGCGTCCGGCGCACAGCGGGGGCGCTCCTCGCCGCCGTCGCGCTCCTCCTCCTCGGGTGGCGCGCGTGGGAGTCCGTCATGCCCCTCCCGGTGTCGCTTTCGGTCATGCGGAAATTCTGGCGAGCCGACTTGCCGACGCGCCTTGTCAACTCGCGTCTTTTCCGGCGCGACCCGGAGCTCGGCGCGGCGCTCGTCTCGCGCGACCGCTTCCTGCCGTTCGAAGCGGACGTCGTCCTCACGGTGCCGCCGGGTCTGCCGGACGGCCCGGCCGAGGAGATGCGGCGCAAGGCGGCGTTCGTTCTCGCGCCGCGGCGCGTGACACTCGCGCGCGGCGAGACGGGCGAGGGCGGCTTCGCGCTCGCCGCCGCTCCGGCCGCGCCGCGGTGACGCCGTGAGCCGCACCGCGTCTCGCTTCCTTCTCGCCGCCGCGGCGCTCCTTCTCGCGTTCGGCGTGTACACGGCGGCCGTCGTCGCGATGCGCGAGCCCTTCGCGTTGAACGACTACACGGCGATCTGGGGCCTGAAGGCGCGGGCGCTCTACCGGACAGGGTCTCTCGCAGCGCTCTTCCGGGTGGACCCGGACGGCGCGTTCTCGCATCCGGAATACCCACCGCTATGGCCGCTCCTTCTCGCGGCGACGTCGGGCACCGCGCGCCGGTACGACGACCTCTTCGTGACGCCGCTCTGGCCGGCGCTCGCTCTGGCGGCATCGCTCCTCGCCGTGCGGGCGGCGCGGTCGTTGCGGGTCGCGAGGCCCTTCGCGCTCCTAGCGGGCGCCGCCGTCTCGCTCCTCCCGTACTGGCGGCGCTACCCGGGCTACGCGGAAGGCCTGCTCCTCGTCCTCGTCCTCGCAGCCGCCGGCGAGGCCGAGCGCGCGGGCGAAAACGCGGGCGCGACCCTTCGCCTCTCGATCTTTCTAACGCTCGCGGCATGGACGAAGCCTGAGGGGCTCGTCGCGGCTCTCGCGACCGCCGTCGTCCTCGCGGGGGCACGGCGCGCGCGAGCGGCGCTCCTCGTCGGCCTGTCCGCGCTGCTCCTCGCCGTGCTGCCGTGGGCAATTGCCGTGAGGCGGCTCGCGCCGAGACCGCTGCCAACCGCGTTCGCGCTCTCGGCGTTCTCCGTCGAAAAGGCCCTCACGGCCCTCGGGACCCTCGCGGGCGAGGTGGCTCCGGCGGCGGGCCTCGTCCTCGCGGGGGCCGGGCTCCTCGTCCTCGCGCCCGAGACGTTCCGGCGCCGCCGCGCGCTGCTCGCGTGGGTGGCCGTCACCTCCGGCGCGCTTCTCGGGTCCTTCGCCTTCAGCCGGCTCGATCCCGCGTGGCACGTGCGCTGGTCGTGGGACCGCATCCTCGTCGTGCCGCTCGCGGTCCTCATCCCGGCGCTCGCCGAGGCTCTCGCGGAATGCGTGACGGGTCGAAGCGGCGCCGCGCCGTCTCGAGCATCTCCTGCGGCGGCCCCTCCACGGGATCCTGTCCCAGCGCCTTGAGCGCGAAGGCGAGGCTCGCCCGGAGCCGCGCCTCGTCGAGAGTCTCGAGGGGCAGCGCCCCGTCCCGTTTTCCGAGCTTCTTCCCGTCCGGCCCGAGGACGAGCGGAAGGTGCGCGTACGACGGCGTTGGGAGATCGAGCGCGCGCTGGAGGGCGATCTGCCGCGCCGTCGAGTCGAGGAGGTCTGCTCCGCGCACGACTTCGGTCACGCCCTGCGCCGCGTCGTCCACGACGACCGCGAGCTGATACGCGAAAGGGCCGTCGGCGCGTTTCACGACGAAGTCGTCGGGGCTCGTTTCGACGTCTTCCGAGAAGGACCCGAAGACAAGATCTTTGAAAGGGATGAGGCCGCCGGCCGTCCGAAAACGAAGGGCCCGCGCAGGCCGGCCCGGCGGAAGCCCGCCGCGGCACGTCCCTGGATAGACGCCCGGCGGAAGCGGGTCGGCGCGATCGGGCGCCGAGGCCGCGCGCGCGAGGTCTGCTCGCGAGCACGCGCAGGCGTAGGCCATCTTCCTTTCCAGAAGAATCTCCAGCGCCGTGTCGTAGTGCGCGAGGCGCGCGGACTGAAAGACGATCTTTCCGTCCCACGTCAGGCCGAAGCGCTCGAGCGTCCTCAGGATGTCGTCCGCGGCGCCCGGCACGACGCGCGGCGCGTCGAGGTCCTCCATGCGCACCAGCCATCGCCCTCGCGCGGCGCGGGCGAACAGCCACGACCCCAGCGCGGCGACGAGGCTCCCGAGATGGAGGGGTCCGGTGGGGGAGGGCGCGAAGCGCCCGGTGGAGACGCTCACGGGGCGAGGTTAACCCGCGAAAAGCCAGCCGCTTGACGCGGCCTCACGCGTTCCTTACGATCCACCGCTCTTCGGCGCGTTTTCCGCGCGGCGATCGGAGCTCAGGTCTTTCACATTCCGCAGTAGCTCAATGGTAGAGCATCCGGCTGTTAACCGGAATGTTGTAGGTTCGAGTCCTGCCTGCGGAGCCACTCGAATGGCTCAGCGCGTCGGGAGGCCCTCGCTCCCGGCGCGCTGATTTTCTCAAAGACCTCCGGTGCCGCGGGCCTTCCGTGGAACGAGAGGCGCAGCTGGTTCTCGGTCACCTCGGCCTTCAGGAGCACCAGCCCGATCAAGTCCCTCCGCTGGTACGGCGGCAGCTTCGCGTAGATCTCCTTGAAGCGGTTCAGCGCGGCGAGGACGGTC
>Ga0209385_1000291_pt1 | contig 19882 bp, 20 predicted proteins | sample NGEPerB_FD_184506 | JGI IMG/M metagenome (GOLD analysis project Ga0209385, IMG submission 184506) | Arctic peat soil microbial communities from the Barrow Environmental Observatory site, Barrow, Alaska, USA - NGEE PermafrostAB12-B... | ecosystem: Environmental > Terrestrial > Soil > Wetlands >... | reverse complement strand
CCCTAGGGTTTCGCCTCACGGACCCCGGTCTCTACGCCACCCTGTGCCTGAGCACGCCGATCCCCGCGATCTCCACCTCGACCTCGTCGCCCGCGACGAGCGGGCCCACCCCTGGCGGGGTGCCGGTGGTGACGAGGTCGCCGGGGAGGAGCGTCATGATGTGCGAGATGAACGCGATCACCTCGGCGACCGGGAAGATCATGTCGGCGGTGGTCCCCTTCTGGCGCCGCGCGCCGTTGACCCGGACCTCGAGGTCGAGCGCCTGCGGGTCGGCGATACCGGTCTCGAGCCACGGGCCGACGGGGCAGAAGGTGTCGAAGCCCTTGGCGCGGGCATACACCTTCTCGCGGCGCTGGATATCGCGCGCGGTGACGTCGTCGAGGCAGGTGTAGCCGAGCACGTGCTCGAGCGCTTGGCCGGCGTTGACCTTCGTGGCGGCCTTCCCGATCACCAGCGCCAGCTCGCCCTCGTGCTCGACCCGCTGTGACTGCCGCGGCACCACGACGATCCCGCCCGGAGCCACGAGCGAGGAGGGCGCCTTGAGGAAAAGCAGCGGCTCCGCGGGCAGCTCCTTGCCCATCTCGGCGGCGTGGGCGCGGTAGTTGAGGCCAACCGCGACGATCTTCGTCGGCTCGCACGGCGGCAGCAGCCTCGCCGTCGCGAGCGGCAGCGCGCCGCCGAGCTTGCGGACACCCTCCCACGGCGGCACGGCCAGCGGCGTCACCAACTCCTCCTCGATCAGCCCCCACCGCGGGACGCCCGCCACCTCGATCCGACAGAGTCTCATGTCAACTCTCCTTTCCGGCGCCGCTGGCGCAGGACATCGATTCGAACTGCTCGAGGTGGTCCCGGATGCCGAGCACGACCAGGACATCGCCGTCGTTGAGCGCGAGGTTGGGCTCCGGGTTGGGGAACAGCGTCGCCCCGCGCTGTACGGCGACAACACCGACGCCGCAGCGCCGGCGCAGATCGGCCTCCGCCAGCGTGGACCCCACCAGCGGGCTGGAGGCGGCGATTTGGACCTGCTCGAGCTCGAGGCCGGGCACCTTCCCTGCGCCGAGCGAGAGCTCGAGGAAGTCCACCACCGTGGGTTTCACCACGAGATGGGCGAGGCGCGCGCCGCCGTGCTGGTACGGATTGACGACGCGGTTAGCGCCGGCGCGCTGCAGCCTCGTCTCCGCGCCCTCCTCGCCGGCGCGCGCGACGATGAACAGCTCGGGGTTCAACGAGCGGGCGGTGAGCACGGTGTAGACGTTGTGCGCGTCGTCGTTGAGGCACGCCACCAGGCCGCGGGCGCGCTCGATCCCGGCCGCGCGCAGCGAATCCTCGCTGGTCGCGTCGCCGGCGACCACAGGTATCCCCTGGTCCTTGAGCTGCTGGATCTTGTCCGCCTTCGCTTCGATGACGACGACGGTGCGGCCGGCGCGGCGCAACTCCTCGACCACCGCGTGGCCCATGCGGCCCCACCCGCATACGATCTCGTGGCCGGAAACCCTCTCGATCATCCGCAACCTCCGCGCCTGTCCGAACGCCTCGCGCAGCTCGCCCTCGACCACCGAGCGCCCGATCTCGGTCGCGGCCAGGAGGATCAGGCCGAGGCCGCCGAAGAGCAGGAGCACGGTGAGTGCCTGACCGCCCGGCGACAGCGTGGAGATCTGGTTGAACCCCACGGTCGTGAGCGTGAGCACGGTCATGTAGAAGGCGTCCCACCACGGGACGCCCTCGGTCAGCCGGTACCCGAGCGTCCCCGCGGCGAAGATGCCGGCGAGCACGGCGGCCGAGCGTGCGAGACGCGTACGCATCGCCTCACTCTAGCGGAAACCGCGCCGCATTGGACACCCCGGGACCCTGCGGCGGGCGACCTCAACCCATTCTGCGGGGGAAGCCGGGGGAAGCCGCGATCGCCTGGATCTGGGCGAGGTGCCGGCGCTCGTGGGCGCCGGCGATATCGATCCACTGGTAGAGGTTGAGCTCGAACCCGAGCGGGTGAGGAAAACGGAGCGCCCCGAGGTCGAGGCCCGCGAGCGCAGGGATCGTCGCGGCAACGGCGCCATGGCTCTCGACCAACTCCTGGCGCAGCGCAGCGATCGGAAGCCCATAGGCGGGCGTCACGCGGTCGGGGTTCTTCACCGGCCCGGAAGCGCCGATCTCGGCGATCGAGCGCATCCGCGGCCACGATCGCCGGCTCCGCGGGCCGGCCGTGGGTCCCGCGCGCCGGCCCTGCTGGATCAGCTTCCTTGCGACGATCGCGAACGTCCGGTTGGCGAGGACGATGTGGTGCAACACCTCGCCTACCGACCAGCGCTCCGGCGCGGGCTTCCAGTCCGCCTCGGCCTGGCTCATTGACGCCACTGCCGCCGTCAGCGCACCGAGGTCGGCGGCGAGCCGCACCCGCAGCTCCTCGAACTCGGTTTCAAGGTTGCCTGGCGCGCCACGTCCCGGATCGAGATCCTGCGACCCAGTCACGAGGCGATTATACGCCGGCCGCGCCGGCGTCGCGGCTATGTCGAGAGGAACTCGACGACCTCGTTGAGCACAGCGCCGCCGCCCTCGGCGAGGACCGAGTGTGCGGCGCCGGGCACCTCGCGGTAGCGCGCCTCGGGGATCGCGGCGGCCAGCTCGCGGGTCGCGGCCGCCGCGACGAGCGGGTCGTGCTCGCCCGCCAGCACCAAGACCGGGCAGGCGACCGCAGCGAGCTCGGCGCGCATATCCCAGCCGGCGCGCAACGCCTCGAGCTGCTGCAGCGCACCGGGACGGTCGTCGGGGTCGAGCGTCCATAGCTTTGCGGCCTGGTCCACGAAGGAGGGGTACTTGTCGGCGAACGCGCTGGCGAACGCGAACGCCATGAACGCCTCGGCGGCTTCGACCGGGTCCAGGCGCGTGAAGGCGATCTCGAAGAAGCGCAGGACGCGCCGGTGGGACGGGGTCAGCCTGGCGGCGCACGAGGCGGCGACCAGTCGCTGCACGGCACCGGGGTGGCGTATGGCGAGCTGGCAGGCGATGAGGCCGCCCATCGAGACGCCGACGACCCCGGCGGCGCCGAACCCGGCGTGGGCGATCACGGCCGCGGCGTCGTGGGCGGCGCCGGCGAGGGTGAACATCTCGCCGCCGCGCGAGCCGCCGACGCCGCGGTTGTCGGGGGCGAGCACGGTGAACCGGTCGGCGAGCAGCCGGGGCAACTCACCCCACAACCGGGCGCGCGAGCCGAGGCCGGCGAGGAGGAGGACCGGCGAGCCACCTCCCCACCGCTCGTAAGCAATCGGCCCCCGCGGTCCCGCGATCGTCGCCTGCTGGGGGCCTATTCGGGCCGCGGCGGCGTGGGGCGAACGGCCTTGCTCAGGGCTCATTTCCGCGCCCGTCACAGCAGGGCGGTCAACTTCTCCTTGAGGACCTTTTTGTCCACCGCGCCGATGACCCGGTCCACCATCTTGCCGCCCTTGAAGAACAGCAAGGTCGGGATCGACTGGATGCCAAACTTGATCGCGGTCTGCCGGCTGGAGTCCACATCCACTTTGGCGACAATGGCCTTGCCGGCGAACTCCTCGGCGAGGGCCTCGACATGCGGGGCGATGATGCGGCACGGCCCGCACCAGGTGGCCCAGAAATCCACCATCGCGGGCTTGTCGGCGTTGACGACGGTGGCTTCGAACGTGGCGTCGGTGACCTGCGTGACGTTTCCAGACATTGAGCCTTCCTCTCTTTCGGGGGCAAGTCCGCTCAGCCCCCGGGTTCGCGTGCATGCAAGCGCGGCCACGGCCGCGCAAATTCCGGTCCGGAGCGCTCGCGGGCGGTGTGCGCCGCCGCTGGGCGCGCCCGGGACCACCGGATAAAGGTATTGTAGGCAGGACTGGACGGGGGTGGCAACCGTGCGCACGCGGCGCCAGAGGCTCGGGCAGCATTTCCTGCGCGACGCAGCGACGGCGCGCGCCATCGCCGCGGCGCTCGCCGGCGACCCGGCGCGGGTGCTGGAGGTCGGCCCGGGGCGCGGCGCGTTGACCGGGCCACTCCTCGAGCGCTTCGGCCGCGTGCGCGCCGTCGAGCTGGACGGCGCCCTGGCTGCGGGTCTCGCTGCGCGCCTGGGCGATCCCCCCGGCCTCGAGGTCTGGCACGGCGACGCGCTCGCCGACGACCTCGAAGCGCTCACGGAAGGTGGGCCCTGGCAGGTGGCCGCAAACCTCCCCTACAGCGTCGGGACGGCGATCGTGCGCCGCCTGCTTCCCCGCCGCGACCTGTTTCCGCTCCTCGTGGTGATGGTGCAGCTCGAGGTGGCGGAGCGCATGGTGGCGCCGCCGGGAGGGAGGAACCGGGGGCTGATGACGCTCGAGACCGAAGCCTGGGGCCGGGCCGAGATCCTGTTCACGGTTCCGCCGGGACGCTTCGCCCCGCCGCCCAAGGTGAACTCGGCGGTCGTCCGGATCGGGCTGCGGCCGGACCCGGCGCCGGCGGCCGCGATCGAACGCGCGCTGGCGCTGGCGTCGGCGGCGTTCGCGCAGCGCCGGAAGAAGCTCGCCAACGGACTCGCGTCGATCGCCGCGCCGTCCGGGATCGCCGCGGCGTGCGCGGCCGCCGGTGTCGATCCGGGCGCGCGGCCGCAGGAACTGGCGTGGGATGCGTGGCTCGCCCTGGGGCGAGCCATTCCCGAGTCGGGCGCCGCGGCGCGGCACGGCGAGGGAACGGCCTGATGGCGAGGTTGGTGGCGTTGGGCGGGCTCGGCGAGTTCGGCGCCAACTCGCTGCTCGTCGAGGACGAAGGCGGCTCGCGGGTGCTCGTGGACGCTGGCGCGGCGTTCTCGGACCTCGCGGCATTCGGCGTCGGCTACGAGGTCCCGGACTTCGGGGCGCTCGGTGGGGAGACGCCGGCGGCGGTGGTCCTGACGCACGCGCACGACGACCACATCAAAGGGATCGCGTTCTTGCGTGAGGCGTATCCCGCGATCGAGGTGGCGGCGAGCCGCACGACGCTGGTATGGGCGCGCCGCGCCGTCGCCAACGGGACGGCGATCGTAACGCGCGAGCTGCAGTCGGGGAGCGCCGTGGCGGCGGGCGCGTTCACGGTCCACGCCCTGCCGGTCTCGCACTCGATCCCCGGGACGGTCGCGCTGCGCCTCGAAGGGGCCGACGGCGCCCTTGTGCTCGCGACCGACCTGCGGCTCGCCCCGTCGGCGCTCGAGGAGACGACGTCGCAGGAGGCGCTTGCGGCCTGGGGGGACGCCGGCACCGACGTGCTGCTCCTCGACTCGACCAACGCGCTGGTCGAGGCCGAGCCGCCGTCGGAGGCGACCGTCGCCGAGGCGATCGAAGAGCAGGTGCGCAAGGTGCGGGGGGCGGTGATCGCGGTCTCGTTCGCCTCGCAGCTCGGGCGCTTCCGCCAGCTCGCCCGCGCCGCCGCCCGGACCGGGCGGCTGGTCGTGCCGGTGGGGCGGGGCCTCGTCGAGTCGCTCGAGGTCCAGAGCCGCCTGGGCGGGCTGGGGCTTCCCCTGGGCCTGGTGCGTCCGGCGCGGGAGCTGCCGTCGCTGCCGCGCGACCGGGTCGTCGTGGTCGCCACGGGGTCTCAGGGAGAGCCCGGTTCGGCGTTCTCGCGCCTCGCCGTGGACCTGCTCTCCGGCCTGCGCCTGCGCCCCGGTGACACGGTGCTGCACGCGGCCCGCGTGATCCCCGGGAACGAGCGCCGCCTCGCGCTGCTCTTCGACCACTGCGTCCGGCGCGGGGCGCGGGTGGTGACCGCCGCCGAGGCGCCGATCCACGCCTCGGGCCACCCGCACCGGGCCGAACTGGAGCGCCTGCTCGACCTCGTGCGGCCGAGCCGCGTGATCCCCGTGCACGGCCGCCGCCGCCACCTCGAGGCCGTGGCCGAACTGGCGCGGGCCCGAGGGATCGCCACCCTGGTCGTGGAGAACGGCGAGGAGGTGGCGTGGGGGCACGCGGGCGCGAGCGTCACCGGCAAGCTGCGCCAGGTTGGGCGCATCCTCCTCGACGACGTCGGCGAGGAGGTCCTCGACCCCGCCATCCTGCGGCACCGGCGCTCGCTGGCGCGCGAGGGGCTGGTGGTGGCGGTGCTGCCGTGCTCGCGCGCCGGGCAAGACGGGTTCGGCGAGGTGCAGATCCATGTCTCCGGGATGCCGGCCCGCGCCGGCCTCGTGGACCACCTTGCAGCGGGGCTCGCCGGGGAGATCGGGCGGGCCGGGATCTTGGCGCGCCGCGACCCGGAGTGGCTGCGCAGTACAATGACGCGGTGGCTTCGAAGTGAGGTGCGCCGGCGCACGCGCCGCCGTCCGGTGGTGGTGGCGCTGGTCGTGGAGCTCTAGATGACCATGTTGGATGCGGTCGTGCTGGGGGTTGTGCAGGGTCTCACCGAGTTCCTGCCGGTGTCGTCGCGCGGGCACCTCGCACTCGTGCAGTCGCTCATGCCCGGGTTCTCGCAACCCGGGCTCGTCTTCGATGTGGCGCTTCACCTCGGCACGGTGCTCGCGATCGTGGCGCTGGAGTGGCGCCGGCTGGTGGAAGTCGTGCGCCACCGCTACCTGGTGCGCCTCGGCGCACAGCTCGTCCTCGCGATGGCGATGACCTCGGTGCTGGCGCTGCCGCTCCGGCACTGGGCGGAGGACTCGATCCGCTACCCGTTGCTGATCGCCGCCGGGTTCACGGTGACCGCGCTGTTCCTCATCGCCGTGCGCAACGCGGCCGGCCGGATCGAGGGGCCGGGAATGACCTGGTGGGCCTCGGCGGTGGTGGGGTTCGCGCAGGGTGTGGTCGTGCTGCTGCCGGGGATGTCGCGCTCCGGGACGACGATCTGCACCGGGCTGGCGTGCGGTCTCGAGCGGCGCTGGGCCGCCGACTTCTCGTTCCTGCTGTCGGTCCCCGCGATCCTGGGGGCCGCCGTAGTCGAGGGCTGGATGCACCGGACGGAGATCGCGGCGGCGCGCGGCTTTACTGGGCTGGCCGTCGTGGGCGCCCTGACCGCGGCGGTGGTCGGGTTCGCCTGTCTGTTGTTGGTGCGTTCCCTCGTCCAGCGCGGGCGGTTGCACCTATTTGCCTGGTACCTGCTGCCGCTCGCGGTGCTGACCGTCGTCTTGGCCAAGATGGGCGTCTGGTAATGGCGCGTAGCCGGGAGGAGATCACCCGCGAGGTCGCCGGCTACCTGCTCGGGCTCATGGGCGTGCTCGTGCTTCTCGCGGCCGTGACGTACCACCCGCTCGACCCGTCGCTGTTCGCGGCGGGAAGCGACGTCGTGCACAACCTCCTCTCGTGGGGCGGGGCGGCGATCGCCGGGATCGTGGTCGGCCTGCTGGGCGCGCTCGCACCCGCCGTACCGGTGATGATGATGGTGATCGGGTGGCGCTGGCTGCACGGGCGCGAACTCGAGTCCCCGGCCGTCGTGGGGACCGCCTGGACGGTTGCCGTGGTCGGCGGTGGCGGTCTGCTCGCCGCGCTCGTGGGGCGCACGGGCTACCGCGGCGGCGAGCTGGAGTGGGGGGGCGAGGTCGGACGCCTCGTCGCCCGCGGGCTCACGGAGTCGCTCGGGCCGGTAGGGGCGCTGGTACTCTGCGCCGGGGCGGTCCTGGCGGGGGTGGTGTTCGGCGTGCGCGGATCGCTCGTGCAGGTGTTCGCCGGGTTCGGTGGCCTGATGACCCACAAGCGCTCCGAGATGGCGGCGCGGTGGGCGCGCCGGCGCGACGACCGGCAACGCGGGGAGATGCGGAAGAAGCTGCTGCGCCGCCACCAGGAGCGCCACCCGGGAGCGCCGCGGCCGCCGCTGGTGGCCCGCGAGCGGTTCGGGGAGGCACGCTTCGGCATCCGTCGCCTGCGCCACGTGGCGGTCGTGAGCGATGAACCGGTGCCGCAAACCTCCAGACCCCAGGCCGGCGGCAGCACCGAGGGCTCCGAGCGCCGCGCGCCCGCGCCGCGGCCGCCGCGCCCGGCGACGCGCCGGGTCGAAGCGGTGCCGGTGCAGGAGGCGTTCGACTTCCCGGAGGCTCCGATCTCGCCGCTGCCGGAGAAGACCATGCTGGCCCTCCCTCCGCCCGCGCCCGAGCTCGACCCGAAGCAGCTCGCCACGATGCGGGAGCACATCGAGGCCAAGTGCCAGGAGTTCCGGGTGGACGGCACGGTCGAGGACGTGCTGCCGGGGCCGGTCATCACCACCTACGAGTTCCGTCCCGCGGCGGGGGTCAAGTACGCGCAGGTGGTGCGCCTCGAGGAGGACCTCGCGCTCGGGCTGCAGGTCGAGGCGGTGCGGATCGAGCGCATCCCCGGCAAGGCAACGGTGGGGATCGAGGTGCCCAACCCCGAGCGCCACACGATCGTGCTGCGCGAGATCATCGAGTCCTCGAAGTTCGTCCACTCCGCCTCGCCGCTCACACTGGCACTGGGCAAGGACATCCACGGGCGGCCGTTCGTCGCCGACATGCAGCGCATGCCGCACCTCCTGATCGGCGGCTTCACCGGCTCCGGCAAGAGCGTGGGCATCAACGCCATGATCATGTCGATCCTGTTCAAGGCGACGCCCAACGATGTGCGCTTCATCCTGATCGACCCCAAGCAGGTAGAGCTCGGGATGTACGAGAAGCTGCCGCACCTGCTGACGCCCATCATCTCGGACCCCAAGGAAGCCGCGCGCGCCCTGCGCTGGGCGGTGCGCCAGATGCGCGAGCGCTACGCCCTGCTCGCCGCCTGCAAGGTGCGCAACCTCACCCAGTACAACGCGCTGCTCGGCGACAGCGAGGCGCGCAAGGCCGCCGCCGAGAGCGCCGGCACGGTGGAGCTGCAGCCGCTGCCGTTCATCGTGATCATCATCGACGAGCTCGCCGACCTCATGATGACCTGCGCCAGCGAGGTCGAGGACTCGATCGGCCACCTGTCGCAGATGGCGCGCGCGGTCGGCATCCACCTGCTGTTCGCGACCCAACGCCCGAGCGTGGACATCGTGACCGGCGTGATCAAGGCCAACTTCCCCTGCCGCATCGCGTACAAGGTGCGGACGCGCTTCGACTCCCGGACGATCCTCGACACCGACGGCGCCGAGTGCCTGCTCGGGATGGGCGACATGCTCTACCTGGCGGCCGGCACGTCACGGCCCGTCCGCCTGCACGGCTGCCTCGTGCGCGAGGACGAGATCCTGACCGTGCTCAAGCACCTGCGCCGTCTCGGCAAGCCGGAGTTCGACCAGGCCGTGCTTTCGGAGCCGGAACCTGGGGCCGGATTCGGCGGCGAGACGGAGTGGGACGACCCGATGTACGACCAGGCGGCCCGCCTCGTCGTCGGCTCGCGCAAGGCCTCGGCGTCGTACATCCAGCGCAAGATGCGCCTGGGGTACGCGCGCTCCGCCCGGCTTCTCGATATGATGGAACAGCAGGGCCTCGTCGGGCCGTCGCAGGGCTCGCGCGGGCGGGAGGTCCTGGTGCCGCCCGAGTACTTCGGCGAGGTGGATGCGACGCAGTTGGACGGCGGCGGGGAGGCGACCACCGATGATTGAGCTCTCGACGCAGATGGTGATCTATCTCGTGACGGCGGTCGGGGTCCTGCTGCTGCTGCTGGTCGTGAGCTTTCTGTCGCGGCCGCGGGTTTTCACCCAGTACCTGGAGGCGATGACCGGGATCAAGCTCTCCGCCCGCGATGTCGCCCGCGTCTACAAGCAGCGCGGCAAGGCGGGCGTGCGCGACATGTTCCTCGAGCTGATCATCCGCGAGGACCTCAAGAGCGGCCCGCGCATCACGCCCGACTCGGCGCCGGACACCGAGCTGCTCGTGCCGGAGCCGAAGAAGTGAGCGCATCGCGCCGGCTCGACGCCCTGCTCGCCGCCGGGGTTGGTTTCGTCGCCGGGGTGCCGTGCTCGTACCTGAAGACGTTCTTCGCGGGGTGCCGGGAGCTGCCGCTGTCCTCGTTCCTTCCCGCCGTGCGCGAGGACCACGCCGTGGCGGCGTGCGCCGGCGCCTGGCTGGGCGGGACGCGAGCCGCCGCCGTGATGCAGAACTCGGGCCTGGGCTACTGCCTCGAGGTCCTCACCTCGTTGCACCTCATGTACCACGTCCCGTTGCCGATGCTGGTCTCCGACCGGGGCGACCCGAGCGACTTCGAGGAGCACCGCATCCTCGGGCAGCGCACCCGGCAGCTGCTCGACCTCTTCGAGATCCCCTGGGCCGAGGCGCGGCCGGGCGTCGAGGGCGACGACGCGAGCTGGCTCGTCGCCGCGTCCGAGCGCGAGCGCCGGCCGGCGGTGCTGCTGGTCGGGAAGGGGGCGGACTCGTGACCCGCGCCGAGGCCGTCGCCCTGGTGCTGCCGCTCCTTGCCGACGACGACATCGTGGTCGCCGCGGACGGCGCGATCTCGCGCGAGGCGTACCGCGCCCACGACCGCCCACGGACGTTCTACATGCTGGGCTCGATGGGGCAGGTCGCCTCGATCGCGCTCGGGCTGGCGATGACCCGGATGGAGAGGGTCGTCGCCCTCGACGGCGACGGCAACCTGCTCATGGGGTTCGGCGGCCTCGCCCTCGTCGGCGGGTTGCGGCCCGCCAACCTCTACCACCTCGTGCTCGACAACGGCTGCTACGCCACCACCGGCGGCCAGCCGGCGCTTTCGCAGGACGTGGACCTCGCCGCCGTCGCGGCCGGCGCCGGTTACCGCTGGGCGCGCCGGTGCCTCTCCGGCGAGCACGCGCGCGGGGCGATGGAGGCGTGGCTGGCGGCACCCGGGCCTGCGCTGCTCGACCTCGCGGTGGATGCGTCGGACGTTGATCCCGCGCCCAGGGTCCCGATGACGCCGGAAGAGATGGCGGCGCGCGTCCGCGCCGCCCTCGCCACCTAGGCGCCTGCTGCGGGCGCCGCCGACGGCGGGCCGTCTGCGTTTTCTGGCTGCGGCGGGCGCCGGTTCGGACCACGACCCACGACCCACGGCCCACGTATTTCCTGTGCCCTGTGTCGTCCGGCCGAGCCGGCCGGGATCACGGGGTGAAGTGGAGGCCCCCGGAGACGGCGAACCGTGGCTCGATCTGGTACCCGTTGACGTTCTGGTAGACGGGGACCTGCACGAAGGCGTACGCCTCGACGCGCCTGGCCACCCTCACCGCCACCCCCGGGCCCAGGTAGACGAGCGTCGCGCCGCTGTTCTCGACGTCCGCGTTCGCGCCCGACTCTCGCTTCTCCGCGCGGACGTTGAGCTGGATCTGCGGCACCACAGCGGGGTTGGCGGCGTAGCGGACGCCCAGGTTCACGTTGATGCCGGTCCCGGGCTTGAACTGCTCACGGGAGTTCAACGGCTGCTGCAGAAGCGCTTGGGCGAAGTAGTCCCAGCCCCGGGCGATCGTGCCGTAGTGATAGACGCCGACGAGGAGATCGGTGGTGCCGGTCCCCGGCTGCAGCCCGCGGTCCACGCGAGTGCCCGCCTGCGGGCCCTCGGTGAAGTCCTCGTGGAAACCGCCCGTTGCGAGCTTGAGGCCGAGCTGAACGCCGGTGGTGTGGTCGGGGGAGAACCCCTGGAACCGACCCACCACGCGGACGTCACCGAGGCCACGGGCGTGCGACGTCGAGGTCCCGGTGTCGCCGGGTGCGACGGTCGCGTGGTAGCGGTCGTAGTAGGGAACCTGAAGGTCGATCCCCCATTCGACGCTCGGGCTGTAGTCGAGGACGAGGGAGGTGTTCCGGTTGAGCGTCCGTTGCTGGAGCTCGCGCTCGGTCGGGAGGGGGATGGCGCCTCGGTCGACGGCCCCCCGGCCGCGCATCAGCCGGTCCTGGTCGAAGTAGTCGAAGCGGAGATCGAGTTGGAAACCTGGGCGCGCGGCGTACCCCTGGCTCGCCCAGTCGGAGCTCAGGGTGCAACCGCAACTCGAGCAAGCTTGTGCCCACCTGGGCCAGACGACCGTCGCGGCCGCCAGTACGACCGCGGCGGCCGCGGGGGCGAGGCGGCAGCGAGACGCCCCCGGCCTCTCGGCCCTCACCTGCCCGAGCCCTTTCTGTGCATGTAGGAGAAGAGCTTCTCGTAAAGGTCCATGGCGTGCTTCACCGCCTTCTTCGCGGCCTCGGGCCCGAGGAAGTCCTGAACGAGGACCTCCTTGTTCTCGAGCTTCTTGTAGTCCTCGAAGAAGCGGCGCACCTCCGCCATCCGGTGGACCGGCAGCTCGCCGATATCCGTGTAGTTGCGGTACTCGGGGTCGTCGAGGTGGATCGAGATGATCTTCTCGTCGTTCTCCCCCTGGTCCAGCATCGTCATCATGCCGATCGGGCGCACGCGCAGGATCGACAGGGGAACCACCGGCTCCTGCATCAACACCAGCACGTCGAGCGGGTCATGGTCGTCACCGAGCGTCTGTGGGATGAAGCCGTAGCTGGCCGGGTAGATCACCGACGAGTACAGGATCCGGTCCACGCGCAGCAGGCCGGTTTCCTTGTCGAGCTCGTACTTGACCTTGCTCCCCTTGGGGATCTCGATGACGGCCTGGAACTCCGCCGGCGCATCGACTCCGACGTGCACGTCGTGCCACGGGTGGCTCATATCGCTCCTCTCCGGCGCCCGCCTCTCGCGGCCCGTCCGGCCGGCCCGTCTATAACCATCCCGCGCGCCCGGCTCTTCCCTTCCGCCGCGGCCGGGGACGGCGAGGGCACGCCTCCGGCATGCCCGCGCAAAGGTCGTCGGGGGTTGACACGGTTCGCCCCGGTGCGATAGCGTCTCGGTCATGCGGTACCTTGGCGTTCCTCGTCATCGCGAGTGCTGGCGCTGGCCTGTGAGGCGGTAGGCGGGGCGTGCCGTCCCCGCTTGGCCGCCGGGCGCAAGCGGGGAGACAAGGTGGAAACGGACCACAACCTCCCCGCTCCCGGCGGGGAGGTTCGAGTTCATGGAGATCGTTGCCACCTTCGTTCCGAGCGTCCGTGACGACCCCGCCGAGGAGCTGCGGTTTCCCCCGGCGGGCGCCACCATGGTGGAGCTGCGCGCCGACCTCCTCGGCACCGGCGCCGACCTCGGCGGGTTGATCGGCGCCAGCGGGCTCCCGGCGATCGTGACGCTGCGCTCGCGCGCCGAGGGCGGCGAGGGGCCGGACGATCCGGCCCTGCGGCGCGGTTTCTTCGAACGCGTCGCGGCGTTGCCGGCCTCGCTCGTGGATCTCGAGGTCGGCCGCGACGGCGACCTCGTGGGCGCCGTCGTCCCGCGCGAACGGGTGATCCTCTCGGCGCACGTCGGCGCCGGGACGCCTTCCGACCTCGAGGAGCGCGCCGCGGCGATGCTCGCGGCAGGGACGCGGTTCGTCAAGATCGTCCCGGAGGCGCGGAGCCTGGCGGACGTCGCAGCGGTGCTGCGCCTGGCGCACGCGCTCGACCGCGGTCGGCGGGGCGACCGTAAAGCGGTGGTGTTCGCGTCCGGCGAGGCCGGTCGGCCGACGCGCCTGCTCGGTCCGCTGCTTGGGGCGCCGCTCGCCTACACCGCGTGGGCGCCGGGACGGTGCGCGGCGCCGGGCCAGTACCTCCCGGAGGAGATGGCTGCGCTGATCGGGCACCTGGCCGGCCGGCCGCGCCGGCTTTTCGCGGTGCTCGGCAAGCCGGTGGCCGGGTCGCTCTCGCCGCGCGTCCACGCCGCCGCCTACCGCGCGCTCGGGTTGCCCAATGTGTTCGTGCCGCTCGAGGTTGGGGCGGCCTCGGAACTGGACGGCCTGCTCGTCCCGGCGGGGGCGTCGTGGCTCGACGCGCTCGGACTGCCGGCCGGCGGCTTCGCCGTGACGATGCCGTGGAAGGGGGAGGCCGCGCGCCGCTGCACGCTGCTGGCGCCGCGGGCCGAACGCGCCGGCGCCGCGAACACGGTGCTGCCGCGCCCGGGGAAGGTGCTCGGCGACTGCACCGACATGGACGGGATCACGCGCGTGCTCGCCGAGGAAGGTGTGGACCTCGCCGGGGCGCCTGCCCTCGTGCTTGGTGCGGGCGGCGCGGCGCGCGCGGCGGCGGTGGCGCTGCAGCTCGCGGGCGCCGAGGTGGCAATCGCCGCGCGCGCCAGCGAGCGTGCGGTCGCAGCGGCCCGCGGCCTGGGCCTGTCCGTCGTCGAGATCGCGGCGAGCGAGCGGGTCGACGTCGTGGTCAACGCCACCCCCGCCGGGGCCGACGGCGAGCCCTCGGCGTGGCTGGAGGCGCTGCGCCTCCCCGCGGGAGGCGTGCTCGTGGACCTCCCGTACGGCCCCGGACCGACGTTCCTCGAGCAACTCGCCGCGCGCCGCGGCTGGCGCTACGTTGCCGGCCGCGAGGTGCTGCTCTTCCAGGCGGTGTCCCAGTTCGCGGCGATGACCGGTGCGGCGCCGCCGGTGCGGGCGATGGCCGCGGCGCTCGGCCTCGGGGAGGAGGAGGCGTGAGCTGGGCCGGAGGAGCGGCGTCCGCGCGCAGCGCGCCGGTGCGCCCCGGTGGAAAGCTCCGCCGCCTTGCGGGAGAATGGGACGGACCCGCCGGGAGTTCGGCTTGTGGCGTTCACGAAGGGCGCCGCAGCCGGTGCGCTCCGACGCACATGGGGAGGGGACGATGAAGATCTGGCATAGCGGTGAGGCGAAAGGCGAGCGCTACCTGCAACAGCTGGAGACGCGGTACGCCCGGCTGTTCCCAATTCAGCTCGAAGACAAGGCGCGCCGGGCGGTGGCCGCCGTGGCCAAACAGGGAGACAAGGCCCTGGTGGCGTACGTGCGGCGGCTCGACCTCAAGGGACGCCCGACGGAAGGGTTCCGCCTCCGCGGCGCGGTTGCGGGCGGCGAGGAGGTCGGGGAGGAGTTCATCAACGCCGTCGAGCTTGCGCTCGCCAACCTCAAGGCGTTCCACGAGCCGCAGGCCGTGAAGAGCTTCACGCCGGAGGGAGACGACGACGCCCTCGGGATCCGGGTGCGGCCGATCGAGTCGGTCGGGGTGTATGTGGCGGACGGCTCGGCGGCGTGCTTGTCGTCGCTCCTGGCGGCGGTGGTAGCGGCGCGCATCGCGGGGGTGTCGCGGATCGCGGTTGCGGCGCCCCCCCGTGCGTTCCTGGCCTCGCCGCAACTGCGCTACCTGCTCGACCGCCTCGACCTCCGCGAGATCTACCTGATGGGCGGCGCGCACGCCGTGGCGGCGCTCGCCTACGGCACCGACTCGGTCGCGCCGGTGGACAAGATCGTCGGCGCCGGCGGGCGCCTGGTCGCGGCGGCGAAGCGCGCGGTGAGCGGCGTGGTGGGCATTGACGCGGCGGCGGATCCCTCCGAAGTGGTGATCGTCGCCGACGCCCACGCGGAGGCGGAGATCGCCGCCGCCGACCTACTCGCCGCGGCCGGCCAGGGCGAGGACGCGCTTGCGGTCCTGGTGACGCCGTCGAAGAGCTTGGCGGCCAAGGTGGAGCGGCGCGCCTCCGCGCGGGTGCGGACGTTGCCGAAGAAGAGCCCGGCGCGGGCGTCGCTCAAGAACTGGGGCGCCATCGTGCTGGTGCCCGACCTCGAGGCCGCGGCGGACGTGGTCAACCGCATCGCGCCGCAGCGCGTCGAGCTGCTCCTTGCCGAGCCGTTGCGCGTGCAGGACCTCATCGAGCGGGCAGGGATGGTGGTCGTGGGGCCTTGGTCGGCGCCGGCGCTCGCAAGTCTCGTGTTGGGCGCCAGCCCGTTGCTGCCGGCCGCCGGGGCCGCGCGTTTCGCCTCGCCGCTCGGGGTGTGGGACTTCGTGCGCCGCACCGCCGTGGCGCGGGTCGCGGCCCACCGCTACCCGGTGCTGGCGCGGGCGGCGGCGGCGCTGGCGCCGCCGGAGGGGTCCGTGTTGCACGGCGAATCGTTGCATGCCGGCAGTCGGGGGAAGATGTGAACGTCCCGAGGCGGGGCTCCGGACTCCTCCCCGCAGGGGGCGGCCGATGACCCGTCCGTCGCGAGAGCGCTTCGGGGAGCTCGCGAGGAGCCACCGGGCCGTCCCGGTGGTGCGCGAGCTGACCGCCGACACCGTCACGCCGACCGGGATGCTGCTTCGCCTGGCCCGCGCCGGACGCCACCCGTTCCTGCTCGAGAGTGTCGAAGGCGGCGAGCGCGTCGCGCGCTGGTCGTTCGCCGGCGCCAACCCGGCGCGGATTGTCGCAGTGCGCGGCGGCAAGGCGTTCGTGGACGGCGTCGAATCGGCGGCGTCGCCGCTCGAGGCCCTGCGGGACGCGGTGGCGGTCCGCGGCCGCGCGCCGGTGGAGGACCTGCCGCCGTTCGCGGGCGGCGCGGTCGGCTGGCTCGGCTACGACGCGGTGCGCCTGATCGAACGGATCCCGGCGCACCTCCCCGACCCGCTCGGCTTGCCCGACGCGTGGTTCGCCGTCTACCCGGAGATTGCGGCACTCGACCGCGCCCGCCAGCGCCTGCTCCTGATCGCGACGGTCACGGTGGAGGACGGCGCCGATGCCGCGTACGGCCGCGCTGTCGCCGCGCTCGACCGCCTGGAGGGCGTGCTGGCGGCCCCGCTCGACGAGGCGCGGCCGGCGCCGCTCCCGGCGGCGGACGCTTCCCTCCAACCCGACCTCTCGTGGCAAGTCGCCCCCGACGATGACCGATTCCTCGCGGCGGTGGCGCTTGCGCGGGAGGAGATTCGCGCCGGCCAGTGCTTCCAGATCGTGCTCTCGCGCCGGTGGTCGCGGCCGAGTCCGGCCTCGCCGATCGCGCTCTACCGGGCGCTGCGCCTGGCCAACCCGTCGCCGTACATGTTCTACCTGGACGCGGGCGAGGCCCAGATCCTGGGCTCCTCCCCGGAGACGCTCGCGCGGCTGCGCGGCGCCCAGGCGGGGACCTGCCCGATTGCGGGCACGCGGCGGCGCGGGCGCACGGCCGCCGAGGACGCGCGGTTGGCGGCGGAGCTGCTGGCGGACGAGAAGGAGCGGGCCGAGCACCTGATGCTCGTCGACCTCGGCCGCAACGACATCGGCAAGATCGCGCGCGCCGGCAGCGTGAAGGTGACGCGTTTCATGGAGGTCGAGCGCTACTCGCAGGTCATGCACCTGACGAGCGAGGTCACGGGCGAGCTGGAGGAGGGGCGCTCGGCGCTCGACGTGCTCCTCGCGTGCTTCCCGGCCGGGACGCTGACCGGCGCGCCGAAGGTGCGGGCGATGGAACTGATCGAGCAGCTCGAGGTGGTTCGCCGGGGGGTGTACGGGGGCGCCGTCGGGTACTTCGACTTCGGCGGCGACATGGACGCCTGCATCGCGATCCGCATGGCCGTGGCGGCCCACGGCGCCGTCCACGTGCAGGCGGGCGCGGGGATCGTCTTCGACTCGCTGCCCGAGAGCGAACTCGCCGAGTGCGCCAACAAGGCGCGGGCGCTCGCCCTGGCCGTGCTGCTGGCGGAAGGGATGCAGTCGTGATCGTGCTGGTCGACAACTACGACTCGTTCACCTACAACCTCGTCCAGTACCTACGCGAGCTGGCGGCCGGGGAGGCGGTGCGCGTGATCCGCAATGACGCGGCCACCGTGGCCGAGATCCTGGCGCTCACGCCCCGCGCGATCGTGCTCTCCCCCGGGCCCGGTGTGCCCGAGGCCGCGGGGGTGTGCGTCGAACTGACGCGGGCCGCGGCAGAGGTGCCGCTGCTCGGGGTCTGCCTCGGGCACCAGGCGCTCGCGGTCGCCTACGGCGGGCGGGTGGTGCGCGCGCCGGAGCCCCGGCACGGCAAGACCTCGCCGGTGCACCACAACGGCCTGGGGCTGTTTGCTGGCCTCGCGGAGCCGTTCGAGGCGACGCGCTACCACTCGCTCGTCGCCGAACGGGCGTCGCTCCCCCCCGACCTCGAGGTCGTGGCGTGGACCGACGACGGCCTGGTGATGGGGCTCGCGCACCGCGGCCGGCCGCACTTCGGCGTGCAGTTCCACCCCGAGGCGTATCTGACCCGGGGCGGCAAGCGCCTGCTCGCCAACTTCCTCGGCCTTGCCGGGTTGAAGGTGGAGGTGGCGGCGTGATCCGCGACGTGCTCGAGCCGTTGCTGGCGGGCGAGGATCTGCCCGCCGAGACCACCGAGGCGTGCTTCACGGCGCTGATGGCTGGCGAGTGGTCGGAGCCGGAGCAGGCCGCGTTTCTGATCGCGCTGCGGGCCAAGGGCGAGACTCCCGGCGAAGTGGCCGCAGCGGCGCGGGTCCTGCGCTCGTTCGCGGTCGCGGTCCCCAGCAGCCGCACGCCGCTCATCGACACCTGCGGCACGGGCGGCGACGGCGCCCACACGCTCAACATCTCGACCGGCGCGGCGCTCGTGGCCGCCGCCTGCGGCGTCGCGGTGGCCAAGCACGGCAACCGCTCGGTGTCGTCGAGGTGCGGCTCCGCCGACGTGATGGAGGCGCTCGGGGTGCCGCTCGAGCTCGAGCCCGAGCGGCTTGGGGCGCTCCTCGACGAGGTGGGGTTCGCGTTCCTGTTCGCGCCGCGGCTGCACCCGGCGATGCGCGCCGTGATGCCGGTGCGCCGCGCCCTCGGCGTGCGCACGGTGTTCAACCTCCTGGGGCCGCTCGCGAACCCCGCAGGGGTGCGGCGCCAGGTGGTCGGCGTGTACAGCCGCGCGGTGATGGGGCTGGTGGCCGGCGCGCTCGCCGAGCTGGGGGCCGAGCGCGCCTGGGTCGTGCACGGCGACGACGGCCTCGACGAGCTGTCTGTGTGCGCCCCGACGCTGATGATCGAGGTGCGCGACGGGCAGGTCAGGGGCGAGACCGTGGTGGATCCGGAGGCGCTCGGCATCCGCCGCGCCGGCCACACCGAGCTGGCCGGCGGCGGCGCCGCAGAGAACGCCGCCAGGCTGCGGGCGATCCTCGCGGGCGAGGAGCGCTCCGCCGCCGCGGACGCGGTCGCGCTCAACGCCGCGGCCGCGCTGGTGGTGGCGGGCGCCGCTCCCGACCTTGCGACGGGCCTCGAGCGGAGCCGGTCGAGCCTCGCGGTGGGCGCGCCTGCGACGAAGCTCGACGCGGTGATCCGCGCCGCGCGGGGAAGCGCGTCGTGAGCGCACCCGAGCCCGACATCCTGGTGCGGATCACGGACGCGGTTCGCGACCGCCTGGCGCAGGAGCCGGAGCCGGCTGGCCTCGAGGCGCGGGCGCGCGAGACGGCGGGCGCCCGCCGGCGCGAGGGGCGGCGCAGCCTACTCTCGGCGCTCAATGCCCCCGGCGTGCGGGTGATCGCGGAGTGCAAGCGGCGTTCACCCTCCAAGGGGTGGCTGCGGCAGCCGTTCGAGCCCGTCGAACTGGCGCGCGCCTACGAGGCCGGCGGCGCTGCCGCGGTCTCGGTGGTTACCGAGTCGCAGTTCTTCGCGGGGCAGCCAGGGTGGGTGGCGGCCGTGCGGAGAGCGACCGCGCTTCCCGTGATGCAGAAGGACTTCCTGCTTGCCCCTCGCCAGCTCTTCGACGCCGTGCTCCTGGGCGCCGACGCGGTGCTGCTCATCGCCCGCGCGCTCCCCGGGCCGCACCTCGGCGAGATGCTCGGCGTGGCCGGGGAGCTTGGCCTCGAGGCGCTGGTGGAGGTGCACGACGCCCGCGACCTCGAGCGGGTGCTGGCGCTGCCGGCGACGGTCGTCGGGGTCAACGCCCGCGACCTCGAAACCTTCCGTGTCGACCTCGAGGGCGCGGCGGCGCTCGCTCGCCGCGTCCCCGCCGGGCGCGTGGCCGTCATGGAGAGCGGGATCGCCGGGCCGGACGACGTGCGGGCGCTGGCGGCGGGCGGTTTCCGGCGCTTCCTCATCGGCGAGCACCTGCTGCGCTCGGCCGATCCGCGCGCGGCGCTCGCGGAGCTGGTGGCGTGCGCGTGACCGTCAAGATCTGCGGCCTCACCAACCTCGCCGACACGCGCGCCGCCGTGGCGGCGGGCGCGGACTTCGTCGGGTTCGTCTTCGACCCGGCGTCGCGACGGTGCGTCGGGCCGTCGCCGGCGTGGATCCGGGGCGTGGAGGGCGCAGCCATGGTCGGCGTCTTCCGCAAC
>Ga0209385_1000290_pt1 | contig 19901 bp, 12 predicted proteins | sample NGEPerB_FD_184506 | JGI IMG/M metagenome (GOLD analysis project Ga0209385, IMG submission 184506) | Arctic peat soil microbial communities from the Barrow Environmental Observatory site, Barrow, Alaska, USA - NGEE PermafrostAB12-B... | ecosystem: Environmental > Terrestrial > Soil > Wetlands >... | reverse complement strand
AATCAGAATCGGCGACCGCGTCGTCAACAATCTGCCTCCGAAAGAGCGCGACGTGGCCATGGTTTTTCAAAACTATGCGCTGTATCCGCACATGACGGTCGCCGCCAATATGGCGTTCTCGATGAAGCTGCGCGGCGCGCCAAAAGACGAAATCGAAAAGCGGGTCAAGCGCGCGGCCGAAATCCTCGGACTGGGGCAATTGCTGGAACGCTATCCGCGGCAGCTCTCGGGCGGCCAGCGCCAGCGCGTCGCCATGGGCCGCGCGATCGTGCGCGATCCGCAGGTGTTCTTGTTCGACGAGCCGTTGTCGAACCTCGACGCCAAGCTACGGGTACAAATGCGCACCGAAATCAAGGAACTGCATCAGCGGCTGAAGACGACCACCGTCTATGTCACCCACGACCAGATCGAGGCCATGACCATGGCCGACAAGATCGTCGTGATGCATGATGGCCGCGTCGAGCAGATCGGCGCGCCGCTGGAGCTCTACGACCGGCCGCAAAATTTGTTTGTCGCCGGATTCATCGGCTCGCCGGCGATGAATTTCCTGCCCGGCACGATCCGCGCCAACGGCAAGCTCGAATTCGAGGGGCCCGGCGGCGCACGCCTGCCGCTCGGCGCAGCGCCGCGCGGCAGCGATGGCCGCGACGCGGTCTATGGCGTACGGCCCGAACACTTTGTCATCGCCGACGACGGCGCCGAGGTGATCGTGCAGGTCGTGGAGCCGACAGGCTCGGAACTTCAGGTCATCGCCAAGATCGGCGAACAAGAGGTCATCGCGGTATTCCGCGAACGGCACCAATTCAAGCCGGGCGATAAGATCCGGCTCAAACCCGACCCCCGGCTCGTGCATCTGTTCGATGCCGGAACGGGACAACGACTCAGCGTCTAACAACACAAACGGGAGGAATGACATGACGGATTTCACCCGCCGTACCTTGGTTCAGGGCGGCACCGCGGCGGCCGCGGCCGGCGCGTTAACCGGTCCGGCTTTTCTCGAATGGTCCAAAGCCTGGGCGCAAGCGGCGCCCTGGAAGCCCGAAAAGGACGCGCAGCTTTCGATCCTTCGCTGGAAATATTTCGTGCAGGCCGAGGACGACAAGTTCGTGGAGCTGATGGAAGCCTTCACCAAGGCCACCGGCGTCAAGATCACAATCAGCCGCGAGTCTTACGAAGATGTGCAACCGAAGGCGTCCGTGACCGCCAATACCGGCGCGGGGCCCGATCTGTTCTGGGGCCTTTATTCGCTGCCGCATCTGTTCCCGCAAAAATGCGTCGATGTCACCGACGTGGCCGACTATCTCGGCAAGAAATACGGCGGCTGGGTCCCCAGTGCGGTGAAGTACGGGAAGGAAGGCAACAAGTGGATCGGCATTCCGATCTGCTACACCGGCAGCCTGATGAACTACCGCATCGCCGCTTCGCAGAAGGCCGGCTTCTCCAAATTTCCCACCAAGACCGACGAATTCCTCGAATACGTCAAGGCGATGAAGAAAAACAATACACCCGGCGGCTTCGCGCTCGGCCACGCGCCCGGCGACGGCAACACCTGGGTGCACTGGTGCCTGTGGGCGCATGGCGGACAGCACGTCGACGCCAGTGACAAGGTAACCATCAACTCTCCGGAGACGGCGAAAGCGCTCAATTACGCCAAGGCGCTTTACGACAACATGGTGCCCGGCACGGCTTCCTGGAACGACTCGTCCAACAACAAGGCGTTCCTTGGCGAGGAAATCCACTGGACCAATAACGGCATCTCGATCTACGTCGCGGCGAACAAGGATGCGACCAAGAAACATATCGCCGACGACATGAATCACGCCTATTACCCGGTCGGGCCGGTCGGCAAGCCGACTGAGTTGCACCTCATGTTTCCGATCCTGGCGATGAACCACACCAAATATCCGCAAGCCTGCAAGACGCTGATCGCCTACATGCTTGAGGCCGACAACTTCAATCCGTGGATCGCGGCGGCGCAGGGCTATCTCACGCACTGCCTCAATGCATTCGACGCCAATCCGATCTGGACTGAGGATCCGAAGCGAACGCCTTATCGTGACGTGGCCAAGCGCTCGCTTACGGCCGGCGGCCTCGGCTCCAACGGCGAGAAGGCGGCGTCCGCGATTTCGGACTATGTCGTCCTCGACATGTTTGCCAGCTTCTGCACCGGCAAAGATGACGTCAAGGCGGCCATGAGCAATGCAGAGCGGCAGCTGAAGCGAATCTATCGCTCGTAACAATGCGCTCGCCGCGTCTGCGGGGAGAGGACCACTTCGGCTGTTCACCTCTCTCCCCCGGTGGAGAGAGGTGACACGCTTTTAATGTTGAGCGCCCGATGACCGACGTCGCCATCAGCAATCCCAGACCGGCCCCCCGCGCGCCCACGCCTTGGGAACGGCTGAAGGTAAACCGCAACTGGCTTGCCATGTGGTTCATGCTGCCGACGGCGGCATTCCTGATCCTGTTCCTCGCCTATCCGCTCGGGCTCGGCGTCTGGCTGTCGTTCACCGATGCCCGTATCGGGCGGAGCGGTGTGTTCATCGGGCTGGAGAATTACGACTGGCTTTCGGACGATCCCGTCTTCTGGCTCTCTGTATTCAACACCCTGCTCTACACGATCGTCGCCAGCTTGGTGAAATTCGCGGTCGGCCTTTATCTCGCATTGCTGCTCAATCAGCACATGCCATTTAAAGCCATCGTGCGCGCCATTGTGCTGATTCCGTTCATCGTGCCGACGGTGCTTTCCGCCATCGCGTTCTGGTGGATCTACGACGCCCAGTTCTCGATCGTCTCATGGTCACTGCGCCACATGGGACTGATCGACGGCAACATCAATTTCCTCGGCGATTCCTGGAACGCGCGCTGGTCGGTGATTTTTGCCAATATCTGGCGCGGCATTCCGTTCGTGGCGATCACACTGCTCGCCGGATTGCAGACCGTGTCGCCCTCGCTCTATGAGGCCGCCACCATCGACGGCGCCAGCAAATGGCAGATTTTCCGCCACATCACCTTCCCGCTGCTGACACCGATCATCGCGGTGGTCATGACCTTCTCGGTGTTGTTCACCTTCACCGATTTCCAGCTCATCTGGGTGCTCACGCGCGGTGGTCCGGTGAACGCCACGCACCTGATGGCGACGCTGTCCTATCAACGCGCGATCCAGGGCGGCCATCTCGGCGAAGGCGCCGCGATCTCGACCGCAATGATCCCCTTCTTGCTCGCGGCCATTCTCCTGTCCTGGTTCGGATTGCAACGCCGGAAATGGCAGCAGGGTGAGAGCAATGACTAATATTCGCTCCGCTGCATTTTTGTGTGCCGCGAATGGCGCAAGCGCCACGCGCGGGGGCGAGAGCAATGACTGACATCCTCCCCAAACTCGCAGCCCCGAAGTCCGTGCTGTCCGGATCGGCACCGAACACCGATCACCGCGAGGGCATGAGCTATCTGGAGACGCTGCCGCGGCGGCTGGTCACGCTGTATCTTCCGCTCGGCATTATCCTGCTGGTCCTGCTGTTTCCGTTCTATTGGATGGCGCTGACCGCGATCAAACCCGACGAACAATTACTCGACATGGAGCACGTCAGCCCGTTCTGGACCTGGACGCCGACGCTCAAGCACATCGACAAGCTGCTGTTTGACACGCAATATCCGCGCTGGCTCTGGAATACGATGTTTATCGCGGTGGCGGCGACCTTTCTGTCGATCGCCGCCAGCGTGTTGGCGGCCTACGCCATCGTACGGCTGCGCTTCAAAGGCGCGTCCTATGCCGGCGTTCTCATTTTTCTGGCCTACCTTGTTCCGCCATCGATCCTGTTCATCCCGCTCTCGTCGGTCGTGTTCCAATATGGACTGTTCGACACGCCGTTTGCGCTGATCCTCACTTATCCGACCATCCTTATTCCCTTCTCGACCTGGCTGCTGATGGGCTATTTCAAGACCATCCCATTCGAGCTCGAGGAATGCGCGCTGATCGACGGCGCCAGCCGCTGGCAGATCCTGACCAAGATTGTGCTGCCGCTGGCGATACCGGGGCTGATCTCGTCTTTTATCTTTTGCTTCACGCTGTGCTGGAACGAATTCATCTACGCGCTGACATTCCTGTCCTCGACCCAGAACAAGACCGTGCCGGTCGCTATCGTCAATGAATTCGTCGACGGCGATATTTACCGTTGGGGCTCGCTGATGGCCGGCGCGCTGGTCGGCTCGCTGCCGTTAGTGATCCTGTATGCCTTCTTCGTCGAGCACTATGTGTCGGCGATGACAGGGGCAATAAAGGAATGAAATGCCAATAAAATAGATCCCGCGCGCGATAGCGTTGCCAAATTTTGCAAACTCGATTTACCCTGAGCTGACTTCTGCTTCTGGCAGATGGTGTTGATAAAGTCCTCAGCGAGCCGCCAGAACGCAACAATCGAATCCGAACAGCGAGCTGTTTGAATCGAAATTGCGTACGCGGCTCCGATTTTGAATCAATGTTGCGCGTTCGAGCCCATAAAATCGTTTTTCAACACTATCGGTCCATTTCGGACATCGCTAGTACTACTTGGTGCAATCAGTATTGCCGGTGAACTCACACTCAACCGTGGCGATATCGGCAAGAGTTGGCAATCCTGCTTCGTTACCGAGGTGTTGGATTTTGTAAGTGGAAGCGGCGCGGGCGAAGCGGAAATGCTCCTCCCAACTTTTCGCGGCATCGGTGAGATAGGAGTAGACATAAGCGCCGTGGAAAACATCGCCAGCCCCACTCGTATCGAGAATACGATCCGGCGGCACAGTAAGAGCTGGAAGTGTTCGAACAGTACCTGCCTCATCGTACCAGAGCAGGCCACGCTCGCCGAGCGTCACGCCGCCAATTTTGCAGCCCCGACTCTTGAGATAGTCGAGCATTCTTGCCGGCTCGAGCTGCAACTGCTCGCAAAGGCGCTCGGCTACGATCGCGATGTCGATGAAGGCAAGGAGCTCATGCGTGTTTGATCGCTGTCCGCCGCCGTCGAGCGAGGTGAGTATCCCTGCTTCCCGGGCAACTTTGGCATGATACATCGCCGCATCCGGCTGATGGCCATCCAAATGAAGCGCCCGGCAGCCTGACAGGTTCAGGAGGGGGAACGGGTCGAGAAAATCGTCATCACGACAACGGACGATGGCCCGCTTGCCATCGTTCGGCATGACGAATGACAGCGACGACGTTCTAACCTTCCGCGGATGGATCGCAATCGCATACTTCGCGGCCATATCCAGGAACATGCGACCGAGCCAGTCGTCGGCGACCGTCGCGAGCAGTTCGGGCACAAGTCCTAATTTTGCGCAGCAGAATGCAGCCGTGACCGCATTTCCACCGAACGAGATAGCATAGGCCGATGCGACATGCTTCTCGTCTCCGGTCGGCATCCGATCGGTCAAAAATGTCACGTCGATATAAGTCTGCCCGATGAAGAGTGCTTGCATTAATGTCGGTACATTGTTTCGGCTAAACGGTCTTATTGAGGGCAACGAGTTCAAGTCTGAGGCTTTCGAGGACCGAATAGACCCCAGGCGGAAACAATCCGTCATAGCGTGCTTCAAGCTGCGCGATCTCAGCCCGCAGCCGGTCGGCGCGAATCTTGCTTTCCGTCAAAGCTTTCACAGCAGTGTTCTCCGCACCGGTAATTGCGCCTCGACCGCCTCAATACGAAGAATCTGAGAATTGGCTGAAATAGGCATTTAAAGAACCCGCGTGTTGAAAGGCGAGAGCAATTACCGCCACTTAGCTACCGATTCCGACGATGTATTCGCGTCTATCGTGTTTATATGGGAATATATAGGCGACAAAGCTAGCATTATCGTCCCGCTTCCCGGTTAACTTCGCGACATCTCCGAATTCCGAAGCCGATCCGCGGCGCGAGCCAACCGAGGCACCGCGGACATTGTGCGGTTCCCCGGTCGGGTCGGCAACCGTTAGATAGCAAGTCTACGAGAGACGGACATCTCCGGCGCAACGCCGATCGTCACCGAGAACGAGGATCACTTGTGCGTAGGCGATTTTCAAGATTGCTACCAAGGATCTCGTCGGCTCCGCCTTGGGCCGACGAGGAAGCAATCCGCGAGGAGCTTTTCAGCGTCGAGCGCCTTGAACAGCACGCGGAGAGCTTGGCCGCAGCGCAGTCCGTCAGCTCGCGGCCGGAGCGAGGGCGGCCGCTTGCAACACGAGTTCGCGACAACGATGAGGCCCTTCTTGACGCCTATCGTGTCATCGCAGCCGCAATTGCCGATAAGCGACCCATTACCCCTGCAGCCGAATGGCTGATCGATAATTTCCATCTCGCGGAAGATCAGATTCGTGAGATCCGAACCGATCTTCCGCCAAGTTATTACCGTCAACTTCCAAAACTGGCGGAAGGCCCGTTCAAGGGATATCCGCGGATTTTCGAAATAGCTTGGGCCTTCGTTGCGCACACGGACAGTCGTTTTGAAGCGGAGATGCTTCGACGGTTCGTGTTGGCCTATCAGCGAGTTCAGCCGCTGACGATCGGCGAGCTATGGGCTCTCGCAATTACAATTCGAGTCGTGCTCGTGGAGAATCTGCGGCGTTTGGCCGATCTCATCGTCGGCAGCCAGACATCGCGCGACGCTGCCGACGTATTGGCTGATCGGCTGCTTGGTGCAGGAATCAGATCGCCCGAGGTAGCCGCTGCGGTCCTGCGAGAGTTTACACATTCATCGCTCACGAGATCTTTTGCGGTTCAGCTCGTCCAACGATTGCGCGATGAAGATCCGGCCACGACGCCGGCGCTTTCGTGGCTGGATAAGCGCCTGAGTTCGCAGGGCACAAACGCCGATGACATCGTGCGCGAAGAGCACCGCAGGCAGGGCGCGGCGAACGTCACTGTCCGCAATATCGTCACCAGCATGCGGCTAATATCCGAGCTTGATTGGGCGGATTTCTTCGAACGGGTCAGTCTCGTCGACGAGGAGCTACGGGCGGGCAGTGACTTCGCCGATATGGATTTTCCGACGCGCGATCGGTATCGCCGCGCTATCGAAGAACTTGCGCGCGGGTCGGCGCACTCGGAAATCGATGTCGGCCGCGAAGCCATCCTCATTGCAAAATGCACTGAAGCCGGCCGGCAAACCGGAACGGCTGAGGTTGATCCTCGCCGGCGCAACCCCGGCTATTACTTAATTGGGCAAGGACGTCGGGCGTTCGAAAAGCAACTCGGCTTTCGCGCGCCGCTGAAGAACTGGCTGGTACGCGCGAACACCGCGGTGGGGATTTCAGGCTATCTGGCGACCGTCACGTTAACTGCCGGGCTGCTTGTCGCGCTGGCACTGCTCGTGGTCAGTATGGCCGGCGCCGATGGGTGGAGTTTACTGTTGCTGGCGTTCCTGGGCCTCTTTATTTCCGTCGATGCCGCAATCACGCTGGTGAACCGCGTGGTCACGGATCGGTTCGGTCCCGCAGTGCTCCCCGGGCTCGAGCTTCGCGATGGTGTTTCGAGCGAGTTCCGTACCATCGTTGTCATGCCGACGCTGCTCACGAGCAGCGCAGCCATCGACGAACTCATCGAGCGGTTGGAAATCCATTATCTCGCGAGTCCGGATGGCGATATCCGGTTTGCGCTCCTATCGGACTGGACGGACTCATTAACCGAGAGCGCGGCAGGTGACGAGGAACTTTTGGGTGCAGCGATTGAGGGAATCGGCCGCCTCAATGGCCGGTACGGACCGGCATCGGACGGACCTCGTTTTCTTCTGCTCCATCGCCGGCGGGTCTGGAACGAGAGTCAGGGCGAGTGGATCGGATGGGAACGCAAGCGCGGAAAACTGCATGAGCTCAACCGGCTCCTGCGCGGCGCCACCGACACCACCTTCTTGGCGGTCGGCGGCCGGCCACCGCTCGTGCCGCCGGGCGTTCGTTACGTCATCACCTTGGACACCGACACACGGCTTCCCATTGGAGCTGCCAAGCGCCTGATCGGGAAAATGGCGCACCCGCTCAATCGGCCAAAACTTGACCTCGTGTCTCGCCGTGTGGTCGAGGGATATGGCGTGCTGCAGCCGCGGGTGACGCCATCGCTTCCCACCGTGCGCGATGGCTCGCTGTATCAGCGCGTGTTCTCGAGCCCGACCGGCATCGACCCATACGCAGCGGCCGTGTCCGACGTTTATCAGGACCTGTTCGAGGAGGGCTCCTACAGCGGCAAGGGCATTTACGATGTGGATGCCTTCGAGGCGGCGCTCGCAGGCCGTATCGCGGAAAGCTCGGTTCTCAGCCACGACCTACTGGAGGGTATTTTTGCCCGCGCGGGGCTGGTCTCCGATGTCGAAGTCTTTGAAGATTTTCCGTCGCGTTACGACGTTGCCGCATCCCGTCAGCACCGATGGGCGCGCGGTGATTGGCAGTTGCTGCCTTGGACCATTGGTAGCGGGTCGGCGACCGGCGGCCGTGGACGGACGGACATTCCGCCGCTGGGCCGCTGGAAGCTCGTCGACAACCTTCGCCGCACTTTGTCGGCCCCGGCGAGTTTCCTCGCCCTCTTGACCGGATGGATCTTGCTGCCCCCAGCAGCCGCCTCGCTCTGGTGCGGCTTCGTTCTTCTTCCTTTCCTGTTAACTGCGTTCCTGCCTCTTGTTGCTCGCGTGATTCCGCGCCGCTCCGGGATCACGACCGGCAGCCACTTCCGTGCTTTTCGTCTCGATCTCAGAGTCGCCGTGTTGCAGTTCTGCCTGCAAGTGGCGCTGCTCGCGCATCAGGCTTGGCTGATGGGCGACGCAATCGCCCGGACGTTGTCTAGACTGTATCGGCGCCGAGGATTGCTGGAATGGCTGACCGCCGCAGCGGCGGGCGCCGATCGCGAACTCAAGCTTGTCGGCTTCTATCGGCGGATGGCCGGCGCGGTCGCATTGGCCGTGTGCGGAGCATTGGCCGTTGCTTACGCCGATCACGACGCTTGGTTGATCGCCGCTCCATTCATCGCTGTCTGGATGCTGTCACCAGCCATCGCATGGTGGGTGAGCGGGTCGCCACGCCCCGACCAGAGTTCGCTGTCGGACGCGGAGTCGGAAAGTCTGCGCCTTACGGCGCGGCGCACCTGGCACTTCTTTGAAACGTTCGTGACGGCGGAAGATCATATGCTTCCTCCGGACAATTTTCAGGAGGACCCATGGCCGGTCGTTGCCCACCGCACCTCGCCGACAAATCTGGGCCTCTATCTTCTCTCGGTGCTGGCCGCGCGAGATTTTGGCTGGATCGACCTCACCTCGGCCGTCGATCGATTAGAAGAAACGCTTCGGACAATGAACCGGCTGGAGCGATTCCGCGGTCACTTCTTCAATTGGTATGACACGCATGATCTTAATCCGCTCGAGCCAAAATACATATCATCGGTCGACAGCGGGAATCTCGCTGGGCACCTGATTGTACTCCGGAGCGCTTGCCGGGAGATGATTGCAACGCCTGTTATCGGTCCGGAAGCGCTTTCCGGGATCATGGACTCAGTGAAGCTTACGCTAGCCGCTCTGGATGCTCTGAGCGGCGATCGCCGAATATTGGAGAACGCTCGCGAACAGCTTCAAATCACGCTCGATTCACTGGCGGCATCGTTGGAATCGCCTGCGAAATCACCGGCGGATCTTGCCTTCCGATTGTCGAACCTGGGACGACAGTCCGAAACACTTCTTGAGCTCGCGCGAGCGATTTTAGAGGACGGGCATGATGAAGTTGCCGGCAAAGCGGATGTGGTGATTTGGACAGAGGCCATTGCTGCTTCTGTCCAGGGTCATCAGCGCGATGTCGACGGTTTGCTGCCTTGGATTCATTTAATTGCTGACGAGGCTTCATCCGGCGTGCTGACTTTGGCCAATTTGCCCGATCACTGTCAGACATTGATTGAAGATCTGACCCAGCAAAAAGCCGATCACACCTCGAGCGGCGCTGACGATGATCTCGCGCGAATTGACCGCCACATTGCGGCGTTGGAGCAAGCGGCAGTAACGGCCCAAGCTCTCATACGACGAATTGAAAGCCTCGACGAGCTTGCCGAAAAAATCTTCGACGAAATGCAATTCGGATTTCTTTTGGATCCCGCCAGACAGATGCTCTCCATCGGCTATCAATCTGCCGAGGGCGTGCTGGACCCGAGCTGCTACGATCTGCTGGCATCCGAAGCGCGGCTGGCGAGCTTCATCGCGATCGCCAAAGGTGACATCGCACCGAAACATTGGTTCAAATTGGGGCGCGCGGTGACCCCGATCGACCGCGGCTCGGCTCTGATCTCATGGTCAGGATCGATGTTCGAGTACCTGATGCCGGAACTGGTGATGCGCGAGCCCGAAGGGAGCCTGTTGCATCAAACGGCCCGGCTAATCGTGAGTCGCCAGATCGAATATGGCGCTCAGCTCGGAGTTCCGTGGGGGATTTCCGAGTCCGCGTACAATTTCCGCGATCTCGAGCTCACCTATCAATATTCCAATTTTGGTGTCCCCGGCCTCGGACTGAAGCGCGGGCTCAGTGAGAACATCGTCGTCGCGCCCTACGCGACGGCGCTCGCATCCATGATCGAACCAGTCGCCGCGGTGCGGAATTTCGCCCGTCTGGCCGACGTGGGCGGGTGTGGCCGGTACGGCTGGTATGAGGCCTTGGACTACACGCCGGGGCGTATTCAGGAGGGTAAGAATGTCGCCGTCGTGCGCGCCTATATGGCGCACCATCAAGGGATGAGTTTGATTGCTATCGCGAACACGCTTCACGGCGGGGCGATGCGAACGCGCTTTCATGCCAATCCAATCGTCCAGGCGACCGAGCTTTTGCTGCAGGAAAGGCCGCCCCGCGATGTCGCGGTAAAATGGGTGCGCGCCGAAGAAGTGAGCCAGACGGCGCAGGTACGCGAACTCGTGCCACCCATGTTGCGTCGGTTCCGCTCGCCGCACGATCGGGTCCCGCGTAGTCATCTTCTGTCGAACGGCCGCTACGCCGTTATGATCACCGCCGCCGGATCGGGGTTCAGCCGCTGGCGCAATCTCGCCGTATCGCGTTGGCGCGAAGATGTCACCTGCGATCCTTGGGGGTCGTATGTTTATCTGCGAGATGTCGAAAACGGCGCTGTCTGGTCCGCGGGCTTTCAGCCGAGCGGCGCCAGACCGGACAATTACGAAGTGGCATTTTCGGAGGATCGCGTTGAAATTGCGAGACGCGATGGAACCCTTGCGACAACGCTCGATGTCGTCGTATCGCCGGAGGATGACGGGGAAGTCAGACGCGTGTCGGTCTCGAATCTTGGGGCACGCACGCGCGAGATCGAGGTAACGTCTTATTCCGAGGTCGTCTTGGCGCCATCGAGCGATGATGCGGCGCATCCGGCGTTTTCAAAGCTATTTGTACAGACCGAGTTCGTGCCCGAACTGGGCGCACTTCTGGCGACCCGCCGAAGGCGGGCACCGGAGGAACCGGAGGTATGGGCCGCCCATCTGGCCGTATTGGAAGGCGAGGCCACCGACGAGCTGCAATACGAGACCGACCGGGCGCGCTTCCTTGGCCGTGGCAACGGCGTCCGCTCGCCGATGTCCCTGAGCAGCGGCCGGCCTCTCTCGAACACAGTCGGGACGGTGCTCGATCCGATCTTCAGCATCCGCCGACGCGTTCGCGTCCCACCCGGCGCGACCGTTCGTCTGTCTTTTTGGACGCTTCTGGCTCGTTCGCGCGACGAGGTTATAAGCCTCGCCGATAAGCACCACGATGTCGCGGCGTTCGAGCGTGCCGCCACCTTGGCCTGGACCCAGGCTCAGGTTCAGCTTCATCATCTCGGCATAACGCCGGACGAAGCCCACCTGTTCCAGCGTCTCGCCAATCGCATAATGTACTCTGACGTGACGTTGAGACCGTCGCCTGAAATCTTGAAACGGAACGATCTCGGCCCATCGGCGCTTTGGGCGCACGGTATCTCTGGCGACTTGCCGATTGTGCTGTGCCGGATTGATGAGGCCGAACACCTGGAGACCGTACGCCAATTGATCCGCGCGCATTCCTACTGGCGGATGAAGCAGCTCGCGGTGGACCTGGTGATCGTCAACGAGAGAAGCACCTCGTATGTCCAGGATCTGCAAACCGCTCTGGAGTCGGTCGTTCGCGTAAACCTGGCGCGAATGCCGGAGCGCCGCCATGGGGCGGTGTTCTTGCTGCGCGCCGACCTGCTGTCTGCCGAGGTGCGAAACCTGCTTCAGACGGTGGCGCGCGTGGTGATTGTAAGCCGGCGTGGAAGCCTCGCTGAGCAAGTCAAACGTCTGCAAGAAATAGCACCGGCCGCCGAACCGCCGCGTCTGGCGCCGCGGAGCGTGAGCCCGCCTGAGTTTGTCGCGCCGCCGCCGCTCGAATTCTTCAACGGAATTGGCGGATTCGATAAGGATGGAAGGGAGTACGTCACCGTCCTCGACGGGGATCAAGAGACGCCCGCGCCTTGGGTGAATGTCATCGCCAATCCCTCGTTCGGCTTCCAGGTCTCCGCTGAGGGCAGCGGTTATACATGGTCGGGCAATAGCCGCGAGAACCAGCTCACACCTCGATCGAACGACCCGGTCAGCGACAGCCCCGGTGAAGCCATTTACCTGCGCGACCAGGACAGTGGAGAGGTCTGGACGGCGACCGCGCTTCCCATCCGCGACGACGCCGCCCGATACATTGCCAGACATGGCCAGGGGTACAGCCGATTCGAGCATGTGTCGCACGGGATTGAGCTCGATCTTCTGCAGTTCGTTCCGCTCGACGATTCCATCAAGATTTCCAGACTGAAGATCAAGAACGTCTCGGGCCGCCGGCGGCGACTATCGGTAACGGCCTATGTGGAGTGGGTGCTGGGACCTTCGCGCACCGCTTGTGCGCCCTATATCGTCACTGAAATCGATCCCGAAACCGGTGTGTTACTGGCGCGCAATCCGTGGCGCATGGAGTTCGGCGCCCGTGTGGCCTTTGCCGACTTGGCTGGCCGGCAAGGTTCGTGGTCTGGCGATCGCACTGAGTTCATCGGTCGCAATGGCAGCTTCGCATTGCCGGCCGCGCTCGCAAGCCGGAATCCGTTGTCCAACCGGGTCGGCGCCGGCCTCGATCCTTGCGGCGTTCTGCAAACCGTCGTGGAGATTCCGCCAAACCGTGAGGTAGAAGTCACCTTTTTGTTGGGCGACGCGGCGACGCGAGTGGAAGCCCTGTCGCTGGTCGAACGGTTTCGAGCGGCCGACCTCGACGAGGTCTTCCGCGAAGTAACAAGGTACTGGGACGATACGCTGGGCGCGGTCCAGGTGCGCACGCCCGATCGTGCGATAGATATCCTGCTGAACCGCTGGCTTCTATATCAAACGATCGTTTGCCGATTATGGGCTCGATCGGGATTCTACCAGGCAAGCGGTGCTTATGGCTTCCGCGATCAGCTGCAAGACGGAATGGCGCTTTGCTTGTCGCAGCCAAAGCTGACGCGGGAGCATCTGCTGCGCGCAGCGGCTCGACAGTTTACCGAGGGTGACGTTCAGCACTGGTGGTTGCCGTCCTCAGGCAAGGGCATTCGCACGCGCGTTTCCGATGATCTTCTCTGGTTGCCCTACGCCACGGCACAATATGTGATGGCGACTGGCGATCGCGCTGTCCTCGACGAGGAAATTGCGTTTCTCGATGGAATGACCCTCGCGCCTGACGAGCAGGATGCGTTTTTTCAGCCTATGCCCTCGGATGAGCGGGCGACGCTGTTCGAACATTGCGCTCGCGGTCTCGATCGCAGCCTTACGCTCGGACGCCATGGTCTCCCGCTGATCGGCGGGGGAGACTGGAACGATGGATTAAACCGGGTGGGCGCGGGCGGACAGGGCGAAAGCATTTGGCTGGGTTGGTTTCTTCACGCCACCATCGGGAATTTCGTCGCGTTCGCGGAGCAACGGGGTCAGCATGATCGCGCAGCATCATGGCGGCAGCACGCGACGTCGCTGCGCGATGCCCTTGAGCGAGACGGTTGGGATGGCGACTGGTATCGCCGCGGCTATTTTGACGATGGAACGCCGCTCGGGTCAGCATCTAGCAGCGAGTGCCGCATAGACTCCATCGCTCAATCCTGGGGAGTGATCTCCGGCGCGGCAGACCCAGCACGCGCCACGCGTGCTATGGCGGCGGTCGACGAAAATCTCATCTTGCATGATGACAGACTTGCTCTGCTATTCACGCCGCCCTTCGATCAATCCACGCCGGACCCCGGTTACATCAAGGGCTATCCGCCGGGAATCCGCGAGAATGGCGGGCAATATACTCACGCTGCGCTCTGGTCAGTTCAAGCATTTGCCAAGCTTGGCGATGGGGACAAGGCAGCGAATTTGCTTTCGTTCCTCAATCCAATCAACAACGCTCGCACTTGGGCTGCCGCGCAACGCTACAAGGTGGAACCATATGTGGTGTGTGCGGATGTCTACTCCGTTCCGCCACACGTGGGGCGGGGCGGCTGGACATGGTACACCGGCTCGGCCGGTTGGATGTATCGGGCAGGTTTAGAGTCGGTTTTGGGATTCACCGTGGAGGGCACCACATTGAGGCTCGATCCCTGCGTGCCCCGCGCGTGGCGAGATTTCGAAATTTCATTTCGCCACCACACGACGCGCTACGAAGTGTTCGTTGAAAATCATAGCGGAGTTTGCCGTGGCATTGCCCGCTTGGAACTGGATGGCCAAGCGCTCGCTCACGGTTCGACCGGCATCACGCTAGTTGACGACGGCGCCACCCATCATGTCCGTTTGATCCTCGGATGACCTACCTGCGATCACTCGGCTAGGCCGCCTTGGGGCTCGGCAAACTGTGGTCGTGGCTCACGGTACACGCCTGCTCACGGCCGCACTTTATGCAGATGAATATCTCGTTGTCCAAATCAAGGGTACGGTTGGCTGACTCAATCTGCTTGAGTCGCAACTCGCCACCGCAGAGGTCACAGCGCGACGAGGGCGGCGGCTCGACAAGGGTCCGCATGGGATTTCCTTTCGTCCGACATGCTTCGGAACGAGGGAATGGAACACTCAAAAGGGTCCCAGTTGAAAAGTTGAATTGAAAGCCCGAACGCTTTGCGTTGGCGTCTCGATCGGCATGAGGCTGCGCGTTTAAGAAGGGTGTGTCCAGTCACATTTCCGGAGGCGCACGCGAACATGCTCGTCTCCGAGATCGCGAGCTTTAAGCCAACTGGGCACCTGGAACTGCTCCATAATAGAAGAAAAAGCCGCGAAATACTGATTTTGAATCAATTCTCGGTGAAAGTTTTCGCCGCCAGTTTTCGGATGCCCGTGAGTATGCAAGATCACTCCAGTAAAGGCCCGCAAGCCGAATCCGCCTGCCGGCGATGATCAAAACAGAAAAAGCGATGGCATCAGGCCACGTTCCGCGTGGCGATCTGCACGCGGTGCCGGCGTACGCGATCCTCGTCGACGTCGATGCCGAGCCCCGGGCGCTCGATGCTGTCGGCGTGACCTTTATCGGTGCGGATCGGCTGCGCGGTCACGTCCTCGGCGAGCCCGCTATGCGTCAGCGTCAGCCCCCAGGCGATGTTGGGGATGACGGAGGCGACGTGCAGCGCCGCCGCGCAGGCGATGCTGGATTCGCCAGTCTTGCAGGAGATATTGACGCTCATGCCGAGGCTGTCGCACAGCTTGCCGGCCTCGACCACCGCCCGGATGCCGCCGAGCTTGATTGCCTTCAGGCTGACGCCGCGCGCGGCCTTGCGCTCGTGATGGCGGGCGATGTCGGCGAGCGAATGGATACCTTCGTCGGCGCCGATTGCGATCTCGGGCGCGGCCGCGGCGACCGCCGCCATGCCGGCGAGATCATCGGCCACAACCGGCTGCTCGAAGAAATCGAGGCCGCAGCCTTTCACCGCGCGCACATAGTCGATGGCCTGCTCGGTCGTGTAGCCCTGGTTGGCGTCGGCGGAAATCAGAAGGCCCGGGCCGAGCAGCTTGCAGATCGCGCGTGTGCGGGCGGCGTCGTTGGCGGCGGTGTCGATGCCGACCTTGATCTTGTAGGCGGTGATGCCGGCCGCTTTCTTTTTTTTGGCGTCGCGCAGGTCGCCCTCTAAGTCGCCGCCGCCGATCACGCCGAGCAGCGCCATGCGGTTGCGTTTCTTCTCGCCGAGCAGCGCGTGCACCGGTTTGCCGGCGGCGCGACCGGCGAGATCGTGCAATGCGATCTCGATTGCCGCCTTGGCGCCGTGGTTGCCGTACATGCGCCCGTCCATGGCGGCGAGCGCGCCGGCGATATCGGCGCCATCGCGTCCGCGCAGCACGGGATCGAGATAATGCACGGCAGACACGATGCTCTCGAGCGTGTCGCCGGTCATGATCGGCGCCGAGGCGGCCTCGCCCCAACCGACGAAGTCGTTATCGGCTTCGACTCGCACCAGCACGTTGTCGGCGCGGCGTACTACCTCGCCCGCCATGATGACGGGCTTGAGCATGGGCAGGCTGACCGCAATCGGCTCGATGGTCCGGATGCGCACGGCCGCTCAGCCTCTACAGCTTCTTCATGCCGGACTTATCGATAATGTCCTTGAACATCGCGATTTCCTTGCTGACGCGCGCCCAGGCGGCATCGGCGCCCTTCGGCCGTACCTGGAAACCGGCTTTGTACAGTTTCTCTTTCATCTCCGGCGTTGAGAGAACCTTGAGCGTTTCCTGCTCCAGCCACTTGACGTTCTCAGGCGGCGTCTTGGCGGGCGCCATCAGCACGGTGTCGGTGGCGAACACGAAGTCCGGGTAGCCGGCTTCCGCCATGGTCGGAACGTCCGGCATGTCGGGCCAGCGCGTTTCGCCGGTGACCGCGAGGCATCGCAGCGTGCCAGCCTTGATGTGCTGTGCAGCCGGCGGCAGCGAGCCGGAGCTCAACTGTGTGGTGCCGCTGAGCAAAGCTTGAATGGCGTCGCCGCCGCCCTTGAACACGACGTTTTCCAGCTTGGGCAGATTTTCGCGGAGTTTCAAAACCTCGAGCTGGATCTGCGGTGTCGTGCCGATTGGCGGTGTCGCACAATTAAACTTCTCCGGATTGGCCCTGGCGAGCGCGACGAATTCCTTCACCGTCTTCGCTGACAAATCGGACTTGACCACAAAAGTATTGGGCGAGGTTGCCAGTTCGCTGACCCCCACGAAGTCCTTGAGGGGGTCATACGGGATAGAGTTGTAAAGCGTAGCGTTGACCGAATAGGCGTTGGTCGCGAGCAAGATCGTGTAGCCATCCGGGTCGGAGCGCGCGACGTAGCCCATGCCGATATTGCTGCCGGCGCCGCCGCGGTTCTCGATGATGAAGGTCTTGCCGGTCGCTTGCTCGAGCGCGGCGGCGGTGATGCGTCCAACGATGTCGGACGGCCCGCCCGGCGTATTGGCCACCACGATCTTGACCGGGCGCTCCGGGTAGGCGGCATAGGCCGAGCGGATGCGCAGAAACGCCGGTGCGGCGATGACAGCCGCCAGCACGCCGGCGCCCTTGATGATACGGCGCCGCGATAGCGTCGAATTTCCTTGTGCTTTCTTCATGGTCCCCCTTTATTGCTGAGCAATATTTTCTCGTTAGCGCCCATGCCCATATTAGGGTAAGCTTTTGCGAACATTGGAGCAATGGCGTCGGATGCGGTGGTGCCGCGGCCGGCGGCGCCTTCGGCCAAAGCACACAATTTCCATGATATTCACACGTCGCCTGACGCGGTCCGCTTAATCCATGAACGACATGCAAACGCGAGCGGCGGCCTGGCACGAGATCGTGCTTGCGACCCTCAAGAGCAACAATGTCAAACTCATCACTTATGTCCCCGACCGGGTGTTCACGCCGCTGATCAAGGCGCTGCACGGCGATCCGTTTTTCACCACTTTCGCCACGACGCGCGAGGAAGAAGCCATCGGCATCGTGACCGGCGCCTGGATGGGCGGGTTGCGCGGCGCCGTGCTGATGCAGACCAGCGGCTTCGGCACCATTCCGAATGCGCTCGCCTCGCTGGTGGTGCCGAGCCAGATTCCGGCGCTGATCTTCGTCTCCGAGCGCGGCACGCTTGGCGAGTTCAATCTCGGCCAGGCCATGGTGTGCAAGACTATGCGGCCGGTGATCGATTCGCTCGGCGTCGAAAATCATACGATCACGCGCCATGACGAACTTGCCTTCATCATCGACCGCTCGATCAAGCAGGCAGTGGCGACGCAGGCGCCGGTCGTCTTCATCCTCTCGCCGCTGCTGACCGGCGGCAAAGTGTTTGAGGCTTGAGCCGCCCATGACCGCCAAGCAAACCGGAGCCGTCAGCGCTCATAACGCCAAGGTGATGAACCGCGCCGACCTGACCAAGCGGCTGGTTGGCCAGCTCAAGTGCGATGAAGCGGTGGTCGGCGGCATCGGCAATGCCAATTTCGATTTGTGGGCGAGCGGCCAGCGGCCGCAGAATTTCTACATGCTCGGTAGCATGGGCCTCGCTATTCCGATTGCGTTCGGCGTCGCGATCGCGCAGCCGCAGCGGCACGTGATCGCGCTCGAGGGCGACGGCTCACTGCTGATGCAGCTCGGCTGCCTCGCCACCGTCGCCATGCGGGCGCCGAAGAATCTCACGATGGTGGTGTGGGACAACGGCATCTACCAGATCACCGGCGGGCAGCCGACGGCGAGCGCCTCGGCCGCCGACCTGGTCGCCATCGCGCGCGGCGCAGGGATAGCCAACAGCGCCTGGGCCGCCGATGAAGACGACTTCGACCGCCTGGTCGCGGCCGCGCTTCATAATGGCGGACCGAGCTTGATCGCCGTGCGTACCGACAACAAGCCAGGTGTAGGCACCACCGACCGCGATCCGGTGCAGATTCGCACACGCTTCATGCTCGGCCTCGGCGTGAAGCGCCACCAATAGTCGGGGCATGAGTCGAGACCGCGGTTCAGCGCCCGCGCTTGCCGGGATTTTCCAAGATGCCCGTCACCATCGCCATGCGCACCAGATCGGACAGGCTGTTGGCCGCCATTTTGGTCATCAGATTGGCGCGATAGATCTCGACCGTGCGCGGGCTGATGCCGAGATCGAACGCGATGGTCTTGTTGGCGTTGCCAGCCACCAAGCCTTCGAGCACCTGCCGTTCGCGGTTCGACAACCCCGCCAGCTTGTCGTGGATTTCCGTAACCTTGGCCTTGCGTTCGGCCAGGTCGGCATCCCGGCTGAGCGTGGACCTGAGCGCCGCGAGCAATTGGTCGTCATCGAAGGGCTTTTCCAGAAAATCGACGGCGCCGAGCTTCATGGCTTCGACCGCGAGAGAAATGTCTCCGTGACCGGTGATCATGATCACTGGAATATCAGTGCCGAGTTCCTTGACGCGGCGTAGCAGATCGATGCCGGTAATGTCCGGCATGCGTACGTCGGTGATGATGCAGCCGGAGCGCAACTGCGGCAGGATTTCGAGAAAGGCCTTGGCCGACTCGAATCCGCGCACCGTGTGCCCGGCGGTTCGCAGCAGGAATTCAAGCGATTGCCGGACGGCATCATCATCATCGATCACGTAAATGATCGGCTCAGGCTGCATCGTCGACGTCTCCTTGGTTTACGACCGCAAGAGTGAAATGGAATATTGTTCCGCCGGTAGGATTGGGTTCCACCCAGATTCGTCCGTTATGCGCCTCGACGATGGCGCGCGAAATCGACAAGCCGACGCCCATGCCGTGACGCTTGGTCGTGATGAAAGGCTGAAACAATTGCTCGGCGATCTCGGGTGAGATTCCCGAACCGCTGTCAGTCACGCTGATCCTGACTTGGCCGCCGTCCGCCGGCGCGATGGCGACGATGAGGTCGCGCGTCTGCGACGTTTCCATCGCATCCATCGCATTGCGGATCAGATTGAGCACGACCTGCTGGACCTGCACGCGGTCGGCGATCACCAGATCGATTTCCGGGTTGAATTGGAATTGCACG
>Ga0209385_1000289_pt1 | contig 19920 bp, 11 predicted proteins | sample NGEPerB_FD_184506 | JGI IMG/M metagenome (GOLD analysis project Ga0209385, IMG submission 184506) | Arctic peat soil microbial communities from the Barrow Environmental Observatory site, Barrow, Alaska, USA - NGEE PermafrostAB12-B... | ecosystem: Environmental > Terrestrial > Soil > Wetlands >... | reverse complement strand
TTATTGTCATTGCCATGAAAACAAAACAGTCAAGAAGGGATTTCCTTAAGCTTTCCGCCACAGGTGCATTAGGAGCATTTATGATTTCAAAGAATAACTGGAAAGCTTCAGTTATATCTGCATCGGATCAAACCGCTGATGAGCTCAGAAAATTCGGAATTGGGCTTCAGTTGTATACAATACGTGATGCCATGGGAAAAGATGTGCCCGGCTCATTGAAAAAGGTTTCTGACATCGGGTATAAATATCTTGAAATGGCAGATTACTCAAACGGCAAATTTTATGGGTACATGCCATCCGATTTCAAAAAAATGGTTACCGACTTAGGCATGGAGGTCTTAAGCAGTCATGCCGGCGTTAGCCCCAAGGGAATTAGTGATGATGAAATGAAGAAGATGGCAGAAGACCACGCAAACGTTGGCGCCAGATATTGTATGCAGCCATATATAAGTGATGCTGACCGTCATTCAATTGCCGGTTATCAGAAAATGGTTTCCGACTGGAACAAAGTCGCAAAAGTTATGAAAGAACATGGTGTAACATTCGGATATCATAACCATAATTTCGAATTTGCTACCGTTGAAGGAAAAATTCCATATTTTGATGTATTTCTGGCAGGTCTGGACAAAGATCTTACAACCATGGAACTTGACCTTTTCTGGGTAACCAAGGCAGGGATAAATCCTGTTGATCTTTTCAAGAAATATCCCGGCAGGTTTCAGCTTTTCCATATGAAAGATATGTATACCAAAGAACCTCCCTCGGTGGTTACAAAAAGTAATGATTTCGCTCCGGTAGGCGCCGGTGTCATAAATTTCAAAGAGATTCTTGCTGCCAGGAATATTGCCGGAATGAAATATATGTTTGTTGAACAGGATCAGACCAGGGATGGCAAACCGTTTGATGCTATAAAGACAAGCATTATAAATTTAACTACCAAGATTCTGGTATAAAACGGCTCAACGGCTCAACGGCTCAACGGCTATATGACTTTTTAGGAAATATTAATACTGGAATTCGTATTCATTGCCCTGTGCCCTGTGCCTTTACCAGCTCGAATCATACCACGATCTCACGTCTGTGGCAATCATTCCTGCTGTTGATGCAGCTTCGAGACCAAGATCTCCATCCTCGAATACCTCGATGAATTCAGGCTCAATTTTCATAAGAGCTGCACATTTGAGAAAGGTTTCGGGATGTGGTTTGAAGTTTTCCACATCGTTAGCTGTGATAATAATGTCAAAATATTTACTGAGGCCGGTAACTTCGAGTGTTCTGTCGACAGCTTCCCTGTGACCTCCTGTACCTATGGCCATTGGCAGTATTCCGTAATATTTTTTTACAATATCAACTACCGGAGTAATTGGTTTTACAAGATGCTGTTCTTTATAGAATTCAATGATCTTCTCAGCCATAATCTGTTCAACAGTGACACCATTTAACTTGCACTTCTTTATAATCTCATCGGCGATTATCCATCCGGGCGTACCCGTGTGTTTTCTTAAAAAAGCTGTGTCAATATCGGCTCCAAATTTCTGACAAGCCATTCTCCATCCTTTAAAATGGAATGGCATCGTATCGGCAAGTGTGCCGTCGAGATCAAAAATCAGTCCCTTAATACCAGGTTTAATATCGTAATGCATTTTTTTCTGTTGCGGCAAAGGTAGAAATAAAACTGAAATTGTTGATAGGTTCAAAACTGTGGCCATCAACTTTCCAACCTGTGCCGTCCCCAAGCTTTAATCCCGGAAAAACAGGGTGATATAATTAATATTTCGTATATTGGGTGTTATACCAAATTAAAATGATTTGTACTTATTGCGGGGAAATATCAGAAGCAGTATAAACTGTAATGACAATAAAAAATAATATGGGAACAACTGATGATATCAATTTTTCCGATTTGTTTGATTTAGATGATATTCAGCATATTCAGGATCTCTTTTCAGATGCTACAGGAGTTGCATCAATAATAACATATCCCGATGGAAAGCCAATTACCCGTCCCAGTAATTTTTGCAGATTATGCAATGAAATAATCAGGAAAACAGATTACGGTCTTTCAAACTGCTTCAAATCCGATGCTGAAATCGGTAAACCCAGTTCATCGGGGCCAATAATTCAACCGTGTCTGAGTGGTGGCTTATGGGATGCCGGAGCGAGCATTATTGTAGGCGGTAAACATATAGCTAACTGGTTAATCGGTCAGGTAAAAAATGAGGAACAGGATTATCAGAAGATGCTTAAATATGCAAACGAAATAGGTGCTGATAAAAAGGAATTTATGGATGCACTCGATGAAGTGCCTGTTATGTCAAAAGAGAAATTTGAAAAAGTGGCTAAGATGCTATTTGCCTTTGCAAGTGAGATTTCTTCCAGGGCATTTCAGAATAAGCAGCTCAAACAATCAATTCATGACAGAAAAAAAGTTGAACTGGATCTGACGAAGGAACAGTATCTTATTGACGCTCTTTTAAATAACCTTCCTGACCATATTTATTTTAAGGATCTCGAAAGCCGATTTATCAGGATCAACAAGTCCATGGCGCAATTCCTCGGTTTGGATAATCCTGACCAGGCTGTCAGAAAGAGAGACTTTGACTTTTTTACCATAGAACATGCTGAGCAGGCCTACAAAGATGAACTGAAGATAATCAGAACCGGGCAACCACTTAGCCTTGAAGAAAAGGAAACATATCCAGATCGTCCTTACACCTGGGTATCAACTATTAAAATGCCTTTGCAGGATAAGGATGGAAACATTATAGGCACGTTCGGAATCTCAAGAGACATCACCAAATCTAAGCAAGATGAAGAGGAGTTGATGAAAAGTGAAATTCTGAACCGTACTTTAATCAGGCATCTTCCCCAGCGAATTTTTGTTAAGGACCCAAATTCAATATATATACAGTGCAACGACATCTATTCAAGGGATTTAGGAATAGATTCGAAAGAGATTGTTGGTAAAGACGACTTTGCTTATTTTTCCAGGGAATTAGCTGAAAAATACCGCAGAGACGATCAAAAAGTAATATCAGAAGGGATTCAAAAAGAGTTTGAAGAAAAATATTCAATCTCAAATCAGGAACGATGGACACATGTTATAAAGGTTCCATATCGTGATGCCAATGATCAGATTGTGGGAGTACTTGGCATATTTGAAGATATCACGGAGCGAAAGCTGAAGGAAGAAGAAATTATACTTAAAAATGATCTGCTCCAGGCAATAAACGCAGAAAAAGATAAATTCTTCTCAATAATTGCCCATGACCTGCGCAGCCCTCTAAGTGCATTTGTTGCAGCTACTCAGATACTTACCGAAGAGATTCAGACAATGGATATTGAAGAGATCAGGAAAATTACTCTTAGTATGAAATCATCCGCGAAAAATATATATTCCTTGCTGGAAAACCTTCTTGAATGGTCCCGGCTGAGACGGGGTGGCCTCGATTTTGTTCCAGAAAGACTTGGCCTAAAGGATAAAATCAATGATTGTATTGATGTTCTTTCTGAATCTGCCAGAAAAAAAGAAATTCAAATAAATGTTTCGATCCCCTTGGACCTTGAGATTCATGCTGATAACCATATGTTTGATTCTATTATAAGGAATCTTGTTTCAAATGCAATTAAATTTACCAATGTCGGTGGTAAAATCAAGGTTGAAGCTCTTAGCTTTGACCATAAAGTGGAAGTGAAAGTAATAGATTCAGGTATTGGAATGACAAATGAATTGAAAGATAAGCTGTTCCTTCTGAGTGAAAAAACAAGCAGACCAGGAACTGAAGGTGAATCAAGTACAGGACTTGGGCTACTATTATGCAAAGAATTTATTGAAAAGCACGGTGGTAAGATTTGGGTGGAAAGCGAGGTTGGGAAAGGAAGTTCATTTAGTTTCACAGTACCAGGAACAGACAATTAAGTTTATATGAGATAGTATTTAGTGAGGTGTGAGGTATGAGGATTTGAGGCAGTTTAGTAAGTAGTAACAAAGTACCATGAATAGTTCAGGACACGAACTCTTTTTGCTGGCGGTCGATCTCTCGCAACTGAAAAGTAAAGAAGAGATTCTTAAAGTATTTTCAGAAAGAATTGAATCTGTATTTCCTAACTTTGAATTCATCTTGCATCCAGTAAATAAGAAAGTTACGGAACAAAAATTAACTATTTGTAGCAGCCTGGAAAGTTATGGGTTTATCACTTTCAGCAATGGATCGGATAAGGACCCTGCGACTTTTGAATTAATACAGAATCTGTGCCGGATGGTTGCTGTTTTGCTTGAAAAGGCAGACCAGGCGGAGTGCAAGAAAACAGAAACTGCTTTAAAAGAGAGTTATTCAAAGTATCTGGCAGTATTTGAATCAACTGGTTCTGCAACACTCCTGGTAGAGGAAGATACCACAATATCGCTGGCTAATCAGGAGTGCCTTTCTCTTACCGGGTATACCCGTGAAGAACTTATCGGGCAGAAATGGACCAAATACGTTGAAAATGAGAGTTTGGAAAAAATGATTAAAAATCATAATCTCAGACGGATGGATCCTGCAATGGCGCCAAAAAAATATGAGGTTAAACTTCTAAATAAGAAGGGTGAGATACGCCATGCATTGCTCGATATTGGTCTGGTTAAGGTAACCGGGCAGAGCATAGTTTCCATTATTGATATTACAGACCGCATAGTAGCTGAACAAGCCCTGATGGCTAAAGCAGATGAGCTCGAACGTTTTAACCGGCTGATGCTGGGTCGTGAGATAAAGATGATCGAACTTAAGAGGGAAATAAATGAATTGCTGAAGAAATCGGGTAAAAATGAAAAGTATAAAATTCATGATTAGTACTGTTTTCCTGCTTTGTTTTTGCTTACATGCCGGTCAGTATCTGATCATACCAGCCGTATTTCTGATCTCAATGAACTGTTGACATCCTGAATGCCTCCCTGACCGCAAGACAGCAAGACTAAAGACAATAGACAATGGAGAAGATGAAAGGTTATAAAATACTGGTAGTGCATGATATCCCTGAACTGCTTGACATAACCACAAGGACTCTGATAAAAGCAGGGTACACAGTATTTTCAGCTGTAAATGGAGTAGAGTGCTTACAGACCCTGAAAGAAAAAAAGCCCGATATAATGCTTCTCGCTATAAGGCTTCCTGATATTAACGGAAAGGACATCTGTAAAAAAGTAAAAAGCGATCCGGAATTTTCATCCGTTTTTATCTTACTGATCTCTTCTTTAAAAACAAGTTCTGATGAAATATCTGAAGGACTTGAGGGCGGTGCTGATGGTTACATTATAAGGCCTGATGAGAACCGTGAACTTATTGCAAGAGTTGAAGCAGCTTGCAGAACCGTAGCCGCTGAAAGAGGATTGGAAGCGTCTGATCTAAGATGGAAGACCACATTCGATGGGATTAAAGATTCAGTATTTGTGCTTGACACCGCAGGAATAGTGATCCAGGCAAACAAAAGTTCCACAAAACTGCTAAAAAAGACTGAAGCTGAATTATTGGGCCGCTATTGCTATGAAAATGTACATTGCTCCAAGTATACTATTGAAGGTTGCCCATTTGTGAAAATGAAAAAAAGCATGAAAAGAGAAACAATGCTTTTTCCTGTTGATGAAAAATGGTTTGAAGTAACTGTTGATCCTCTTATTGATGAAGCAGGAGTATTTAATGGAGCCGTTCATTTTATCAGTGATATTACTGACCGAAGAAATACTGAAGAAGACCTGTTAAAAAACAAACTATTGCTCCAGAGTATAATAGATAACAGCCCATCATTGATTTATCTTATCAATACTAAAGGGGAATTCATCATCGGTAACCGAAAACTTGTTGAACTTTTTAAGACATCACATACAAAACTCATAGGCAATAAACGTAATCTCTTTATGCCTCAGGAGATTGTTAGCCAGCATCGAAAGAACGATCTGGTAGTTATAAAAAGTAAGCAACCTGCAATTTTTGAAGAAGAAAATATTGAATCGGATGTAAAACACTCTTACCTGACAGAAAAATTCCCTATTATAGATTCTGAGGGAAATGTTTATGCTGTTGGCGGAATCTCTACCGATATTACCGGGCGCAAGCTAAGTGAAGAAGCATTAATTGAAAATGAACGACTTCTCAGGGAATCTCAAAGCATTGCACGTTTGGGCAGTTTTGTTTGGGATATCTCTTCAGGATCCTGGAAAAGCTCAGAGATCCTTGATGAAATATTCGGTATAAATGAAAATTATGAGCGCAGTTTTGAAGGGTGGGTAAATATTGTTCACCCTGACTGGCGGTCAATAATGATTGATTATGTTACTAATGATATATTAGGAAAGCATCAGAAATTTGACAAGGAATATCAGATTATCAGGCAGACAGATGGCCTGCCAAGATGGGTCCATGGGATAAGTGAACTTGAACTTGATAATGATAACAGACCAAGAAAACTTATTGGTACTATAATTGATATTACCAATCGCAAACTGACTGAAATGGCTTTAATAGAGAGCGAAGAACGCTTTCGTTCCCTCTTTGAGAATAGTACTATTGGCATATACAGAACTACACCTGACGGCAGAATAATGCTAGCAAATCAAACTCTGGTAAAAATCTTAGGATACTCAAATTTCAAGGAGCTTTCGGAGAGAAATCTGGATGAGCAAGGTTTTGAGCCGTCATATAACCGCAATCATTTTATCGATTTGATGAATAGGGATAGTGTAGTGGTTGGACTGGAATCATCCTGGGTGAGAAAGGATGGAGTTCGTATATACATCATGGAAAGTGCTCATGCTTTCAGGGATACAGATGACAGAGTACTCTATTTCGATGGCACCGTTGAGGATATTACAGAAAGAAAACTAGCTGAGCAATCCCTTGAGGAAAGAACAATAGAATTACAAAATGAACTGGAAGAAAAGAAAACAACGGAAAAGGAGCTCAATAAATCGCACAAACAGCTGGAAATAAGTAAATTGGCAGCTCTTAATCTGCTTGAAGATATAAAAACTGAAATGAGTCAGCGGCGAAAAGCGGAGGAATTAATCAGCCGCCGTTCTGAAGAATTGCGTCTCAGTGAAGAAAAATTTAAAAATGTCTTCGAATACGCATCAGTGGGCAAATCAATGACTTCTCTTAGCGGCAACATTCATGCCAATAAGGCATTCTGTCAATTGCTTGGATATACCAAAAAAGAGATCAGGAATGTCAATTGGAGAGAACTTACACACCCTGATGATATTAAAAAGAATGATGAACTCATGGAAAGTATCATGAGAGGTGAAAAGCGTTCCGCACGCTGGGAGAAACGCTATTTCAGCAAAAACGGTGCGGTAATCTGGGTCGATATATCCACAACTCTTCAACGAGATGCGAATGATCAGCCCCTGTACTTTATTACTACTGTGGTTGATATAACCGAGAAAAAACAATCGGATGAGAAAATCAATCAGCTTAATTCAGAATTGGAAAAAAGAGTAAAGGAACGTACCTCCCAGCTTGAAGAAGCCAATAATGAACTTCAGGCATTTGCCTATTCGGTTTCTCACGATCTGCGGGCTCCATTACGCGCAATCAACGGATTCTCACAGTTTATTGTTGAGGACTACGGGTCAAAACTTGATGAAGACGGGAGAAGACTGCTTGGTCTTATACGCAGCAACACTCAGAAAATGGATCAGCTCATAACAGATATTCTTTCACTTTCAAGGGTTACACGTGGTGAACACAGAGTATCGAAAGTTGATATGACAAAAATGGCCATCTCAATGCTGAATGAAGTCGTTTCACCGGAAACGATGGAAAAGATCAGTGTGAAAATTGGAATTTTGCCCGAAACTTATGCCGATTCAACTTTTATAAAACAGGTTTGGATTAATCTTATATCAAACGCTGTAAAGTTTTCTTCGGGGAAAAACAGACCTGAAATTAAAATAGACGGATATTCTGAAAATGAGTTCAATATTTATTATATAAAAGACAACGGAGTTGGATTTGATCCTGAATATACATCTAAATTGTTTGGAGTTTTTCAACGTCTTCATAAAGCAAGTGAATTTGAAGGTACAGGTGTCGGATTGGCTATTGTTCAGAGAATTGTGCACAGGCACGGAGGCAAGGTTTGGGCTGTAGGAAAGATAGGGAAAGGAGCAACATTTTATTTTAGTTTGCCAGTGAAAGACAATGGCTGACAGTATGAGTTTAAATGATACCAGACAGTATTTTTAGTAATATCATAATACATTTCTTATATTTGAAAGAATATAAAATGGATTGAGTATTCTTAAATCTTATATTTATCTGATTACCAGATGTGTGACTACTGGTTGAAAACAATAAATGGCCAGCAGTCGCTTCACAATATAATAATCTTATAAAATGGGTCCAAAGAGTCAGTTGAAAATTCTTTTCATAGAGGATCTATCCTCAGATGTCGATCTGGCCGTATTGGAACTTAGGAAAGAAAAATTAATATTTGAATTCACCACAGTTTGCTCAAGGGTTGATCTGGTAACAGCGCTTAAGGAATTCAAGCCCGATGTGATCATTTCCGATTATATGATGCCGTCATTCAATGGTTTGCAGGCTCTGAAAGAATCAAAAAAAATAAGCCCTGATGTACCCTTCATTCTTTGTACAGGGTCGGTCAATGAAGAGACGGCCGTCGAATGCATTAAGGAAGGCGCACAGGATTATGTAATAAAGGAACATATTACAAGATTGCCTTTTGCAGTAAAGGAAGCACTTGAACAGGTAATCATAAATAGTGAAAAAAGAGCTTCAGAACTGCTGTTAAAAGAAAATGAGGAGAAACTCCAGAGTATTTTTAGTGCCGCGCCGGTAGGGATTGGGCTTGTAGTTAACAGGGTTCTGATTGAAGTAAATGATTTTTTCTGCAATATGACGGGTTACAGCAGGAAAGAATTAATTGGAAAATCTTCTGAGTTGTTGTATTCATCGCCTGATGAATTTATAACTGCCGGGGAAGAAAAATACAGACAGATATCTGAAAAAGGCACAGGATCTGTTGAAACCAAACTTAAAAATAAAGACGGGAGGATTATTAACGTGATCCTGAGCTCGACACCGCTTGATAAGAATGATCTTTCAAAAGGCATCACATTTACTGTACTTAATATTACTGACCGAAAAAGAACTGAAGATGAGCTTAGAGAAACTCACAGATCAATCAATACCCTTATAAGCAACCTTCAGGGGATTGTTTACAGATGTAAAAATGATAAACAATATACAATGGAGTTCCTTAGTCAAGGAATAAAGGAATTGACCGGTTATCTTCCGGAAGAATTACTTAATAATAATGAAATATCTTTCAATGATCTGATTCACAAGGATGATCAGGAATATGTTTGGACGGAAATACAGAATTCATTAAAGAGAAGAGAACATTATCATTTAACTTACAGACTTGTTACAAAGGGCGGAGAGATTCGCTGGGTTTGGGAAAAGGGAGAAGGAATTTTTACAGAAAGCGGCGAACTTGAATTTCTTGAAGGATTTATAACCGATATTACCGAGCATACTTATGCTGAAAAGGCATTACGTGAGAGTGAAGAAAAGTATCGTGGAATTTTTGAAAATGTGCAGGATGTTTACTATGAGACGTCAATTGACGGAACGATACTTGAAGTAAGTCCTTCCATCAAGACATTATCGAAAGGAAAATACAACATTGATGATCTTGTAGGTAAATCCATGATAGATTTTTATAGTGAAGTAGTGGACCGGCAGGTCGTTCTGGATGAATTGAGTTCGAAAGGTACCATAACGGATTTTGAAGTCTCATTTAAGAACAAAAATGGGTCAGCTGTTCCGTGCTCTATTTCGGCAAAGCTTATTCTGGATTCAAACGGTCAGCCTAAAAAGATCATCGGAAGCATGCACGACATTACGGACAGGAAGAACGTTACAGAGGCGCTTAAAATTGCAAAGGATAAGGCAGAGGCAAGTGATAAACTTAAGACATCATTCCTGAATAATATTTCTCATGAGGTACGGACTCCTCTTAACGGTATACTTGGTTTCGCTGAAATAATGTCTCAGCCAGATCTGTCAGATGAGAACAAAAAAGAATCGCTTCTGATGCTGCGCGAAAGCAGCGACAGGCTCCTGAATACGATCACCAACTATATGGATATCTCACTTCTTACTTCCGGGAGTTTGTCTGTTCATAAGAGAGCCTTTAGTCCTGCAAAAGTACTGAAGACAATTTATAATAATTTTGAAACAATATGTGCAGCACGAAATTTGAGATTTTTGCTGAAAATTTCTGAGGAAGCCGTAAATTTAACTATCAATTCTGATCCTGAGATATTCCATAAAATTATATCTCATCTTTTGAACAATGCCGTTAAGTTCACCGAACAGGGTAGTATTGATTTTGGTTATCTCATGGATGAAAATGATATTGTTTTTTTTGTTAAAGACACGGGTATCGGAATAGGAAAGGAATCAATTGAAATTGTGTTTGATACATTTTCAAAGGAAGAAAGGGGCCATCTTAAAATTTCTGAGGGCAGCGGGCTTGGATTATCCATAGCAAAGGGAATGACTGAAATAATTGGAGGAAGAATCCTTGCTGAATCAATCCTGGGTGAAGGGTCATGCTTCTATGTTTACCTTCCGGTTGAGCCTAACACTTCATTAATTCACCCGGATGTTCCACAAAAAGATGAAAAAACAATCAAACATGGAGATCTGATCCTGGTTGCTGAAGATGATGACACTAACTTCTTTTATCTTAATGCCCTAATAACCAGGGAAACAGCAGCAAAAGTATTGCGTGCAGCTAATGGAAGGGAAGCTATTGAAGTATATAAAGCAAATCCAGGCATTAATCTGATCCTTATGGATATGAAGATGCCTGAGATTGACGGTTTTGAAGCTACACGGCAAATTAAGCTGTTGAATCCGAATATTCCTGTTATTGCTATTACAGCCTATGCAATGTCGGGAGATGAGGATCGTATAATTGCTGCTGGTTGTGATGGATACATCAGTAAACCGATAAATAAAAAGAGTCTCATCGAAAAAATGTCTGAATTCATAAAAATATTACCACCCATTCAGACCTGATTTATATTTCAACCCTACAATGCTTTTGGTAAATTCGCGTTTTACATTCAATAATTTAACCTAGGTATTCTGAAATCTGCATCTTGTATTATATTGTAAAAAATTAGAACCTGTATGGACAGCTATAAAGATTCACCGGAAGAATTTAATAAATGGCCCAGAGATTTCCAGCTGGAGTATAATTCAATGAAGGAATTATATGAGAAAGAACTCAAAGAGATGAGACAGGCCGGAGAACAGTTAAGGAATAGCGATGAAAAATACAGGATAGCGTATATGACCAGTCCCGACGCTATAAATATTAACCGTCTCTCAGATGGTATGTATATCTCAGTAAATGAAGGATTCACAAGAATTCTGGGCTATACTGAAGCAGACACCATAAGCAGAACCTCACTTGAGATGAACATCTGGGCCAATCCGGAAGACAGGGTGAAAATGGTCAATGATGTAAAAGCGTCCGGGAATATTAAGGATTTTGAGTACAACTTTGTGGCAAAGGATGGGAGAATTTTGAACGGATTATTATCAGCCTCATTAATCGATCTCGACGGAGTTCCTCATATTCTTACAGTTGTAAGGAATATTACTGTAAGGAAAAAGGCTGAAGAAGCCCTGGCAAAAGAACAGTTCCTGATAAATGCATTGATGAATAGCCTGACGGATCATGTTTATTTCAAAGACCTTGAGAGTAAATTTATAAGAAACAACAAAGCCCATGCCCTGTCATTTGGTTTGGATGATCCTGAACAGATAACCGGCAAGAGTGATTTTGATTTTTTTTCTGAGACTGCAGCTCAGCAGGCTTATGACGATGAACAGACAATTATAAGGACAGGACAGGCGATACAAAAGGAGGAGAAGCTTACCAGGAAGGACAACTCGGATGCCTGGTTTTCGGCAATTAAGATGCCTCTTCACGACAGTAATGGGAAAATAATAGGCACTTTTGGAATATCCAGGGATATCACCATCAGAAAAAGAACCGAATTAGAGAACCAGGTACTTTATGAAATAACCAAGGGAGTTACTGCTACCTCCAATCTTGATGAGTTGCTTAAACTTATGCACACCTCCCTGTCAAAAGTATTGTATGCAGAGAATTGCTTTGTGGCTCTTCATAATCAGAAAACAGGGATCTTCAGCTTCCCGTATTTTGTTGATAAAGTGGATGAAACACCGCTCCCGACGTCAATGGGGAAAAGTTGTTCTGCTTACGTCTTTCATACAAATAAACCACTTCTTCTGACTCAGCAAATTTTCGATCAGCTGGCGGAACAGGGTGAAGTTGAGCTGGTTGGCTCAAATTCACCTTCATGGATTGGAATTCCGTTACAGACTCCTTCAAGCGTTATAGGTGTCCTGGTTCTTCAGCATTACGAAAAGGATAATGTTTACTCAGAAAATGATGTGAAATTTCTTTTTTCAGTCGGAAGTCAGATTGCAATATCAATTGAACGTAAAAAAACGGAAGAAGAAATAAAGCTTAAAAATGAACTGCTCCAGGCCATAAACGCAGAAAAAGATAAATTCTTTTCAATAATTGCCCATGACCTTCGTGGACCTTTGAGTGCATTTGTTGCTGCTACCCAGATAATTACTGAGGAGATTCAGCAGATGACCATTGATGAGATCAGAGAGATCACCGATAGCATGAAGACTTCTGCAACGAATATCTACAGCCTTCTCGAAAACCTTCTTGAGTGGTCAAGGCTCAGGCGTGGAGGAATGGACTTTGTGCCTGAAAAATTCAATCTGAATAAAAAGACCATTGAGTGTATTGAGGTTCTTTGTGATTCTGCAAGAAAAAAAGGAGTCAAAATAGACGTCAGTATTCCGGATGATCTGGAAGTTCTTGTTGATAGTCACATGTTTGACTCGGTTATACGTAACCTGGTCTCAAATGCGATAAAATTCACAATCCCAGGTGGTGTGGTGAACATTTCTGCCGGTTATAATAATGCCCATTCAATTGAGATTAAAGTAAGTGATTCAGGGATTGGCATGGCTCCGGAACTGAAAGAAAGATTATTCCATATTAATGAAAAAACGAGCAGACCGGGTACCGGAGGAGAACCAAGTTCTGGATTGGGGTTGCTGTTGTGCAAAGAATTCATAGAAAAGCATAATGGTAAAATATGGGTTGAAAGCATTGAAGGACAAGGTTCGACCTTCTTTTTTACAATACCTTAGTAAATTTGATATTTTAGGAATTCTGTCAACGAATCCGGGTATGAACACAACGCGTGATTAAATGCCGGAAACGAGTTCCAATATTAATGGCCTAAAATAACTACTATGAAGATTAGCACAATTTTACTCGTAGAGGATAATCCGAACGATGTCGAACTAATCCTATCATCGCTGAAAGAATTCAGACTGGCAAACTCTATTGATGTGGTTTACGATGGTGTTGAGGCTATGGAATACCTTCGTTCTGAAGGAAAATTTAAAAAGCGGAAACCAGAACACCCTTCTGTGGTTTTTCTTGATATTAAGATGCCAAAAATGGATGGTATTGAAGTTCTGGAAGCGATAAGGAAAGATCAAAACCTTAAATTCATTCCGGTTGTCATGCTTACATCCTCAAGGGAAGACCAGGATTTATTGAAATGTTATTCATTGGGGATGAATGCCTATGTTGTTAAGCCAGTTGATTTTGATCAATTTACAGAGGCCATCAAAACTTTGGGGTTCTTTTGGGCAGTTCTTAATGTCAGGCCCCCAATGTGACTTTTCAGGAATTCGCCAGATATTCTTTCACACGCTGATAAACATTATCAGCTGTAAATCCTAACTTTTCATCAAGCACCTTATAAGGAGCAGAATAACCAAAGCTATTCATCCCCCAGACAACTCCATTTGGCCCGGCCAGGCCCTGGAGTGTAACTGATAATCCGGCTGTCAGTCCAAAGACCGGCACGTTTTCCGTAATGACCGACTTTCTATAACTTCCCGATTGATTCCTGAACAATCCTTCTGATGGCGCGGAAATGATCCGGACATTCAGATTGTCTTTTTTCAAAAGGAGAGCTCCCTCAACGAGAGTTGCCACTTCGGACCCACTTGCAATTAAAATAATGTCAGGTCTTCCTATACAATCCTGAACTATATAGGCTCCTTTTTTAGATTGTAATGCATCATCATATCGGTTGCCTGTCATCGATGGCAGGTCTTTAATATTCTGCCTCGAAAGTATCAATGCCGTTGGTGTTTTAACATTTTCAAGAGCAAGTTTCCAGCCAATTATGGTTTCAGCTGAATCTGCAGGACGTAATACAACCATGCTGTTCTCCCCATGATGGTTTTTAAGATGCTCCATTAACCTCAGCTGAGCCTCCTGTTCTACCGGCTGGTGAGTTGGACCGTCTTCCCCGACCCGGAAAGCATCGTGTGTCCAGATGTATTTTACGGGCAACTGCATCAGGCATGCAAGCCTGACAGCCGGTTTCATATAATCAGAAAAAACAAAAAATGTGCCGCAGGCCGGAATAATTCCCCCGTGAAGTGCCATCCCATTCATCAGAGCTGCCATTGTTAGCTCCGAGACTCCTGTCTGAAGAAAAGCGCCTGTAAAATCACCTTTTGTAAATGCATGAGTATTCTTCAGGAAACCATCTGTTTTATCGGAATTTGACAGATCAGCCGAAGCAACAATCATGTTTTCAACTTTTTTTGCGAGAATTCCAAGAACTGTAGATGAAGCAGACCTGGTTGCTGATCCTTCCTTCTGGACGATTGATTTATAATCAATTTCAGGAATTTCCTTTGAATAGAAAGAGTGAAGCTTCTTGTCGAGTTCGCTGTTTTTATCTGCCCATTCTACCCTGGCTTTTTTCCATTCCGAGGCTAGATTCCTTTTAGTTTCGAGCACTTTCCCATAGTATTCGGTTACCTCTTCAAAGATTTTGAATGGATCGGAAATATCGCCTCCAAGATGAACAATTGATTTTTCAAAGGATCCGCCGGCCTCGCTGACAGGCATGCCATGCGTAGAGGTTTTCCTTTCAAAGCTGTTCCCTTCGTTGTCAAGAAGGCCTTTGCCCATAATCGTTTTCCCGATGATTATTGTTGGTTTGCTGTTTTGACTCAGCGCCGAATTGAGAGCCATCCTGATCTGGTTCTGGTCGTTTCCATCAATTTTGATAACATTCCATCCCCATGCAGTGTATTTCATGCCGGTGTCTTCACTTGTAACGGAACTGGTCTCAGTTGACAACTGGATATCATTTGAATCGTAAAACATTATCAGATTGCCAAGACCAAGAAACCCTGCCAGGCGGCCGGCTCCCTGTGAAATTTCTTCCTGTACACCACCATCTGAAATGTAAGTAAATATCTTATGAGAAAATAGTTCCCCAAACCTGGCTGCGAGGAAACGCTCTGCAATTGCAGCTCCGACAGCCATAGTGTGACCCTGTCCCAGGGGGCCAGAGGTATTTTCTATTCCTTTCGTAATATCCAATTCGGGATGGCCCGGAGTGGAACTGCCCCATTGGCGGAATTTTTTTAAATCCTCTACACCAAAATGACCCGTAAGTGTAAGAATAGAATAGAGCATTGCAGACATATGCCCTGGATCGAGAAAGAACCGGTCACGATTGATCCAGGTAGGATCCTCAGGATCAAATTTAAGAAATTCCGAATAGAGGATATGGATGAAATCAGCGCCACCCATCGCGCCTCCGGGATGCCCAGATTTCGATTTTTCGACCATGGACATTGCAAGAATGCGTATGTTATCTGCAGCTCTTTTATTTATGTCAATATTCATTCGGATCAATATTAGAGTTTGATTCAATATCAACAAAAATATGATTATTAAGCGAGAGAAAAAACAAAATCTTTTCGTACATTTAACCTGAAAAGTCTAACCTGCCTGTCGTATGGAACCAAAGTTGAGTGCATTAATCATTGATGATGAGGAGAATGCCAGAATATTGCTCAGCAAGTTATTGGAGGAAACTTTCTTATTTAATGATATCAGATTGTCTCAATCAGTCGATGCAGCCTACAATGAGCTGAGCCGGTTCAAACCGGATATTGTCTTTCTGGATATTAAAATGCCCGAAAAAGATGGTTTTACTTTCATTCAGGAACTGCCTGAAGATCACAAATTGCAGAAAATTGTATTTGTGACTGCATATGATCAGTACGCTATTAAAGCAATTAAAAACCAGGCTTTTGATTATCTTCTTAAACCAGTTAACCGCAAAGAGTTAAATCTATGCCTGTCGAGGTTCATTGAGAAAAATGAAGAAAGAGCCGATATTAAAAAGCCTTTAAAAGTAATTGAAAATCATGACCGTGTAGCCAGGATCAGGGTTAGCACCCGTACAGGCACATTATTTATTAATCCGGCCGATATACTCTATTGTAAGGCTGAAGGAAATTATACCTCAGTTTGTACGGGTAAGAAGCACCATCTCTGTTCATTGAATCTCGGCAAGGTGGAAGAATTGCTGCCAAAGAATGGATTTATCAGAGTTGGCAGGTCATATATTATTAATTATGAATATATTACAATGCTTGATCGGAAAGAATCCACATTATTACTCGTTAAAGACACAGAATCCGTAACTGTAAAAATACCCAGGCAACACCTTAAGGATCTCGACATAATGTAAACAATGAAAGGTGTTTCCGTACTAAAAAAAATATTCTACTCTTCCTTTTTCCTGGCAGCCGTTCCTGCCATATTAATAATGCTGCTTCTTACGCCGTTTGGTACTAAGTCAAGACTTAAGGTTGAGCAAGTGAATAAAAACGCCTCCAGGTGTGTTTATGCTGATCTTAATTCAGATTCTGTTTCGGAAGTTATGCTTTCAGGAAAAGGAGTTCCATACTTCTTTATTCTGATAATGAACAATGATATGAAGGTGTATGATCAGTGGAATTTGCAGGATAGTATGGATCTGGATATGTCAGACTTTTTTATCGGAAATTATGATCATGACCGGTATAAGGAGATTTATGTTTTCACTTATAAGGGAGATTCTCTTTTTCTTAATATTAATGAGTTCTTTGATCCCACAGGAACCAAATTAGATCGTCTGTATATTACAAAAATAAAAGTTGTAAATAATAAGGTAACCTCTATAATCAGACCAGCAGGGTTTTTCGATACGAATGGTGATGGTAAAGATGAGCTCTTCTTCAGCATTCAGACCGGCTTTGGTGTTGAACCGCGAAGGCTTTATTCTTATGATATTGTTAACAGGTCATTGAAAACAAGCCAGCTGACCGGAGAAATATGCCAGTTTCCCAAAATGGTTGATGCCGATGGGGACGGGAGACCGGAAATCTTCGGATTAATGGGTGCTTCGGGAAATTCAAAAACATGGTACCCATTCACTGACTGGAGTACATGGCTGATGGTTTTTAATGACAGCCTTAAATTTAAATTTCCTCCCGTTGAATTCCCAGGACTTACAAATAATCTGGATATATATTCTTATAAAAAAGGAAACTTAAGAGGTTATGTGGTAGCACATAATACAGGTTCAGCAGATACTACTGTGATGAAACCCAGAATAATGTTCTATTCATTGGATGGGAAAAAGATCAGAGAACATCTTTTCAGCGAATTTGGCTTTAATACCTTTACCCGGTTAGTTGTAATGAAAAACAGGGATAAAGACAGAATCTATCTTTTCGGAAAATACTTTCTGGAACTTAATGATCAGTTTGAGGTCATCAAAAGGGTCAAATCTCCATTCAATTATCAATATGATAATTCATACATCGAAGACATGGATTTTGATGGTGAAAATGAGCTGATTTTCTATTCTTCCAATGACGAAAAGCTGGCCGTATATAATGCAGATCTGAGAAAAATTGCTGAAGCCAAACTTAAAGGTACTGTTGATCCCTTCCGGTTTTCTCATTACTCATCAAGGGATCATGAGAATAAATTGTTTATGAATGCAAATGGTGGATATGGTTACTTCCTTCAATTAAAGGGAAACATCTATTATTATCTTGGATACCTGGTTTATCCAGGCATTTACTTCTTATTCTTCCTCTTTATTGTTTTGACTAAACGTATCAATACTCTTCAGGTAGTACAGAAAGAAAGTTTGAACCGGCGACTTGTGACACTTCAATTGCAGGGTATTAAATCACAGCTTGATCCTCACTTCACCTTTAATACACTAAACTCTATCGCCTCCCTGATTTACCTTGATGATCGTCAGCTGGCTTATGATTATATGAATAAGTTCACACAATTACTCAGAGGACTGATAAACGATGCTGATCGGATCTACCGTAGCCTCGGAGAAGAAATTGAGTTTGTGACAACATATCTTGACCTTGAAAAACTCAGGTTTGGCGATAAATTTAATTATGAAATTATCATTAGTGAGCATGTCAGCCAGAGAGAGCAGGTCCCAAAACTTGTTTTGCACACATTTGCCGAGAATGCAATTAAGCACGGAATAATGTCACTTGAGGATGGTGGAATGCTGATAATCAGGGTTGATAAAGATAAAGATTATCTGATACTTTCTGTTGAAGACAATGGAGTTGGAAGAGCAAAAGCTGAAGGCCAGAGTATATCAACCGGTAAAGGACTGAGGCTCACCGGGGAATTCTATGATATTCTTAACCAGTTGAATAAAAAGCCGATTCGTCATTCTATTATCGATTTATACAATGAGAAAGGCGATTCGGTGGGAACAAGAGTTGAGGTTTGGGTGCCCATTGAACTGGAACAAGATAAAAGATAAAAGGCAAAAGGTTAAAGGCTTAGAGCACAGGGTACAGTGTTCAGTGCAAGAATAAAAGGTAAATAAGAGTATAGAATAAAAGACTGCAAAACGACTATCTTTTCCATGGAGGTACTTCAGGCAACGATTTTTCAAACTCTTTGATAAGTTCTTTTTCAAATCTGCCGGAATATGTTCCTTTTAAGAATTTATCTAATCCTTCACTAGTAAATCTTTCCCACGATTGGTCTTCTCTACCTGGTATGACAGGAAAAAAGAGTATGCCGTTTTTTCGGGCAGCTTCGAGGTCGCCTTTTGCATCACCGATCATAAGTATTTTGTTGTTGGCATACTTGCCTTTGGCAGCTAAAGAAATATGCTCTGTTTTAGTTCCATGTTCCTGTGCAGCAATAGCATTTACATTCTTCTTCAGATCATGCTCTTCCCATTCACGTTCAAGAGCTTCCAGCGGTGTCTGTGACACAATAACCAGATCCGCGAGACCGGATAATTTTTTAATTGCCGAAGCAGCATGAGGAAAAGGAGGAATATTGCGAAGCAGACTGTTGATATCCTTATTTACAGCTTCTGTCCAATTGACAACTTTCTCAAGATCACTGTTATAATGCGATTCAAAATATCTGCGCAGATTTGCATTTCCGAGTTTTGTTTCCTTCCTTACCCATTCTTTTAGTGAGGAAAGATCGGGTAACTTAATATTATTGTCGCTCATCTCCTTCCTCTCCTGCAACAGTTCAAAGACTTTTATTATTGAGGAAAACCTGTTGCCGCCCCTGTAAATTGAATAAAGATTAACAAATTCCCACGTCTCGGTTAATATTCCGGAAACACGGTAAAGATCGAAATATAATAATGCATTGGGTATAAAAAATTTCTTCTGTTTAACCTCCATTGAATCAAATACACATCCGTCAGAGTCGATTCCGATAAAAAACTCATGACCTGGTGTCAGGCTTCTTAGAGCTGTCTGGTAATCCAATTATTGAATAAATTAAATGTTCTGTAAAATAATACATAATTGCAGAATTGCACAAATAAGGAACCTGCAGAAACGCCCAAATTAGATGTCCTGATATCGTTTTATCATTTTAGTATAAGAG
>Ga0209385_1000287_pt1 | contig 19943 bp, 18 predicted proteins | sample NGEPerB_FD_184506 | JGI IMG/M metagenome (GOLD analysis project Ga0209385, IMG submission 184506) | Arctic peat soil microbial communities from the Barrow Environmental Observatory site, Barrow, Alaska, USA - NGEE PermafrostAB12-B... | ecosystem: Environmental > Terrestrial > Soil > Wetlands >... | reverse complement strand
GGATGCTGCTGCGCTCGGTGGGCACGTACCTCGTCGTGGCGGGGACGCTGCTGGCCGTGCGAATCATCCAACTCGCGACCTCCTAGTCTCTTCAGGGTGACAACCGCTCCCACGCTCGTCTGCGTTCACGCTCATCCCGACGACGAAGCCCTCTTCACCGCCGGCGCGTCGCTGCACTACGCGGCCCTTGGTTACCGCGTCGTGCTCGTCACGTGCACGAACGGACAGCTCGGATTCGACGACCAAGGCCGCCCCGGCGCCGACCCCGCTCACGACGTGGCCATCACGAAGGCGCTTCGCGCGGGCGAACTGCAGCGTGGCGCCCAGCTCGCCGGGTTCGCTCGCAGCGTGAGTCTCGGCTACGACGATTCGGGCATGATGGGCTGGCCCCAGAACGCGAACCCCCGAGCCTTCATGAACTGCCACGTCGACGCGACGGCGCGCACGTTGGCGGCCCTCTTTGACGAGGTGGGCGCGACGGTCGTGCTCACGTACGACGAGAACGGCTTTTACGGACACCCCGACCACGTCATGGCGAACGTGGTGACGCGGCGCGCGCTGGCGTCGGCGTCGACGGTCGAGCGCCTGTACTACCCGGTCGCTCCTCGGGGCGTACTCGAGCGTTTCGTCCCCGAGGCGCAGGCGTCGGGTGTCTTCCTGCCCCAGTGGGTGCTCGAGGCGAACTACGGCGTCGCCGACGAGTTGGTCGCGACGACCCTCGACGTCACCCGCTTCGCCGCAAGCAAGCAGGCCTGTATCGCGGCGCACGCGTCCCAGATCGACAACGCCGACCTGGTGACGATGGACCCGGCGTTGTTCACGCTGCTCTTTGGCACCGAGTACTACCAGCGCGCCTGGAGTCGCAGCGCGCCGGTTGGTGACACGGCCGATCTCTTTGGAGGACTCTCATGAGCGACCACTTGACGTTTCTCGCCGTGCACGCGCACCCCGACGACGAAGCGAGTTCGACGGGCGGGTTGTACCGGCTCCTGCACGATCAGGGCGTGCGCACCGTGCTCGTAACGTGCACCAACGGTGAGTTCGGCGACGCCCCCGGCGGCGTCAAGCCCGACGCCGACCACCACGACGGCGACGAGGTCGCCGCCATCCGCAAGGTGGAGCTCGACGCCGCGGTCGAGGCGCTCGGCATCACGCGCCTCGTGCGACTCGGCTACCGCGATTCGGGAATGATGGGCTGGCCCCAGAACGATGACCCGGACTCGTTCTGGGCGACGCCCGTGGAGGTCGCCGCCGCGAGACTCGCCGCGGTGTTGGTCGAGGAGCGTCCTCAGGTGATCGTGACCTACGACGAGCACGGCTTCTACGGACACCCCGACCACATCCAAGCGAACCGCATCACCCTCGCCGCGATCAAGTTGCTCGACTACGAGCCGACGCTCTACTTCAACGCGATCCCCGATTCGGTTATGGCCGTGTGGCGCGAGCGTTGGGCCGCGGAGGAGCGCGAGAAGATTGAAGAGGACGCGAGACGCGGCATCGTGCGCGAGCGCGTCGAGGAGGGACTTCCCGACGAGGAGGAGTTCCATATGGGCACTCCGGACGACCGCATCGACGCCGCCATCGACATCGTCGACGTGACCGACGCGAAGTACGACGCGTTGGCGGCCCATCACTCCCAGGTCGCCGATTCCTTCTGGATGAAGATGGGACGAGAGCAGTTCAACCAGGTCATGCGCACGGAATGGTTCGTGCGAGCGACGAATCCGTTGGGGCTGGAAGGTTGTTCGAACGACATCTTCGTCGGTTATCGCTGAACGACGCACACGACGTACTCGACCGCGCCCTCGGTGTTCCGAGGAGCGTGCGGGCTCCTGAGCGCCGCTCGAGGGGCGTTACATTGGTCACGTGAGTCCGAGCACCTTGCTGCAACTGCGTGACGTGGGCAAGTCCTTCGCAGAGACGGTCGCCCTGGAACCGACGTCACTCAGCATCGAAGAGGGCTCATTCGTCGCGATCGTCGGTCCGTCGGGCTGCGGTAAGTCGACGCTCTTCAACGTAATCGCGGGGCTGACGGCGCCCGATTCGGGCGAGGTGCGACTGGGTGACCAGGTGGTCACCGGCGCAACCGGGCACGTGGGTTACATGTTGCAGAAGGATCTGCTGGTGCCCTGGCGGACAGTCCAGGACAACATCACGATGGCGGCCCGCCTTACGCGCCGGGTCACCAATGATGACCGCAACGAGGCCCGGCGGGTTGCCGAACAGTACGGCCTCGGAGAGTTCCTGCGCCACTACCCGAGCGCGCTGTCGGGCGGCATGCGCCAACGCGTCGCCTTCATGCGCACGCTCGTTACCCACCAACCACTGCTGCTGCTCGACGAGCCGTTCGGCGCACTCGACGCGCAGACCCGTTTGGAGATGCAGCAGTGGCTGTTGCAGGTGTGGAAGGAGACCGGTCGCACCGTGCTGTTCATCACCCACGACGTCGACGAGTCGATCTTCCTCTCGGACCGGATTCTCGTGATGTCTCCTCGGCCCGGACGCGTGATCGCCGATCTGGAGAATCCACTGGAGCGACCTCGGGATCTCGACTCTCTCACCGATCCCAAGTTCATCGAACTCAAGAGTCGGGTCATGCATCTTCTCCACGGCGGCGCCGAATGAAGAGATCCGTACTGCGCAACGTCGGTATTCCGCTGCTCTCGTTAGCCGTGTTACTCGGCATCTGGGAAGCCATCGTCGTCATCTTCAACGTGGCGCCCTACATCATGCCGCGACCGTTCGATGCCATCCGGGCCGTCACGGACAACTGGAGCCTCCTCTGGCCTCTAGTACTCGGCACGATCCGCGAGACGGTCTACGGCTTCGTGTGCGGGGCGCTCCTGGGCCTCTGCCTCGGGGTCATCATGGCGAAGGTCTCGTTCTTGCAGAAGTTCTTGTATCCGTTGCTCGTGCTCAGCCAGGCCGTGCCGATTATCGCGCTCGCGCCACCACTCGTGTTGATCCTGGGATTCGGCATCGCACCCAAGGTCTTCATCGTGATCTGGGTCGTCTTCTTCCCCGTGGCGGTGAACGTGTTCGACGGACTTTCCCACGTCGATCAGGACCTCGTGAACCTCGCGCGCGTCTACGGCGCCTCGAGAAGAAGGACGTTCCTTCAGATCGAGATCCCGGCGAGCACCACACCGATCTTCAGTGGGCTGAAGATCGGTGCGACCTACGCCGTAACGGGTGCGATCATCGGGGAACTCTACGCTTCGGAAGGATCGTCGCTCGCGCTCTACCAGGAGCACGCGAACTCCAATCTCAACGCCGCCGCGGTCTACGGCACGACGATGGTGATGACGGCCTTGGGCATCAGCTGGTTCCTGCTCGTGGTGGGTACCGAAGTACTCGTGACGCCGTGGCAGCGTCGCAGCGTCGCACGAAGGCAGCTGTTTCGTCGACGCACTGACGTGGTCGAGTCGACAGTGCACCACTAGAATCTGCCAACGTTCGTTTTTAGGAGAGTTGTGAAGTTCAACCGTCTTGGAGCGATGGCGCTCACCGGATCGCTCGTACTCAGTTCCCTCAGTGCCGTGGTCGTCGCCAGTGCCGCCTCGGCGTCGTCGCTGAAGAAGGTCACGTTCGCCTACGACTTTCCCGGTCCGGACTTCGAGTTGACGCCACTCGTCGTCGCCCAGGACCAGGGATACTTCAAGGCCGCGGGCCTCGACGTCAGCATCGTCTTCCCACCTAACACCTCGACGACGACCAAGTTGCTCGTGACGGGCAACGCGGACGTTGGTCTCGTGACGACAACCGACATGGGGGTGGCGATCAACGCCGGGGCACCGATGCTGTCGGTGGCGAACTACTCGATGAAGAACAACTGGGCCCTGTTCGCCAAGCCCGGCGTCAGCCTTTCCGCGTCGACCTTGAAGGCGACCTTGAAGGGCAAGAGGATCTTCTCCTACGGCGACACCTGGACCGAGGCGATGCTCCCCTTCATCTTGAAGTACGCGGGACTCTCGGCGTCCCAAGTCAATATCGTCACCGACCCGACGGGCAACGACCTCACCGACCTGCTCGCGGGAAAGGTGAACTTCTCGGCCAACACGACCAACTACGAGATCCCGGGATTCCAGGGCTCGAAGGTGAAGGGTCACCTGACCCAACTACTCGGTACGACCGCGGGCGCCCCGAACATTCCGATTTGGGTGTACGCGGTCACCCAGAGTTACGCCAAGGCGAACGGTAAGGTCGTCAAGGCGTTCCTGTCGGCGCTGAAGAAGGCCACCGTCTGGGCCGTGGCGAACCCGACCAAGGCCGCCACGGAGTTCACCACGGCGTATCCGAAGAGCGGGTACAGCGCCGCCTACAGCCAAGCGGGCTGGAAGCTGACCGTGCCGTTCCTCACCAACAGCGCCGGGCAGTACTTCACGCAGACCAACGCACAGTGGATGACGCTCGCCAAGGCCTTGAAGAGCATCAAGTTGATTTCCTCGGTGCCCGCCGCGTCGTCGTATTACACCAATAAGTTCCTGCCGTAGCCGTGTCGACCCGTCGACCCAGCATCGGTGTCGTCGGTAGTTGCAACGTCGACCTCGTGGTTCGCTGCGTCGAGCTTCCTCGCCCCGGCGAGACCGTGATGGGCGCTGACGTGCAACGTCTTCCCGGTGGCAAGGGAGCCAATCAGGCGAGCGCCGCGGCACGACTCGGTGCGCACGTCTCGATGATCGCGTCGGTCGGCGACGACGAATCGGGCGCGTGGCTGCTCTCACGTCTACTGCGACACGGCGTCGACTTGTCCGCGGTGCGCCGCTCTGGTCGCCCGACCGGGACCGCGTTCATTACCGTCGACCAGCACGGTGAGAACCAGATCGTGGTCTCGTCAGGCGCCAATGCCGACCTCGACGTGTCATCGGTCGCGTTCGACGATTTCGACGTCGTGCTGGCGCAGATGGAGATCTCCCAGCTCGTGATCGAAGAGGCGGCGAAGCGGAGTCGCGCGTTCATCCTGAACGTCGCGCCCGCGCGGCCAGTGACGCGAGAGACGCTGGCGCGCTGCGCGGTGGTGATCGCGAACGAAGTGGAGGCGTCGTCACTCGACCTCGACATCCTCGAGCACTGCGTCGTCACCCTCGGCGCGCGTGGCGCGGTCCATCTCCAACACGGCCGAGAGGTCGCCCGCGCCGAGGCCGCGCCCATCGTGCCACTGGACACCGTCGGAGCTGGCGACGTCTTTTGCGCGGCGTACGCGTTGCGCTTCGCGCAGGGCGCACCCGCCACCGAGACGTTGCGATTCGCCGTCGCGGCCGGTTCGTTGGCGACCCTCGGGTTGGGCGCTCAGGGCGCACTGCCGACCGCGGACGAGGTGGAGCGGTGGCTCGAACGCGAGTAATCATCGACACCGATCCAGGCGTCGACGACGCCATCGCGATCCTTCTCGCCTTGGCGAGTCCGGAACTGGACGTACTGGCCCTGACGACGGTGAGGGGCAACGTGGGACTCGCGGGCACGACGCTCAACGCGCGGCGCCTCGTCTCGCTGGCCGGGCGCCCCGACGTGATCGTGGCGGCGGGGTGCGACGAGGCAATCGCCGGACCGACGGAGTACTCGGGCACCGTCCACGGTGTCGATGGACTCGGCGATCTTGATTGGGACGAGCCCAACGTGGCGTTGCACCCCCGGCACGCGGTCGACGTCATGGGCGAGCTCATCGAGGCCGGACCACTCAGCATCGTGGCCATCGGACCACTGACGAACCTCGCGGTGTTGCTCGAGCGCTACCCGGGCGTCGAGCGTGGCGTCGAGCACGTCGTCGTCATGGGAGGCGCGTCGTTCGAAGGCAACGTCACGCCCGCCGCCGAGTTCAACGTCTGGGCCGACCCCGAGGCCGCGCGGCGAGTGTTCGCTGCCGCGTGGCCCCTCACCATCATGCCCCTCGACCTGACCCATCAGGCCACCCTCGATGACGATGACGTGACGTTTCTCCGCAGTCTCGGCACGGAGGTCGGTCGGCGCTGCGCGGACATGCTCGAGCCGTACGCCGCGTTCCACGACGCGTGGTACGGCAACCGTGACGTCATCATGCACGACGCCATGGCCGTCTACGAGTTGATCGATCCGGCCGCGATCACCAAGCAGGGCGTGCGGGTCAGCGTCGAGGTCGGTGGCGACCACTCACGAGGTGCCACGTGGTTCGATCGTCGTCGGGTCCACGCCGACAGCACCACGCGCGTCGGTCTCGACGTCGACAACACCGCGTTCGTCGCGATGTTGAAGAAACGTCTCGCGACGTATCGCTAATGCTGTGAGGGGCCTCGGGTCTAGTAGCGGTAGGTGTCGGGCTTGAAGGGTCCGTCGACCGCGACGCCGATGTAGTCGGCCTGTTGCTTCGTGAGTCGCGTGAGCTTCACGCCGAGGGCGTCGAGGTGCAAGCGCGCCACCTTCTCGTCGAGGTGCTTGGGAAGGACGTAGACCTTCTTCTCGTACTTCGAGTGGTTCGCGAACAGTTCCATCTGCGCCATGGTCTGGTTGGTGAAGGAGTTGCTCATCACGAAGCTGGGGTGACCGGTCGCGTTGCCGAGGTTCAAGAGACGACCCTCGGACAGCAGGATGATGGCGCGGTCGTTGGGCAGGATCCACTTGTCGACCTGCGGTTTGATCGTCTCGCGACGCACGCCGGGCAGGTTGGTCAGTCCGGCGATGTCGATCTCGTTGTCGAAGTGACCGATGTTGCCCAGTATGGCCTGGTGCTTCATCGTCATGATGTGGTCGATGGTGACGATGTCCTTGTTGCCGGTCGCCGTGATGATGATGTCGGCGTAGGGGAGTGCCTCTTCGAGCGTCGTCACCTGGAAGCCGTCCATCGCCGCCTGCAGGGCACAGATCGGATCGATCTCGGTGATGATCACGCGAGCTCCCTGGCCGCGCAGCGATTCGGCCGAACCCTTGCCGACGTCGCCGTACCCGCACACGACCGCGACCTTGCCACCGATCAACGTGTCGGTCGCACGGTTGATGCCATCGATCAGCGAGTGCCGGCACCCGTACTTGTTGTCGAACTTCGACTTGGTGACGGCGTCGTTGACGTTGATCGCGGGAAAGAGCAGCACGCCGTCGCGCGCCATCTCGTACAGACGATGCACGCCGGTCGTCGTCTCCTCGGAGACGCCGATGATCGAGCGCGCCATGGGCTCGAAGATCCGCTCACCGCTCGAGATGATCTTGTCGAGCAACTGCAGGATCACGCGGTACTCGTCGGAGTTCGCGCTCTCGGGGGTCGGAACGAATCCGGCGCGCTCGAACTCGAGTCCCTTGTGCACGAGTAGCGTCGCGTCCCCACCGTCGTCGAGGATCATCGTCGGTCCGTCGTGGCCCGGCCAGCGCAGCAGTTGCTCGGTGCACCACCAGTACTCTTCGAGGGTCTCGCCCTTCCAGGCGAAGACCGGCACCCCCCGGAGGTCGTCGGTCGTTCCCTGAGGACCCACGACGACCGCCGCCGCGGCGTGGTCTTGCGTGGAGAAGATATTGCAACTCACCCAGCGCACGTCGGCGCCGAGCGTGACCAGCGTCTCGATCAGCACGGCGGTCTGGATGGTCATGTGCAGTGAGCCCGCGATGCGCGCGCCCTGCAACGGCTTGGTGTGTCCGAACTCGTCGCGCATCGCCATGAGACCGGGCATCTCGTGTTCGGCGAGGGTCATCTCCGCGCGCCCGTAGGCGGCGAGGGAGAGGTCGGCAACTTTGTAGTCAAATGCGGCAGAGGTCATGATGCTCCTAAGGGATAGTGGTCGTCTCCAGGCGCCGACCTCTGTCGATAACGCCTGAGCAAATCGTAGTGGTTCAGGCGTTGACGCGGAACTCCACCACGTCGCCGTCACGCATGACGTAGTCCTTGCCCTCTATGCGAGCCTTGCCAGCGGCGCGTACGGCGACCATCGTTCCGGCTTCCATCAGATCGCTGTAGGCCACGACCTCGGCCTTGATGAAGTGCTTTTGAAAGTCGGTGTGAATGACGCCGGCGGCCTCGGGCGCGAGGGCACCTTGACGGATGGTCCAGGCGCGGGTCTCTTTGGGCCCGGCCGTCAGGAACGTCTGTAGCCCCAGCGCCCGAAAACCCACCCGTGAGAGTTGGGCGAGGCCCGATTCCGGCTGGCCGAAGGACTGGAGGAGCTCCAGCGCCTCCTCTTCGTCGAGACCCGCGAGTTCCGCCTCGACCTTGGCGCAGAGAACGACGCACGGCGCGGGGGCGACGGACGCCTCGAGTTCGTCACGGCGGGCCTCGTCGCTGATGGTCGCTTCGTCGACGTTGAAGACGTAGATGAAGGGCTTATCGGTCAGGAGATGGAGTTCAAAGAGGGCGTCATGATCGAGTTCCTTCGCGCTCACCTTGGAGATCACGCGGCCGGCGTTGAGGGCGTCGCGAGCCTTTTGGTACTGGACCAAACGCACGGCCGCGTCGCCGCCTCGCTTGGCCTCACGCTCCAGACGACCGATGGCCTTGTCAACGGTCTGTAGGTCCGCAAGAATCAGTTCGGTCTCGATGGTGGCGACGTCGCTGTCGGGGTCGATGCGGCCGTCGACGTGTACGACGTCGTCATCTTCGAACACTCGAACGACCTCGCAGATCGCGTCAGACTCGCGGATCGCCGCGAGGAACTGGTTGCCGAGCCCTTCGCCCACCGAAGCGCCGCGCACGATGCCCGCGATGTCGACGAAAGTGACCGACGCGGGCAGAATCCGCTCCGATGCAAAGACCTTGGCCAACTTTGCGAGGCGGGCGTCGGGGACCGAGACGACGCCGATGTTCGGCTCGATAGTGGCGAACGGATAGTTGGCGGCCAGGACGTTGTTGTTGGTGAGCGCGTTGAAGAGTGTCGACTTTCCCACGTTGGGCAGCCCCACGATGCCGATTGAGAGAGCCATAGAGGACTTGAGGTTACCCCACTGGTTACGAACACGATATTTCGACGGCTACTAGTTGCTTCTTACACGAATCTCACTTGCGGGCGATAAAACGTACCCAGCAGCGAAGTGACGAAGGAGGCAGTATGTACCGAGGACGACGAGCAATGGTTTCCTGGACGATGACCACGATGTTGACGGTCGCGTCGGCCTTGGGTGTGGTGGCCGTGAGCCACGCGATCCTTGCGCCCGCCGCAGTCTCCGCGAGCCCCGCCACGACCGTGGCGTCAACGACAACGCACAAGGTCGTGTACACGACCTACCGCGGAGACGACGGATCCACCGGTTCAACTTCGGGTTCGACCGCCAACAATTTCAACAATTAGGCGCCGGCGGGCGACCGTTTAACGCCCGGGAATTAGGAGCATCGCACTCGTTTCGCTTTGACAGGAAACTTTGAGGTTCTTCTCTCTTTCGTAACATCAACAACTGAACAACTGCGCATTTCCTTGGTTACATTTGGAGCGAACGGCTCGCCGAGGAGGTGTTGTGGACCGCGTTCGCTCCATCGTTTCGTGGGTCATGACCAGTGTGTTGACCCTCGGAGTGGCCGCTGGCGTGGTGCTCGTGGATCGAAGACCGCCGGCCCCGACCACGTTCGTCGCGAGCGAGACGACCGTGCCTCATAGCACGGTGATCCATCGGGCCGCTCACCGCAGAGCTGCAGTTTCGCACCAGAGCGCGGCGCCCACCGTGACGGTGAAGAGGACCGTCCCGACGAAGGTCGCCGCAACGCGGGTGACGACCACGACCGTCGCGCCCACGACGACGGTTCCCCCGACTACCACCACTGTCGCGCCAACGACGACGACCACGTTCCCACCGGTCATCAACGTCACTACGACGACCGTTCATCACGGTGGCGACGACGGCGGTGGAGGCGGTGGAGTTGGCGGTTCGACGTCCACCACCATTGACAATTAGCCCCGCTTCAGCTCGCTCGTCTCACCGACGTCGGTCTTCGATCGGCGATCCGCCGCGAGGCGGCTTTCGCGTTGTCACGACAGGGTGTGCGCGTTGATTTAGTAATGTCACCCCATGACTCAAGAACTGACGATGCAAGACGTGGCACCGTTTCGCGAATGGGAGACGTGGTACCGCATCAGTGGCGATCTCGAGTCGACGTTGACGCCGCTGGTCGTCGTCCACGGAGGTCCGGGCGCGACGAGTGACTACGTCCTGGCCCTCGCCGAGTTGTCGTCGAACGGGCGACCCGTGATCCACTACGACCAACTGGGCGGAGGTCGTTCGACGCACCTGCCCGACCACGGGGCTGACTTCTGGACGGTCGATCTCTTCCTCGACGAACTGGACAGCCTGCTCGCGTACCTCGAGATACGAGACCGATATTTTCTTCTCGGTCAGTCGTGGGGCGGCATGCTCGGTGCCGAGCACGCCATTCGACGACCGAAGGGGCTTCGAGCGCTCGTTCTCAGCAACGCGCTCCCGTCGTCGGCGCTCTGGTCGAGTGAGGCGGAGCGACTTCGTGGTGAGTTGCCCACGGAGGTCGAGGAGACCCTAAGTCGTCACGAGGCAGCGGGCACGCTCAGTGATCCCGAGTACGTCGCGGCGTCCCAGACGTACTACGACGAGCACGTCTGTCGTGTAAAACCAACACCACCGGACTACGTGCGAACGATGGAGTACGTCGCGAAGGATCCGACGGTCTACAACACGATGTGGGGTCCCAATGAGTTCTTTTGCAACGGCACCTTGCAGGACTGGTCCGTGGTCGACCAGTTGCACCTGATCGCCGCACCCACGCTGCTCGTGTCGGGTCGATTCGATGAATCGACGCCCGCGGTGAACCAGCCCTTCTTCGACAACATTCCAAACGTTCGCTGGGAGATCCTCGAGCACTCGAGTCACATGCCGTTCTTCGAAGAGCCGGATCGCTACCTCGACGTCGTGGGTTCGTTCCTCGACGAACAGGATTGATCAGCGCCGCCCACGTCGTCGACGACACTCACTCGGAGCCGAGAGGAGATTGATCGCAGGGCTGCTCGAAAGCGACTTAGTCGACCAGCGTCAACCAGAGGTCTTCGGCTGAAGTCAACGCCTTCTGAACGGTCTCCAGCTCGGCGCCGAGGCGTGCCTGCTCCTCGTGATCGCCCGACGCGAGCAACTTTGTCGTGATCGAGCTTCGGCGTCGATCGAGTCGCGACATTTCCTTCTCGGCGTCGCGCAGCTGGCGGCCCCGCGATTGGACCGGTGACGATGAGCTCTTCGTGGCCGCGTCGCCCCCGGTTCCTTGCGTGTTCACACCAGTCGCTCTGGCGATCCATGCGTCGATACCCCCAGGAATATCGGCGATCGTCCCGTCCTCGTGGACCTCCAGCAGACGATCGGTGGTGCGGCTGAGGAACGTGCGGTCGTGCGAGACCACGATCAACGTGCCCGACCATTGGCTGAGAAATGTTTCGATGAGGCGAATCGTCTCCAAGTCGAGGTCGTTGGTCGGTTCGTCGAGGAACAGTACGTTGGGCCGCTCGGCGAGTGCGAGCAGCAACTGCAAACGGCGTCGCTCGCCGCCGGAGAGCTCCCTGGCTTTGGTGGAAGGAAGGGCGCCAGTGAACCAGAACCGCTTCATCAGTGCCACGTCGGCGAGGGAGCCAGGTATGCCATGGGGACCGGCGACGAGTTCCTGCACGGTCAAGTCCAGATCGAAGTCGCCGCCGTTCTGTTCGAAGTACGACGTCACGACCGTCGGGCCGCGTTTCACGGTTCCCTTCGTCGGTTCGATCATTCGAGCGAGCAGGTGGAGAAACGTTGACTTTCCAGCGCCGTTAGGTCCGACGACGCCCACGCGGTCGCCGGGGCCGATCTCGAAATTGACGTCCTTGAGAATTTGGCGCGTGCCGTCGTAGGAGAAGGCAACGTTGTGGGTCCGTATCACCATGGTGCCGAGGCGGGGTGTGTCGATGCTCAGGTCGAGAGATCCCTCGCGAGCGGCGGCCTGCGGACGTTGGGCGAGCAGGCGCAGGGCCGCGTCGATTCGGGCTTGGGGTTTCGTCGAGCGGGCCTTCACGCCGCGACGCAGCCACGCCAATTCGGTCCTGGCGAGGTTGCGTCGCGTTTGCTCGGCCGAGGCCGCCTGCTCCTCGCGCTCGGCCTGGGCCTCCAACAGTCGTGAATATCCACCAGCGTGGATGAAGGTCTTGCCACGGTCGATTTCGACCATTCGGGTTGTGACCTGGTCGAGGAGGAATCGGTCGTGGCTCACGAGAACGACCGCGCCGCGAAAATCGAGGATCTGCTGTTCCAGCCATTGAATGGCGTTCAAGTCCAGGTGGTTCGTCGGTTCATCGAGAATCAGCACGTCGTTGGGTTCGGCGAAGAGGCGAGCCAGCGCGACGCGTTTCAGTTGTCCTCCGGACAGGTGGGCGGTGTCGGTGTTGACAGCGCCCAGCATCCCGAGCCGGTCGAGAGCGGCGTCGACTTGCCACCCCGTTCCCAGTGCTTCGCGCACCGATCCGTCAGGGAGGTGCGGAATCTGGTCGAGCATTCCCACTTGGACCCCTCGGCCTCGCCGTAGGTCGCCTGAATCCGGCTTCAGTTCTCCGGCGATGATCCTCAGCAACGTCGATTTCCCAACGCCATTGATGCCGACGACGCCGATGCGATCGCCCGAAGAGATTGTCAGATAGAGGTCTTCCAGGAGGGCACGATCGGTGCCGTGGAGGGTGACCTTTTGAAGGTCGATGAGGATTGCCATGCGACAAACAGGTTAGCGACGCGCTTGCGCTAAGCCTCGCCTGGTCACCAGTCGCGGCTTTCAAATCCGTCCCGGCTGCACCCGAAGTGAATGTTTCTTCAGCTCGGCCGAGGGCAATCCTCACAAGTTGAGCGGGACCACATTCGTTGTGCACCTCCCAATGGGACTGGCAGCGATAACCGCCAAGATGACGTGCTTCTCTTAGCGCGGGTCAAGAGTGGACAGGCTTCGATGCGCCTTTACTCGACGGCTATGGCGTCAAGGATCTCGAGTCGGGCGGCCCGACGGGCCGGCCAGGCGGCGGCGGCGAACCCGAGGAGCGCCGCAAACACGACGAAGACGGCCAGGCTGGTGTAGGGGACCGCGACGTCGGTGATGCCCTGCTGCTTGAGTGACGAAGCGAGTGCCACACCCAGCCCGGTGCCCACGACCACCCCGATCAGCGCGCCGAAGACCGAGAGGATCACCGCCTCCGAGCGGATCATGGCCCGGACCTGACGTCGCCGCATCCCGACGGCTCGAAGCAGGCCAATCTCACGGGTGCGCTCGAAGACCGAGAGCATGAGTGTGTTCACGATTCCGATGAGGGCGACCAGGATCGCCAGGGCCAACAGCGCGTACACGAGACCTAACAGCTGGTTGACCTGGGCCTGTTGGGCCTTGATGAACTGGGCACGCGTCTGGATCTTGAGGTTCGGGTAGCTCTTCAGTGCGGCCGTGATCGCCGCGGTGGCTTGGGCGCTGGAGCCCCGTGACGTGCTCAAGAGAAGCGCCACCGGGAGCGTGTTGACGGCGAAGTGGGAGCGGAAGAAGGTGTTGCCAACGACGTAGGAGCCGAGTAGCGCGTTCGGCTTGAAGATGCCCCCGACGCGAACCATCGTTGGTCCGGTCTCGGAGAATGTGGCGCGGATTCGTTCACCAACCTTCAGATGCTTATTGTTCGCGGTGGTCGTGTCGATCAGCAGGTCTCCGTGAGAGAGCGCGGAAGCCGCGGTCCCGGACGCCATTCGCAGTACGACCGTCTTGGAGAGATCCTGGGGGGAGATTGCGACGATGGTGCGCACCGATTGCCCAATCTCGAACACGCCTCCGTCGACGCGAGTGACGGTCGTCACGCCCGAGACCCGAGCGGCGGCCGTGGCGGCGGTGGCGCTGAACCCCGCTTGAGGTCCGCCGACCGAGGGGTTGGTAATGACGTAGTCCGCCACGATCGCGTCGTTGATACCGCTCGTGGCCGAGCGGGAAATCGAGGCGCCGAACACTGAGAACGTTGACACGAGGGCCAGCCCGACCATGAGCGCCGAGGCGGTTTGGGCGGTGCGGCGCGGGCTGCGTATCGAGTTCTCCCGTCCCAGCTTTCCGGATATCCCGAAGATCGCGGCCAGTGGTCTTCCGAGTGCACTCGAGATCGGGCGTGCCACCAAGGGAGCGAGCATCCCGACGCCGAGGAAGATCGCCATCGCGCCGAGGCCTACAAATTGGATTGCCGGCTTTGCGACGCCGACGACGAGAACCAGGACACCCACGATCCCAACGGCACCACCAATTGCGAAGCGACGACGACTTGATTCGACGGAGCCCTTTTGATAGCTCGCCAACGCCGCGATCGGCGGAATCCGCACCGCCTGCCGGGCCGGATTGATCGCCGAGAGTACCGTGACGCCGACGCCGACGACGAGAGCGGCGACCACGGTCCGGGTCGCGAAGACCAGCGAGCCCGAAGGCAGGGAGATGCCAAACGCCTTGAGCAGCGCGTCAAGACCCATGGCGGTCAGCACGCCGAGACCGAGACCGACTATCGAGGCGGCGAGTCCGAGCAGGAGTGCCTCGAGCAGCACCGAGCGAAAGATCTGGCGCCTGCTCGCCCCAACAATTCGCAGGAGCGCCAACTCCCTCGTGCGTTGACCGACGGTGATCGAGAACGTATTGAATATCGTAAAGGCACCGACGAAGAGCGCGATGAAGGCAAAGACGAGAAGGGCCGTCGAGAAGAACCCCAGAGCCTGATTGATGGAACTCGTATCCTCATTGGCGACCGTTTGACCAGTGACAACCTCGACCCCGCGTGGCAGCATCGAGGCCACCGCGTGCTCCACCACAGACGTTTTCGCGCCGGACGCGACGATGATGTCGATCGTGTCCAGCTGGCCGACCTTGTCGAAGAGTCTCTGTGCGGTGGGGAGGTTGAACGCAGCGATCGTCGCGCCAGCGAGATTGTTCGCGGAACCGAATCGCACGATGCCCGAGATCGTGAAGGTCTGCGGTGCGCCCGGGAGAAGGATACGGACCTAGTCGCCGACGTGGAATCCGTACTTCGTCGCCGTACCCTGGTCCATGACGACCTGCGAAGCGCTCTTAGGACCGCTTCCCTCGGCCAGCTTTAGTGAGGAGAGTTGGCGATTTTGCTCGTAGGCCATGCCGATCGTCGGCGCACCTCCCGTCGTGATCGCCTTCCCGTTCTTGGCGACGTACTGGGCGTAGCCGCCGACGCCGCCGCTGGCGACGGCCACACCCGGTACCGTCCCGACTTGGGAAATGAGCGACTGGGAGAACGACTTGCGAATTGCGGACCCGCCGCTTTGACTGGAGAACGCGGCCGTGCCTCTGATCTCGAGGTCGACGTGCTGGTAGACCGTGTCGAAGAGACCGGTGAACGTGTTGTGGAGCGTGTCAGTGAGTACCAAGGTGCCGGACACGAAGGTGACACCGAGGACAATGGCGAGGCCCGTGAGGATGAGGCGCAACTTGTGCGCGAGGAGTCCCTTGATCGTGAGCCGCCACATCTCAATTCCCTAGTTGCTTCATGCGTTCGAGAACGCCGTCCGCCGTCGGCGGGGCGAGTTCGCCAACGAGCTCGCCGTCGGCGAGGAACACCACCCGGTCGGCGAAGGCGGCGCCTCGAGCATCGTGGGTCACCATGATGATCGACTGGTGCAATTCGTCCACCGAACGGCGCAGGAATCTGAGCATCTCGCCGGAGGAATTCGAATCCAAGTTGCCGGTCGGCTCATCGGCGAAGATCAGTTCTGGGCGCCCGATCAGCGCACGCGCACACGCGGTGCGCTGCTGCTGGCCGCCCGACATCTGGCTGGGATGGTGGGAGAGGCGATCCGCGATTCCCAGCTGGTCGACGAGGAACGCGAACCACTGTTGATCGACCTTGGCTCCGGCCAGGTCGACGGGAAGCGTGATGTTCTCTGCGGCCGTCAGCGTCGGAACGAGGTTGAACGACTGGAAGATGAAGCCGATGCGGTCTCGCCGAAGTTTCGTCAAGCCCGCGTCGTCGAGCGTCCCCACCTCTTGCTCTCCAATGAATGTCTGGCCCGAGGTCGGCACGTCCAGTCCCGCGAGGCAGTGCATCAACGTTGACTTGCCCGAACCGGACGGGCCCATCACCGCGGTGAACTTCCCCTTCTCGAACTCGAGATTGATGCCGCTCAGAGCGCGGAATTCGGCGTCCCCAGTGCCGTAGCTCTTGACCAGGTCAACAGCGCGAGCGGCGCCGATCGTGGGTGATTCGCTGGCAGCGGATTCGGGTGGCCTGACAATGGTCATGAGACCTGTCCTTTCAAATTGCTGTGTGGCGACGAGATGGTTCTAAGAGATCGACTGGGCGATCCAGCGAACTCGATAAGCGATGAGATTTATTCGGAGAACTCTTCACGATCAGACTCTTCATGGGCGGACGAGCGAGCATCGCTACAGCTGCGCCTTTCCTCGGCTCGTCGCGGCGGATCCAAGTTGAAGCCCCCACGTCCTGGCTCGGTCGACCTCGCCAGCTCGCAAGTGGTTTTTCCGATCGACGAGGAAACTCGCGGGCGCCACCGCCATGACGAGTCCGTGACCGGTGAGCGATTTGACGATTCCGGCGGAGGCACTGCCCGTGAGCGCGGCGGGCCCACGGAATCGCGTATCGAACGCGGCGCCCAGAACGCGGGCAGTGCCGATCGTGTCCAGCCACTCGCGCACGCCGGGTCGCGAATCGGCGTCGGGTTCGAGTACGAGGTCACTGCCGGGCTTGCGCACGTAGTTAGGTGTGCCCTTTCGAGTCCCCGGACGAGGCATGCCCCAGGCGTGGGTCGGTGCGCCTACGACCACGAGATCGGTGCCCTCAAGACCGACGTCACGCGCAGTGTCGGCTCGCAGCAGCTGCACCTCCATGACGTCGCGCAGCGCGTCGGCGATCGCCTCGGCGACTCGGCGAGTTTTTCCGAACATCGATTCATACACGACCATCGCGCGCATCGCAGCCTCCTTTTTCATTGCCTACAACCGTTCCTCGACGCTCAATCGAGAAGCGCGAGTATCCAAGAATCGCTGCCGTAAGGGCGAGTCCGTGATGGCAGCGTCGTGGAGCGCCACTCTGTTCCCACACTCACCTCTGCTTCGAATCTTGATCGCCGCACGCGCACGTCGGCCCTTCAGACAACCGATCCATCTTCCTTCGTCATCGTTTCGCTGACTAGGGCCATTGGTCATTGCCTCACCGGCTGCAGCAGAATTGCATTCCTCGTTGCAATGGACCATGCGTCTTGCGTCGACGATCGCCGAGAAAGCTGACTCGCTCTTCGCACGATGCTGAGGATCGCCACGGTTCTCGCGAGCGAGTTGAGCTCTCCCTTGTGCGACGCCGGCCCTCAACGGGTCGAGCCTGGCATCGGCCGGCGCGGACGTCGGCGACCTCGCTATCGCGACCTGCTCGATTCGGGCGCGACGATTCGTTTCGCTCTTGTCATGGTCTCCCTCGAGGTAAGGCAAGAACGAAGATGACTTTGTCAGAAGGGCGTCCGCCAATTTGGATTGAGGCTGTGGAGGATTGTTTTCGCCGTAGGCTCAGGGAAGATTTGTTCGCGGAGTTTCGCGCGCGAGCCCCGCTCCCGTAGCTCAGGGGATAGAGCAATGGTTTCCTAAATCAAACCAGCGAAGCCCTTGACCCGATTCCAAACAGCAAATTTCCTTTACATTACAGGCGATTTGAGTGTTCTCGCCTGATTTCGAGATAGTGGCTATACCCAACCACTCACCACCATTCTCAAGAAATGTTGTGCTGAGGTTGTGCTGGGTTTCGAGCGCCAAGTCCATCGCCAATGCTTGACATTTGGAAAGAGATCGTCGCGCTCGCCAAGATCGAGGTGCTGCGCATGACATTGCATGCGGAATGGATTCAGCGGTTGTTCGGATTGCAAGCCAAATTTTTCATTGCCAGTCAAGTGCGGGCGTCTGGGAGCGCGTCACGATGGGCAACGCTGGTCAGTTTTGGACACTTACGACGACTTAGGCGAGCACAATGCAATCTTCGTCGTCGCCAACTTTGTTATCACCTTTCACTTAATCAAAGGTAACTGGGCCACCTTGAAAGGGTGGGTGCTAATGGTCAAACCTGCGAATAAAATTGCTGATCAAGATGCAATTTGCAATGACATCTTCTTGCCCATTTCTTGTTCTGGGCGCTCCACGGGCACCATTGATCTGAAACTCCGTGGGTGGCATGCTGCCCCGTGGCCAATAAATCCTTCCCGATGAGCTAGGGGCCCAGCGGATGGAAAGTTGTATTGAGCAATGCTCAGCCTCCGGAGAACCATGGACAGTTCATAGAAAGGGCCGGAATTAGGACTGAAACGCCGAACGCGTCGACTCGGAGAAAGATGGGTTCAACTTCAGCACCGCGCATCGAGTTGGTTTTCCGTTTCATTGAAGCCAATAGATCGGCGAAGACTCTGCGACCTTCTGTTCGAGCAAGTCTGAGGCGCTGGGCCACAGAGGTATCTTGAGAGCATCAAGGTCGGCGACCAGTCGGTCGGAGGTGGGAAATGAGAGAAGGTTTCGGTCCAACGATTATCACACCCGGGCACATGGGGGTGGATTTCGAAACACGTGTCGATTTTGACCGGCTACGGAGCTACCGATTCGCACGTGCACGCGAAGCCCTCGAAGCAAGTGAATTTGGGGCTCTTCTGCTCTTTGACTTCTACAACATTCGCTACGTCACCGGCACGTGGGTGGGCGGTGCGCTCGGTGACAAGATGACTCGGTACTGCCTCTTGACCCGCGACCATGAACCCATCGTCTGGGACTTCGGTTCCGCCGTCATTCATCACCAACTCTTTTCGCCCTGGCTCGAGCCCGAGAACTCACGTGCGGGAATGCTCGGTATGCGAGGCGCGATTGCTCCGGAAGTTGGTCTTTTCGCGTCGGCCGTGAAAGAACTGGTCGGAATCCTGACTGACCACGGCGTACTCGGTCTACCTATTGGAATCGACATTGTCGAGCTGCCGTTTCTCTTCGAGATGCAGGCGGCGGGCGTTGAAGTTCGTGACGCCCAACAGACCATGCTCGATGCGCGCCAGATCAAGTCAACGGATGAGATCATGCTGCTCTCACAGGCGGCGGCCATGGTCGACGGGGCTTATCAGGACATCTTCGAGGCTCTCAAGCCCGGTGTCCGTGAGAACGAGATCGTGGCGCTCGCCAACAAGCGACTCTACGAGATGGGTTCCGATCAGGTCGAGGCTATCAACGCGATCTCGGGTGAGCGGTGCAACCCGCACCCGCATAACTTCACGGACCGAATCATCCGTCCGGGAGACCAGGCATTTTTTGACATCATCCATTCGTACAACGGGTACCGCACGTGCTACTACCGCACCCTGGCGGTTGGCAGTTCGACGGTTCCCCAGCGTGACGCCTACGCCAAGGCTCGAGAGTGGATGGACAAGGCGATCGACCTGGCGCGCCCCGGTGTTAGCACTGACGTGATCGCCAGGGCCTGGCCCGCGGCAACCGAGTTCGGATTCGCCAATGAAATGGCGGCCTTCGGCCTGCAGTTCGGCCACGGACTGGGGCTCGGCCTGCACGAACGTCCGGTCATCAGTCGCTTGAACAGCCTTTCCCACCCCATTGAGCTGAAGACCGGAATGGTCTTCGCCCTGGAGACGTATTGTCCGGCATCCGACGGCGTCTCCGCGGCCCGTATCGAAGAGGAAGTCGTCGTCACCGACGACGAGCCGGCCATACTTACGCGATTTCCCGCGCAGGAGTTGATGGTGGCTAACAGATACTGAGTGACAGGGTAGATTCCCGAGTTCGCCTGAGAGGAAGGGTCAGGGCTCTTCGGGCATTGGGGCCTCGCTTTCAATCGATGTGCCCTGGCGAAAAGCAGTGAGGGTGAGAGTTGGGGATTCGCACACGTCGCGAGCCCTTGCGGCCAACGTCCAATCCTTCAGCGTTCGATCGGAAAACCGACGATCGAACCCCATTCGGTCCAGGAGCCGTCGTAGACCCGGACGTGGTCCTGTCCGAGCAGGCGGGTGAGAGC
>Ga0209385_1000285_pt1 | contig 20064 bp, 16 predicted proteins | sample NGEPerB_FD_184506 | JGI IMG/M metagenome (GOLD analysis project Ga0209385, IMG submission 184506) | Arctic peat soil microbial communities from the Barrow Environmental Observatory site, Barrow, Alaska, USA - NGEE PermafrostAB12-B... | ecosystem: Environmental > Terrestrial > Soil > Wetlands >... | reverse complement strand
TGTATAAATATAGCTAAAGAGCGCTCCGTCCCAACTTCCTACAACTTCAGTTGTACGCACATGCAATTCATCCCGCGCGAATTCTACGGAATCCAGAATAAGCGAAGCCGTTTTTCTACAAAAAAAAATAGCCGCAGGAGTTCGATAGTCGTAACCTGCCTGTAATCAGCATGGATGCAGTGGCTACTCTCGTGCATGAATGAAGACGGGGCGAATTCCTATATTCCCCTTTCCAAACAATTTGGTGCGGAGAGTGCGATGAAACGAAACACACTAAGATTGCTATCCTTGCTTGCAATTCTGGCGCTGTTCTCGGTCTGGGCCTTTGGCCAGTCCGAAACAGGATCGATCAATGGTCAAGTTACCGACAAAACAGGCGCAGTCGTCGTAGGAGCCAACGTCACGGCGACTTCGATCGACACTGGACTTGTTCGTACCACGACCACCAAGTCGGCTGGTGAATACACGATCACCAACCTGCCGCCTAAGACATACGACGTCACCATCGAGGCGCCGGGCTTCCAGAAGTACACTCAGCGCGTTAAGGTCGGTGTCGGATCCATGAACGACGTTTCGGCGAAACTTGCCGTGACCGGCGCGTCCACCACGGTAGAAGTTACTGGCTCTGCCGAAGTGGCCGTAGTGAACACCGAGAGCCAGACCCTTTCGGAGGTCGTGAATTCGAAGCAGCTCGAGGGACTGCCGACCCTCACCCGCAATCCGTACGACCTGGTCGGCATTTCCGGAAACGTGGTCGCCGATCCCACTGGCAGCGGCCGTGGGGCGGGCTTTAACATCAACGGTCAGCGCAATGACTCGACTGACATTCTTCTGGACGGTGCGGAAAACGTTGACCTGTTTACCGCCAGCATAGGCCAGTCGGTGCCGCTTGATTCGGTGCAGGAGTTCAGCGTTCTGACCAATAACTTCAGCGCGGAGTATGGCCGCGCCAGCGGCGGTATTGTAAACGTCGCTACCAAGTCCGGCACCAACGCGTTCCATGGGAGCGTGTACGAGTTCAACCGTGTCGCCGCCCTGGCTTCTAACACCTACAACAACGATGCCACCCGTGCCGGGGCTTTTGCCGACGGCAGCTGCGTCGTGGGCCAGCCTTGCGCGATTGGTCAGAAGGGCGGGTTCACGCGCAACCAGTTTGGCTACTCGGTTGGCGGCCCTATCATAAAGAACAAACTGTTCTTTTTCAGCAGCACGGAGTGGACCCGCGTACGCAGTAACGCAACCGTGAGCTGGGGCATTACCGATCCTGCGTTTCTCGCCCTGCCAGTGGTTTCGTCTCAGACGAAGGGCTACTTCTCCAAGTATGGCGCACTCCGCTCCGGCGTTAACGTCATTTCCAAAACCGATTGGGGTACGGCCTGCCCGCAGACCCTGGGTTCAGATGGAACTCCACTGTTTCCCCAGTGCATCATTCCTGGTCTTACTGGTAGCTCTCCCTTTGGCGAGTCGGTACAGTACAATGCCCCCGCTGATTCGGGTGGCGGATTGCCGCAAAACACCTACAGCACGGTCGCCCGTATTGATTACAACTGGACCGACAAGACCACCATCTACGGACGCTATGCCCTTTATAGCGAAAATGACTTTTCAGGCACCGTCAATAACAGCCCCTATGTGGGATATGACACGGGTCAAACCACCTACGACCAGAACGTAAACCTCAGCATGACTCACGTGTTTACCCCGAACTTCGTCTCTTCGAGCAAAATAAACTACAACCGTCTCAACGGTCCGGTGCAGCCGTTGGGCACTGCGCCTGTAACGCCTGGCCTGTTCAGCACCGGCTCAGTTCCCGCGCTGCCAGGGACGAACAACCAATATATTTTCCCGGGCTACGTACAGAATTCGACAGCTAACGCCATTCCGTTTGGCGGTCCCCAGAACCTGTATGAACTGTACGAGGACCTCTCTTGGACCAAAGGCAGGCACCAGTTCAAGTTTGGTGGCAGTTACATCCAGACGCGCGACAACCGGGTGTTTGGCGCTTACGAGAATGCCGTGCAGATTCTCGGAAGCAACTTCACGAATGGACTTGCTAACCTGGTCGCCGGCCAGACCTACCAGTTCCAGGGCGCTCTTTACCCTCAGGGCAAATTCCCGTGCTCTAAGAACTCAAACGGCGTTTTACAGCAAACTCCCGATTGCACGCTAAACCTGCCTGCGACCGAGCCGGCGTTCAACCGCAACAACCGATACAACGACGGATCGATGTACGTTAACGACTCCTGGAAAGTCACCCCGCGCCTGACCTTGAACCTGGGCCTGCGCTGGGAGTATTACGGCGTGCAGCACAACGCCAATCCGAGTCTCGATTCCAACTTCTATCTGGGTTCGGGCAGCACCTTCCAGGAACAGATACGCAACGGCAGCGTTCAGATTGCCGACAAGAGTCCAGTTGGCGGGTTGTGGACGCAGGATAAGGACAACTTCGCGCCGCGCGTGGGCTTCGCCTGGGACATCTTCGGCGACGGAAGCACCAGTCTTCGCGGCGGCTACGGCTGGGCCTACGAACGTAACTTTGGCAACGTGACCTTCAACGTCATTCAGAACCCGCCGAACTATGCGGTGATCAGCATCACGTCGGGTATCGATGTTCCCACCCAGCCCATCTACCTCAACAATATCGGCGCCTTCGGGGGTACCGGTACGGCGCCTATTCCCAACGTCACCCTGCGTACCGTCCGGCAAGACATCCCGACCGCATACACGCAGTTCTGGTCAATGGCAGTTGATCGCCAGCTGATGAGGAACTCGGTACTGTCCGTGGCTTACTCCGGTGCCAAGGGGAGCGATCTGTACGACATTGGCAACATCAACACACAGTATTTCGGCTCGACCTACCTGGGAGATACACACCTCAGCAATCGGTTGAATTACCAGTACGGCAACATCAACTACCGTGGCAATGAGGGGGCCAGCCTCTACAATGCTGTGAATGTGAAGTTCTCTACCAGCAATCTCTTCAACAAGGGACTGCAATTGGTCGCTAACTACACTTGGGCGCATTCCATTGACAACCAGTCGTCCACGTTTACCGACGGCTACAACGGCAACTACGGGTTGGGCTACACCAACTACTTTAATCCGAATTATGACAGGGGGAATTCCGATTTCGACGTCCGTCAGCGCTTCGTTGTGAGTGCCGTGTGGGATTTGCCATGGATGAAGAATGCCAGTAGCGCTTTCGCGCGTCAGGCGCTGGGCGGTTGGAGCCTGTCGCCCATCATCTCGGTGCATTCAGGGTATCCCTACAACATTTACGACGGCACCAACGGTCTTACCATCAACCCGCGTTGGATCCCCGGCGGGCCGGTTCCAGCCTCAGGCCACAACAATGGTCCGGTAGCCCCGAACCAGTTTAACTATCTCCCGATGCCGGTGGATCCTGCTACAGGCCTCGCTGCGGGTGTGGGCAACGCGCTGCAGGTGCCTACATCAGGGCTCGTTTTCTGTCAGAATTACGCCGGGGCCTCGGGGAGCGGAGCTTTTAGCTGCAATGGCGCTGGCATAACGGAACGCAACCAGACCTTCGGACCGGGATACTGGAACGCGGACTTCCTCGTCACCAAGCAGTTCAAGTTGACGGAGCGGTTCAACCTCCAATTCCGCAGCGAGTTCTACAATATCTTCAACCACAGTAACCTTTACATCAATTCCAACCTTCTAGACCTCGAATATGGCGCAACATTCATTCAGGCCCAGAAGGGCGGTATCTACGGCAACCCTGGCCAGCCGACCGACGAGCGGCGCAACATTCAGTTCGCTCTGAAGCTGTTGTTCTAGCCGGCTGATCGAACTTGCAGTACTCGGGGAGCCTTCGGGCTCCCCATTTTTGTCGCTATGTACGGTCCTGGCCGTCGCAATACTTTTGGATGATGCTTGAGCGCGGAACGACTTACCCTTCCCCGGATTCGGTCAGGCTGCGCGACAGGCGGTCTCCCGCGGAGCAACTCGGAACCAGGCGCAAAACCCGCCATTGCAACTTGCATCCAACTACGTCATGAGAGAGAAGCAGTTCGGTCTCTACGCCAACAAGACATTCGCCGCGATGTTGTCCCTCTTGTTGTCATTCCGTCAACCCGTCTGCCGCCAAAGCGGCGCGACGCGTGGTCGTGTGTTCGGGTGAGGTCATGCGCGGAGCCCTTGGGTCTGGCGATTGGGCCGTTCCCCCACGGAGGGCCGGGGACCGCTCGCTCCGTTGGCGGTCGAAGTGGGCGCTCGCCGTAGTTTCCCGGTTCCACGCCATCGTCATATTCATGGTCTCGCCACTCAAAGATCTTTGGCCGGCGCCGATTGATTGATTTGAGCCGTTTTTACTTGACCGATTGAGCAGCTTTCCCTATGCTTGCGAGCGTCGAGTAGAGTCACAACTTGGCAGCAAGTGCGCCCGGTCGTAGTAAGTATGTGCTTGCTCTCCGCTTTTACTCGCGGGGGGAGCGGCACAGTTCACCGGGGCTCGAGTTGGTTGGAAATGTTCGCGAAGTGGTTCCTGGCAGTACCTCGCGGGACGTTTGGAAAACACCTCATCTAACTGAGGATGGCAGAGCCTTGCCCATTATGGGGAGAGCCTTCCGGCGTGCAGTCGATTGTGGTTCAAGAGGCGACCCGTCGGCCTTGCCCACTTCTGAGATTGAATCGCTCCGTGAAGCCCTGGCTCTGCGTAAATTCGAGCCCCACCCATACCTGGTTGCCGGGAACAAGGTTCGCATCAATTCTGGCTCGCTAGTGGGCATGGTCGGTGTGCTGGTCAGCAAGAAGAACAGCTCCGAGTTGTGCTCACCTTGGACGTGATCATGCGCAGCGTCGCTGTCGAAGTTGGCAGCGGCGAGATCGGGCCCGTCAAACGACAGCCACCCATCGTACCTTTCGATACACAGCTTAAGGATTGAAGATCGTGAAAAAAACAGCGGGAAGAAGTGTCACGGAAGTGCGCATCGTCGAGGCCGCTGTTCAGCTCTTCTCCCGTCGGGGATACAAGGGTACCAGTACACGGGAGATCGCCCACCTAGCTGAGGTCAATGAAGCCACGCTTTTCCGCTGCTTCGTGCGGAAAGCCGACCTCTTCTGGGCGGCGGCCGAATCGCGGCTGAACCGGTTGAAGCTGGGGCGAGAGCTGCAACATGGCCTGGCGACGGATTTGGATCCAGCCATCGTTGTCCCCATGCTGGCGACATTCGTGGTGGAGAATATGTCGCAGCATCCTGAACTGATGCGGCTTTTGTATGTCGCCGGGTTTGAACTGCCGGGCGCGGACCGGATGTTTCGCGAACATCTGGGACCGATCTTCGACGCGGTGAATGACTACTTCGGCAGGTGCGCGGCGCGCGGCGTAATTTGCGATCTCGAACCCACGATCGCCACGCTCGGGCTGGCAGGCGCGGTGACCGCTCACCAAAACCTGCACCACCTCTTTACCGGGCGCGACCTACCGTGGGACGCTCGCGATGCGGCCCCAGCCTACGCTCAGTTCTGGCTGAACGCTCTCCGCCAGCCGGTTGCGGCGAGCCAGGTTGCCCATAGTAGCGACTAGATCGCCGCAGAATTTCTACCTGCTCCAAGCAAGAGATTCCTCGGGGCTGCTGGTTTGCCTCGTCAAGTAACGACTTCGTACAGGACCCAACTTGGGTTTTGGGGAGACCGAGATTGAAAGCTCTTCCGAAAGAGAATGCAAATCTACGAAACTTCTGGAAGCTTTTTGCCGCAGTGGTGGTGCTGTCCGTAACTGCTCTGACGGCTTCACCGGGCGCTCTCGCGCAGGACCGGCCGAATGCAGCCGGGATGCAGACTTCGCCGCCAGCCCAGATGCCAGCGGAAGGACAAACGCCAGCCGGCGTGCAGACCTCTCCGCCTTCGCCCACTATCGTGCTAGATGACACCCAGACCCTGCCAACCGCGAATCCCCCCAAGGCTGCGCCGGCCGCGTCGATGAACTCTGCCAAAGCTGTCGAGCTCACCGACTTTCAACGGATGGTCCTTTCTTCTCTGGGCAAGGCGCTCCCCATCTACGGCCTGAGCCTCTTTGAGAATGTGCCAACAACGTTTGCTCCCGTGGATCGCGTGCCCGTCACGGCGAATTACGTCATCGGTCCTGGCGACGAGTTGCTGATTCGGGCCTGGGGACAGATTGACTTGGACGTTCACAGCCGAGTTGACCGCAACGGCAACATCTTTCTCCCCAAAGTCGGGAACCTAAACGTGGCCGGGCTGAAGTACGCCCAGATCGAGGAGTTTCTTAAGTCACACGTGGGGCGCATCTACCAGAATTTCGATCTGAACGTGACTATGGGCGAGCTGCGCTCGATTGACGTCTTCGTGGTAGGTCAAGCACGGCGCCCGGGCCGTTATACGGTCAGCGCTTTGAGCACGCTGGCGAATGCAGTCTTTGCCTCAGGCGGACCGTCACCGACCGGTTCCATGCGACATATCCAGCTAAAGCGCGGTTCCACGGTGGTCACCGATTTTGATCTCTACGATTTGCTGCTCAACGGCGACAAGACCAAAGACGTCCTTCTGTTGCCCGAAGATGTGATCTACGTGGCCCCTATCGGGCCTCAGGTTGCCATGGGTGGACAGGTGAATGTGCCCGCGATTTATGAGCTCAAAGGCGGGACCGACTTAGCGGAAGCTCTTCGCCTGGCAGGCGGGCTGTCCACAACGGCGTCTGGCGGCAAAGTCTTTGTGGAACACATTAAGGACCGGCAGATGCGCAGCGTGGAGCGAGTGGCGTTGGATGCCGCTGGCTTGGCCCATCCCATCAAAGATGGCGATGTGGTGAATGTCACCCTGGTGTCTCCTCGCTTTGCAAATTCCGTGACCTTGCGCGGCAACGTCGCCCAACCCGGCCGCTATCCGTGGCACGAAGGCATGCGAATCAGCGATTTGATCCCCAACCGCGAGTTTCTCATTACCCGGGAATACTGGAAGCAGCAGAATGCTGTGGCTCTGCAGGCGGAGGAAAGTAAAGGCCGGGTGAGCAGCGCCACCAACGAGGTGAGGCGCAATGCCCCGGAGATCAACTGGGATTATGCGGTTGTGCAGCGCATCAGTTCGCAGGACCTTTCGACACAGCTTTTGCCCTTCAACCTTGGCAAGGCCATTCTGAACAATGAAGATGCCAGCAATCTCGTACTCCAGCCAAGCGACATCGTCACCATTTTCTCGCAGGCCGATTTGCGCGTTCCCGAAGAAAAACAAACCAAGCTGGTGAGACTGGATGGGGAGTTTGAATCCGCCGGAATTTACCGGGCGAAGCCGGGCCAGAGGCTTCGCGATCTGGTGATGCAGGCGGGAGGGCTAACCTCGTCAGCCTATCTTTATGGCGCCGCGTTTACCCGTGAATCGGCACGCGTGGAGCAACAAGAACGGCTGGACATGATGATTGCCCAGACGGAGCAACAGGTCGCCCGTCAGGCGGCGCAGATGTCGCAGAATGCGAGAACGTCCGATGAGGTGATTGCTGCCAAGGCCGCCCTGGAGGCGCAACGCGTCAGTCTCGAAAAGCTTCGCCAACTGCGGGCCGACGGCCGCATTGTTTTGAACCTCCACCCGAATGACCAGGCTGTGGATGCAATCCCGGACATCACGTTTGAAGATGGCGACCAGTTTTATGTACCCAGCCGGCCAATCGTAGTAAGTGTCGTTGGCGATGTCTACAACCAGGGGTCCTTCCTCCAACAACCCGGCAAGACCGTTACGACGTATTTGCGGAGCGCCGGCGGCCCCACGCGGGATGCGGACAAGGGCAGGATCTTCGTGGTTCGCGCCAACGGCGCGGTCGTCAGCAAAGATGCCGCTTCGCACTTCTGGGCGGGAGGCTTCGACAGCATGGTACTGATGCCAGGCGACAGCATCGTGGTTCCGGAGCAGACCAACAAAGGCAGTCTGCTGCGCGGGGTCAAGGACTGGTCGCAGATCCTGGCCAACTTTGGATTGGCAGCGGCTGCCATCAACGTCTTGAAGTGATTGCCGAAACACTAGCGTCGCAGAAAAATTTGGCGCGAATCACGACCAGGGAAGTAGGTCCCTATTATGGAAAGCTCGAGAGTATCGGAAGCGCATACCGCTAGCGGCACCGGAGTTTACGACCGCGACGTCATGTCGAAGCTGCAGCCTGCAGTCGAGAGCCCGAGAGAAGTCGATGCGATCGCAGTGTTGCAGGTGCTCGCAAACAACAAAATGCGGATCTTGAAGGTCACGCTGGCTGCTGCATTGCTGGCCTTGATCGTTTCCCTGCTGCTTCCCAAGATGTACACCGCGACCACCACAATTCTGCCGCCGCAGCAGAACCAGTCGGCGGCCACAGCGCTGGTCGGACAAATTGGCGTTTTGAGCGGGTTGTCCGGGGCGGACCTGGGCTTGAAGAACCCATCGGACCTGTTCGTGGCCTTGCTGAAGTGCCGGTCGGTGCAAGACGGCATCGTCAACCGCTTCGATCTGCGGCGGGTGTATTGGGTGAAGCAGTTTCAGGATGCGCGCAAGAAGCTGAACAGCCGCAGCGATATTATGGCCGGCGACGAGGGACTGATTTCGATCAGCGTGAGCGATCGCGACCCCCAGCGGGCGGCGGCGATGGCGAATGCCTACGTGGACCAATTGCGCTCGCTCAATCAGAACCTGGCGGTATCGGAAGCGGCGCAGCGGCGGCTGTTCTATCAGGAAAAGCTGGATGCCGAGCGCGAAGAGCTGGCGCAGTCAGAGCTCGCTTTGAAAGAGGCGCAGGAGAAGAGCGGATTGATCCAGCCGGATGCGCAAAGCCGCGCCATCATCGATGCTGTTGCCGGCATCCGCGCGCAGGTGGGGATCAAAGAGGTGCAGTTGCAGGTCATGCGCACCTACGCCACCGCCGACAACCCCGATCTTAAGCGCGCCGAGCAGGAGTTGGCGGGCTTGCGCGGACAATTGGCCCAACTGGAGCGCAGCACGGGCGCGCTGGGTAATGGCAATCTGGAGATTCCCACCCGGCGTCTGCCCGAGGTTGAGCTCGACTACATCCGGCGGGCACGCGAGCTGAAATATCACGAGGCGCTGTACGAGTTCCTCAGCAAGCAACTGGAGGCCGCCCGCATCGATGAGGCCAAGGAAGCCGTGGTGGTGCAGGTGGTGGACAAGGCGGTGGTTCCGGAAAAGAAGTCGGGGCCGCGCCGGATGCTGATCGTACTGGTGACGACGGCCGCGGCTTCCTTCCTGTCCTGCCTATGGGTATTGCTTGCGGAAGCGCTGCGGCGCAAGCAGCGCGATCCACAGGAGCGGGAGCGAATGGCCTTGCTGCGTCAGTCGTTTAAGTTCTCGTTGAAGAATTCCTAACTCTCCCGGCAGTGAGGGCCCCGTCGAGGCCCGGTTTCTTCTCCGGTCGCCTCGGGATTCATCATGATTTCGTTGATCGTCACTACCCGCAACCGCGTGGCAGAGCTGGATCGGTTGCTCGCCAGCCTGGAGGCGCAGACCTGCCAATCGTTTGAGGTGATTGTTGTCGACCAGAATGGCGACGATCGCATCCTCGAGGTGCTGGCGAGACATAAGGGCCTGAGGGTGCGACATCTGCGCAGCGGAATGGGGGCTTCGAGGGGGCGTAACGCCGGGCTTCGCGCTTTCGAGGGCGACCTCGTCGCCTTTCCCGACGACGACTGCTGGTATCCCAGCGAACTCCTGGCCAGCGTCGTTCAATGGTTCGAGAAGAATCCCGACTTTGACGGCCTGCTGACCGGGATCCGTAATCCAGACGGGAAGCGGATGGCGCCTAAATTTCCGCCCTCTGAGGGTCCCTGCAGCAAACACAGCATCTTACGCTGTGCCATAGCTTGGAATATCTTTCTCCGGGCCCGGGCAGCCAAAAGCGTTGGCTTTTTTCGAGAGGAAATGGGTCCGGGCGCGTCCTCCCCCTACCAATCGGGAGAAGATCTCGATTATCCCATTCGCGTTTTGCAGCGCGGCTTCCGGCTGTGGTATGCCCCAAGCCTTACGGTCTATCATCCCGAACTGAACTCGAGGGACCGCAGAACCACCCACAAATACGCAATGAGCGTTGGGCGGGTGTGGCGTCTCCACGATTTTTCCTGGGGGTATTGTCTGAGCGAGATCGCCTTCCGTTCTCTCGGCGGAGCGGCGTTCCATCTATGCCGCGGCGACTTGCGTGCAAGTTCTCTCTATCTGGAACGGGCCGCGGGCCAGTTTCGCGGATATTTTCGCGAGCCCGAGCACCTGACAAATTCGCGGGAGTCGCGGGCCATGGGAAGCCGTGATGCCTAAGCTCTCGTTCCCAGCCGCTGGAGACCAACTCCAGTGACGGTTTCAGCGAACTAGAGCCGGTTGGCAGCACCGTCCCTGCTGCAAGGCGCCCTGCGCGCTGGATTCCGGCACTGCTGCTGAGGTTTTTGCGGTGCAATCGTTCTGGTTTATCGGCACGCAGTCGCTCGCCTACGACGAACCCGGTCACATCTTCGCCGGACTCGAAGCATGGCAGCACGGCCGCTTGCAGATGTGGATCGACCACCCGCCCCTGGGGCGCTATTGGCTGACGTTGCCGCTGGCGCGAGCGCACGTCCAGATCGGGGAGGAGTCGCCATACGATCGCTATCCCGTGACCGGCATGCAGCCCGGCCCGGAATGGGTGGCCTGGCGCACCCGCCCGATGAACACGCTGCTGGGCGTGGCGCTGGGCATCGCGCTGTGGTTCGCCACGCGCCGCTTGTTTTCCGAGGGCGCGGCCAACGTCGCGCTCGCGCTGTTTGCTTTTACACCATCGCTCATCGCGCATTTCTCCGTCGCGACTACCGATGGCATCGGCGCACTGTTCATCTTTCTCACCGCCTGCCAGCTCGTGCGCTGGAGAAGAAATCCGGGGCGCAAGCAAACCGTGCTGATGGGGCTGGTGCTTGGTGGGTTGCTGCTGGCCAAGCTGCACACGCCTCCGGAAATGCTGCTGGCCCTGGCGCTGATGCTGGTACTGGGGTGCGAAAGTATTTTGCGGCGGCCTCGGGATTGGAATTGGAAGCCAACCCTCGCTGCGCTCGGCATCGCCTTGCTCATCCTGTGGGCAGGGTATCTGTTTCACGTCTCGCATGTGAAGGTTGGAAACGGGCAGATAGTGATGACATTTCCCAATCGTGCGGCGAGGACGCTGGCCATCCCATCGCAGACGCAACTGAATTTGCTGGTCTCGGCCGGCGAGTATGCCGAGGGCCTGCGGGCGGTTGCGATCAGCAACCGTAGCGGGCGTCTCGCATGGTTCTTTGGGAAGATATACCCCAATGGCGGCCCCAAACTTTGTTATCCCGCCGCGATTGCGCTGAAGTGGCCGACGGTTTTGCTGCTGCTGTTCTTCGCTAGTTGCTGTTCGGAGTTCGCAAGACGTACCGCGCTCCCAGCGATCTGCTGATTATGTCGCTGTTCGGGCTGGTGTTCCTCGCCTTCGCGTTGCAGTCGCGCATCACGATCGGCGAGCGGCATCTTTTGCCGCTGTATCCGTTTGCGTTGCTCATTGCGGGCGGCATCTGGGAGCATGCCCGCCGCCATCGCGGTCGTGGTAGTTGCGCTTTGCCTGAATGCTGCGGACGCTCTTCGCTCCGCGCCCGATTATCTGGCGTATTTCAATATCTTCGTGAAGCCCGAAAACGCCTGGCGGCTGCTCACCGACAGCAACCTGGATTGGGGACAGGGATTGATCGCGCTGCGCGCCTACCAGCAGCAACATCCGCAAGAACCTCTGTATCTTGCCTACTTCGGCCCGGTCGCTCCCCGGTTGTACGGCATTCGAGCAACTGCTCTCCCCCCAACGAACGGGTCAAAGGCATAATTGTCGCCGGTGCGAGTTGCCTTACCGGTCAGGTATTAGACCAGGTCGGCAGCTATCCTGGTTGCAGTTTTATCGACCGCAGCGCGTGCTGGATCGCTCTCTGTGGGTGTTCGACACGGCGACGAAATGAGAAGGATGGGCGGAGTCAGAAGGGGTAGTCGATGAGTTCCTCTCTGCGGCAGCTCGCTCGCAATGTAGTCCAACTCGGATCGGGCGAGATACCGGCGCGCCTGTGCGGCATCGCCGTCCTGCTGCTGCTGGCTCGCCGCTCCGGGGTGGTGATGGTGGGTGTCTATGCACTGGCCCAGAGCATGGTGCAGTATTCCTACCCGTTCATCGATTTCGGTTTGCGACATGTAGGCGCACGGCTGATCGCGAAGCATCCGGAAGCAGGCCAGGAGATAGTCGAGAGGGTGCAGAGGCGAAGGCTGCTGATGGCCTCTGCCCTTCTTCCGTTTCTGCTGGCCTATGCGCTCCTGGCCAATCTGCCGGTAAAGTTCAGGATTTTTCTCTTCGTCTTCTCTGCGATCACTTGTCTGTACGCCGTGTCGCTGGAGTGGGCAGCCTGGGGCAAAGAGCACCTTCGCCTGGTCGGCTTCGCCCGGATGATCGTTCCCGCAAGCATTCTTCTGTTTCTGCTGCTGGGAGGCAAGAGCCAACGCCTCTTGTGGTGGATGATCGCAGGCAATGCCGTCGGTTACGGCGTTCAGGGCGTGATCTTCTGGGAATGGTGGCGGAGGCACCGGCCCGCGGGCGAACGAAGCATCTCTCCCGCGGTAGTTCGGGAATCGTTGGCCTGGGCGCGTACCAGCGTCATGGGGCTGGCGTGGTTCTGCAACATGGCCTTCAACACCATCGACATGCTGATGCTGGGCGTCATGTCCAATGCGCACGAGGTTGGGCTCTACAGCGCCGCCTATCGCATCATGAACCAGGTGTTGATTACCTACTATCTGCTGACCCAGACTCTCTATCCCAAACTTGCCAAGCAGCAGGCCGAACAGCGCGTCCGAGCTCTCCGTCCCGGCATTCTGGTCGCGCTCGGCGGTGTCGGCCTGGTTCTTGCCTTCGTCCTTGCAGTCTCCAGCAAGGCCGTGCTTTCCGTCGTCTTCGGACAGAAGTTCTTGCCTGCGACCTTGCTGCTTTCGCTGCTGGCCTGGGCGATACCGCTGGACTTCCTGACCTCGTACCTAAGTAATGCCTATATCGCCTGGACGATGGAGAAGAAGGTGTTAACCTGCACCGCCATTTCCGCCGCCAGCAACGTCATCCTGAATTTGATCTGGATACCGACCTATGGGGCGGAGGCGGCGGCGGTAAACACCCTTGTCTCCTACGTGATCTTCCTGGCTAGCCTGGCGGTTGCGGGCTGGTACTCAACCGAGTTGGGCCGTGCCCGGACGCAGACGGTGGGCGCGGGTCGCACCGTTATCAACGGTATGCAGGAGTAATTCGGAGCCGGCCGATGGACGCTTTGTTGCTTGCGATAGCGGTGGCGATTCCCTGTTGGTACGGCTACCGGCGATCGGTATCGCACGGGTTGGTCGAGATCAATCACGTCACCACGCTCACCTTCGGTTTTTTGTATTACTGGATCACGCCGTTGGCGGTCAGAATTCTGGCGCCGCAAGTAGATTTCCCCTTGGACCGGGTGTGGTTGGGATTATTTCGTGAGCATCTGATCGCTCCTTATGCGGTGTCGGGCATCGCCCTTTATGTCTGCTTCATGGTAGGAGACTCGCTCGGCGCCCGGTGGTGGCGTCGCCAGCGGACCGAATTGGCCAGGCCGATTCCCACGCTCGCGCTTTCACTTTCTACGGTTTTCGGATGCGTGCTCCTGGTCTATTCGGCGTATGTAACACAAGCCGACCTCTTCCGACCCTCGGTGCCCGGCGCTATTGAGGTCGCTATGGCACTCGGGGCGGTTACCGCCGGTGTTGTGCTGTTGAGCTGCGTGGCCCTGATGTTCACCCTGCAGCAGCCCGAGACGCCATGGCGCAAGCTCCTGCTCAGCCGCTACTTCCTGCCGCCGATCCTGGGGGGCAGCATGATGCTTCTCCTGGGCAGCAGGCTTTATGTCGCGTCCCTGGTGGTGATGTTCGCCATCTACCAGACCAATTTTCGCGCCAGATTCAAGCTCAAGAGGATGATAGCTGTGGGCCTTCTTTTTGTTGTTTTCTTTGGATTGGTGGGTACATGGCGCGAAGGCAGCAGCCCGACGGGCGTGTTTTCCAACGTATTCGTGGAACCTATGCTGATAAGCCTTTCGCTTGTCCATCACCTCCGATACAAGGGTATTGCCTGGATCAATCAACCTACTCAGTTGATCAGCGATTTGGAAAACCTGATTCCGACAGTTCTGATGCCGCAAAAATATAAATTGCTTAAACAGCCCGATGCCTACCGTCCCCTGGGCGGGCTTCACTCGTTCGTTTCTTTTAATCTATACTTCGGGCTACTCGGAACAGCTGCCTTTTGGTTTCTTATGCCGCTAGGTTTCCGGTATCTGAGGAGCCGCCTGTCCGATACGTTATTCGCGACCATGTATGTGATGTGCTCGGGCTGGCTGACGTTTAGCTTCTTCCGCAATGCATTCTCCCTCTCACTGGTGAAAAACATCTTTGAACAGTCCATTGTCATCCCGTTTCTGATCGCGTGTTTTGGCTGGCTCCTGGTTGCAGCTTGCTCCCCAGCTAGTGCGGGTCGCATTTACGCTCCGCCGCCCCAGCCAGAAGGTGCCCGAGGCGAAACGCCGCTTTCGCCCTCCGCATCACCACCCTAGGCACTCTCGACACAGGGATGCTGCTGCAGGCGTTGCGGCTTTCTCCGCAGACCCATGAGGATTCTCTACGATCATCAGGGAAAAGTGCGGGCGCAAGACGCTGGCCGTGTATCGCGACTGCCAGTAATTTGCCACGACGCTTGGAGCGCGATAGCGGACTGGATCTCCAGCGCGGAGCACACCGAGAATCGTAAGCTTTGGCTTCTTTCCTTGTCTTCCGCTGCCACGAGTCGGATTCATCGTGACCAACCTGGAGACGCCGAGTCGGGCGGTGGTGCGGTTTCACAACTACATATCCTCCCGTGAGCTTCAACAACAAAAACTCAAGTATCGTGTGGGGCTGTTGGGAGCCAAAACGGAAATTCCGGTCTACACTCTAGCAGGCAGCGTCGTACTTGACGCCAATAGCAATGTATATGGGACGACATTCTGCGGCGCGGGCGTCGTCTTTGAAATCAGGCCTAGCTGACTTTTCAACGACGGAAAGAACCATTATAGGACGCGATTTCCATCCAGGGTTTCAACAATAACGCATGACCCAGACATCCTCTCAGAGCCGTGCCGCATTCCTGGTCATACTGATCGCAACACTGCTGCACCTGTCGTTAATCTGGTTGCCGGGAATTAATCTGGAATGGGTATTCGCCGACGGGGCGAAATACTTCGAATGCTATGATCCAGTTCTTCTCAAGCATTACTTCTTGCTGCAAGCAAATACGTTAGGTATGCCATTCCTGGCCTCTGTCTTTCACCGTCTCTTGCCATTTCTAAACCAAAATGCGGTACTGCGTGTTCTCTCGACGTCAAGCTTTCTACTCCTTGGGTACTCACTGCTAAAGCTGTGCTCTCTTCTCGAGCGAGACTATAATCCGGCAGTTCTATTGGCTGTGGTATTTCTCAATCCTCTTATCTGGACGTTTGGCGGCCGCGGTACCGCCGATCTCTTTCCGGCCGCGTTGACGCTGTTTGCGATCACACTTTTTTGGCAAGCAAAAAGCCCCCCCCTGCGGCTCGCCATCGCGATTACGGCCTATGGTATCGCCATCACGCTTAAATATCATGCAGCTCTATTGTTGCCGCTCGTCGGTTTGGAGACCCTAACCCGACCCGGCGCCAACATCAGAAAAGCATTTCTGCGTTACAGTTTTATTGTTGCCCTGATATTGGTGATTCCTGCGGCCTATATAATTCTCGCAAAGCAATTGTACGGATTCTGGTTTTTGCCCCCGGTGTTTCGTGCGATTCATGGGGCCAACCTAAATCTCATCAGCATCGTAATGAATATGATTGGGTATGCAGGATATCTGTCTCTCCTGCTGGTCCCGTATTCCCTCAGCGCCGTATGGGAACGGGTAAATACGACCCGGAAAGCGCTGATCACCCTTGTCGCAACCATTGCTATTTTCATCGCAGGAGTCTATGGGGTAAGGCTTGGGGAAGAAATGCGGTTTGGTCCACTGGACGCATATATCAACCCGCGGATTTACAGCGGCACCTTTTTAGTGTTTGCCGCGATTTTTATCCTCCTGTCGAAAGACATATTGCTCAATACGAACACGCCTTCCGCGCGGCGCTATATCTTATGCATGGTACTGGGCATTTTCATATTTGTAGCCATACTTTCCCTCACGCGCCCTGCGCAAAGATACCTGTTATTTGTTTTGCCGCTGGCCTACTTCTTTGTAATGACCAAGAGCAGAAGCGGGAAATATATTACCGGAACGACAATCTTGGTCTATGTAATCCTAATCCTGTTCATCACGCTGAGTCAGGTGGCAACCGGTGCGGTTGCGCAAAACATGGTGCAACAAATCACCGCGCGCGGGTTGCTCGATGATACCGAGGCCGGTGATCTCATGGGAAATGCCGGAAACCGCTTTCCGGATCAGGTGAATGGAGCGGCACACAAACATTACACCGTGATTGCTGGCAATAGTCCCAAGGCAATTGTCACGGTTGAGAGCCATCCGGCGCCTTTGGTTCTTAAGGTGCTCTCGTTGGTCCGGTATGAAGATGCGCCCGTCACGACCCATGACTCAAGATAAGTTTCGCGATCCGTTTTCCATCTCGCTGGTCAAAACCATGCTGGAAGACTCCATCCTCATTCCAATCGTGATCGTGGGCTTCGGGCGGCTCCTGGCGGCCGCGTGTTCGGAGAGTGGTAATGGCGTCATTTTGGTTACGTCTCCTCAGGCCGAGGGCGCGTGACAACGCAGGCACGGGTCCGCAATTGCCACCGCGGCAAACAGTTTCATCGGACTGGATGTCGCCGGACACGCTGCGGGGTCCGCTGACGGGCAATGAGGATCCTTTACGATCATCAGGTCTTTTCTCTGCAGAATGCAGGCTTGCCCCACTCGGATCGAAGGAGGTGATGATCTGCCAACCTTGTCCTCTGCGATTCGGTGCTGGAGCATCAGGCTGCGCCGGAGTTCTTTTTCAAGCAGGCGCGCAGAGTGCTTGTCGACGGCGGTTATCTTTGCATTCGCACCACGTGCATTCGGCGCTGCTGTCGCGGCTGCAGAAGTCACGGAGCGTGGAAGACGTCTTCCCGACTTTTTACGCTGCAACACGATCCGGTCGATCCGCCGCCAAATGAGCGCGCACGGTTTTCGGGCAGCCGTGTACGGTCACACCTCCGAACCGCTCTATCTCACGTTTTCCAGATTGGCATATGCGCTGGGAGTCCTGCATCAGCGGTTCGCGCCACGCGCTTGGGGGCTCACCATCTTCGCCTTCGGTCAATTGGTCGCCTGAGCTGTGAGCGTCTCATCGAGCCACGCCCCGGCGAAGCGAATACCGGCAATAGCGGCCCCAGGCATGCGCGTTCTCTACGATCATCAAGTTTTCTCGCTACAGAACGCGGGTGGCGCCTCCCGATACTTTTATGAGCTGATGAACTTCCTGAGCACCGTGCCGGATGTGCAAACGGAATTGCTGTTGGGAATCAGCGGCACGGTGTATCCGTTTCGAAGTTTGCCGCCCGCGAAGGCGCGAGTCACGCAGCTTCCCGAATCGCTGCCACCTGGAATGCTGCGTTATGTAGCCAACGAAATTCTGGGTAATTGCGCGGCTTTCGTTCGCGGCACCATGGACATCTATCACCTCACGTTGTTCATGCGCATGCCGATGGTTCGCGCGCGCCGCCTGGTCGCCACCCATCATGACTGCACTCACGAGCGCTTCCCGCATCTCTTTCCAGATGTCAAGAAAGTGCTCTGGGCGCGAAAGAAGCTTTTCCCCGAAATGGACGCGATCATCTGTGTGTCCGAGTCCTGTCGGCAGGATCTCCTGCAGTTCTACGCAGTCGATCCGGCCAAGACTCGCGTTATTCATCATGGTCTCAATCCTCTTCCACGAAGTGCGGAAGCCGCTGCCAGTCTGCGTCAGAAGTTGCGACGCGATTATGTGCTGTATGTTGGGATGAGGGTCGCCTTCAAGAATTTCGCTGGACTGTTGAAGGCGTTCCACGAAACCCGGCTGCATGATTCGTTCGACTTGCTGGTGCTCGGCGGCGGGCCTCTGACAGTGCAGGAAAAGACGCTGATTGCCAGTCTTGAGATGAGCGACTGCCTCACCGCCCTGCCCATTGTTTCCGACGAGTTGCTGGCGGAAGCTTATGCGGGAGCCCATCTGTTCGTGTATCCATCATTGAATGAAGGCTTCGGATTTCCTCCGTTGGAAGCAATGTCAGTCGGCTGTCCCGTATTAGCCAGCCAGGTGTCATCCATTCCCGAGGTCTGTCAGGACGCACCGTTCTACTTTGATCCCATGGATCAAGGGTCATTCAACCGTGCCCTGCTGCAGGCGGTCAACGACGAGATGGCACGCCAACTGGCGGTGGAGCGAGGCAAGGAAGTGGTGGCAAAGTACAGTTGGGACAAGTGCGGCCGGGAAACGCTGGCCTTGTATCGCGAGTGCCAATAAGGCTGCGGCAAGTCTGGGGCCAAGCGAAACTGTTACTCTCAAAGCTGGGCATTTTGCGAAAACATGGCTCGTCTCAAGGAATTGCTGTATAGCGATCTGGCTCGACAATACGAATTGGAAGGCAGGTCGGAAATTCGGCCAAATTTCGTCCGTTTTCTCGGACGCCTGCTGCATTTCCGTTTCCTTCCCAACGTGTTGTGCCGGACGAGTCGGGCAGCAATGCTCGCCGGCATTCCGATCTTGCCGAAGCTCCTGACGTATCTGAACCTCGTGCTTTTCGGGCTGGAAGTTACGCCCAAGTGCGAGATTGGTGCAGGCATCTTCTTCGCCCATCCGGTGGGAAGCGTGATCGGCGCCTGGCAAGTAGGCAGTAACGTGACCATCTTTCAAGGGGTCACGCTGGGCAGCAAGCGCCCCGATATGAAGTTCGACCCCGCGCTGCGGCCCCAAATTGGCAACAATGTCATGCTGGGAACCGGTTGCAAAGTCCTGGGGGGCATCCAAATCGGCGACAACGTGACCGTTGGCGCGAATTCCGTTATCCTCAACTCAGTAGAACCGAACCAGACGGTTTTTGGTGTTCCGGCGCGGGCAGCACCATCATCGGCAGGGAACCCAGAATGACAGAGCCATTTCTCGATCTTACGGTCATCATCCCCAGCTACAACACCCGAGAGCTGCTGCGAAACTGTCTCGATTCGATCTACCGCTACACCGACGGAATTGCTTTTGAAGTCATATGTGTTGACGGCAACTCTCCGGATGGCAGCGCCGATATGGTGGCCGAGATTTTTCCTGATGTGATTTTGATCAGGAATGCAGTCAACGAGTCGTATGCGAAAAGTGCAAATCAGGGCATTCGCAGATCGCACGGGCGCTACGTATGCCTGCTGGACAGCGACACATTAATGATTGAGAACGCTCTGGAACCGTTAGTGCGCTTCATGGACGAACATCCCCAGGCGGCGGTCTGCGGTCCCAAGCTGCTTAATCCTGATGGCAGCATCCAGCATCACATTCGCAGCTTCGCGAGTCTGGCTGTCTTCTTTCTTCAAACCCTCAATTGGCACAAGTTATTTCCCGGAAGCAAGTTGATGAACCGGTACTACAATACCGACTTCGATTATTCGAAGGCGCAGCCAGTGGAGAGCATCGGCACATCGGCGTATGTCATTCGTCGGTCCACTTGGGAAACCTACGGTTTGCTGGATGAACGCTTTCGCTGGGCCATGCCTGATCTGGCCTACAACTACACCTTGCACCGGAAAGGATGCAAGGTGTTCTACACGCCTTGTGCGGAGGTGGTCCACTTCGGCGGTAAGACAGCCAGCCAGGATGTGCTCCGGGCACTTCGCGAGCAGCGTCAGGGATTGATCGATTTCAGTGAGGCCTACGATTACTTCGGCAAGAGCAGGGTTACAAAAGCGCTGGTGCGCTTCGGAGTTCGGGCCCGTTACTACACCAAAGTATTGGGATATTACTTGAGCTCCGATAAGCGGGTCATCAAAGGACCCGGCGCTCCCAAAAAAGAAATAGCCGCACAGGC
>Ga0209385_1000281_pt1 | contig 20246 bp, 20 predicted proteins | sample NGEPerB_FD_184506 | JGI IMG/M metagenome (GOLD analysis project Ga0209385, IMG submission 184506) | Arctic peat soil microbial communities from the Barrow Environmental Observatory site, Barrow, Alaska, USA - NGEE PermafrostAB12-B... | ecosystem: Environmental > Terrestrial > Soil > Wetlands >... | reverse complement strand
ACACAGAGTGAAATTAGAATTATTTTTAAATTTATAAACGCTAATATTTTCAGATGAAAAGGATGTTTTTTATAGTTTTATTAATCTCACTATTCTCATTCACCAGAGTTTTTTCACAATCATCTGTCGATACTCTGGTATATTTATTAACCTGCGGGCCAGGGACCGAGACTTATTCTATATATGGTCATAGCGCCCTGAGGATCGTAATTTCTGAAAAACATACTGATAAAGTCTATAATTGGGGAGTTTTTGATTACGAAACTTCAAATTTTGCCTGGAAATTTGCTAAAGGCAGATTAGATTACATGCTTGACACAGAAATCTTTAATGGTTTCCTAAAAGGATATTATTTTGAAAAGAGGTATGTTTATTCTCAAAAAATTAACATTGATGCAAAAGAGACAAGCAGGCTTATAGAACTGATTAATGAAAATCTAAGACCCGGGAATATCAAATACAGGTACGACTTTTTCTACGACGATTGCACCACAAGGATCAGGGACCTTCTGGAAAAATCAATTGGAGAAAACCTGAAATATCCGCCTCCTGAATCAGGCAGAATTCCTACATTCAGAGACATGGTTGCCAAATATCAGAATCCATATCCATGGCTAAAATTTGGGGTAGATCTTATAATGGGTTCAACTGCTGATAAAAAAGCCCGTTTCAGAGACAGAATGTTCCTCCCGATCGATATGAAGGATGAGTTATCAAAATCGGTTGTACAGAGATCTGAAAAGAGGATCCCATTGCTGCAGAATCCGGTTGTGCTGCTAAATTTTGAACCTCCGTCAGTAAAACAAAACTTCTTTATCTCACCACCTTGCATATTTACCCTGGTAATAATATTAATAATTATTCTGGCTGCACTTATAAAAAACAGGAAGGCTATCAGGATAATTGATATTATAATCTATTCTGTTTTTTCACTGCTTTCGATTCTGATGATTTTCTTTAACTTTTTCACTGATCATCTGCAGATGAAATGGAACCTTAATATTATATGGCTGAACCCTTTTATTATAGTATGCCTGGTGATGCTGGTCCTGAATAAAACCGGAACGCTCTGGTACAGGATAGTATTTTATATCATGACAGGCTTTATAGTTATTCATTATGTTCTGCCACAGGAATTCAATATTGGGTTTATATTGCTCGCAATTATATTGCTTATCAGAAGTTCAGTCAGATGCGGTTTTGACTGGAACCCGCTAACACTAAAATAATATCGGAATTCACCATTGTTTTACCCCACACCCCCTCAGATCACTGGGTAGCAAATCGTGAAATGCGAAACATTATTAACCTTTAACTAATATTTAACATCCATTAACAAGAAGTTAAAAGTTTCAGAGCTTCTTTTGTAATCTGTTTTCATAAAAGAACATGTGTGGTTAATGATACTCAATTTATTATATTTGCTACTTAAATTTTTTAGCTATGGAGCAAACTGCTGACATCAGAATCTTAAATGAAAAGATTGAAAAGGAAAGTTCCTTCGTCGACATTATCAGAATGGAGATGAATAAAGTTATAATAGGGCAAAAGCACCTGCACGACAGCCTTATGATCGGACTGCTTGCCAATGGGCATATTCTGCTTGAAGGTGTACCCGGACTCGCAAAGACGCTTGCCATAAAGTCACTTGCCTCGATAATAGATGCAAAATTCAGCAGGATACAGTTTACACCTGATCTTCTTCCTGCAGACCTTATAGGTACTATGATCTATAGTCAGAAGAAGGAGGAGTTTATAGTAAAAAAAGGACCTGTCTTCGCAAATTTTATCCTTGCCGATGAAATCAACAGGTCTCCTGCAAAAGTTCAGAGTGCTCTGCTGGAAGCTATGCAGGAAAGGCAGATCACGATAGGTGAGAATACATTTAAACTTGATGAACCATTCCTGGTACTTGCCACCCAGAATCCCATTGAACAGGAAGGAACATATCCACTGCCTGAAGCACAAATTGACCGGTTTATGATGAAAGTGCTTATTGATTATCCGGCTATGGATGAAGAAAAACTTATTATAAGAGAAAACCTCGCTAAGGATTTTCCCAAAGCGAACACCGTTATCAAAACAGCTGATATAATACGAGCCCGGAATATTGTCAGGGAAGTATACATGGATGAGAAAATTGAAAATTATATTCTTAATATTGTTTTTGCAACAAGAAACCCTGAAAAGTACGGCCTTCCGGCATTTAAAAATATGATCTCATATGGCGCCTCTCCAAGAGCTTCCATTAATCTCGCACTTGCCGCAAAAGCCTTCGCATTTATCAGGAGAAGAGGATATGTTATTCCTGAAGATATCAGATCAATCTGTCACGATGTAATGCGTCACAGAATTGGCCTGACATACGAAGCAGAGGCAGAGAATATCAACCAGGATCATATAATTTCCGAAATTCTCAATGTAGTTGAAGTTCCCTAGCAGTTACTCAATGAAAATTATTACGCTGTCTGCAGTATTGATACTGTCCTGCGTTTGCAACTATGGCCAGAATCTTATTGGGTTTAAGGAAAAGGAAATCATGAAGTACATGAAAGAGAACCGGCACGACATGAATTACAATAATGTCATAAACAGCAAGTTTAATTATCTGAAATACTCTGATAGTCCGGAGAATGAGACAATATTGTTTTTTCTTACCCCCGATTCGGTCTGCAGAAGTGTGAGAATTATATGTGATGAAAATATGAAATCTCAAAAGATTAAGGAACTCGATACAAAGTATGTTAAAAATGGAGAGAACAAATGGATCGACAAAAGTAGTGGCAGAAAATATCTGATTGAGATCATGGAAGGTAAATGGTCATGCATAATATCTATTGAACCCGAGAAATAATTTGTTGTAAAAGTGGAAGCAACTGAATTATTAAAAAAAGTCCGGAGAATTGAAATAAAAACCCGCGGATTAAGCCGGCATATATTTGCAGGTGAATATCACAGCGCTTTTAAAGGACGGGGCATAGCTTTCAGTGAAGTAAGGGAATACCAGTATGGCGATGATATAAGAAGCATAGACTGGAATGTGACTGCCCGTTTCAACCATCCGTATATTAAGATTTTTGAAGAGGAAAGGGAACTCACCGTTATGTTGCTCATTGACGTAAGCGGATCTGGAAATTTCGGAACACAGTTAAGCTTTAAGAGAGATGTAATGACTGAAGTAGCAGCAGTGCTTTCTTTCTCAGCAATATATAATAATGACAAGATTGGCGTAATTTTCTTTTCTGACAAGGTCGAAAAATTTATTCCTCCGCTTAAGGGAAGAAAACATATTCTTAGGATTATCAGGGAACTTCTTGATTTTACTTCACAAAGCAAAAGAACTAATCTCGATGAACCGTTGCGTTTCCTTACAAACGCCATAAAAAAAAGATGCACAGCATTTATTATATCGGATTTCATTGTTCCTGCATTCGAAGAGCCGCTGAGAATTGCATCAAACAAACATGATATTGTTGCTTTAAAGGTGTATGACCCTGTTGAACAGTCAATACCTGACATCGGATTAATAAAAGTATCAGATTCGGAAACAGGAGAGGAAAAATGGATAGATACCTCATCTGCCGGTACCAGGATAGCTTATGAAAATTGGTGGACGAGTCACATGGAAACAATAAAAAATACTTTTAAAAGATGTGGCGTGGATTCTGCTGAATTGAGAACTGATGCAGATTATGTTACTCCGCTTATGAAGCTGTTTGAGAAAAGATAATATTTATGAAGAAATTTATTATTTCCATATTTCTCTTTCTTTCAATTATTATTTCATCTTTTGCTCAGGATGTAAAAATATCCTCATCATTCGATTCTGCAAAAATATACATAGGCGATCAGATAAAATACACAGTTACAATAGATAAGCCATCGGGTCTGAATCTTTCTTTTCCTGTATTCAGAGATACTTTATGTAAAAATATTGAAATTGTATCGGGTCCAAAGGTAGATAGTTCTCTTCAGAATGGTAGGACCAGGATAATCCAAAAATATCTGATAACATCATTTGATTCAGGGCGATATCAGGTTAAACCCCTGTTTGCTGAAGCTAAAAATGAGGGTGGATTAAAAAGATTTTATTCTGATTATTCAACCCTGGAAGTCATGAGGGTTAAAATCGCTCCTGCTGATACAACAGCAAAAATATTTGATATAATTAAGCCTTACAAAGCTCCGGTGACAGTAGGAGAGATACTTCCATGGATTCTTATCGTTTTACTGGCCGGAGCTCTTACATGGGCTGTAATAAGGTATCTCAGGAGATTTAAAAAATCAGAAACAGCTGCAGATTCATACATTCCCGCTGAACCGGCTCATGTGATCGCATTCAGGGAACTGGAAAAGCTTAAAGGCGAAGAGCTGTGGCAAAATGGAGAGACTAAAAGATATTATACAACACTTACGGAAATATTGCGTCAGTATCTTGAAAACAGGTTCCGTGTTTTTTCTCTGGAGCTAACAACTTTTGAGACGCTTGAGGCTCTTGTAAAAACAGGGTTTAAGAAAAACGGATCGTACAATGATCTTAAATCCGTGCTGACCTGTGCTGACCTGGTGAAATTTGCAAAATATAATCCGGTAGCTGAAGAGAATGAATTGCATTTTCAGAATTCATGGAATTTTGTGATGGCAACAAGGGAGATTGAAACGGCTGCTGAACCTGATGCAGAGAAGATAAGTGTGAAGGAGGCCATTATATGAATGGAATAGTATTTGCCCAACCACTCTTTCTTTACCTGCTGATAATAGTGCCGGTCATGATTGCATTTTATTTGCTTAAGCAGCAAAAGGTAACAGCTTCAGTAAGAATGCCTGGTTTGCAACCCTTTGCCGAAGCAGGAACCACATTCAGGCACATCCTCAGGCATATTCTTTTTGCCTTCAGGATGATTGCAATAGCTCTTCTGATTATTGTTTTGGCCCGTCCTCAGAAAATCGATAAATACCAGGACGTTACAACAGAAGGTATTGATATCGTTCTTACTCAGGACATTTCAGGCAGTATGCTCTCACGCGATTTCAAACCCGACAGGCTCGAAGCAGCTAAAAATATTGCCACTGAATTTATTTCCGGAAGACCATACGACAGGATTGGACTCGTAGTTTTCAGCGGGGTATCTTTTACGCAATGCCCTTTAACAACCGATCATGCAGTGCTTATCAACCTGCTTAGGGAAATCCAGAGCGGAATGATTGAAGATGGAACAGCGATAGGAATGGGGCTGGCCACAGCCGTTAACAGGATAAAGGATTCACAGGCCAAGAGCAAAGTGATTATACTTCTGACTGACGGAGTAAATAACAGGGGTGAAATTGCACCTGAAACAGCAGCTGAAATTGCAAAAACATTCGGAATTCGTGTTTATACCATCGGAGTCGGCACTCAGGGAATGGCCCCTTATCCTGTTCAGACACCTTTTGGGATTCAATACCAGGATATTCCCGTTGAGATTGACGAAGCAATTCTTCAGAAAATTGCAGAGACAACAGGCGGAAAATATTTCCGTGCAACTGACAATGACTCACTTGAAAAAATATATAAAGAAATTGACAAGCTTGAAAAATCAAAGATTGATGTAAAGCAGTTCAGCCGAAAGGAAGAGAAATATTTGCTGCCGGCATTATTTGCTTTTTGCCTTTTAATGCTCGAAATAACAGCCAGAAATACGATATTTAAAAACCTTACTTAATCGCAGAACAGACAATGCAATTGTTCAGATTTGCAAATCCAGATTTTTTGTACCTGTTGCTTCTGCTTCCGGTTCTGATAATGCTATATATACTTAATGAGGTCAGGAAGAAGAACGCATTAAAACGGTTATGTAATGTCAGTCTTGTCAGCAGACTGGTACCTGAAATGTCAAAGCTTCGTCCCGTAATTAAGTTCATTTTATTGTTAATAGCTGTTACTGCCGGAATAATTATGCTTGCCAGACCTCAGTTTGGTTCCAAGATAGAAGATGTCAAAAAACAAGGTGTGGAGGTAATTATCGCACTCGACGTAAGTAATTCGATGCTTGCTGAAGATATTCAGCCCGACCGGCTCACCAGGGCAAAGCAGGCAATTTCCAGGCTTGTTGATGTGCTTGACAATGATAAAATAGGACTGATCGTGTTTGCCGGGGATGCATATATTCAAATTCCAGTAACAACAGATTACATCTCTGCCAAAATGTTTCTCTCGACTATAAATCCGAATATGGTGGCGAAACAGGGAACAGCTATAGGGTCAGCTATCAATTTAGCCATGCGGTCATTCAGTCCGGGTGAAGGGAAAAGTAAAGCAATCATTATAATTACAGATGGCGAAAACCACGAGGATGACCCTGTTAAAGATGCTGAAGAAGCATCTAAAGCCGGAATAGTAATTCATACAATTGGCATCGGGTCAACTGAAGGCGTTCCCATTCCGATTGTAAATAATGGTAAAAAAGACTATCTTAAGGATGCTAACGGCAATACCGTCATAACAAAACTTGATGAAGACATACTTAAAAAAATTGCATTAAGCACAAATGGAAATTATGTAAGAGCAAGTAATTCGAACATCGGGCTTGATGAGATCTATAACGATATCAAAAAAATGAAAAAACAGGATCTGGAGAGCACTATGTACACCGAATATAATGATCAGTTCCAGGTATTTGCCGGGATTGCACTGTTTCTTCTTATAGTTGATTTTATGGTTATGGAGAGAAAGAACAGAAGACTTGCAAACATCAGGATATTTAAATTTAAGGTTTAATATATTTTGCTATTAATTATGTACAGGGTGATTCACATAATAGAGAAGATGTCAGTACTGAGAAGCATATTACTCTTTTCATTTGTGATTTTTTCAGCAACTCTGAACGGACAGACCGATAAGAAATTCATCAGAAAAGGTAACAGGGAATATGTGAAGAATAAATATTCAGATTCAGAAATTTCCTACAGAAAGGCCATAGATAAAAACAAGACATCTCCAGATGCTTCATTCAATATAGGTGACGCACTATATAAACAGAACAAGTTTGAAGATGCCGGCAAGCAATTTATTGAAAGCACAAATGAAAATTATGACAGGATAAAGAAATCAGAAGGATTATATAATCTCGGAAATTCATTCTTTAAGGCTAATAAACTGCAGGAAAGCATTGACGCATATAAAAACTCTCTTAAACTCAATCCTGGCAGTATGGAGGCAAAATATAATCTGTCGTTCGCACAGGATCTGTTGAAAAAGCAGCAGGAAAAGCAGAAACAGCAACAGGATAAGGATAAGAAAGATCAGAATAAGGATAAGAACAAAGACGATAAAAATAAGGATCAGAAAGATCAGAATGATAAAAACAAAGATCAGCAAAAAGACCAGAACAAAAATCAGGATCAGAAACAACAACCAAAACAGCAGCAGCAGGAAATTTCGAAGGAAGATGCTCAAAGACTATTGAATTCAATGGCAAATGATGAAAAAAAGGTTGAGGAAAAAATCAAGCTTGATAAAGCAGCAAAAGAAAAGGTTAGAACAAAGATAAACTGGTAATCTGAATTGAATGAGAATGAAAAAAGCACTATTATATCAGTTAATCTTCTTGATATCGTACTCAGTTTCAGGACAGAATATTTATGTGAAAGCTGAATATCCGTCAGTTGTGAATGCAGGAGAACAATTCACAATAATGTGGACAGTTAATGTCGGGGGCGGAGAATTTACCGCTCCGTTATTCAGCGGCTTCTATAAACTAATGGGTCCTCAGACTTCCTACAGTTCGAGTACACAGATAATAAACGGGAAGGTTTCGAATGAAACTTCTTATTCCTATGTGTATTATCTCCAAGGAGTTAAAGAAGGAAAATTTGTTATTGCCCCTGCAACATTTACTCTGAAAAATAAAATATATTCCTCAGATTCCTTACGTATTGAAGTTATAGGAAGCACTTCTCAAAGACAAAATGTTAACCCTGGAAACAATGATTCTGCAAATGATCAGGAAGTTGAATCTTCAGGTAAAGATCTTTTTATCAGACTGTCTGTTAATCGTAGAGAAATCACAATGGGTGAACCGGTTGTTGCAACTGTTAAAATCTATTCACGGGTAAATATTGCCGGAATAAATGAAATCAAATATCCTTCTTTTAACAGCTTCCTGAGATCAGATATTGCAACTCCGCCTCTTACTTCACTCCGGCAGGAAAATATCAATGGTACAATATATGGTTCAGGAGTGATACAGCAGTTTCTTCTTTATCCACAGGTTACAGGCGAAATAAAAATTGATCCGGTAGAGATTTCTGTTCTGGTTCAACAAAAAACCAAAGGTGAGTCAGATCCTTTTTTTGGAGACTTCTTCTCTTCTTATCAGACTATCCCTAAGGTTGCTGCAAGCCAGCCTGTCAGAATAAAGGTCAGACCATTACCTGGTGTTCAGCCGGCTGATTATTCAGGAGTAGTGGGAAAACTCGAACTTAAAGCCACTCTTAACAAACAATCTGTCAACGTTAATGATGCTGTAACTTTTAAGGTAGTTTTATCAGGAACAGGTAATCTGAAAATTGCATCAGCTCCTGTGCTTAAGTTGTCGCCTGACATTGAACTTTATGATCCTAAAGTTACTGATGATATTAAGAATGGTGTCAATGGCACGACTGGCCAAAAAAGTTTTGAGTATCTAATGATACCTAGGCATAACGGAGATTATTCAATCCCTCCGATATCATATTCGTACTTTAATATAGCTAACGGAAGATATGAAAAGCTTACAACAGAAGAATTTCATTTCAGTGTCCAGAAAGTAAGCGGACAAAATTCCGGAGCTACAGTTTATGGAGGCGTAGGAAAGGAGGATGTAAAATATCTGGGAAAAGATATCAGGTTTATAAAATCAGATCCGGGAACTCTTAAAAAAACTGATGATCTTTTATTTACCAAACAATCGTTCTATAGCGCTTATGCTTTTTCGCTTTTTGCTTTCCTCCTGATTCTGTTTCTGAGAAGGGAAAATATCAGACGAAATTCCGATTTGTCGCAGGTCAGGAACAGGAAAGCCGGAAAGGTTGCGATCAAAAAGCTGCAATTAGCATCTGTTTGCCTTAAGAATGATGAGACAGATCAGTTTTATGATGAGATTCTTAAAGCTATCTGGGGTTATCTGAGTGACAAACTTAATATTCCTGTTTCGGATCTTACCAGGAATAATGCGATCAGTTCACTTCAGGAACAGGGGATTGATGATGAAATTATACAAAGCCTGTCAAAAATTCTTGATGCCTGCGAATTTGAAAGATTTGCACCTTCTTCATCAGGTGCTGAGGTTGCATCAATTTATGAGGGTGCATCAAATTTCATTAAGTCAGTTGAAAACTTAATAGGCTAAAAAATGAACACAAAAAAGCAATATATCTTTATCCTTCTTCTCATCTCGCTGTTTGTTAGTACGGTTTCTTCACAGGGTACTAATAAAGACAAATTTTATCAGGGTGTTACCTATTTTTCGGCTGGCAGCTATAAAGAGGCATTGCAGGTCTGGACGGATATTTATAATACTGGCTACAGGTCTGCAAATCTTGATTATAACATTGGGAACGCTTATTTTAAACTCAATAATGTTCCTTATGCAATTCTCTTTTATGAACGTGCAAACCTGCTTAAGCCTGCCGATGAAGATATTAATTACAATATTCAGGTTGCAAAAACTCTGATTGTTGATCGGTTTCAGGAAATTCCTGAATTATTTTTCATTAAATGGTATAATTTTGTCTCGCTATTTCTTTCCACAAACACCTGGGCAAAAATAAGCCTTACATTATTTATTCTTTTTCTTCTGTTTCTGTCATTATATTTTTATTCGCCCCGATACAGATATAAAGTGATAGGGTTTTGGCTGGCACTCTTTTTTATTGTTATGTCTCTCAGCTCGTTTGCCTTCTCAAAAAGGAATAAATCGCTTGTGTATGACAGCCATAAAGCAATAATATCCATTCCGGTGATAAGCGGGAAGAGTTCCCCTGACAAAAGCGGGAACGATCTTTTTGTGCTGCATGAAGGCACTAAAGTAACCATTGAAGATGAAGTAGGTGAATGGACTGAAATAAGGCTGTCAGACGGGAACAAAGGGTGGGTTCCTTTAAATACTTTAACCGTTATTTAAACGGTTGCAACTATTTTGCTATATTTCTGGTCAGAATGTATATCGAACTACTTATTCCTGATCATGAAAAAAATAATTGTTATTTCTCTGATATTATTATCAGTTCTGGCCTGTAAAAAGAAAGAGCTGTCGCCAGAAGGACCCACGGATGTCAGAATCAGGAATAAATCCGATCTGACTTTCCAGAATGTAATAGTAAGTACTTCTGAGAAGACAGGAGATACAATTACAATCGGGACAGTTGCAAATGGTTCCACTTCTGATTATTTCAGATTCACAAAAGCATATCCAAAAGCAGAAATTTCCGCAATTATAAATGTAGATGGCTCGCCGGTTAAATTTTCGACAGGGCCAGTAAGTTACTCTTATATGCAATATATCGGAAGAGACAGGATCACATATGAGGTATACATTTCTAATATAACCAATAGGGAACTTACAATAAGTGATGTCATTGAAGATGAAGCACTGGTTTTAAAATAGTCATTAAGGTTCCACTTTCATCTGCATAATGGAAGAATACGTAACTGCCTGCCCCAGAAACTGCTATAGCACCTGTTCATTCAGGGTACAGGTTGAAAACAACACTATCCTGAGAATTTTACCTTACTCTGCCAATCTTGCCACCCCGGAGGGTCCCTGCATAAAGGGGCTGTCGTATATCGAAAGAACTCATTCGCCTGACAGAATTATCCATCCTCTGATCAAAACCGGTAAAGGGAAACATAAAGAAATTGGTAGTGAAGAAGTTCTGGACATAATTGCCGCCAACCTAAGTTCTATAAAATCAGAATACGGCTCAAAAAGCATATTATGGTATAAGGGAAGCGGAATGTCGGGACTCACAAATGATATCGGTTATTCCTTCTGGAAAGAATTCGGCGGCACAACTAGTACTTATGGCAACCTTTGCTGGCCTGCAGGCCTTGAGGCTGTAAGACTGACATTAGGTTCTGTGAAGCATAACGTTCCCTGGGATCTCGAAAATGCCAGAACAATTATTATATGGGGAAAAAATCCGGCTGAAACAAATATCCAGGAGATTGCTTTCATTGCCAGAGCAAAAGAAAAGGGCTGCAAGATAATTGTTATTGACCCTTTACGTACACCCACTGCTGATAAGGCAGATATTCTTATCAGCCCAAAACCGGGAACAGATGGAGCACTTGCCCTGGCCATAGCTGGTGTGCTGATTGAAAATGAACTTATCGATTACGAATTTATAACAAATCACGTAATTGGCTTTGACGATTTAAAGCAATCGATGCACATAACAACCGGAGAAGCTGAAAGAATCACTGGTATTCCTGAAGAAACTATTATTGAGCTTGCCTCTATAATCGGTAAAAACGGACCATTAACAATAGTACCTGGATATGGATTACAGAGGCATCAGAACGGAGGCCAGACTATACGATCAGTTCTTTTGCTTTCAATACTTACAGGTAACATTGGCAAACCAGGTTCCGGATTTAATTATGCAAACCTTCAGAGCTATATTTTTGATGACCTTAAAGAACCAATATCATATTATCCTGATCCGGATAAAGATGTTCCATTCAGACGATCCATCTCAATGGCAAAACTGGGAGCTGATATGCTGAAAACCACCAATCCGGAACTAAAAGCAATATGGATTGAAAGAGGAAACCCGCTTTTGCAGTCACCTGATACAATCAATGTAAGGAAAGCTTTTTCAAATCTGCAGTTTAAAGTTGTGGTAGAACAATTTATGACCGATACTGCGGCTTTGGCAGATATTATACTTCCGGCCAAAGATATGTTTGAACAATCTGACATAATCAGTTCATATTGGTCTCCGTACATTCAATTCAAGCCTAAAGTAATTCAGTCTCCCGGGGAGGTGATGCCTGAGAGTGAAATTTATTTTCATCTGGCAAAAAAAATTAACCTGAACATAAATGATTCGATAATACCTGAACCGGGAAACAATAATATTGAAAAATGGCTTGAAAAACGGATAAGCAGCTATCCGGATATTACTCTAAGCCGTCTTAAGGAATCTCCGGTCATAGCCCCCGGTCTGCAGCAGATAGCTTTCGATGATATGAAATTTGAAACACCTTCAGGGAAAATCGAAATATATTCTTCTGAAGCTGTGACAAAATGGGGAATTTCCGCCTTACCTGATTTTAAAGCGGTTTTATGTGATCCGGAAGAAGAAAAATATCCTTTGACACTCATTACTCCGAACGCTGGCAGTAGAATCCACTCGCAATTTGGGAATCTGAAAATAATTAAAGAAACAAGCCCGGAACCTGTTATCAGGATTTCGATTGCCGACGCTGAAAAAAGAATGATTATCGCTGGACAAAAAATAAAAATCTTCAATAATGGTGGAGAAATAGTAACCAAAGCGGAAATCTCAAACAGAGTTCCATCAGGGCTGGTTGTCGTTCCAAACGGAACATGGCTCAATGATGGAGGAGGGGCTAATTTGCTCATTGCAGGAACAGAAACCGACATCGGATTTGGTGCAGCATATCATGATAACAGAGTCGAAATTGAAGGAGTTAAAGAATAATGCGGAAAGGATTTATTTTCGATTGTAACAAGTGTGTTAACTGCAAGGCATGCAGCGCAGCATGTATTCTTGAAAACGGATGGACCGTGCATCCCAGGAATATCTTTTCTTATAATTCCGAAGCTGAACTTTTATTGCCTGTTATCAATCTTTCATTAGCCTGTAACCATTGTGAATCGGCTGTTTGTATGAAAGGTTGTCCGGTCTCAGCTTATAGCAGAGAACCGGAAACAAGAGCAGTTTTGCTTGATGATACGAAGTGTATAGGATGTAAATACTGCCAGTGGAATTGTCCCTATGAAGCACCAAAATATGATCAGGGGTCAGGTACAATGGCCAAGTGTAATTTTTGTTATAATGGATTGATTGAAGGCCGTGAGCCTGCATGTTCGGCAGCATGCCCGACAGGTGCTCTCAGTTATGGCCCTTTATCTGAACAAAATACAGATAATTCATTTTCATGGTTCCCTGAAAAAGGCATCAGACCGGCTATTGAGTTTACCGCAAAGCCGGCTAAAGCTCCGCTGAAAATAATACCTGAAGATAAATTTTCAAAAATAGTAATTGAACAATCAAAAAAAGAGAAAAATATTTCATCAGAATTCAGCCTGATAATATTCAGCTTTTTATCAACTATTTCAGTGGCAGAAATATTAACTTCTTTTATCAAAGGCGAATTTCCTGAAAAAAAGATTTTTCTTCCGGTACTTCTCATGGCTGGATTAGTATCCTTCATTCACCTTGGTCGTAAGTTAAGATCATGGAGATCAGTTATTAACATTAAAAGCTCACCTTTAAGCCGTGAGATTGCCGCTTTTATTGTCTATTCGGTTATCTCTTTATTGGCAGTTTTTTTATTAATCCCAGGGTTGCTGATTGCATCTTCAATTGCCGGACTCTTCTTTCTGCTCATGATAGATAGTGTATATTTATTTGCCGACAGAAGTAAAAAAGTTATTATTAATAGCGGACAGACCTTCATAAGTGCTCTGTTAATAGGTTCTTTTCTGTCAGGAAGTGTTCTTCCTTTTACATTTATTGCATTGATAAAAGTAGCGTTATCACTTTATAACCTGTCTGTCAAAAAACTCCAAAGCACTTATTTCAGTCTTAGATTCTTACGGATAGCATTCCTTGTTGTATCGGGAGCCAGTATGATTTCACATATTTCCTATAATGATTTTCTAATAGTTTTTTTGTTTTTAGCCGGAGAGCTTTTTGACCGGATTATATTCTATATTGATTTTAATCCGCCTGACATAAACAGATTGATCGATGAACAGCAAAACATTCAAAAATATGAAAAGAAAAGAGGTTAACAGTTCCAGAATGCCTGTTTACAGAGATGCAGGTTTTGAATTGTATGATGCATTAACAACAGAAAATGCTTTCAGGAAAGAGACTGAACATAGCAGAGTACCTGATCTCTACATTTATTCGCGTTACCGTAACCCAACGGTAGTATCAGCTGAAGAGGAAATTATGAAGCTTGAGAGTTCTGAATGGGCATTGCTGACCCAGTCAGGTATGTCAGCCATTGATACAGCACTATCAGTTTTTCAGCATGGAAAAGAGAAAAGACCATGGATGTTCTTTACTGAAATCTACGGAGGGACAATATCATTTGTGGAGTCAGTTTTGAAATCGCGGAGAGGACTTGATATTCAATATTTTGCTCCTGAAAATCAGCAATATGACCTTGTCAGGTTCGAAAGTGAAATCGCTGTTTTGAAACCAGAATTAGTATATATTGAAACGATATCAAATCCAATGCTCATTGTTGCCGATGCAATAGCTATAATACAAATTGCAAAAAAGCATGGAAGTATGGTCATAATAGACAATACATTTGCAACACCATGGCTTTATAATCCATTGGCAGATGGAGCAGATATTGTTATTCACAGCGCTACAAAATATTTTTCAGGTCATGGCAACCTGACTGCCGGGGTACTTTGTGGTAATGATAATAGGATAATGCAATCGGCTATTGAATACCGGAAATTTGTCGGCCATTGTCTTTCCCCTGACGATGCATACAGATTACAAACACAGATACAATCGTTTGAATTGAGATTTTCCCGTCAATGCAGCAACGCATCGAAGCTTGCCGGATACCTTTATCAGCAGGCCGTTATTAAAACTGTCTGGTTCCCGGGTTTGAAAAATCATCCTACTCATGCAACAGCAGAAAAGTTATTTGGAACCAAGGGATTTGGAGCTATGATCACGTTTGATTTTGACGGGAAAAACAAAACTGAAAAAAGAAACAGGAGGGATAAATTTATAGAATTGGTTTCAGAAAAAATCAAGCTTATACCAACGCTTGGAGACCCGCATACTATCCTGATGCCGGTTGAAGCTGTCTGGGGCGCTAAATACCCTGAACCAGGAATGATAAGGCTGTCTGTAGGGTTTGAGGATTATTCCGGGCTAAAAGGTACAATATCAAATGCGCTGGAAACGATTAAAGGTTTAGGTTAAGGCTTAGTTTAGAAGATTTTCATCCTCAACCTCAGCCTCAGTTATTGCCAGTTTATGGGTTCAACACCATGTTCCTTAAGATATTCATTGCATCTGCTGAAATGTTTATTTCCGAAGAAACCTCTTGAGGCCGAAAGAGGAGAGGGGTGAACCGATTCAAGTACAAGGTGTTTTGATCTGTCAATAGTTTCACCTTTTTTCTGAGCGTAAGCGCCCCAAAGGAAAAATACAATATTCTTCTTTTCAGTATTCAGAATACTTATTACGGTATCTGTAAACTGTTCCCATCCCTTTTTCTGATGCGATCCTGCCTCGTGAGCACGAACAGTCAGTGTAGCGTTAAGAAGCAGCACACCCTGGGAAGCCCATCTTTCAAGGTTCCCGCTGGCAGGTCTTGTAATACCCATATCTGATTCAATTTCCTTGAAGATATTAATAAGGCTTGGAGGAAAATCAACTCCGTCCCTGACTGAAAAGCATAGGCCGTGCGCCTGTCCTGGTCCATGATAAGGATCCTGTCCGATGATAACAACCTTAACATTTTGAAAAGGACAAAGGTTGAATGCATTGAAAATAAGGCTTCCGGGAGGATATATTGTTTTTTGCCTGTATTCTTCTTTTACAAATTCGGTAAGTCTGATAAAGTACTCCTTTTCAAATTCTTCCTGTAGTCTGGATTTCCAGGTCGGTTCGATTTTGACTTCCATAATAATTGTAATAGATATTACATTAATTTTTATTGATTGCTAATTTAACTAAATTATTACTCTGTGGTACTCTGTGGACCCTCTGTGGATCTTTGTGTAACAAAAAAGCAAGAACTTACACAGAGAAACACTGAGTAGCACAGAGTTGCACAGAGAAAAACCTTAACTTTACAATAAAAATGGCAATAGAAACAGAACGCAAATTTCTTGTAAAAACCGAATTCCTGCACCTGGCTGTCAAAGAATTAAACATTGTCCAGGCATACCTTTCTATAGATCCTGATAAAACCATAAGATTGAGGATTGCTGATAAAACAGCTTTTCTTACCATCAAATCAAGGCCTCTGAATAATTCTATAAGTAGAAATGAATGGGAAGTTCATATCCCGCTGAATGATGCCGAAGAGATGATGTCTATCTGCCTTCCCGGGAGAATAATCAAAACCAGATATCTTATACCATCAGGGAAACATACATTTGAGGTAGATGTCTTTCATGAAAAGAATGAAGGCCTTATTATTGCAGAAATTGAGCTTAATTCGGATGATGAGTTTTTTAACAAACCGTCATGGCTGGGAGAGGAAGTTACCGGTATGCCTCAATATTATAATGCCAATCTTATAAAGTAGTAACCGTTATTTCTTAAACATGAAGTAGACGGCAAGAATAAGAAGCATAAACCCGATGAGGTGGTTTATTCGGAAATGCTCATTTTTAAAAGCAATGAGTGTAAAACCGGTGAATACAAGGATTGATATAACTTCCTGGATTACTTTTAACTGGATGAGAGAGAAAGGTCCTCCGTTTGCTTTGAAGCCAATTCGGTTTGCCGGAACCTGAAGAGAGTATTCAAAAAATGCTATTCCCCAGCTCAATAATATTACTGTAAAGAGGCTCAGGCTTTCAAACCTGCTCATTGTTCTTAGCTTTAGATGACCATACCATGCAATTGTCATGAAAGTATTGGACATTACAAGAAGCAGTATGGTATAAAGACCTTTCATTAAATTCTATATTATCCGAAAATCAAGCTAAGGAATCATCTGTTTAAATCATCAATAATCCTTTGCAGAACCTCAGTGAAAATATATCCTGCCTCACGTGTAGCAGCAACAAATCCTCCGTCAGGAGAAATACAGGGATTTCCGTTTATTTCAATTACAAATACATTATCACTATTATCGGTTCTGACATCCACTCTTGCATAGCCCTTTAAACCAAATAGATGCCAGCATGAAAGGGCAGCTTCTTTCAGATTGGATGCCAGTTGTTGATTAATATTGTTCCCGGGAAACTCCCTTACAGTGTTTATATATTCAAAGCTATCCATTTCCCATTTTGCTTTGAAATCGATAATCTTTGGTCTTTCAGAATCATAGTTAACAAAGACAATCTCTGCAGGAGGCAGCACTTCCGGACCATATTTTCCGGCCAAAACGCTTATATTAAACTCCCTGCCGTCGACAAAGTCTTCTATAAACCAGTGAGAATCATCAAGGTTTTTCAGTTTTCCTTCGAAACCCGGCTTGCACTCAAAGACTGATTCGCTGGTGATTCCGAGAGAACCATCTTCCCATATTGGCTTGACTATATATTTTCTTCCCGGATTAAGAAGTTTAAATTGAGAAGGCTTGTAAGAAGCAGGATTGTTTATTTCTGCCTTCTTTAACATACTGCTGCAGATGGTTTTATTTGTAGTCAGAAATATTGACTCGAGTGAATTTCCTGAATAAGGTATGGAATACAAATTAAGTAGTGCCGGAACAAAATAGATAAGTTCCCCTTTATTATTGATCGATTCAACCAGGTTAAATACGAAGTCAGGCTTTTCTTTGGCCAGCAGAGCAACCTCAGCCATGAAGTTTTCCGTGATTCCTTTTCTATAAACAGATATTCCTAATTCAATAAGGTATTTTTCAATATGAGCCACCTGATCAAGTACATCAAGTTCATCTGCCAGTGCATCTTCCCGTGGTTCATTATAGATAATACAACATCTCCTCATACTTCCTCCGCTCTATATTTAAATAAAATTTTTAACCCCTTATCCTTTGATCCTCCTGAGTGCCGCTTTCATGATCATTTCCAATAATGTCTGGTATTCAATACCATACATCCGTGCCAGAATTGGCAGGTCTGAATGAACGGGGTTTAATCCGGCAAGCGGATTAGCTTCAATGAAACATATTTTGCCATTGCGGTCGGCTTTAAGATCTATTCTTCCTGCATCGACAGCGTCCAATGCTTTCCATGCGCTGAGAGCAACTGACCTGCATTCATCAGCTATATCAGTATCAAGAGGTTTGTAGCTGCAATAATTCTGATAATTCTCTTTTACTTCCACGGAATAAGGAAGATTATTGATTGTCATAACTTCCATTCCCCCGATTGCTTTTGCTTCTTCACCATATCCAACAATCCCAACAGTAAATTCCCTTCCCGGTAAATACTCTTCAACAAGTGCGGGCTGGCGGAATTCATCAAGGATCCAGGTTACCATCTTTTCTAGTTCCAGAGAGGAATGAACAAGGCTTTTCTCTGTAATGCCTTTGCCTGTACCTTCAGAAACAGGTTTAACGAAAAGAGGATATATGAGATTGCATTTGTTTAGATCTTTTAATTCTGTCACGAGATAACCTGGACTGACAGGAACTCCTGCAGAAGCCACCACAAGTTTTGCAAGATGCTTATTAAGTGATAATCCCATAATTACAGGACCACTGAATACATAGGGTATCTTGTACTGGTCCAGGATGGCAGGAACTACGGATTCTCTTCCGTCACCGTATAATCCTTCAGCAATATTAAAAACAATATCCCATTTTCTGCCAGCTGCGAGAGCTTCAATCAACTGAAAGGCATTGCCAATTGGTTCCGGATCATAACCCATCAGAGTCAGTGAATCCGCAAGAGCGTCAACCGTCTCCTGCTTGTCAAATTCTGCAGTTTCATCCATGGAATATCCACGGTCAGTGTACCACGACCGCAGATCATACGTTAAACCAACTTTCATTTATAAGCCCTATTTTTCAGGATATTCGCATAAAACACCCTTGTAATTACGCAATACTATCCGATCCTCATTGTGTTCCACGACATAGTTTGGAAGTAAAGGAATTTTTCCTCCTCCACCGGGAGCATCAACAACAAAGGTAGGTACAGCATAACCACTTGTAAAGCCTCTCAGTCCTTTGATTATTTCAAGACCTTTTTTGACTGTCGTTCTGAAGTGCCCTGAGCCGGGTATTAAATCACATTGATACAGATAATATGGTCTTACCCTGATCTTCAGCAACCTGTGCATCAGTTCCGTCATAGTGGGAACATTATCATTTATTCCTTTCAAAAGAACAGTCTGGCTTCCTAGAGGAAAACCTCCATCGGCCAGTTTGTTGCAGGCTTTTGCGCATTCATCAGTAATCTCATCGGGATGTGAAAAATGAAGACTGATAAAAAGAGGATGATATTTTCTCAGAACAGATATCAGGTTGTCGGTGATTCTCTGGGGAAGCACTACAGGAATTCTGGTGCCTATTCTTATAATTTCAACATGCTCAATACTGCGGATATTGGAAAGGATATAATCGAGTGTCTCATCGTTTAAGGTCAGCGGATCGCCACCGCTTATAAGAACATCCCGCACCTCCTTATGAGTCGCAATATAATTAAACGCTTTTTCAAAATCCTGTCTTCCAAGTTTATCAAGCCGTCCAACTGAATGCGAACGTGTACAGTATCTGCAATAGTTTGAACATACCTGGGTAACCGTAAATAAAACCCTGTCGGGGTAACGATGTACAATTCCTTTAACCGGGGAGAACGACTTTTCATGGAGAGGATCAGATTGTTCACTGCTTGTTTCCAGCAATTCTTCCACAACAGGAATTACATTACGGCGCAAAGGATGCGACGGTTTAGTGTTGTAAATCAGTGAAGCAAAATAGGGAGTGATCCTGAGTGGAAGACGGCCTTTAAGATTATTAATAGCCATAATCTCCTTTTCGGATAATTTCATGATTTTCTTTAGATCTTCGATGCTGTTGATAGCATTCCGAAGCTGCCATTTCCAATCATTCCAGGAATCGATAGTTGTCAGGGGGAAGTAGCGGTGCATGAACTCCGAACTTCGGTTGCTAACTGACGGAATTGGGATTTCGTTTTGCGAAAAAATCGTGGTTTTCGCGCCAGGCTCTTCATCAGAAGAGCAACCCACGAGGCGACTCTCTCCGTGGAGAGTCGTAGCCTCATTATTGTTAGCGTTCATAACGGATGATGAAATTTTTCACCTTTTCTTTTTAGATTGTTTGCTTTAAATTAATACTGTTATTCTAATATAATTCGCCACGAAAATATATAATCTATAAATAC
>Ga0209385_1000280_pt1 | contig 20299 bp, 18 predicted proteins | sample NGEPerB_FD_184506 | JGI IMG/M metagenome (GOLD analysis project Ga0209385, IMG submission 184506) | Arctic peat soil microbial communities from the Barrow Environmental Observatory site, Barrow, Alaska, USA - NGEE PermafrostAB12-B... | ecosystem: Environmental > Terrestrial > Soil > Wetlands >... | reverse complement strand
CAAGTCCACCGACAACCTCATCGCGCTGTGCCTGCTCGACCGCGGTGGCTACTGCCCGCCACTACCCGGTCGTCAGGATGCTGCGTAATCCACCCACGGATATGTCAGGAGAGCCACTCAAATCAGGTGCCCTGATGGGTCTGCTGTCGGTTCAGTTGACACCGGTTTTCATTGATCAGGCAGCAGCGTCTTCGAGTCTTGCAGCGAATGCGAGTTCGAACTCGACCGGTGTGAGCTTGCCGAGGCCGCGCTGCCGGCGACGGTGGTTGTAGGTGTGTTCGATCCAGTAGTCGATCTCGTAGGCGAGGTCGTCTCTCGTCCTCCATCGCTTCCGGTCGAGGACGTTCTTCTGCAGTAGTGAGTAGAAGGACTCCATGGCCGCGTTGTCGCCGGCCGAGGAGACCCGGCCCATCGATCCGGCGAGCTGGTTGGCCTTCAGCACGGCCCGGAAGGCTCGTGAACGAAACTCACTGAGTTCACCTTGCGTGCCCTGGTCGCTGTGAACAACCACTGTGGCCTTCGGTTGGCGCCTCGCCACAGCCGAGCGGAGTGCCGAAGTGGCGAGCGCTGCCGTCATCCGATCGGAGGTGGCGTAACCGACGATCCGGTTCGAGCAGACGTCCTTGATGACGCAGGCATAGAGGTTGCCTTGGTCAGTGCGGTGTTCGGTGATGTCAGTCAGCCAGACCTTGTCGGGGGCGGGAGCGCTGAAGTTCCGCTGCACCAGGTCGTCGTGCACGGCCGGACCAGGGCGCTTGCCCGAGGACTTGCGGCCCTTCTTCGTGGTCGTCGACCAGATCCGGTGCTCAGAACACAGCCGCCAGACCCGTCGCTCGCCCACCCTGTGGCCCGCCCGCTCGAGCTCGTCGGCGATGAACCGATACCCGAACTCGGGGTCGTCCTCATGCACGTCACGGATGACATTCACCAGGTGGGCGTCGTCGTAGTCACGTCGACAGACCGGGTCGGCCTGCCACTTGTAGAACGCCTAGGCACTGAAGCCGAGCACCCCGCAGGTCAGCCGCACCGGGAACACCCTGGCGGCCAGCTCGTGGACCAGCGGGAACTTCATTTTGGGAGGGCGTCCTTGGCGAAGTAGGCGGCAGCCCGGCGGAGGATCTCGTTCTCCATCTCGAGCCGGCGCTTGTCCCTCCGCAGCTGAACGATCTCCGCCTGCTCGGCGGTGGTCAGTCCGTCCTTGATCCCGTCGTCGACGTCGGCTTGGCGCATCCAGCGCCGGACGGTCTCCTCAGCGACTCCGAAGTCGACGGCGACCTCAGCGACGCTCAGATCGCCCCGCCGAGCGACAGCGACTACGTCACGCTTGAACTCTGGAGGGAACTTCTTGGGCATGGTGACATCCTTCCAGCGGGAGGCAATCCCACATTAGAGATGTCAACCAGACCGACAGCAGACCCCCAATTCCTGTCGGCACGCGCCCGTCTCCCGAACTAGACCCGCTCGATGATGGTCGCTGTACCCATGCCTCCCCCGGTACACATCGTCACGAGGCCCGTCTCGCGATCCCGGCGTTCGAGTTCGTCGAGGACTGTCCCGATCAGCATGGCGCCGGTCGCTCCGATCGGATGTCCGAGTGCCATTGCCCCACCATTGACGTTCACCTTCTCGGGATCGACACCGGTGTCCCTGAGGAACTTCAGGACCACCGCAGCGAATGCCTCGTTCACCTCGAAGAGGTCAATGTCACCGAGGGTCATTCCTGCCCGCTCGACGCATCGGATGGCAGCTGGTCCCGGGGCGGTCAACATGATCACCGGCTCCGTCCCGACGACCGCAATCATCCGGATTCGTGCTCGCGGAACCATGCCGTGTGAGCGGGCGTAGTCCGGCGATGCCAACAGTACGGCTGCGGCGCCGTCGACAACCCCGGACGAGTTGCCGGCGTGGTGGACGTGGTGGATCTGATCGATGCTGGGATAGGCAACAAGAGCCGTTTCGTCGATCGTCCGGAGCGCGCCCTCTCGTCGATGCGCTCCCATCGCCTCAAAGCTGGGTGGAAGGCGAGCCAGGTCCTCGGCCGTAGTCCCGGGCCGAGGGTGCTCGTCGTGATCAAGAGCGATGGCTCCATCGTCGTGGTAGATCGGAACAAGCGCCCGGTCGAATCGGCCCATCTCGACCGCAACTTGCGTCCGCGCCTGACTAGTCGCCGCAAGCTGATCGCACTCCTGACGCGAGAACTCCTCAATGGTGGCGATGAGGTCGGCCGCGATCCCTTGCCCGACCATGTCGTAGCGTGCGAGGAGATGCGCATTGTTGGCGGCAAAGCCATCTGCATGCAGTGGTGCCGTCCGCGACATCGACTCGACGCCCCCTGCCACCACAAGGTCCTGGAATCCAGAGCGTATGCCCATCGCACCAAAATTGACTGCCTGCTGCCCGGATCCACAGAAGCGGTGCAGGGTCACCCCGGGGGCATCGAGGGACCAGCCGGCATCCAGTGCAGCCATCCGCGCGATGTCCATGGAGTGGTCACCGGAACCTGAACTGCATCCCATCACGACATCGTCCACGTCGGAGGTGTCGAGTTCATTCCGCTTCCGTAGAGCCTCGAGAACTTGGGCGAGAACCCGCTGAGGGTGTACCTCATGCAGGCCGCCTCCCGGCTTGCCTTTTCCCCTTGGTGACCGTATGGCATCGATGATCAAGGCTTCTGTGTACATGTGCGCCCTCCTTGGCGGCGGCTGGGCTGCGCCAACCTACCGGGGCCGATTAGATCGTTCATGTGGTGGTGGCTACGCGCCGAGGATCGACTTCCATCGCGAGCGATGCTCCTTGCATCGAGCGGTCAGGTCGTGGATGCATTGCACTGGGACACCAGTAAGGCCTTCGACACTCGATGGACCGGTCCGGACATTGGTGCGTGTGTTCCCCTGCCTTGGTGACCTGCACACGAAGGACCACGGACAGCCTGGCCGCCGCTCGGTAGGACCACGACGGATCGTCAGGAGCGGATCGATGATCATGCCCGACAGTCTGTGCGGTGAGGACTGGCCCCTCGGTTGCAGCAAGCTCCGTCGGTACAGCTCTCCGCACGGGCCCATCGGCTATCCATTGAGAAGCTCCTGGCGCAGCACGTCAACGGTCGCTAGCCGCCGGCTGATCTCGTCTTCGTCGAGGTTGTCACGGGCGGCGACACTCGTTGCAAGTGCGTCGAAGCGCGCAAGCTCGTGGCCCCGGAGAATTCGCTGCTCTTCGGGTGAGCGACGCTTGAGGCCTCGAAGGTAGGCCTTTCGTGCCATTGTTGCGCGTCCCAACTCGAGCTGCGTGGCAATCGCCACGTATGTGCATCCGCATTCGCGAAGCGTGATCACCTGGTCGTCACGGCTCTCGATCTCGGTTGAAACGACTGTCTCGGACGTTGTCATGGATCCCTCCTGGATCTTGGCGTAGGTGATCCCGATGCGGCAATGCGTTCCTAGGGTGGCAAGCTGGCCTGGAGTCGGGACCGTTCTGAACTAGATGCGCTCGAGGATGGTGCCCGTGGCGAGGGCGCCGCCGCAACACATGGTGATCAAAGCCAGATTGCCGTCGCGACGCTCCAGTTCGTGAAGGGCGGTGGTGATCAGGCGAGCACCGGTGGCGCCGACCGGGTGGCCGAGGGCGATAGCCCCACCGTTGACGTTGACCTTTTCCATGTCCGGTTCGAGCGCGCGTGCCCAGGCAATAACCACCGAGGCGAATGCCTCGTTGATTTCGATGACATCGATGTCATCGAGTGTGAGTCCACTTCGGGCCAAGACTTTGTTGGTAGCGGCAATCGGGCCGTCAAGGTGAAAGTAGGGGTCGGATCCCACCAGGACCTGGGAGCGAATTCGGGCCCGCGGGACAAGTCCGCGGTTCTTCGCCGACTCAGCCGACGTCCACAACACGGCGGAGGCACCATCGGAGAGCTGTGACGAATTGCCAGCCGTGTGGATTCCGTCAGCGATCACCGGCTTGAGGCGGCCGAGTCCGCTGAGTGTGGTGTCACGAGGGCCCTCGTCTCGTGACACGACTTGGACTTCCCCTGTCGGACCGTCGGGCCCGATCACCGGCGCTTCGACGTGAAACAGCTCTCGATCGAAGCGGCCTTCGTCCCATGCCTGCGCCGCACTGGACTGTGAAGCGAGAGCGAAGGCATCGACTTGAGCCCTCGTGACGTCATGCTTCTTGGCAATTCGCTCGGCTGCCACGAACTGGTCCGGCATGTCCCAAGGGAAGTCGCTCGGGCGAGACTTGCCCGGGCCGCTGAACGCATTGGAGCCGAGCGGCACCCGGGACATCGACTCGACTCCGCAGGCGATGCCGAAATCGATCGCATCGTTGGCGATGAGATTCGCGATGAAGTTGTTCGCCTGCTGCGATGACCCACATTGACAGTCGACCGTCGTAGCTGCCACCTCATACGGGAGAGCCTGAGAGAGCCACGCGGTCCGGGTGACGTTCGACGCCTGCTCTCCGGCCTGGGTCACGCAGCCTCCGACGACTTGGTCGATCTGCCTCGGGTCGACATTGGCTCGCTTCATCAGTCCCACCAGAGTGCTGCCGAGCAGTTCGGATGGGTGAAGCCCGGCAAGCTTCCCTCCTCGCTTTCCAATCGGCGTGCGGATGGCGTCGATGATGACTGGCTGTCCCATGGAGCTCCTTCTGTTTGGTCGGCAATTGCTCGCCGCTGATTAGCGAGGTCGAAACCTCGGGTCGTTATCGGTGTTGTACACGGGGTCTCGCATCTGAGTCCCGGGCTCGCCTTCGTCGAAATGGGTTTTCGTGGTGCCGTTCGCGTCTGAACCCTGTCGTCCAATCGAGCACCGCGTTCGGGTCGGAACTTGCGAGCTGAGATCCGCTTCGCCTCCCATCGCTCCAACCTTTCCGCCCCTGAGTGGGCGTCGTGACGTGCCGGCACGCTTGGACGAACCGCATAGATGACGAAATCAGTATATCATCAGTCTGTTATTGAATGTTGTCGATAGGAGAAGGTGTGCAACCGGTCCACAACGAGATCCCGAATCCCAGGCGACACGGCCCTACCCGGCGGGCCCCGTCATGCGCGCCCAGCGGATCCGCGAGCGCACGCGAGGAGACAAGTGGCGTGGTCTGCACGACCTGTTGGCGCTGTGTGAAGCGCGCCGAGGGACCATTCGGCTTACGGTGCCCGCGCTGTGGGGCGTCCCTGCCGATCGGAGGCGGCTCACCTCGTGCCAAAGGCCGAATTTCGAGGTGACCACAAGCGCTCAATCGGCCGGAGTTCTCGTACCTCCGATTCGGACGACCGTCGTGCGTGACTGAGATGATAGATTGACTTGCTGACGAAACTGTCAACTATATATCCACGTCGGCCAAGGGAATGGTTGAGGCGATGACAATTCGATCCATTCTGAGGGCCGTCGTGCACCCGCGGAAGGTGACGGAGGAGCTCTCCCCGCCGTCTCCGGATGCCGCCGGGACCCCGGGCCTCGCCGGATCACTCCAAATTCGGCACGTCGACGCCGGGTCGTGCAACGGATGCGAACTCGAGATCACCTCGGCGTTTGGGCCTGTTTACGACTCGGAACGATTCGGTGTCCGCCTGGTGGCCTCGCCGCGTCATGCGGACGCGCTCCTGGTCACCGGTCCCGTTACCAAGAACATGGTCGGACCTCTGGCGAAGTCCTTCGACGCCATGCCCGAACCGCGGATGGTAATTGCACTCGGAGACTGTGCCGCCAACTGTGGGGTTTTCCGTGGTGGCTACGGCGTCGAAGGATCGGTGGAAGATGTCCTGTCTGTCGACGTGAGGATCGCCGGCTGTCCTCCGGATCCCGACACCATCATTCGAGCACTCCGGGGCATCACCGGACGGTGAACAACGTCAGTCTGGTCGTGACCGCGATCGTCGGATGCGCCGCGGCCACTGCCGGCGGTGCACTGCCGGCGCGGACCCGTGTCGGTGCGGCGGTGGTCCTGACGTGGGGGGCGTGTGCCGCCGCGTTCGTAGGGGCAGTGCACGTGCTCCAAACGGGGATCCCCTTGGTGTTGACCTCGACTCGAATCCTCCCCATCACGGGGGTGACGATGGCCCTCGATCCCCTGGGGGCGATCTTTGTCGTCATCACTGCCGTCGTCGCCATCGCCTCCACCCTCTATTGGCTCGGATATGCCAGCCACGGGCTGTCCAGCCGGACGGCATCTGCCGCCATGCCCGTCTTCGTCACAAGCATGCTGCTGGTGCCGGCAGCGGGGAGCGTGGCGACGTTCATGTGGCTGTGGGAGGTGATGGCACTTTCGTCCCTAATGCTCGTACTCGTAGATCAACGACGACGTGAGGAGACCCGGAGCGCCGCACAGTGGTACGCAGTGATGACCCACGTAGGGGCTGCGGCGATCCTCCTCGCCCTGGTCATGATCGCTGGCCACAGTGGCGATCAGACCTTCGCTGCCATCCGGATCCACGCGGCCCACCTGCCTGTCGCAGTCCGCAATACGGCGTTCCTCCTCGCGCTCATCGGTTTCGGGTCGAAGGCGGGAGCGGTGCCACTGCACGTGTGGCTGCCCAAGGCGCACCCGGAGGCACCTAGTCCCGCATCCGCGCTCATGTCCGGAGCCATGGTCAATCTCGGCATCTACGGGATCCTCTTGGTCGGCGACCGACTGCTTGGCGGAGGTCCGACCTGGTGGTGGCTGGTGGTGACCGGTGTCGGCGTCATCTCTGCTCTGTTCGGTGCGCTGCACGCGGCGACGAGCACCGATCTGAAGCGGCTCCTCGCCTACTCCACCGCGGACAATATGGGCCTCGTCCTCATCGGTGTTGGGGCGTCAGGGCTGTTCTCTTCGACCGGACACCCAATTGTTGCGTCGATCGCCATGGTGTCAGCTCTCCTGCTGACGGTGAACCATGCCGCGTTCAAAGGCAGCCTCTTCCTCTCAGCTGGTTCCGTCCAAGTTGCGACGGGTAGCCGCGACCTGGATCGTCTGGGGGGACTCATGAAGCGCATGCCCGTTACCGGAGCAGTGTTCCTGGTGGGTGGGTTGGCCATCGCCGCGCTTCCGCCGCTCAATGGATTTGTCGGCGAATGGATGCTCTTCCAGAGCCTGCTCCACGGATTGCCGACCTCGAGTACCGCCGTCGCCATCGCCGTGCCGGTTGGTGTCGCGGCACTGGCACTCACGGGCGGACTCACGGCTGCAGCGTTCGTAAAAGCAATCGGCATTGGATTCCTTGGTCGGCCCCGTTCCGAAGGTGCGAGTACCGCTCATGAAGTGCCCCGCACCATGCAACTCGGTGCCGGCTTGCTTGCCGGATTCTGCGTGGTACTGGGGCTCGTCCCTGTCATCGTCCTACCTGCACTCGAGCGAGCCGCGGCCGTGGCGATTCCCGGGGCGCCCACCCGTCCGCTGTCCGCATCGACTGATCTGCGGCTGGCCGGCTTCCAGGGTGTGCTGGCACCGGCGCTCCTTGCCGGTGGCCTTGCCCTGGCATTCTTCCTCGTGGTGATCCTTCGCCGCTTTGCTCAATGGCGGACCGACCTTCAGTTGGCATTGCGAAGCGCGGAACCTTGGGGGTGCGGCCGCGAATTGCAGACTGCCCGGATGCAGTACACCGCCACCTCCTTTGCGGAACCTCTGCAGCAGGTCTTTGACGACGTACTCCGGCCGGACCGGGATCTCGATGTCAGCCACTTGGCCGAATCTCGGTACTACACGGAGAAGATCGCTTATCGAACATCGATCGGTGACGTCGTCGAGCACAATCTGTATCGGCCGATCATCGGTGCTGTGTACGGGTGGGGCCTGTGGGCTCGGCGCCTCCAGAACGGCAGTGTGCACCGGTATCTGGCCTACGGGCTCGTGGTCCTCGTGATCATCCTGGCGGTGATCGTGTGAGCGGGGGGGGAAGCCTGGTCGGAGGGGTTCTCATCGCGGGGATTCAGATCACGGCAGTAACTGTCGGTGGACCGCTGCTCGTCGGCATCATGCGCAAGACCCGGTGCCGCCTGGAAGGCCGCGTCGGGCCCCCGATCCACCAGCCGCTGCTCGACCTCCGGAAGCTGTTCTCCAAACAGCGCATGCGTCCGGAACAGTCGAGCTGGGTGTTCGGAGTCGCACCGGTCGTGCTTGTGGCCACATCCGTCCTGATCGCTGTCATCGCGCCACTGGCGACGACGCGTCCTCCCTTCGGGCGAACCGCCGATTTCTTCGCAATCGTCTTCATATTGCTGCTCGGATCGGTGTCGCTAGCGCTCGCCGCCCTCGATACGGGAACTCCGTTCGGCGGCATGGGGTCGAGCCGGGCCATGACCATCGGTGCACTCGCGGAGCCGGCACTCCTTGTCGCCATCCTGGCGATGTCGATTCCGGTACACACCTCGAATCTGCCGGCGCTGGTCCGAATCGGCCTCACTAATCCCCAGCTGATCGCCAGCCCGGAGCGGATCTTGGCGCTCGTCTCCTTCTTGGTCGTGATCCTGGCGGAAAGCGGCCGGCTCCCCGTCGACAATCCGAGTACGCATCTCGAACTGACCATGATCCATGAGGCCATGGTGCTCGAGTATGCCGGTCCGGACCTGGGACTCGTGACGCTCGGAGAATCGATGCGGCTGGCCCTGCTCCTCGGACTGCTCGTCAACTTGCTTGCTCCTTGGGGAATTGCAGATCGACCCGGTGCCGCAGCCTTCATGATCGGACTTGTTGCACTGTTCGCCAAAGTGGTCCTGGCCGGGATCGGCATCGCGACATTCGAGGTGTTCACGGCCAAGTTGCGGCTGTTCCGCCTGCCCGAACTCCTGGCGGGTGCATTCGTCCTGGCCGTCGTCGCCGCCGTCACTGCGCTGGTCGTCCGATGAGTAGTTCGGCCTACGCCAGCTCGCTCGAGCTCGTGTCCGGCGTCGTCCTCGTGTGTGCCGTCGTCACCCTGTGGCGTCGGTCACTCTCCGCCATCGTGAAGGCACTGGCGGTACAGGGCCTGGCGCTCGGGGCGGTGGCGTTGATTCTCGGGGTCGACCAGGGCGACGGAGTGCTGATCGCGGTGGGTTGCCTGGTGGTCATCGCCAAGGGACTGGTCATCCCCGCACTGCTCGGCCGGGTGGTGGCCGGCGACCCGGACAGTCGGGAAACGGCCCCGATCGTGAACGTGCCCGCGTCGCTGGTCGCCGCGGGCGCATTGACGTTCCTCGCTTATGGCGCAACCGGCCCTGTCGTTGCCCTCATCCCTACGACCGCGGGTCGGCTCATCCCACTCGGCTTCGCGACGCTGCTCATCGGGTTTTTCGTCATGGCGGCACGCCGGAAGGCAGTGAGCCAGATCGTCGGCCTGCTCCTCGTGGACAACGGCATCGCCCTGGTGGCCTTCCTGGCCACCGCCGGGGTTCCCCTGCTCGTCGAGCTGGGGGCGTCACTCGACGTGCTGCTCGCCGTCGTCGTCCTGCGGGTCCTGGCTGCTCAGATGACCTCCAAATTTGGAGTGCTCGACCTCGACCAACTGCGCGAGCTGCACGACTGATGCTGGCCATCATCGTCCTTGCCGTACCTTTCGCCGCCGGTGTCGCCGCGATCGTCGTTCCGTGGCGGCGAGCGATCGGTTGGCTGTGCACTGCGGCCATCGGGGTCGTGCTCGGCTGTGGAATCGGCCTTGCGACCCGAGTGGTCCACGGACCACCGGTCATTGCCCTCGGCGGTGTGCTCCGCGTAGATGCCCTCAGCGCCTTCATGGTCATCGTCATCGGCGCGATCGGGGTCCTGGCCACCTGGCAGAGTGTGCGCTATCTGGCTGCGGAGATCGAGGCGGGACGCTCCAGCCGGCGCCACGCCTCCCTGTACGGCGTCCTGGTCCAGGGCTTCATCACGGCAATGCTGCTGGCCGTGTTGGCCGGGAACGTCGGCATCATGTGGGTGGCGGTCGAGGCGACGACCATCATCACCACCTTTCTTGTCGGGTATCGCCAGACCCGCGGCGCACTCGAAGCATCGTGGAAGTACATCGCCATCTGCTCGGTGGGGATCGCCATGGCATTCCTCGGCACCGTGCTCGTCTACCTGGCCGCACTGCACGTCGGCCACCACCGGCACGCCAATCTCGACTGGACGTCGCTGATGGCCGTGTCGCACCACCTGGACCCGGGCGTCATGCGTCTTGCCTTTGCACTCCTGGTCCTCGGCTATGGCACCAAGGTCGGCCTTGCCCCCATGCATAGTTGGCTCCCGGATGCGCACAGCCAGGCCCCTGCACCGGTGTCCGCCCTGATGTCCGGAGTGCTGCTCTCGGTTGCGTTCTACGCACTGCTCCGGTTCAAGGCGATCACCGACGGTGCGCTCGGAATGGGATTCCCCCGCGCCCTACTGGTGGCGGCAGGTCTCCTGTCCTTGGCAGTCGCCGCCTCGTTGCTGATCACACAACGTGACTACAAGCGCATGCTCGCCTACAGCAGTATGGAGAACATGGGCCTCTTGGCCCTGGGGGCCGCAGCCGGTAGCCCGCTGGCCATCGCCGCCGTACTACTCCACATCCTCGGCCACGGTCTGGCCAAGGGAGTTCTGTTCCTCACTTCGGGCGAGATCCTCCACGCTGAAGGATCCAGCGAGATTGCACAGGTCAGGGCGTTGCTGGCCCGGCGTCCGGCGCTCGGTGGGATCTTCGGCTTCGGCTTGATCGCCCTCTTGGGCTTCCCTCCGTTCAGCCTCTTCATCAGCGAGCTCAACATGCTGCGCGCTGAACTCCAGGTCGGCCTCGGTTGGGCCGGTGCCCTTTCCCTGGTGTTCGTGGCCGTGATCTTCGGGGCGGTCATGTCGCATGGACGGCACCTCCTGCTCGGTTCCGGGCCCGTCGGCGAGAAGGTGCATTCGACACCAGCCTTCGTGACGGTCCCCCTGGTGGGAGCGCTTGTTCTGTGCGCACTCCTGGGGATAGTGGCATGGCCGCTCGACAGCCTGCTGCACGCTGCAGCCCACGTGGTCGCCCGATGACTACGGAGTCACCCATCCAGCACCTCGTCACCGAGCGACCGAGTCGAGCGGTTGTCCAGGTTGCACCTGATCAACTCGTCGACGGTGCAGATGCGCTGCTGTCGGCTGGCTACCGTCTGGCCCTGGTAGCCGCACATGACGGCGAGGGCCCACTTCGGGTCGTCTACCTCTTCGTCGCTGGTCCGCCCGATCAGCGCATCGAGCTCCATCTCGCCGTCGATCGTGAGCAACCAAAGGTCCCGTCACTCGCTCGTCTTTCATTTTCGGCTGGAAGGTTCGAGCGGGAGATGCGCGACCTGTTCGGCATCGAACCCATTGGCCACCCGCGGGCCCGAGGTCTCGTCCTCCACCAGCACTGGCCAACGGGGTGGCATCCGATGCGCGCCGATGCGGGCCCACCACCGCCCATGGTGGACAACGCCGACCCCTACCCATTCGTCGACGTCGAAGGACCCGGCGTCTACGAGATCCCCGTCGGCCCGGTTCATGCCGGGCTCATCGAACCCGGGCACTTTCGATTCTGGGTGGTAGGGGAGACCATCGTGAAGATGAAGGCGCGCCTGTGGTTCGTCCATAAGGGGATCGAACGGCTCTTCGAAGGCCAGGAGGTCGCATCCGCCCTGCCATTGGCTGAGCGGATCTCGGGGGACAGCGCCGTCAGTCACAGCCTCGCTTTCTGTCTTGCAGTCGAGGAGGCCGGTCGCACGGAGGTGCCGACCAGGGTCAGCGAGTTGCGGGCCGTATTGGTCGAGCTCGAGCGCCTCTACAACCACGTGGCCGATGTCGGAGCGATGTGCAACGACGTGGGCTTCGGTCTTGCCAATGCGCACGCACTGACACTTCGGGAACAGCTGCTGCGGCTGAACGCCGAGGTCACCGGCCACCGCCTTCTGCGCGGGGCGATCGTCCCCGGGGGGGCCTCCGTGCGACTGCTCCCTCGGCTCGACCAGCTGCACGAGATCGGCGAGCGATTCCGAGAGATTGCCGGATTGGCCCGCTCGAACAGCATCGTCATGGACCGGTTCGCCGGGACGGCGGTACTCGGTACTTCCCAGGCGGTAGACATCGGCGTCCTCGGCGTGGTCGCCCGAGCTTCGGGTCTGTGTCATGACGCAAGGGTGACGCATCCGTTCATCGAGTCCCCGGAGGGCTTTCGACCAGCAAGCCGAACCGAGGGGGATGTCCTCTCCCGGTTCCTCGTTCGGTGCGAGGAGGTCGAGTCCTCCTTGGCGCTTCTTGAGGACTACGTGACCCGTGATGGTCCGCTCTCGGCATCAGGGGTGCGATCCACAGGTCCGAGCGCCGGCCACGGGACGGGCATGGTCGAAGGCTGGCGAGGCACCGTCGTCCACCGGATCGAGGTTGACCCCGACGGGATACTCCGGCGAGTCAAGATCGTCGACCCCTCATTCATGAACTGGCCGGCACTACCCGAGGCGCTGGCCAACACCATCGTCCCGGACTTTCCCCTGGCCAACAAGAGCTTCAACCTGTCCTATGCCGGCAATGATCTGTGACCGCCTCAACCCGCAGGCCGGACGGCAGAGGCCGAGACCATCGGTATCTGACATGATGATGAATCCGTTAGACTTCGGGTTGATGAATCCGTTAGACTACGGTCTGTCTAACGGATTGTTCTGAGCAATGAGACAGTGGGCAGACGATACGAGCCGCGCAGCCGGCAAGGAGAAGACGCGTTGTGGTGACGGCACCGATCTACCAAGTGAAGGCTGATTTCTTCAAGGCGCTCGGGCACCCGGCGCGGATCCGGGTCCTCGAGGTCCTGCGGGACGGGGAACGTGCCGTGAGTGAACTCATCCCGGCTGTTGGTCTGGAGTCCTCCCACCTGTCTCAACAGCTTGGCGTCATGCGCCGAGCCAACCTGATCCAGGCTCGGAAGGATGGTTCCAGCGTCGTCTACTCGGTGGGGAATCCCATGATCTTCGAGTTGCTCGACGTGGCCAAACAGATCCTCACGTCGTCGCTGGCCGAGACCCGGGATCTGCTCGCTGAGCTTGAGGCGGTCGAGGTGTCTCCCCGATCCGGACGTCGGTGACGGACTCCCATGAGCGATGGCCCCGAGTCAACCGGCCACATATCGTACGCTGCCGCGCCCACGTCGGGTCCCAAACTCGCTTCGAGTACTGGCCTGCATTGCGAGTTCCACCTCCGGAGCAGCGACGCTTCCTGCTGATCCGAGGCGGGGACGACGGGGGGGAAGGTCCCACTCCGGACGGTGGGCGACCTTCCAACGTGGGGATGCCTGCGCACCTCGCGCTGGTTGCGCCCGCAACGCTCGGTTTGAGAGACCCTCTGGCGTCTGGAGTGCCCTCGACGCTCGGCTCTGATCGGGGCCTGCCTGTAGGCGATGTCGCCATGAGCCAGACTTGGTCGAGGCGCCACCTCGCCGCACTCTGCCGGTTCCTCGTCCACATGATCGAGGGTGGGGCGCTCTCCGATCCAACACTGTTCCGGGCCCCGGGCGACGTCTCATGAGCCCAGCAGAGACGCACGAGTTCGACGTGATCGTGATCGGAGCCGGAGGTGCGGGACTGCGAGCCGCCATCGAAGCCAAGGCGCGAGGGCTGCGAACGGCGATCGTGTGCAAGTCCCTCCTCGGCAAAGCCCACACCGTCATGGCCGAAGGAGGCGCGGCGGCGGCACTCGGGAACGTGTGGTCCGAGGACAATTGGAAGGTGCACTTCCGCGACACGATGCGGGGCGGCAAGCTGCTGAACAACTGGCGCATGGCGCAGCTCCATGCCCAGGAGTCGCCGGACCGCATCTATGAGCTCGAGAACTGGGGTGCACTGTTCGATCGGACCAAGGACGGCCTTATTCTCCAGCGGGATTTTGGCGGGCACCGCTTCGCTCGACTGGCCCACGTCGGGGACCGTACCGGTTTGGAGCTGATTCGGACACTGCAGCAGCGAGCAGTTGCGATGGGCATCGAGGTCTTCATGGAGTGCAAGATCCTCCGCATGGTCAAGGATGCCGACGGCCGTGTGAGCGGGGCGGTCGGTTATTGGCGGGCGTCGGGCGAACCCGTTGCGTTCGCCGCGAAGGCATTCGTTCTGGCCACCGGCGGGATTGGCCGGTCGTGGAAGTACACCACCAATTCGTGGGAGTCGACCGGGGACGGTCATGCGTTGGCGTTGTGGGCCGGGGCCGACCTCATCGACATGGAATGCATGCAATTCCATCCGACCGGCATGGTGTGGCCTCTGTCCGTTCGAGGGATCCTCGTGACTGAAGGGGTGCGGGGTGATGGAGGGGTGCTGCGCAATTCCGAGGGGCGGCGCTTCATGTTCGACTACATCCCCCCGATGTTTGCCGCGGAGACCGCGGACAGCGAAGCCGAAGCCGACAGATGGTACGAGGACCACACGAACAATCGGCGACCCCCTGAGCTCCTCCCCCGTGACGAGGTCGCCCGCTCGATCAATGCGGAGGTAAAGGCAGGAAGGGGAAGCCCGCACGGTGGCGTCTTTCTCGACATCGCCTCCCGTCGTTCGGCCGAATACATCCGGCGGCGCCTACCCTCGATGTACCAGCAGTTCAAGGAGTTGGCCGGGGTCGACATCACCGAACAGCCAATGGAGGTCGGTCCGACCTGTCACTACATCATGGGGGGCATCCGGGTGGACGCCGAGACCACGGCAAGCACCGTCCCCGGGTTGTTCGCTGCCGGCGAAGTGGCTGGCGGCCTGCACGGGGCGAACCGGCTGGGGGGGAACTCGCTCTCGGACCTCCTGGTGTTCGGCAGGCGGGCAGGGATCGGCGCCGCGGACTTCGCGGAAGGACGCGACGGCACTCCAACCGTTGATCCGCGTGAGGCCCAAGTGATCATGGCGGAGGCCGAGAGTCCACTCAGTCGTGAAGGCGGTGAGAATCCGTACGCCGTCCAGGAATCTCTGCAGGAAACGATGCATCAACTGGTCGGCATCATCCGGACCGAATCGGAGTTGCGCGAGGCCCTCGCCGCGCTGGCTCATTTGCAAGAGCGTGCCGACTCGATCTCCGTGTCGGGAGGTCGCGCCTACAACCCAGGGTGGAACCTGGCGACCGATCTGCCAGCGATGCTGGCAGTCTCGACACTGGTTGCTCAAGGCGCGCTCGAACGGCGGGAGAGTCGCGGCGGCCACACTCGGAACGATTTCCCTTCGCCCGATCCCGACTTCGGTCATGTGAACCTGGTACAGAACCTGGATGCAGAGGGCCACGTCAGGTGGAGGTCCGAGCCGCTTGCGTCGATGCCGGAGGACTTGGCCGCTCTGTTGGTTGACGAGACAGTCTGATGGCAGAACGGACCATCCGGGTATGGCGTGGTGACACCGAACACGGGGGATTCGTTGACTATGTCGTGACAACCGCCGAGGGAGCGCGGATACTCGACGTCATCCAGCGTATTCAGGCCGAGGCGGCACCAGACCTTGCCTGCCGGTGGAACTGCAACGCCGGCAAGTGCGGATCCTGCCTGGCAGAAATCAACGGACTTGCCCGACTCATGTGCACGACAAGGGTGGATCAGCTGCTCGAGAGTGCCCCGATCCGCGTCGCTCCCAATCGGACCTTCCCGTTGATCCGTGACCTCGTCTCCGATGTCTCGTTCAACTATGCGACTGCTGGCAGAAGTGCTGTGATCGGCCCGTCGGGCGCTCTGGGTGACGCGGGATGAGCCAGGTGCTGGATCGAATCAACTCACGATTCGTGGACCGCGATTCGAACACCGAGCCGAACGACATGGAATTGGCTCGACCAGGTGCCTCGATGCACGGCACCGTCGCGGAGGTCCTGAGATCACTCGCGGGACGTGGCATCCAATGACGGACATGTCCAGCTCCGGCCGTCCCTTCGACGCGCGAAACCCCATCACGCTGACGGTCCATCGCTGCCGAGTCATACTCGCGGCACTACTCGGTGGGCTGCTGGTCAGCGCGGCTGTCGCCACGATTGCTCCTGCGCTCGCCATGGGGATGGCCGTCCTGTTCGCCGTGTCATTGGGCCTGGACCTCGTCCTGCTCCGTCGACGTCAGGTCATGCTCGCCGAACAGTCGATGGCGGCGGCGTTCCGGGCCCGACGACCAAGGCGCACCGATCCCCCCAGCTGAACGCCAATGCGACTTTGGGGTCCACAGCGCAGATAGGGAACGGTCGAAGGCCGGCTCTCGGCGCCAACCCTACGCGCCGTGGCGCGACCAAGCACTCTGATCAGGCTCGGTCCCTTCAGCACACAGTCCAGTGACGTGCACTTCACCTCTCTTGGCTCAGTCAGGGGCGGCCATCGGGTACCTCGGAGTGCTCGAGTCGCGGGCAGGCGGCGCCTGGAGGATGAGGCGGTCCAGCTAGCCCAGGCGTTCGATGATGGTGGCGTTGGCCTGGCCGCCACCCTCGCACATGGTCTGGAGTCCGTGGCGGGCGCCGGTGCGCTCCATCTCGTTGAGCAGCGTGGCCAACAGGCGGGCCCCCGAGCCGCCGGTGGGGTGGCCGATGGCGATGGCCCCGCCGTTGACGTTGACCCGGTCCATGTCCGGATGGAACTCCTTCTCCCACGCCAGCACCACCGAGGCGAACGCCTCGTTGATCTCGATCAGGTCGATGTCGTCGAGCGAGAGCTTCGCCTTCTCGAGGACGAGCGAGGTAGCCGGGATCGGCGCCGTCAACATGATGACCGGGTCGTTGGCGGCCACCGCGAAGGTATGGAACCGCGCCCGGGGGGTGAGGCCGAGCTGGCCGGCCCGTTGCTCGGACATGATCAGCACGGCCGCCGCCCCGTCGGAGATGAGTGAGGAGGTGCCCGCCGTCACCAGGCCATCCTCGATGAAGCACGGTGGCAGCGAGGCGAGCTTCTCGTAGGTCGAGCCGGCCCGTACGCCCTCGTCGAAGGTGAGTAGTCCCTCGTTCAGCGGGTCACCCTCGTCGGTGCCGACCACCGCCACCTTGGCCTCGATCCGGGCCCGCCGGGTGGCCAGCGGGAGGATCTCCCGGTCGAAGCGCCCCTCGGCGATGGCCCGGGCTGCCCGCTCGTGGGAGCGCAGAGCGAACCGGTCCATGTCCTCACGGGTGATCTCCCAGCGGCGGGCGATCTCCTCGGCGCACACCCCCTGGTGGATGAAGTCGAACCGACCATGGACGGTCGGCCCGTAGCCTTCACCGGGCCCGTGCTCGGTGGTGGACCCGATGGGCACCCGGCTCATGGCCTCGACACCGCCAGCAATCACGATGTCCATGGCGCCCGAAGCCACGGCCTGGGCGGCAAAGTGCACCGCCTGCTGCGCCGACCCGCACTGGCGGTCGACGGTGGTACCAGGCACCGTGTCGGGGAACCCGGCGGCCAGCGCGGCATTGCGCCCGATGTTCATGGCCTGCTCGCCCACGGTCATGGTGCAGCCGAAGATCACGTCCTCGACCAAGGCGGGGTCCAGGTCGTTGCGGACGATCAGTGCGGCCAGGGGCTGGGCGGCCAGGTCCACCGCGTGCCAGCCGGACAGGCGTCCGTTCTTCTTCCCTACCGGGGTGCGGACGACGTCGACGATCACGGCGCTGGCCAAGGGACGCAGTTGGTTCGTTGATTGCGATCGCCAGAAGTCAGCTGGCGCGAGTGGTCGGTTGATCTGGCGTGATGCTTCGGTCATCGGACGGGCAAAGGATGATCGCGAAGTGTCCATATCATCACCCGTGCCGCCGGGCGCAGGCGTGCCTGCAGGTACGGGTCAGGCTCCATGCCGGCTCTGCACCACAGTTCGCTGCACCGCCGATGACACTGCTGGGACAACTCCGGGGTCGAACACGGTGGGAATGATCAACTCGGGTGACAGGTCTTGCTTCGGAACGACGTCCGCAAGTGCTCGTCCGACTTCGATGCTCATCGCCTCGGTGACCTGCGTCGCGCCCACGTCGAGCAAGCCTCTGAAGAGGCCGGGGAAAACGAGCACGTTGTTGATCTGATTCGGTTCGCCACTGCGGCCGGTAGCGACGACTGCGGCATGGCGCCTGGCGAGGGCCGGGTCAACCTCCGGGTCAGGATTTGCAAGGGCGAACACGATCGAGTCCGGAGCAAGTGACTCCAGATCTTCCTCAGAGATGAGATTCGGCCCGGAGACTCCGATAAGCACGTCGGCCCCGGCCACTGCTGCAGCAAGATCACCGAACCTGTTGCTCGCGTTGCTATTGGCGGCCACCCAGCGCCGCTCGTCGTCGAGATCGCCTCGCCCCTCGGACAAGATCCCACCTCGGTTGACACCGATGACATCGCCGACGCCTTCGGCGAGCAGCAGCTTGATGATTGCCACACCCGCAGCCCCCGTGCCGAGCACGACGACACGGACGTCCGACATCGACTTACCCACGACGCGCAGGGCATTGGTAAGAGCGGCGAAAACGACGATCGCCGTGCCGTGTTGGTCGTCGTGGAATACCGGGATGTCCAGCGAGGCACGAAGGCGCCGCTCTATCTCGAAGCACCGTGGCGCGGAGATGTCTTCGAGATTGATGCCTCCGTAGACCGGTGCCAGGCACTCGACGACGCGCACGATCTCGTCGGGGTCCTGTGTGGCCAGACAGACGGGCCAGGCGTCCACACCGCCAAGTCGTTTGAAGAGAAGTGCCTTGCCCTCCATCACCGGGAGAGCGGCCAACGGGCCGATGTTTCCTAGACCCAGTACCGCAGAGCCATCGGTGACGACGGCAACCGTATTGCGCTTGATCGTCAGGGTGTCTGCCTTGCCGGGATCCTCGGCGATTGCCGTCGAGATTCGAGCAACACCGGGTGTGTAAGCCATCGACAGGTCGTCGAGGTTCTCCAACGGCACTGTTGGGGTGACGGCGATCATTCCCATGTCGTGCAGTAGAAACGTGCGATCGCCTACGTCCAGGATGTGGACTCCGTCCAGTTCGATCAGCGCGCTGCGGAGACGTTCGGACTGGAGATAGTCGGTGACGTTGCACGACAACTCGACAGCGATCGGACTCCCGGTGGCCCCAACGGCGCGTTGTGTCGTCACCGGGACATTCTGATCGCCGAACACAGCGAGAACTGCGTCAATGTGATGAGGACCTGCGAGCTCGATCCGCATGGTCAGTGGGGTGGGGGCTACGGACATGTACATAATGGGACTTCCATCCTTCCCGTGATTGGTCCTCGGACGTTGTTCGCAATGTTCGCATCAGCGTGAGTGTGCGGTAGCTGGTAGTCGAGAGGTTCCAGTGGAAGTGCCAACGGATACGGGTCCAAGTCCGGCGGCAGCTTCATCGAGTGGTTCTTACCAGTTCGTCACCGGGACCGGATCCGCTCTCATGCGGCTCCACTTTGAGGTGCTCGGGGTGGTTGTAGTCCCAGGTCGGCCGCTCGGATCGGACCGGTGGCAGTTGCGTGAAGTTGTGGTGCGGCGGGGGCGACGAGGTGAACCACTCAAGTGCGCCGCCGTCCCATGGGTTGTCGCCGGCAGGGACCGGCTTCCGCCAGGACGTCACCAGGTTGGCCAGGAAGAAGAGGAACGAGAACCCGACGATCATGGCGCCGACGGTGGAGATCTGGTTGAGGCCGGTCCAGCCGTTGGTGGTGAGGTAGTCGGCGATGCGGCGGGGCATGCCCTTCAACCCGAGCAGGTATTGGGGTACGAACGTCAACCAAAAGCCTACGAACAGGAACCAGAATTGGAGCTTGCCCAATCGCTCGTTGAGCATTCGACCGAACATCTTCGGGTACCAGAAGTAGAACCCGGCAAATCCAGCGAACAGGGTGGTCCCGATCAGCACCTGGTGGAAGTGGGCGATCACGAAGTAGGTGTCGTGGGTCATGAAGTTGACAGGTGGGGCGGCCAGTAGCACGCCGGTCACCCCGCCCATGAGGAAGGCCAACAGGAATCCCATCGAGAACAGCATGGGGGTCTGGAAGCTGATCTGGCCACCCCACATGGTGCCGATCCAGTTGAAGAACTTGATGCCCGTCGGGATTGCGATCAAGTAGGACAGCAGGGAGAAGAACGGCAGCAGCACCACGCCGGTGGTGAACATGTGGTGAGCCCACACGCCAGTTGACAGCGCGGCGATCGACAGGGTGGCGAACACCATGCCCCGGTAGCCGAAGAGGGGCTTGCGCGAGAAGACCGGGATTACGTCGGTGACGATGCCGAAGTAGGGCAGGGCGAGGATGTAGACCTCCGGATGCCCGAAGAACCAGAACAAGTGTTGCCAGAGCACCGGCACCCCACCGCCCTGGACCGTGTAGATGTGCGTGCCGAAGTGCCGATCGCAGAACAGCAGCACCACGGCGCCGAACAGCACCGGGAAGGCGATGAGGATCAGGATGCCGGTCACCAACATGTTCCAGGAGAAGATCGGTACCCGGAACATGGTCATGCCC
>Ga0209385_1000279_pt1 | contig 20350 bp, 21 predicted proteins | sample NGEPerB_FD_184506 | JGI IMG/M metagenome (GOLD analysis project Ga0209385, IMG submission 184506) | Arctic peat soil microbial communities from the Barrow Environmental Observatory site, Barrow, Alaska, USA - NGEE PermafrostAB12-B... | ecosystem: Environmental > Terrestrial > Soil > Wetlands >... | reverse complement strand
CTTTTCCAGGCCCCGAGCACGTCTATCCGATGAAGGGCAAGAAGCCCTAAACCGCTGAATCTTAACGATTGCCCGGCACAAGCTTTGCCTTGCGCCTGCCACATCGCTAGGTTACGTCGCAGTCCGCTCGGGGATGGGCGTAACGGGGTTTGGAGCCATTTGTGGCCGATATTTTTCACGAAGTAGACGAGGAAGTCCGCCGCGAACGGCTGCAGAAGCTGTGGGATCGCTACAGCATCTATATCATCGCGCTCGCCGTGCTGATCGTCGCCGGTATCGGCGGCTGGCGCGGCTATGAATACTGGCAAGCCAAGCAAGCCGCCGCTGCCGGTGCCGCATACGAGTCCGCGCTGAGCTTGAGCGAAGCGGGCAAGCACGCCGAAGCGGAAACCGCCTTCGCCAAAATCGCCGCCGAGGCGCCGGCCGGCTATCGCACGCTGGCGCGCTTGCGCGCCGCCGCCGAGCTTGCGCAAACCAAGCGCCCTGACGCCGTGAAGGCCTATGATGAAATCGCCGCCGACACCTCGCTCGGAACCACCTTGCAGGATCTCGCCGCCGTGCGCGCCGGCATGCTGATGGTGGACAGCGCGCCGCTTTCCGACATGCGCCGCCGTCTCGATCCGGTCGCCGAGCCTGGCCACACCTTCCGCCACAGCGCGCGCGAGCTGCTGGCGCTGTCGGCCTGGCGCAACCACGACTTCACTGCCGCGCGCCGCTATATCGACATGATCGCAACCGATGGCGAGACGCCGCCGGGCACGCGCGCGCGCGCCGATGTGCTCTCAGCGCTGATCGCCGCCGGCGGGAAGAGTTGAGGATTATTCCATGCGCCGCATGCATCGCATCGTGTTGCTGGTCGGACTGGTCGCGCTCGCGCCGGTTCTCGCCGGTTGCGAGGATTTCGACATGGACAAGTTCGACTTCCTCCATCTCAACGACAAGAAGAAGCTGCCCGGCGAGCGCAAAGATCTGTTCCCGCAGGGCGTGCCGGGCGTCTCGCAAGGAATTCCGCCCGAATATATGAAGGGCAATCAGCCGCAGCCGGAGACCGCGCAAGCGCCGGCGGCGGAGCCAGCCGGCGCTGCCGCGGCAACGCCCGGCGACAAGACCGCCGCGCCCGCGCCGTCAGCCAAGACCGCCGCGATCGAGCCGGCGGCAGAGCCCAAGGCAAAACCGAAGCGCAAGCCGAAGCCGCGCACGGCAACCCGTCCGCCCACGCAAATCACCGTGCAGCCGGCGGCCCAGGGCCAAGGCAGCGGCCAGCAGCAAACGGCGCCCTGGCCGGGCACGACTCCGCAGCAGCCGGCGTCCGGGCAAAGTACGAGCACCGACCCCTGGCCGTCGGCGCCGCCGCCCGGCACCTTCTCGCGCTGACGCCCCTGTCAGGTTAAGAGAGCGTCGCCCGCTTTGCGCGGGCCGGATCGCTGCCCATGAGCTTCACCATTGCCATCGTCGGCCGCCCCAATGTCGGCAAGTCGACATTGTTCAACCGGCTGGTCGGCCGGCGTACCGCTTTGGTCGACGACCGGCCGGGCGTGACGCGCGACCGCCGCGAAGGCGAGGGCCGGCTCGGCGATCTCGATTTCACCGTGATCGATACCGCGGGACTTGAGGAGTCCGCGCCCGAGAGCCTTACCGGCCGCATGCGGGCGCAGACCGAGACAGCGATGGCGCAGGCCGATGCGATCTTCTTCATGATCGACGCGCGCAGCGGTCCTACTGGGGTGGACCAGGTTTTCGCCGAACTCGTCCGCAAGTCGGGCAAGCCGACCGTGCTGATCGCCAACAAGATGGAAGGCACCGCCGGCGAAGAGGGCAGGCTGGACGCCTACGCGCTCGGCCTCGGCGACCCGGTAGCAATTTCCGCCGAGCACAACGAAGGCCTGGCCGATCTCTACGACGCGCTGCGCGCGGCCTTGCCGGAACGCACCGCGGCGCAGATCGAAGCTGCGTCCGAGCCATCCGGCCCGCATCCGATCCGGGTTGCTATTGTCGGGCGCCCGAATGCCGGCAAGTCAACGCTGGTCAACCGGCTGATCGGCGAGGAGCGGCTGCTCACCGCGCCGGAGGCCGGCACCACCCGCGACGCCATCGCGGTCGATCTCGATTGGCACGGACAGAAATTCCGTATCCACGACACCGCCGGCATTCGGCGCCGGGCGCGCGTCGATGAGAAGTTGGAAAAGCTTTCGGTCGCCGACGCGCTCAATGCGGTGCGCTTTGCCGAGGTGGTGGTGGTGCTGCTCGACGTCGAAAACGCCTTCGAGGAGCAGGACCAGCGCATCGCCGATCTGGTCGAGCAGGAAGGCCGCGCCATCGTCATCGCGGTCAATAAATGGGACCTGAAGGAAAAGACCGCGGGCGCCATCGGCAAGCTGCGCGACCAAGCCGACGAGAAGCTCAAGCAGATGAAGGGCGTGCCGCTGGTGGCGGTGTCCGCCATGACCGGGGAAGGCCTCGACCGCCTGATGCAGGCGATCGTCGATGCCTTCGCGATCTGGAACAAGCGCATTCCGACGGCTGCGCTCAATCGCTGGTTCGAGCACGCGGTTGACGCGCATCCGCCGCCGGCGGTGTCGGGGCGCCGGCTCAGGCTCAATTACATCACGCAGGCAAAAGCGAGACCGCCGAGCTTCGTCGTGTTCTGCACCCGCGCCGACGCGCTGCCCGACGCCTACAAGCGCTATCTGGTGAATTCCCTGCGCGAGAGCTTCGCGCTTCCCGGCACGCCGATCCGCCTGACGCTGCGCGAGAAGGGTAATCCGTTCAAGGGGCGCGCGAAGCGCAAGCACTGAACACCTCTCCCCGCGCGCGGGGAGAAGGATCAAGCCGGCGCCCTGAATTCCAAAAATCTCCGCGCGCGGAAATCGTAGATTTTTCCGCTCTGCGCGCAATCGGGCAGGCACAGCGGCACGATCGCCTTTGCCACTTCTTCTGGCGTCGGCAGCGTCAGCGGATCGATGCCGGGAAGGGCGCCCAAATACATGCGGGTGCGGGTCGGGCCCGGGGCGAACAGATTGGCGCAAACTTTCGTGGTCGCGCATTCCGCCGCATAAGCGCGCACCAGCGCATCGAGCGCGGCTTTCGATGCCGCATAGGGCCCCCAATAGGCGCGGCCCTTGTAAGCGACGGCGGAGGTAAGAAACACCGCGCGGCCGGCGGGCGCCGCCTTGAGCAGCGGATCCATGGTGCGGATAAGCTGCCAATTGGCGGTGACGTTGACGGCAACCAGATTGTCCCAGTCCTTCGGCTCGACATGGCCGAGCGGCGACAGCGGTCCGAGAATGCCGGCATTGCCGATCAGCACGTCGAGCCGGCCATAGCGCTCGTTGAGCGCGAGCGCGAGCCGCGCGATGCCGTCTGAATCTTTCACATCCAGCGGCACCAGCGTGGCGGAGCCGCCGGCCGCCTTGATCTTATCGTCGAGCTCCTCCAGTCCGCCCACCGTGCGTGCCACCGCCACTACGTGGCTGCCTGCTTGCGCGAGCTGCAACGCAAGCGCCGCGCCGATGCCGCGCGAGGCGCCGGTGATGAGCGCGATACGGTCGGCGAGGGGTTTTGACATGCGGTAACGCTAGCGCAACAGCCTAGATGGCTTCAGCGAGCAGCGACAACTGCCGTGGGCTTGCCTCTTGCGCGGCCAGGTCGGTGAGTGCGGTCGGATAGTCGCCGGTGAAGCAGTGGTCGGTGAATTGCGGCCGCGCCGCATCGCGCTTGTCGAAACCCATGGCGCGGTAGATGCCGTCGACCGACAGGAACGCCAGCGAATCGGCGCCGATGAATTGCCGCATGCCTTCCAGATCGTGGGTGGCGGCGAGCAGCTTGTCGCGCTCCGGCGTGTCGATGCCGTAATAATCCGGATGCGTGATCGGCGGCGAGGCTATGCGGAAATGCACCTCCTTGGCGCCGGCATCGCGCATCATCTGCACGATCTTTCTCGACGTGGTGCCGCGCACGATGGAATCGTCCACCAGCACGATGCGCTTGCCGGCGACCACCGCGCGATTGGCGGAGTGTTTGAGCCGCACGCCCTGATCGCGGATCGTCTGCGTCGGCTGGATGAAGGTGCGCCCCACATAATGGTTGCGGATAATGCCGAGCTCGTAGGGGATGCCTGATTCTTGCGCAAAGCCAATCGCCGCCGGCACGCCGGAATCCGGCACCGGGACGACCACATCGGCCTGCGCCGGCGCTTCGCGCGCCAGCTCGCGGCCCATAGTCTTGCGCACATTGTAGACATGGCGGCCGCCGACGATGGAATCCGGTCGCGCGAAATAGATGTATTCGAAGATACACGGCCGCGCCGCCATCGGCGGGAACGGCTTATGCGACTGCATGCCGTCCTCGTCGAAGATCACCACTTCGCCGTTCTCCACGTCGCGCACGTATTGCGCGCCGATGATGTCGAGCGCGCAGGTCTCCGAGGCCAGAATCGGGCAGCCGTCGAGCTTGCCGATCACCAGCGGGCGGATGCCGAACGGGTCGCGCGCGCCGACCAGCTTTTTGTTGGTCAAGCCGACAAAGGCATAGGCGCCTTCGAGCTGGCGCAGGCCCTCGATGAAACGGTCGACGAAGCGGTTGCGGCGCGCGCGCGCCACCAGATGCAGGATCACCTCGGTGTCGGTGGTCGACTGCATCATGGCGCCTTCGTGCACCAGGTTCTTGCGCAGCGCGATGCCGTTGGTCAGGTTGCCGTTGTGGCCGATGGCGAAGCCGCCGCCTTCCAGTTCCGCGAACAGCGGCTGCACGTTGCGCAGCACCGTTTCGCCAGTGGTCGAATAGCGCACATGGCCGATGGCCGCGGTGCCGGGCAGGCGGTCGATCACTTCCCGCCGCGCGAAGGCGTCGCCGACCAGGCCGAGGCGGCGCTCGGAATGAAAGCGCTTGCCGTCGAAACTGACGATGCCGGCGGCTTCCTGGCCGCGATGCTGGAGCGCGTGCAGGCCGAGCGCGGTGATGGCGGCGGCGTCGGGATGGCCGAAAATGCCGAACACGCCGCACTCCTCGCGCAGCCGGTCGGCATCCGGATCGAATTCGGCGCCTGTGGTCTGCACGAGGTCTTGCGGCTGCTGCTGCATCGCTATCGCGTTCCGCTCGGTTTGGTTCCGGTCCCCGGCGCCGGCAGATCCGACTTCTGATCGGGGCCGCTGTCCGGCGGTTCCTGGTCTTCCGGCTTCTGCCGCTTCAACCGCTTCAAGATGGTGCTTTCGGGGTCATCCGGCAACATGGACATCAACCATTGTCCCGTACTTTGCAACACCACCTTCGACTTGGCGCCGCGCACCCATTCCGGCTGGCTGCGCTCGGGCACCAGCCAGGCGAAGAACAGGAAGGCGACAACCACGATGACCAGCCCGCGGCCGAGCCCGAACAGGAAGCCGAGCGTGCGGTCGAGCGCGCCGACCCGGCTGTCGAGCACCATGTCGGAGATGCGCACGGTGATGATCGAGACCACCAGCAGCGTGATCAGAAACACCGCGCCGATACTCACGCTGGCCGCCACCATGTCGCTGGCGACGTATTGCTTGGCGATCGGCAGCACGCGCGAATAGGAATAGAGCGTGACCAGCGCGGCGATGCCCCAGGCGCCGATCGACAGGATCTCGCGCATGAAGCCGCGGATCATGGCGAGCAGGCCGGAGATCAACATGACCACCAGGAGGATGATGTCGAGCAGCGTGATCGGCATCGGGGCTCATGCACTCCGCGGGTAGGGGCGAGGCTTACCGCGCATGCGGCGCGGCGAATCCGGGAATGCCATAGCGTCTCCCGAACGGGGCGGCAATGTCGGCCTTAAGTTCTTAATTTTACGTCCATTTCTGCTCTCACGGCGTCCCGCGAGAATGGCCGCTGGCGGCGGTTCGATGCGCCCCTTCTATAGCGGGGCGTCACGCCGCCGTCACCCGTCTTGTCCACGGGTTTTACCACCCGTGCCCCGGCTGCCGCGGGCGGCGATGTCGGCCACCAGATTGGCGAGGCTTGCCACATCGGTGACCTTGAGGCCGGGCTCTCCGGCTTCCGCGCGCGCGGCTTCCGGAACGATGGCGCGGGTAAAGCCGAGTTTTGCGGCTTCTTTGAGCCGGGCCGGGCCTTGCGCCACCGGCCGGATTGCACCGGACAGCGACACCTCGCCGAAATAGACCGCATCGGCCGGCAGCGGCGCATTGGCGAGCGAGGACACCAGTGCGGCGGCGGCGGCGAGATCGGCCGCCGGCTCCTGGATGCGCAAGCCGCCGGCGACGTTAAGGTAAACGTCGTGGCCGCCGAGCTTCACACCGCAATGGGCTTCCAGCACCGCCAGCACCATCGACAGCCGGCTCGGGTCCCAGCCGACGACGGCGCGGCGCGGCGTGCCGAGCGAGGTCGGCGCCACCAGCGCCTGGATTTCCACCAGCAGCGGCCGCGTGCCCTCCATGCCGGCGAACACCGCGGTGCCGGGCTGCCCAAGATCGCGCGCCGAGAGAAACAATTCGGACGGGTTGGCGACCTCGCGCAGGCCCGAACCGGTCATCTCGAACACGCCGATCTCGTCGGTCGGGCCGAAGCGGTTCTTCACCGCACGCAGGATACGGAACTGGTGCGAGCCTTCGCCCTCGAACGAGAGCACGGCATCGACCATGTGCTCGACCACGCGCGGGCCGGCGATCTGTCCGTCCTTGGTGACATGGCCGACCAGGATGATGGCCGCGCCAGACCTCTTCGCATAACGGATCAGCGCCTGCGCGCTGCCACGCACCTGCGTGACCGTGCCGGGCGCGGATTCCACCAGGTCGGTCCACATGGTCTGGATCGAATCGATGACGATCAGCCGCGGCGTCTTGCCTTCCGATAAAGTGGCGATGATGTCCTCGACCGAGGTCTCCGCCGCCAGCTCGACCGCGGCCTCGCGCAGGCCGAGCCGATCGGCGCGCAAGCGCACCTGGGCGACCGCTTCCTCGCCGGAGATATAGACCGCGCGCTGGCCGGCGCGCGCCATGGTGGCGGCGGCCTGCAGCAGCAGCGTCGATTTGCCGATGCCGGGATCGCCCGCCATCAGCAGCACCGAGCCGCGCACGAAACCGCCGCCGGTGACGCGGTCGAACTCGGCGACCCCGCAGGCCAGGCGCGGCGCCTCATGCGCCTCGCCGGTCAGCGGCTCGAGCGCGAACAGGCGGCCCTTGCCGGGTTTGCGGCCGGGGCCGGCGGGGCGCTCGGCGCCTTCTTCGGCCAGCGTATTCCACTCGCCGCAGGCCTCGCACTTGCCCTGCCAGCGGGGCGCCGCCGCACCGCAGTTCTGGCAGATGAAGCTGAGATTGCGTTTCGACATGAAGGGAATCGCCCCTGAAATGCTCTCCGGCAAGCTAAAGCCGCCATGAGAACATTACAAGAACATTCTTTAAGAAAGTGCTGATTTCAGGGGATTTGGAGCGGACGGGCGCTCAGCCCCGGTAAACCCGGTGGTAGCGCCGCCCGAGGCTGGTGAGCACCTCGTAGCCGATGGTGCCGGCCGCGCTGGCGAGCGCATCCACGGTCATCTCGCCGCCGATCAGGGTGGCGAGGTCGCCGCGCCGGGCGGCGTTGTCGGGCAGATCAGTGATGTCGATCGCCAGCAGATCCATGGAGACGCGGCCCGCCAGCGGACAGCGCTGGCCGGCCACGATGGCGTCGGCGCCCGGCGCCTCGTCGGAGGCGCTGCCGTCAGCATAGCCGACCGCGACAACGGCAATGCGGGTGGTGCGCTTGGCGGTCCAGGCGGCGTCGTAGCCGACGGTCTCGCCGCGCGGCACGGTGCGCACCTGGGCGATGCGCGCCTGCAATTTGATCACCGGCCGCATCGGATTGCTCTGCCCCGGGATCGGATTGACGCCGTAGAGCGCGACGCCCGGGCGCACCATGTCGCAATGGGCGGTAGCCCCGAGGAAAATGCCGGACGAATTGGCCAGCGAGGAGGGGATGCCGCGATAGAGCATGCGCACCTCGCGGAACACGCTGATCTGGCGCTCGTTGAGCGGATGCTCCGGCTGCTCGGAGCAGGCCAGGTGGCTCATCAGCAGCGTGATGCCGTGATTCTCTGAGCGGATGCGCGGCGCCAGCGCGGCGGCCTCGTTGAGCGAGATGCCGAGACGGTTCATTCCGGTGTCGACATGCAGCGCGGCGCCGCCGTACCACTGGTTGACGGATGCGAAGGCGTCCCATTCCGCCAGCTCGACCATGCTGCCGATCACCGGCCGCGCGCGGATATCGGCGTAAGATCCCGCGGTCCCCGACAGCAGCCCGTTGAGCACATAAATCGCCGGGTCAGGCGCGACGTTCCGCACCTGCCGCGCCTCGGCGAGATCGGCGACGAAAAATGTTTTGCAGCCGGCTTTGGCCAATGCGGCCGCGACTTTTTCGATGCCGCAGCCATAGCCGTCGGCCTTGATCACGGCGGCGCATTCCGCCGGCATGACGCGGTGGGAAAGCGCCCGCCAGTTGGCTTCGATGGCCGCGAGATCGACGGTCAGGATGCCGCCCGCTTGCGCCGCCGGAGGACCGGCGCTGACGAGCTTGTCCGCCGGACGATCGTCCGGCGGGCTCAAGTCCTGCTCAACTGCGGGTTCGGCCTCGGCCATGGGCTAGGGTTTAGCCGCCCGCGCGCGGGGCGTCCATGCGGGGCGGGGCACCGGTGCTACAGACCAAGCGTTACCTCGGCCCAGTGCAGGATGGTCTTGCTGTTGAGGAATTCGATGACGCTGGGCTCGATGATCGCCGGCCGATCGTGCGCGACCACGACGGTGGCGACGATGGCGTCGCAGTGATCGTTGAAAGCAACCGCCAGTGCCGATTGTCCGGCGCGAAAGGGACCGGCGACCGTGTAAGAACGACTGCGGCCCTTCATCCACGCCACAGCGATCGGGTGGCCCGGCCCCAAAACCGAAGGCTTGTCGCCCATCAGGTTGAAGTCGCTCAGGCGATTGAGCTCGTCGTCATCGGAAACGCCGGTCGTGCAATTGCAGAAGCCGATCTTGGCCCGGATATAAAGGTTGACCTCGGCGCCGCAGTCGGCCGCCGTGCATCGGAACGCTTTGCCCTTGCCCCATTCATCCATCGCGAAGGGCCATGGCACCTCGGCCCAAATCGGATGGCTGGGCGGTGCCACGGCCCCGCCGCGGTCCGGCAGCGGCAAACTGAAAACCGCCAGCGCACCGGCCAGCCCGCCCAGCCCGAAGGCGACGACAGCGGCAAGGACGGTGGTTCTTTTCATCGCGTCAGCGGCCGCGATCGTTTGCGCCGTTTGTCCTAGTTGCTTGCGACGAACGCCTTCGCCTCGGCCAGCACCGGGCGGTCGTTATCACCCGCGCTGGCGAGCGCAACCAGTTTTTCATAGTTGGCCTTCGCTTTCGCCTTGTCGCCGAGCGCCTGCGCAGCTTTCGCCGCACCGGCATATCCGTTGAAGCGGTTCAGCTCCTTCGCCATGGTCGCCTCGAACGCCGCCAGCGCCTCCTTGGCCATGCCGCGATCGAGCAGCATATAGCCGTAGAGCTCGCGCGCGGGCATCAGCGGCCCCGGCGTGACCGGCGACTTCTCGGTTTTGTCTTCGGCATCGGCGGCCGCGCTCATCGCTTTGAGCGCGTCATCATATTTGCCCTCGGCATAGAGCATCCAGGCGGTAGCGATCTGATACTGGATATCGACGATGTGCGGCCAATAGCCGACCTTGTCCGCCGTCAGCTTGTCACGCATTTCGACAAGCTTTGCGATATCGGCCTTGGCAGCGTCCGGATGGCCGGAGCGCGCGGCGCCGAGCGCACGGGCGAAATACGTGATCGCCATGACATGGGGAAATTTGTTCGGGCGGACTTGAAGCTGCGCCGCGCCTTTCCAATCGCCGCGTTCCACCATGTCGCGCGCCGGTGAGGCGGCAGCCGCGAAATGCCCAGCGAATGCATCCGGACCGAAAGTGCTCACAGCCATATCGTCGATGACGGCGCGCGCGTTCTTATCCTGGTCGAGTTGCAGATAGGCGTAGACCAAATAGTCCTGCCCGTGCATCTGATCACCGGGCGACTTTTCCGCCTTGGCCGCTTGCACGGAAGCAATGTTGGCCGCAATCGAGTCTTTCCAGAAACCGACGCGGGTGAAGATGTGCGAGGGCATGTGCTGTGCATGCGGCGCAGCCGGCGCGATCTTGGAGTAGCGCCGGGCGGCGTCGATCCCTTTCTCCGCGAGCGCAGGAGAGTCATAGAGGTGAATGAGATAATGCGCGACACCCGGGTGCCGGGGCTGCCGCTTGTTGATCACCTCCAGGATGGCCGCTCCCTTGAGTTGATTGGCGTAAGTCTTGTCGGTTGGCGAGGCCGCGACGTTCAACGTAATCGCGTAGAAGATCTGTGCCTCGTCGTCGTCAGGATACTTTGCGGCCAGCGCTTCCATCGCCTTGAGGTAGGACTGCACGCGAGCCCCATGGGGGATCTTGTCGTAATCGACATACATGGCCGCCAGAGCGTCGATGTAGTCGCGCTCGCGCTGCGACTTGGCGCCCGTGGCTTTCGCCGCCTGAATAGCGGCTAGGCCGAGCGGCAGGTTGGGCGCAGGTGGCGGGTTGTGCGGATTGTCGAGCAGCCCGAGCGCCATGCCCCAATAGGCAATGCCGCAGGTCGGATCGGCCTTGAGCGTCTCCTCGAATATTTCCCTGGATGCCTTGTACCAGAACGAATGCTGGTACCGCATGGCGCGGTCAAATCGCCGCTGCGCCGTCTCGTTGCAGGAGGTGGCGAAATGGACTGTGCCGAATTTCTGATCGGTATCGTCTTGCGCGATGCTTGGCGAGACCCACAATCCGAGCGTTGCCACGCCTGCGGCGGCTGCTGCGAGCAGAGATTTACGCATGATGTTCTCCCTGGGCCGGCGCGCTGACGGCGCGCTCTTTGGCTGTGATGTGATGAGCTTAAGTTCTTACGCGGATCGTTTCAACCATCCCGCGTGTCTGGTTGGCGCCCACGCCCCCCGATGCGGGGGTTCCATGCGGGAACCGCGCGCCTTACCCGATCCGCTCCGGCAGATGGTCGGGCTTCGCCAAGGTCGAGAATTTCGTGATGGCGCCTTCGAATTGCAGTTCGATCGTGCCGGTCGGGCCGTGGCGCTGCTTGCCGATGATGATCTCGGCCCGGCCGTGCACCTTTTCGCCCTCCGCCAGCCATTCCGCGAATTTCTCGCGGTTGGTCTCCAGCGGCTTGCGCATCTGGTGATAGTACTCGTCGCGGAAGACGAACAGCACCACGTCGGCGTCTTGTTCGATCGAGCCTGATTCACGCAAATCGGAAAGCTGCGGGCGCTTGTCGTCGCGGCTTTCCACCTGGCGCGAGAGCTGCGACAGCGCCAGCACCGGCACGTTGAGCTCCTTAGCGAGCGCCTTGAGCTTGGTGGTGATCTCGGTGATTTCCTGCACGCGGTTTTCCGCCGAGCGACGGGTCGAGCCCTGCAGCAGTTGCAGATAGTCGATGATCAGCAGGTCGAGGCCGCGCTGGCGCTTGAGCCGGCGCGCGCGGGCGGCGAGCTGGGCCACCGAGTGATTTCCTGCACGCGGTTTTCCGCCGAGCGGCGGGTCGAGCCCTGCAGCAGTTGCAGATAGTCGATGATCAGCAGGTCGAGGCCGCGCTGGCGCTTGAGCCGGCGCGCGCGGGCGGCGAGCTGGGCCACCGATAAGCCGCCGGTTTCGTCCACGAAGAACTGCAAGTTCTGCAATTCGATCGAGTGGTCCTTGATGCGCTCGAACTCGGCCTCGCTGATGCCGCCGCGCCTGATCTGGTGCGACGGAATGCCGGTCTGCTCGGCGATGATGCGGGTGGCGAGCTGCTCGGCCGACATTTCCAGCGAAAAGAAGCCGACGATGCCGCCATTGGCGGTGACCGTGTGCCCGTCGGCGCGCACTTCCCCGCGCCAGGCGCGCGCGACGTTGTAGCCGATATTGGTGGCCAGCGCGCTTTTGCCCATGCCGGGACGGCCGGCGAGGATGATCAGGTCGGACGGCTGCAGGCCGCCCATCATGCGGTCGAGTTCGTCGAGCCCGGTGGCGACGCCGGAAAGCTTACCGTCGCGCTGGAAGGCGTGCGCCGCCATGTCGATCGCGGTGGTGAGCGACTGGGCGAAACGCTGGAAACCGCCGTCGTAGCGCCCGGTCTCGGCCAGCTCGTACAGCCGGCGCTCGGCGTCCTCGATCTGGTTGCGCGGCGAGAAATCGACCGGCGCGTCGAAGGCGACGTTGACCATATCCTCGCCGACGATGATCAGCGCGCGGCGGATCGACAGGTCGTAGATGGTATGACCGTAGTCCTCGGCATTGATGATGGTGGTCGCCTCGGCGGCCAGCCGCGCCAGGTACTGGCTCACCGTCATGCCGCCGATATCGATGTCGGCGCCGATGAAGGTCTTCAGCGTGACCGGGGTCGCCACCTTGCCGGCGCGGATCAGATCGCGCGCAAGCTGATAGATTTTCTGGTGAATCGGATAGATTTTCTGGTGAATCGGCTCGAAGAAATGCTCCGGGTTGAGGAAATCGGAGACCCGGTAGAAGGCCTCGTTGTTGACCAGGATCGCGCCCAATAGCGCCTGTTCCGCCTCGATATTGTGCGGAGCGGAACGAAAGTTTTGGGCAGTTTCTTCGACCGGCTTGCGGGCAACTGATTCGAGCGGCGCCATGACATTCCTTGTTCCGTCAATTTGACGAAACTTTGATCGACCTTGGCTTACACCGCTCAGGGCATCACGCGATGGCCGGCTGGCAATTAATCGCCGCTGTCCACGCTAATCACTGCTGATGAAAATAGCGTGTGTGGCCTTTCGATGAGGCTTGACGGTCCTATGATCGACACAGTACTGGCGCCGGCCGCCTACTCGCCGGCCAGCCGCAGCGGCGGATGACGCTCGCCTTCGGCGCCGCGCAGCCGGCGCTCCTCGCGGCCGATATAGTCCCGCGTCATCGGCACCACGTCCTGCCGCTTGGTGAGCTGGACCTGGAATACCATCAAGTCCTGCTCGCGGAACGACATTTCGGACGCGGCCAGATAGAACTCCCACATCCGCACGAAGCGCCGATCGTAGATGCGTTCGACCTGCTCGCGGTGGGCGAGGAATCGGTCGCGCCATTGCTTGAGCGTCTCGGCGTAATGCAGACGCAGGATTTCCATGTCGGTGACCAGCAGCCCGGCTTTCTCGATGTGCGGCAGCACCTCCAGCACCTCCGACAGCGACGGGATGTAGCCGCCGGGGAAAATATATTTCGCGATCCATGGGCTGGTCGCGTTCGGACCTTCCGAGCGGCCGATCGAATGCAGCACCATCACGCCGTCATCGGCGAGCAATTGCGCGCTCTTGCGGAAGAACGTGTCGTAATGGTTGATGCCGACATGTTCGAACATGCCGACCGACACGATGCGGTCGAACGGTCCCGCGACGTCGCGATAGTCCTGCAGGTTGAAGCGGGCCCGTTCGGCCAGGCCCTTTTCCGCGGCGCGTTCGTTGGCGATGGCGTGCTGCTCCTGCGACAGCGTGACGCCGGTCACGTCGGCGCCGGCGACCTCAGCCAGGTAAAGCCCGAGCCCGCCCCAGCCGCAGCCGATGTCGAGCACGCGCAAGTCTCGCTCGCCGCGGTCGCGGGCGAGCAGCAGCTTGGCGGCGAGGTGACGCTTCTTGGCGATCTGGGCGTCGTCGAGCGACTGCTCGGGGCTCTCGAAATAGCCGCAGCTGTATTGCCGGTCGGCGTCGAGGAACAGCGAATAGAGCCGGCCGTCGAGATCGTAATGATGCGCCACGTTGTTGCGCGCGCGCCGGCGCGGATTGAACTGCTGCAAACGGCGGTTAAGAAAGCGCAGCAGCCCCTGCGGCCGCGCCCAGTGCGGAACGTCGGAATTCTGGCCAAGCATGATGGCAAGAACGTCGGCGATCGAGCCCCGCTCGACCACGAACGTGCCGTTCATATAGGACTCGCCGAATTTGAGCTCGGGATCGAGGAGAATTCCCCACTCGGCCGCGCGGGTGGCAAAGCGCACCCATACCGGCTGGCCGGTCCCATCGCCGAAGGTTAAGACCGTTCCGCGCGAGGTGGTAACCCTGAATGTTCCTCGCTGGACAAAGGTCTTGAGCAGAAACCGAAGCAAGCGGTCCATCGGCCGCCTCCGTCAGGTCGAGCTACTCGCGACGCTATATTTTTCCTACGATGCCGCCGATCAAAACCCGTTGATCTCTATCAATTAAACCAAAGATCAATATTCGCAGCAATGCCATAAATTAGGGATTCTTATACACGGCGGCCGAGTTATTGGCCGTTGTTATGTGGCTCACACCGGCACGAATATCAGGTAATAGTTGGCGGCTGGCGGAGTCGTGAAAAGCAGAGGCAGGATATCAAATGTCGGGGTTTTGGCGTCGTTTAGTGTGCATTTTTGGTGTCGTCGGTAGCCTGGCCGCAGCTCCGGCCGGGGCGCAAGAAAATCTGGATTCGGGCAAGTCCGGCGCGCAGCTGTTCGCCTCGAACTGCGCCCTCTGCCACAAGAGCGCCCAGGCCCTGCGCAAGTCCGGCGGCCCGCTCGGCCTGTCCGGCTTCCTGCGCGAGCATTACACGTCCAGCCGCGAATCGGTCCGGCTTCCTGCGCGAACATTACACGTCCAGCCGCGAATCGGCGGCCATCATCGCCACCTATCTGGAATCGTTCGGCACTCCGCCGGCGCCGGGCAAGCGCACGGGCGCGACCAAGCGCACGGGCAAGGGCGACGAGAAGGCCAAGGGCGACGAGAAAAAGGCCGAGCCCAAATCCGGCGAGACCAAATCCGTAAAACCCGACAAAACCGATAAGCCACCCGAGGCCAAGACCTCCGGGCCCAAGACCTCCGAGCCCAAGAGTGAACCTAAGCCGCCCGACGCCAAAGCGAGCGAGCCGAAACCGGCCGCCGCGCCAGCCGCCAAACCGGACAAGCCGGAGAAGTCCGACTAGGCTTGCGCTGCGTCTTCGTCCTTTTTCTTCTTCCTTGCGGCTTTCGCGGGCTTTTTCTCGTCGCCCGCCGGCGCCGCTTCGGCCGCGGCTTCGGTCTCCGGCTCCCCGTCCTCGCGCAACGCCTTGGCCGCTTCCGGCTCGAAGAAGGCTTCCGCGGCTTCCAAGGCGGCCGCCGCGTCCTCCTCGGCCTGCGGCGAAGCCGAACGGGTCGCGCGCGGCGCACCGAGACGTCCTCGCCGCGCGCGACCCGTTCGGCTTCGCCCGCGCTGCGCGCGACGATGACGGTGACGATGGTCTCGACTTCCGGATGCAGCGTCAGCGGCACCTTGTACTGGCCGATGGTCTTGATCGGCGCGTTGAGCACGACCTGCGAGCGGTTCACCTCGGCGCCGTCGGTATTGAGCATGCCGGCGATGTCGCGCGGCGACACCGAGCCGAACAACTGGCCGGACTCGCTCGCCTGGCGGAGCACCACGATGGTCTTGCCGTCGAGCTTGGCGGCCACCGTGTCGGCGAGGCCCTTGAGTTCCAGATTGCGCACCTGCAGCTCGCCCTTCATCGACTCGAACTTCGACTTGTTATCGGCTGTCGCGCGCAACGCCTTGCCGCGCGGCAGCAGGAAATTGCGGGCGAAACCGTCCTTCACGCGCACGACGTCGCCCATTTGTCCGAGCTTGCCGATGCGCTCGAGCAGGATCACTTCCATGGTCGTCACTCCTTGATCTGAACTTGGTTGATCTGAATTTAAGTTGTTGGCGGATGTCTCGTCGTCAGGTGTGGGCCGGGGGTCCGCGCGTGGGAGCGATGCGCGCGCGCAAATCGATGGCCGCATCGATCAGGCCGAGCAGGCAGAGCGCCAGCACCGGCCAGCCCAACACGAGCACCGCGGCGTAAACGCCGCCGAGCAAGAAGATGCGGCTCGCCATGCCGCGGGTGATGGCGTGCAGCACCGCGAAGCCGAGCACGCCATAGGCCATCAGCAGGCTGGCCGACACGACGCCGGCGACGATGCCGATCAGGCTGCCGACAAAGCTCAAGGCGACGGCGATCGCGAGCGCCGCCGCGAGCGTGCGCGGAAACGTCATGGCCGCGAGCGGCGGCCACGGCCGCTTCAGCAGGCCAGAAAACGTCACGATGCGCGCGGCGAGCCACAGATTGAGCACGTTGGTGATGGTGGCGAGCACCGCCGCCGCCGGCGGAATGGCGGCCACCAGGAAGTCGACCAGCCGGCTGGTATTGGACACGCCGGGCGTGGTGAGCGGGGCATTCGTCGGCACCTCGGTGTCCACGCGCAGGATATGCGTCAGCGCTTGACGCAAGCCGGCACGGAAGCTCTCGGCATCGAAGCCAAAATTGGGGATGGCAACCACCACGACCAGTCCGCCGAGAACGGCCGCCCATACCACCAGCCGGCCGGGCGGATACCATTCGAGCGCTGCGGCGCCGCCGTTGCCGAGCGGACGCGCCAGCATCGCGAGATAGCCGAGCCACCAGGCCGGCAACCCGGCGCCGGCCAGGAAACTGAAGAAGAACACCGGGCCGAACGCAACCGCGAGCGCCAGCGCGCCGGTCAACGCGGCGATCAATGCCGCCCAATGGCTCCAGCCGAGCCCGGCGAGCATGATCGGCAGCGGCGCCAGATAGAACAGCGGGATCGACAGCCACGCGCCCGAGGTCACCGAGGCGAACAGCAAAGCCGCCGCGGCGCCGGCACCGATACCGATCAATCCGAATTGCATCATCACGAGCTGTCCCGCTCTTCGAGCGGTTAGAGACGGATATCCGCCCCAACCATCGGCTCGCGGGGTGACCCCGCCAGCCTCGTTTTCATTTGCTCATGATCTTATCCGAAAACCGGTTCCCACTTTTCGGGATCATGCGCCGAAGTTTACCTAATCACGCAACTGATCCGCGCAACGGATCAGCGAATGACATAAGGCAACAGGCCGAGGAAGCGCGAGCGTTTGATCGCCTGCGCCAATTCGCGCTGCTTCTTGGCCGACACCGCGGTGATGCGGCTCGGTACGATCTTGCCGCGCTCCGACACGTAGCGCTGCAACAGCTTGACGTCCTTGTAGTCGATCTTCGGCGCATTGGCGCCGGAAAACGGACAGGTCTTGCGCCGGCGGAAGAACGGACGGCGGGCGCCACCGCCACCACCGCCACCTTGGGATGATCCGAATGCCATGGCCTATTCCTCCACCGCTGCGACCGCCGCGGGCCCGGCGTCGTCTTCGGCCTCGTCGCGCCGCGGGCGGCGTTCACCGCGTCCACGATCGCCGCGATCGCCGCGGTCGCCACGCTCGCCGCGATCGTCACGATCGGACTTGCGCATCATCGCGGAGGGGCCGTCCTCGTGCGCCTCGACCCGGATGGTGAGGTAGCGCAGCACGTCTTCGTTGAGCCGCTCCTGGCGCTCGATCTCGTTGAGCGCCGCCGGCGGCGCGTCGACATTGAGCAGCGTCATGTGCGCCTTGCGGTTCTTGCGGATGCGGTAGTTGAGGGACTTCATCCCCCAATATTCGGTCTTGGTGATCTTGCCGCCGCCCTCGGCGATGACGCCGGACAGCTTGGCGGTCAATTCCTCGACCTGCTGCGTGCTCAGGTCCTGGCGCGCGAGATAGACGTGTTCGTATAGCGGCATGAAATGCCTTTCCCTTGTTTACCCATGTCCTCGATCCTGGCGCCTAGCCCCTCGAGCCCTTCGGGAAAGGCTCGAATGCTCTGAAGGCGGGAACACGGGACGACGGGCCCACTGGCCCTACCGCTTTTGCTTAAAAACGGCCGTCCGTTCAGCTCCCAACCAGGATCGACGGAACGCGCGGGTTATAGGCGGATTGGGCCGAAAAAGGCAAGCAAAAGCGCGTGATCCCGAAAGGCTTGTCCTCGACTTGATCGGGGATGGGCACCGGTTTTCGGACAAGATCACGCGCCACCAAAAACGCCCCATTTCGACGCGAGCGGTCAGACCGCCGCGGGGTCACCGGCTCTGGGCGGTTGTCTGCAGGCGGTCGGCCAGCTTAACCGCGAGATCGACGCCTTCGCGCAGCTGGCGGGCCGATTCCGGGCTGGAGTCGTCCGCCTTGCGCATCTGCTTGAGCGCTTCCAGCAGCCGTTCGAGATTGCCGGCCATTAATTGCATACGGAAGGCCGCATCGCTGCGGGCGCGCGCAAGGTCCTGTTCGCTCACCAATTCGCTCATGAAACGAGCCTTATCGGCAATAAAAACCCAGCATAGCGGTTGAGTCTTTTCACTTCGTTACCGGAGCGTGCATAACTTGACAGGACCGGTCCTGCGGTGTCTTTCGGCCTGATTCCGGCAAAAAGACGAGATTGTGAGGGAGCATGGCGGTCGCTTTCGTGTTTCCGGGCCAGGGCAGCCAGACGGTCGGCATGGGCAAGGCGCTGGCGGCAAGCTTCCCGCCCGCCCGGCAGGTGTTCGACGAGGTGGACGCGGCGCTCGGCGCCAAGCTGAGCGCCATCGTGTTCGAGGGCCCGGCCGAGACGCTCACGCTCACCGAGAATGCCCAGCCGGCGCTGATGGCGGTCTCGCTCGCCACCCTGCGTGTGCTGGAGGCCGAAGCCGGTCTCGATCTCAAACGCGACGCGCAATTCGTCGCCGGCCATTCGCTCGGCGAATATTCCGCGCTCGCCGCCGCTGGCGCGTTCACCATCGCCGACACCGCGCGGCTGCTGCGCCTGCGCGGGCAGGCGATGCAGAAGGCGGTGCCGGTCGGCATCGGCGCCATGGCGGCGCTGATCGGGCTCGAATTTGACACGGCGGCTGCCGTCGCGCGCGAAGCCGCGCAGGGACAGGTCTGCCAGGCCGCCAACGACAATGGCGCCGGCCAGGTGGTGGTATCGGGCGACAAGGCGGCGGTCGAGCGCGCTGTGGAAATCGCCAAGACCAAGGGCGCCAAGCGTGCCATGCTGCTGCCGGTGTCCGCGCCCTTCCATTGCGCCTTGATGCAACCGGCCGCCGATGTGATGGCGCAGGCGCTGGCGAAAGTGAGCATCAAGCCGCCGCTGGTGCCGGTGGTGGCGAACGTGTTGGCCAAGCCGATCAGCGAGCCGGCCGAGATCGTGGCAGCGCTCATCGCGCAGGTCACCGGCACGGTGCGCTGGCGCGAGTCGGTCGCCGTCATGGCGGCCGCCGGCGTCACGACGTTCTACGAGGTGGGGGCCGGCAAGGTGCTGTGCGGTCTCATCAAGCGCATCGCCGCTGGCGTCAGTGCGACTGCGATCGGTAGCCCTGAGGACATCGCCGCTTTTAAAGCGGGAAGGAGTTCCTGATGTTCGACCTCAACGGCAAGACCGCGCTGGTGACCGGCGCCACAGGCGCCATCGGCGGCGCCATCGCCCGCGCGCTGCATGGCCAGGGCGCCACCGTCGCGCTCTCCGGCACGCGCCGCGACGTACTCGATGCGCTCGCCGGCGAACTGAAGGATCGTGTGCACGTGCTGCCCTGCGATCTCGCCGACAAGGACGCGGTCGAGGCCTTGGTGCCGAGCGCGGAAGAGAAAATGGTCAAGCTCGACATCCTGGTCGCCAATGCCGGCGTCAACCAAGACAATTTGTTCGTGAGTTTGACAGACGAGGCCTGGGACAAAGTGATCGCGGTCAATCTAACCGCCACATTCCGTCTCACCCGCGCGGCGGTGATGCGCATGATGCGCCGGCGCTGGGGCCGCGTGATCGGCATCTCGTCGATCGTCGGCTATACCGGCAATCCGGGGCAGGGCAATTACACGGCCTCCAAAGCCGGCATGGTGGGCATGATGAAGTCGGTCGCCGCCGAATACGCCAAGCGCAACGTCACCGCCAACTGCATTGCCCCCGGCATCATCGTCAGCGCCATGATCGACAAGCTCAACGACAAGCAGCGCGAGACGATCCTTTCCCGCGTGCCGGCCGGCCGGCTTGGCACGCCCGCCGACGTGGCGGCGGCGGCGGTGTTTCTGGCCTCCGAGGAGGCCGGCTACGTCACCGGGCAGACGCTGCACGTGAACGGTGGCATGGCGATGTTTTAGCGCATGATCCGGAAAAGTTTATCCTCGACTTGATCGGGGATGGGGACCGGTTATCGGGAAAGATCATGCGCAAATAAGAGGCGGAAATGCTTGGCTTTGCGGGGGTTAGCCGGGTACTGTGGCACGCGCTAGTCAACCGATTTGAAGTATGGTAACCGAACCTTGGCCCGGCTGGGGCGGCCGAGGGCGGAAGTCGCAACAAGTTGTGCTCCGCGTTTGAAATGCCGTCTCGCCAGCGTCAGCCACGACGAGGCCGTACCGCGATGGTTGCGATCACGATCCCGGTCGCAGCCCAAAATCTAAAACGCACGAGGTTGGAACGATGAGTGACATTGGCGAGCGGGTGAAAAAGATCGTCGTGGAGCACCTGGG
>Ga0209385_1000278_pt1 | contig 20379 bp, 18 predicted proteins | sample NGEPerB_FD_184506 | JGI IMG/M metagenome (GOLD analysis project Ga0209385, IMG submission 184506) | Arctic peat soil microbial communities from the Barrow Environmental Observatory site, Barrow, Alaska, USA - NGEE PermafrostAB12-B... | ecosystem: Environmental > Terrestrial > Soil > Wetlands >... | reverse complement strand
GAACCAGGACGTCGGCGCGCGCCGCGATCGCAGTGACCGAGCCCGACTTCGGCAGCGACGTCGCGGGCATCAACACGACCGCCACCAAGACCGACGGCGGTTGGCTGATCAACGGCACCAAGACCTGGTGCACGTTCGCGGCGCGCGCCGACGTCCTGGTTCTGCTCGCGAGGACCGACCCCGACCGCGCGAAAGCCCACCGCGGACTCTCGCTCTTCATCGTCACGAAGCCCCAGGGCGAAAGCCACGGCTTTCGCTTCGACCAGGACGCGAAGCTCGAAGGGCGAAGCGACGCCAACGGACGCCTCGAGGGTCGACCGATCGACACCCTGGGGTATCGCGGCATGCACTCCTACGAACTCAGCTTTTCCAACTGGTTCGTTCCCGATGAGAACCTCGTGGGTGAGGATTCCGGACTCGGCAAGGGCTTCTACTTCCAGATGGCGGGCTTTGAGAACGGGCGCATCCAGACCGCCGCGCGCGCCGTCGGGGTCATGCAGGCCGCCTACGAGGCGGCCCTCGACTACGCGAGGAACCGCGTCGTCTTCGGTGAGCCGATCATCAACTACGAACTCACCCGCGTGAAGCTCGGCACGATGGCCGCGATCATCCAGTGCTCGAGGCAGTTCGCCTTTCAGGTGGCGCGGCTCATGGGCCAGGGTGATGGCACGATGGAGGCCTCGATGGCCAAGGCCTACGTCTGTCGCGCGGCCGAGTGGGTGACCCGCGAGGCCCTGCAGATCCACGGCGGCATGGGCTACGCCGAGGAGTACCCGGTCAGTCGCTACTTCGTCGACGCGCGCGTCCTGTCGATCTTCGAAGGGGCCGACGAGACATTGTGCTTGAAGGTCGTCGCACGACGACTCATGAACGACCTCGAAGGGGTCTAGAGCGGCTCGACCGGCGCTATCGCGACCCGCGGGGCGACGAGCACGTCGCGCGCGATGACCTTCGCGGTCACGTGCGTGCCGAGTTCGATGTCCGCACCCTGGTCGCTGCGCACGTCGACGCGCACTGAGATCTCGCCCACCTGGACGACGAGTCGGGTCGTCGCACCGAGGAAGCTCTTGTGGGTGACGAAGCCCTTGCCGTTGGGGTCGATCTCGACGCCGAAGTCCTCGGGGCGAAGCAACGCGTCGTTCTGTCCGGTGCCCGACAGGGGCTCGCCGGTGCGGATCGGGCAGTGCTGACCGAAGACGATGACCTCGTTGCCGGCGATCTCGGCGGGCACGCGGCTTGAGACGCCGACGAACTGGGCGACGAAGGCCGTCGTCGGGCGCGCGTAGAGTTCGGCCGGCGAGGCGGTCTGCTCGATGTGGCCGCGCGACATCACACAGACCCGGTCGGCCATGGAGAGCGCCTCCTCCTGGTCGTGGGTGACGAAGACCGTGGTGATGGCGAGGCGCTGCTGGAGCGTCCTGATCTGGTCGCGCAGTTCGGCCCGGACCTTCGCGTCCAGGGCCGACAGGGGCTCGTCGAGGAGCAGGACCCTGGGTTCGATCGCGAGCGCTCGGGCGAGCGCCACGCGCTGCTGTTGGCCGCCGGACAACTGATGGGGGTACTTCGTCGACTGGTCGCTCAGTCCGACGAGCTCGAGCAACTGCCCGGCCTTGGTTCGCGAATCCGCTCGACCATGGTGACGCATGCGCAGTCCGAAGGTGACGTTGTTGATCACGCTCATGTTCGGAAAGAGCGAGTAGCTCTGAAAGACCATGCCCATGTCGCGCTTCTGCGCGCTGACGTCGGAGATGTCGTTCCCGTCCACCATCACGCGCCCGCTGTCGGGCTGTTCGAAACCCGCGAGTACCCGTAGTGCCGTCGTCTTGCCGCAACCTGACGGGCCGAGCAACGCCACGAACTCCCCCGGCGCGATCGACAGGGAGAATCCGTCGAGGGCGCGGACCTGCCCGTAGGTGCGCACGATTTGGTCGAGCTCGACTTGCGCGCCCTTGGTTGTACCCGCGGTGATCGACGTGTCGGTCATGGAGGTCTCTTTCATCTGGGTCATAGTCCGCCGGTCTTTCGAAGCGAGCGACGTGACTGTGATCGATCGAGTGAAACTATAAGCGTGAGCAGCACCCAGCTGCCGATGAGACCGAGCATCGAGGCCGCCACCGTGACGTGACCGTCTTGCTGCTGGAAGTTGACGATCCAGACCGGGATCGTCTCCCAGAGGTCGAGACTCGCCATGGTGAACTCACCCAGTACCAACGCGAGGGTCAACACCATCGCCGAGAGCAGCGCCGGGCGCAGGTTCGGCAGGATCACGCGGCGCATCGTGGCGAACATGCTGCCACCGAGCGATCGCGACGCTTCGACGAGGGTCTTCAGATCAATTGCGCTCAAGCCCGCGTCGAGCGACCGGTAGACGAAGGGCATCGCGAGGATCACGTACATGAGGCTCAAGAGATAGGGCGAGGACTTCAACCACAACGGGTAGGAGCCGAGGACGCCGGTGATGAGGATGATCGGCGGGATGACGATCGGAAGGATGGTGATGAACTCGACGACGCGGCGCACCTTGGGAAGTCGCAGGTGCACGTAGATCGTCGTCGGCACCATCAGGATCATCGAGAGCACGACCGTGACGAACGAGAGACGTATCGAGAGCCAGAACGCCGCGCCAAAGCCGGGCTCAGTGGGTAACGCCTTCACGGCGAAGAACGAGAAGTGGTTCGCGTCGTTCTGGAGGGCGAATTTGAGTCCGGCGTAGATCGGCGCGAGGAAGTACGCGCCGGCGATCAACATGACGACAAGGCGCCACGTGCGAAATCGCGGACGACGTCGACCCCGACTTGCGGACGCCTCTGGACCGAGAATCTGATCGAGGGCCATTTCAGTGCCCATCGCGCCTATCGCAGCCATTTCGACGCCCTCCTGCGAACGAGACCGTAGAGGATCATCGTCACCGCGAGCACCAGCAGCATCCCGAAGCCAATTGCGTAGCCGAGGTTCTGCTGGCCCGAGATGACGTTTCCGTTCACCAGGTCGCCGATCTGAATCGGAGCCAACGCAATGATCCCGCCCGTGAGCGCCTCGGCCGTTGCGTACGCGGCGAAGGAGCTACCGAAGAGGAGCAGCATCCCGCCGAGGATCGACGGCAACAGGACCGGAACACCGACGTGGCGCCAGTAACGCCAACTCGAGGCACCCATGTTCTGGGCGGCCTCTCGCCACGATTGGCGAAGACCCAACAACGCCGGCGTGATCACCAACACCATGAGCGGGATCTGGAAGTACATGTACACGAACGACACACCGTAGAAGGTAGGGAGCCTCAGTCCATGGCTGTAGGGGTTAATGCCGATGGCGTGCAGCCAGAGCGTGATGATGCCCTGAGACCCGTACGCGGCGATGAACATGAAGGTGAGGTTCACGCCGCCAAAGTTGGCGAGCACGCCTGACGCGGTCGCGACGAGGCGACGCATCACGCCACTGCGACCGGTCTGGATTGCGTAGGCGAGGATGACGCCGAGGACGCCGGGGATGATCGAGGTAATGAGCGCCATCTTGATGCTGTTCTCGAACCCGACGCGGTACACGCCCGTCGTCGCGGCGCGCATGTTGGCGAGGGTGAACTTGCCCGTCGAGGTACGGAACGCGAGATTAACGACGGCGATCGCGGGGATGCCGAGACCCAGGATGACGTAGACGAAAAATGGCGTCATCGCGAGCGTCGGCACGCCGACGCGCTTCAACCGGCGCAGGACCGGACTGCGCCGCGGGGCAGTTGTCACCGACCCGGGTACCGAAGTACCCGGGCCGGTGACGTCTGTTACTTGTTCAGGCATTACTGAGTGAATGTAGCCGTTGGATCAACCGCCGCCGCCAAGTTGTGCCGCCCAGGTGTTGTTCACCGTCGTGGCGTCAGCCGTGATCTGAGCGACCGTCGGGTACGTCAGCGTCACGCCCTTGGGCACGGCCGGCAACTTCGCGACCCAGGCCGCGTTGGCTGTGCCGTGCGCCTGCATGTACGCCAGTTCCACCGGGCGGGCAAGTCCTGCCAACCAGCCGTTCTGACCGGCGACCGAGTACAGGTACTCCTCCCAGAGGCGAGCCGCCGCGGGGTCCGGTGCAGCCTTGGCAATGGCCTGGCTGTAGTACTCGCCTAGTGCCGCGTCAGTGGGGACTGCAATCTTCCAACCCGTCACGGCCGCGCTGATGGCGCCCGCCTGGAGGTAGTCCCACCAGATGACGATGTTCGTCGTGTGGTTCTGCACCGTCGACAACGAGGACTTGCCGGGCACGAACGTTCCCGCCGTGTTCAAGTTGGCGAAGTACGTGACACCAGGTGCCACGTTACCGATCGATCCACCCGACGCGATGGCCGCCGCGATCACGCCAGCGAGCGCGGAGGCGGACGCCGTCGGACTGTCGTTCAGACCAACCGTGTACTTGGAACCCTTGACCGCCAGTGTGGCCAGTTGCGTGAACGAGGTCGGACACGTCGGCACGGCCGTCGAGTCACAGCCAATCGCGACGTAGCCGCCGTAGTCGTCAAACCAGTAACCCTTGGGCTGCTTCAGTCCCGAGGGGATCTGATTCCAGGTCGACACCTTGTAGGGCGTGAGCAGTCCGCTGGACTGAGCAGTGATGGCGTAGTTGGTTCCTACGTCGATCACGTCCGGCGCACTCGAACGTCCCTTGTCGACTTGCAGTGCGGTGACTTCCTGCGCACTCGAGCCCTCGGGGTTCGCCGAGTTGATCTTGATGTGGTACTTCTTGGTGAAGCCCTTCATGATCGCGCCGTAGTTCGCCCAGTTGGTCGGCAAGGCAATCACGTTGAGGTGGCCTTCCTTCTTCGCTGCGGCGATCAAGGCCGTCATTGACTTTGGCCCGGTCTTGGTGAGTTGGGTTACTTTCGCCCAGTTCACGCTCGACGCGCCACTCGCGGACTGCGCCGTCGTCGCGACCGACACAGCCGCCATGCTGGTCATCGTCGCTCCGGCCAGCAGCACCGCACTGACTCTTTTTCCTAACACCACTAAAACCACCTCCCGTGGGGGTTTCGGACCGCCATTTTGGAGGTCCGACGCGAAGGCTAGCGCCACGAACGACGAATTGCTGGTCGAAACATGTCCGCCAGTTGAACATCAGATGAAATCTCCGCGGTGGCCGCGTGAATCAACAGTGAAAGGCGCAACGACGCTGAAGAACTCTCTCAGATTGCGCTTCTAGGGCGGGCAGTCCGCCAACGAAGAATGCGACTACTTACTGTTCGTCGATGGTGAAGGGCTTGTGCACAGCGCCCAGAGTGATGCCCGCCGAATGGAGGTCGGGTCGCTCGCCGCGCGCCTCCTGGGCCTTTACTGCCGCTCGCTCCCAACGCTCCTCGACCCGGCCGTAGCGCCAGTAGGTGAGAGCGGCCAACCATATGAACAGGAACATCCCCACGATCGTGAACCCGGCCTTGTTGATGTTGAAGGCGGCGGCGTAGTTCCAGAGGCCCCCCTTCAGCTTGAGTTGACCGACGAGTACCTGGAGTAACTCCACGGTGCCGATGTAGAAGGCGACGAAGACGCTGAGTCCCGTGATGGTGATGTTGTAATAGACCTTTCGCACGGGCTTGGAGAAGGCCCATCCGTAAGCGAAGTTCATGAACGATCCGTCGATGGTGTCGAGCAGGCTCATCCCGGCGGCGAAAAGGATGGGCAGGCTGAGGATCGCCCAGAGCGGCAGTCCGGCCGCGACCGACGTGCCCGCGAGCACCAGGAACGCGACCTCGGTCGCGGTGTCGAAGCCGAGACCGAAGAGGAAGCCCAGCGGGTACATCTTCCAGGGCTTGTCGATCGAGCGCGCGATCGGACCGAAGAAGCGCATCATGAAGCCCCGGGCGTTCAGGTGCTTCTCGAGTTCCGAGTCGTCGAAACGGCCCTGGCGCATCTGGATAAAGAGCTTCACGATGCCGACCAGGATCACGAGGTTGAGCGTCGCAATGAGATACAGAAAGCTCCCCGAGACGATCGTCCCGACGAGTCCGCCGTAGTGGTGCAGCGGCGAGTTCGTGTTGCGCACCTGACTGCCGAGCGCCCGGGCACCGAGTCCCAAGAGCAACGTCAAGATAAAGACGACCGACGAGTGGCCGAGGGAGAAGAAGAAGCCCACCGACATCGGGCGCTTGCCCTCGGACATGAACTTGCGCGTCGTGTTATCAATCGCGGCGATGTGGTCGGCGTCAAAGGCGTGTCGCATGCCGAGCGTGTAGGCGAGGACCCCAGTGCCGACGCCGAGCATCTGGGCCTTGCCGATGTGGAAGTTGTGATTCGAGGCGACGATCAGCAACGTGAAACCGACGACGTGCAACAGGATGATGAAGCCGAACATCGAGTACATCGTTCGCCACTCGGATGGCGAGAAGGAGGCCCGCACGCGGCTGCGTAGTTTGGTCGGGTCCGTCGTCACCGTGGCCATGAGGCCACACTACTGCGACATATTCCTAATAAGACAGGATTATTCCGAGCTTCTCTTGAGGCCCGCGCGCTCGCCGCGGGTGACGAACTTGGTCGCCATCTTGCGACTCGCCTCGTCGATCATCTCGTCGCCGAACATCACCGCGCCGGCGTTGTTCTCCTCGGTGGCGACCCGGTAGGCCTCGACGATGTCCCAAGCCCTGTCGAACTGTTCCTGGGTTGGTGAATACACCTCGTTGAGTACCAACGCTTGATCGGGGGTGAGCGCCCACTTGCCGTCGTAGCCGAGCATGCGGGTGCGCATCGAGAACTCGCGCAACTCGTCGAGCTCTCGGACCTTCAGGAACGGTCCGTCGATGACCTGGAGCCCATTGGCCCGTCCCGCCATCAGGATCCGCGAGAATACGTAGTTGAAGTGGTCGCCCGGGTACTCGGGGATCGCGACTCCCCCGGTCAGGACCGGCATCTCGATGGACGCAGCGAAGTCGGCCGGACCGAAGATGATGGTCTCCAAGCGCGGGGACGCCGCGCAGATGTCGTCCACGTTGATAAGCCCCCGGGCCGTCTCGATCTGGGCTTCGATGCCGATTTGGCCGACCGGCAGTCCGGCGTTCTTCTCCACCTGGGTGAGCAGCAGGTCCATCGCGACGACGTCGGCCGCGGTTTGGACCTTCGGGAGCATGATCTCGTCGAGGCGCGTTCCGGCGTTGCCGACGACGTCGATCACGTCGCCGTAAGTCCACTGCGTGTCCCAGGCGTTCACGCGCACGCAGAGCACCCGCTCACCCCAGTCCTGAGTGCGAATGGCGCTCACGACCTTGGCCCGTGCCGCCACCTTCTCGTTCGGCGCGACCGAGTCCTCGAGATCGAGGAAGGTCATGTCGGCGATCGCGGTCGGCGCCTTCGCGAGGAAGCGGTCCGAAGAACCGGGCGTCGAAAGACACGAGCGACGGGGAAGTGAGCGGGAACGTTCTGACATGGCGTAATGCTACTTTTCGGAAAAATTACCGTCGATCTTCACAATTCTTTGCCAAGGTCAAATCGCTTTTCAACCCTTGTGATCAGGGACCTTAAACCTTCTCACCTTGTTCTCTGTGGCGTGGTCCAAAAGTTGCCGGTAGCCTAGTCCGAGTGACTGACGTCGAGCGCCGGAGGCGCCACTCGACGCTACGGCTGGCAAGGGAGCTTCAGCAGTTCCGATGGATCGTATCCATTCTGGCTGTCGTCGCAGTGTGCATGAGCACTGTGACTTTCTCGCCACGCCTCGCGGGCGCCTCGACGATCTCGAACGAACGGGCCAAGGCCGCCGTCCTCTACAAGCAGATCCAGAACATCAACGGTCGCGTCGAGGCCCTCGGTCAGAAGTACGACCTCGCCCACGTGAAGTTGGAAACGATCAACAACCAGATCAAGAACACCAAGAACGTGGTCGCCGGCATCGAGCGCAACGTTGCCAAGGGCAACACCCAACTGCGCCAGGACGCCATCTTCGCCTACGTCACCAACGGCGCGGCGGCGAGCAACAATCCCCTCTTCTCCCAGAACGCCAACAAGGTCGGCGCCACCAACGTCTACAACGAACTCGCCGAGGGCAACATCAACACCACCTTGGCGAGCCTCAAGAACTACAAGCTCGAGCTCACTCAGGAGAGGTCGATCTTGAAGGGTCAGGTCAGCCAAGCGGCCGACGCGACCCGCAGCGCCGCCAAGTCCTTCAACGAGGCCCGAGTCCTCCAGGCGTCACTGAAGAACGCCCTCAGCCAAGCAAAGGGCGCCATCGCCAACTACCTCGCCCAGGTCGCCGCGGCCGCGGCCGCCAAGTCCGTCGCGGCCATCAACTCCTCCTCACCCTCGAGCGCCGGCATCCCGGCCCCACCGCCCAACTCGAGAGCCAACATCGCCATCGACGCCGCCATGAGTTACATCGGCGTCCCCTACGTCTGGGGTGGCGCGTCGCGCGGCGGCGTCGACTGCTCGGGTCTCATCATGCTCGCCTACGCCGCGGCGGGGATCTTCTTCCCCCACTACTCCGGCGCCCAGTACGCCGACACGGTGCGCGTCCCTCTTTGGGACATCCAGCCGGGCGACCTGCTCTTCTACGGCTACGACGGTGACCAGCACGTCGCGATGTACGTGGGCAACCACGAGATGATCGAAGCCGAGATGACCGGCACGACCGTGCACGTCACGCCGGTTCGTCTCGGTTACGGCTTCGTCGGTCTCGGACGTCCCCGGGCCTAGGGGTGACGGCCTTTCCCACGGCCCTCCACCTCGGCCCCCTCACCTTCCATCTCTACGGCTTCGGCCTGGCGATCGCCACCTACGTTGCCTACGTCTACGCCCGGCGTCGTCTCTCGCGCGCCGGTTTCAACGTTGATCCGTTCGGCCGCTTCGCCGTCGCGCTGATCGTCAGCGGCCTCATCGGCGCGCGGATCGCCCACGTCGCGACCAACTGGGCTTATTACTCGGGACATCCCGCCCGCTGGCTCGCCGTCTGGCAGGGCGGACTCGCCAGCTTCGGCGGCATCGCTCTGGCCATTCCCGTCGGTCTCTACTGCCAACGACGGTGGTGGCCCTCGACGTCCCTCGCCCGCTTCACCGACGCGCTGGTTCCGGCGTTGATCGCCGGTTGGGCGTTGGGGCGCATTCTGGGCCCACAGTTCATGGTCAATGGCGGCGGACACCTCACGCACCAGTGGTTCGGGATCCACTACGCCGGTCAGGTCAGCAAGCGCGTACCGGTGCCACTCATCCAGGGTGCGGAGGACGGACTCCTGTGGCTGGCGTTGATCTGGCTCGATCGAAGAGGAATCTTGAAGCATGCCGGGACCCTCACCGCTATCGCGATGATCGTGTGGGGAATCGTCCGAACGCTCGACGAGCGACTGCTTCTGGGCCAGCAGTCTCACAGCGGTTCAACCGGGGTGCAACTGGCCGGACTGGCCCTTGCCATCGCGGGCGTCTACCTACTAATACGGCAAGTCAATTCACGGGACAATGTTCAAGCCCCTGCGGATGGCAAATCGACTTTGACTCGGCGCACTCCCTAACATTCAGTCTACGGAACCGAGGGTCGGGGGTTCGAATCCCTCCAGCCGCTCTCAAGGGTGTGGACAATGTGCTGGCAGCCACCGTACAGGTGCACCGTTCAGCATGGTTCAAAATCGCCAACGATTGTTCGACACAAGTTCGCTCGGAAAGGTGAGCCTTTCAGTAACGGAATATCGCGCATTTGTCCCTGGCGCACCACGACGTTTCTAATACTGCGGCCCTCAGATCGTCGTGGTTAGCAACTCGATTGCGCGTCCCGGCTCCTGCCCCAAATTGCGCTTTCCTTTGCAACCTAGAGCCACACACCGCAACCACCATCCGTGAACCGAATGGGCGAGAATCATTGGAGAGCTGCATGACGGACACGGCTCAGCTCGACGAACCTTCTCAATTCGGGCGAGCAGATCGTGGGAATCGATGATTTCTATTCCCAGTTGATCGGCCTCAGCACGTGCCTGCTTCCCGAACTTCGAAAGAGTTACATAGATTCCGGAGCGTGCCGCCAGATTCTCCCTCATGAGCGTTCCGGCGAAGTTTCGGATCTCGTTGACTCCAACGGCCCATGACTCCCATCGCTTGCACTGCACGATCACTCGCTCACCGTCGCGGACGAGAACCAGGTCAATGTTTCCATCGGGGCCATCATTCCGTCCCGTTTCCTCAACCTTCCAACCTTCTCTTCGAAACATCTCGCCGACGAGCCACTCAAATTCTGTTGAATCGAGCAGTCGAATATTGCTCGTCCAGTCAAGGAGTCGCTTTCGCTCGCTCGTCTTCAATTGCTTGTCAAGCCATCCGATACCGAGCGCCATCGCCATCACCACTCCTGTGAGGTTCAGCTCGATCAGAAAGACTTTTGACATTCCGAGCAATACGGGAAGCAGCAGTCCAATTCCCGGATAGAGGAGGAGCACGAGGGAAAGGATGGTCCATCCAGACACCCGATCAACCAATTTCTTGATATTTCGCTGGAACGAATCATCGAGTTTTGACACTGACCTAGACACTAGAGGGAGTTAACCGATTACTGCTCCATGAACAAGTTCCTTGGTCAAGTGATTTGTCATTGGGCGTAAGAACACGCTTTCGCCCGTCGACGGGTTCACACGATATGAATCGGTCCAAGTATTCCATCCACTCTCCCAAGAAGGAGAGCCTCTGGAATATCTGGACCGATTCACTTCAATCATCCGGCCACCTCTACATTTTGGTTCAGCAATAACCACCGAAAAGACCTATCCTCACTGGCCGCCTAGTCATCGAGATGTTCGATCTAGTGCGGCCGTAGAACATCCGTCGATTCCGTTGGGGAGCGAGTGCACCGCGTCCAGAATCCCATTACTACGTTGGCCGCGGCATTCCCGGGCAACTCAGCGCCCTTCTATTTGCTCGATAATCGCGAGGATCTGGTCGCCGTATCGATCAACCTTCGCAGGGCCGATCCCGTTGATGGACAGCAGTTCAGCGACCGTGTGAGGACGTACGCTCGACAGTTCGTCCAGAGTCCGATCCGTGAAAACCACGTACGCCGGGACTTTGTCCGCCTTCGACTGCTCCGACCGCCAAGCCTTAAGGGAGTTGTAGAGGCCGGCGTCCACTTCCGAGGTAGGTCCGGAGGCACGTCGGGCCTTCGTTGGTGACTGAGGTCCGAGTGATCGAGTCTGCCCATTGATCTGCATTATCGAGCCGAAGGGCACCGTTATGCCAACTCCTCCGGCGGACACCGCGACGCCGTTCGTCTCCACCGCGCGGACCACGCAGTCGTAACCACCCCACGTGAACCGCAGTCCTACTTCAGCCGCCACCCGGTTCGTCGCGACGGGACCTTGGCTTGAACGGGACTCGCTGGCCTCATCCATGATCGAATGATGCCGGTTGACGGGAGCGGACAGCTCGTTCAAGAAAATGGACGGCGACCCAGCGTCGGCGGTGATGACCAGCGACGTGGTGCACCGGGTGATCGCGACGTGAAACACGCGGCGCTCTTCCTCGATATCGGTACTTAGCCGATGCGGGAAGATCGTGGAGCTGGCGTCGTAGACAATGACATGGGGCCACTCGAGACCCTTAACCTTGTGGACGGTCGCGATCATCACTCCGTTTTCGTCCGGCGGCATGTGGAGCAACCTCCAGAGCCATTCGTCGAACGTCTTGGGGTCTGCGTGCTGTCGCCCCAGGGCAATCAGGCTTCGAAGGCCGTCGGAGTTCGAGGCGCTGTTGCGGCCTTGGTGCGAGGCGTCGAGCGTTGCCAAAGCTCGATCAAGGCCGATCTCAGTACGGATGAATTCGATCAGTGCCGGCGTCGACGCACGTTCGGCGAACTTGAAGATTCGTTCAACGTCGCCGACGAACTCGGTGATCTTCTTCGCGGTCGACTCATCCGTCCGTCCGGCGAGCCGCGTGAGACCGTCAACGGTGGTCTGTTCTCCCATCCACTCGCGCGCCCTCGGCGAGATGCCTCGGCCCGGCCGGCGCACCGCCAACATGATGTCGGCGCCACTCATCCGCTCGGGACGAACCGCGAGTCGCAGCCACGCGAGCGCCGATTCCACGCCCGAACTCTTCAGAAACTCCCCTCCACCGCGGAGGTTGACCGGGATGCCTGCCTCCAAGAGTGCTACCTGCACCGGGACCAGGAGCGCATTCACCCGGGAAAGCACCGCGATCTCGGAGGTCTTCGCGCCGGCTTCAAGTAGCACCCGCACGTGATTGGCGACGTGTTCGACCTGATCGTCGACCTTCGCCACGACGAATGACTCCGCCGCTCGCACGTTGTTCGGTCCGGGCCGGATCTCCTTGGGCACACGCACCCTGTTGTGAGACAGCAGATTGAAGGCGGCTGTGATCACCGGCGCCGGGCAGCGGTAGTTGACCTCGAGCGCGTGATGAACGGCATCGGGGACGTGGTCCTCGAAGTGCACGAGCCACTCGGGCGTGGCTCCGGAAAAGCCGTAGATGGTCTGGTCGTCGTCGCCGACGCCAAAGATGGACAGTGACGGCCCCGCCAGGAGTCGCAGGAGCAGCATGTGGGCGGGCGTCAGATCCTGGTATTCGTCGACGAGCAGCACTTCGGCGCGCTGCTCGGCGGCGAGCCGCACGCGCGGGTCACGGAGCAGGACTTCGATCGCGAGGTAGATCTGTTCGTCGAAGTCGACCTGGTTGTGCTCCGCGAGGTACTGGCGATAGTGGGGGAAGAACGCCGCGAAGCCCTCGAGGTCGCCCCGATACGCGTCCTCCACGGACTGCGGTGACCTCAGGCCGAGCCGGACTTCCGTGAGCGCGTCGATCCACGTCGCTGCCGGGTCGGTATTGGTCCTGCGCGGGTACTTGACGTATTCAGAGTCCGACAGGATGGCGCGGACGTCACGTTCGTTGATCGTCTGCAATTTCGTGTCGCGACTCACGAACCCGTTGGTCCCGTTGAGGACCGACAGCGCCAGCGCGTTCAATGTCTGGATCTGCAAGTGCGGATGGTCGGACGTGCGCTCGCGCATCTCCTGTTGGGCCCGCTTGTTGAAAGCGACGAGGAGCAGCGAGTCGGCCGGCACGCCGGAGTTCAGCACGTGACGGGCTCGTTCGGTCAACACCCTGGTCTTACCCGATCCGGCGGGAGCAATGATGCGCGCCCGAGTGAAGGGATCCGCAACCGCGAGAAGCTGGTCGGGCGCCAGCGCGGCCGTCGGAGGACTCGCCACAACCGGCGTGAGCAGACCCTTAGTGAGAGCAACGCGGGGTACCACTACCGCTCCGCCGAGTCCTTGGTCCCCGACCTCCCAAAGGTGCAACGGACCTCCATCACACCAGGCGTTGGTGCCATCGGGAAGGATCGCTTCGGCGCCGCGCGCAGTCCCCTGACTCGCACCGGCCTTAATCGCCATTGCCGTCAGCGGCCACATCGGGCGCGCCGCGTCACGGGCGTCCACCGCATTGGAGGTGGCCAGACGCCACGTCGCCTCCGCTACAAAATCAGAATTGGGCAGTACCTCCCAAACGTCGCGTTCGTCCAGTCCCAGCGAAGGTACCTCCATTGAGGGATTGACCTCGTAGACGACCGCCTTTCGAGTGAGAAAGGCGCGACGCACCGCGCGCAGAGTCGACGGGTTGGCCACGGAGGCATCGTCGAGCGATATCCGCTCACACTGAGCCCACGGCAGTGGAACAACGGCGCCCGTCGTTAGCAACACAGATCGACCAAGCGCCGCGGGGCCTCGGAGTGACTCCCATAGAACTTCGCTACCCACTGTCACAGTTCAAGTCCCAGTCCCTTATCGGCGTTGACGGTCCCCAACATCCTGACGGATACGTCTTCAGGAACCTACAACGTCACGCAGAAGCACACGAAGCATTCCTGGCATGCTTGTCTTGCGAACGCCGGCTCTGCAATCTCAAACAGTAACTACTGGCGGTCCAATTAGGCCGAGTCCTCGTCCCCGAAGCTCAGAATTGTGTGCGCGTGCCGCAGCAGTGGAGTGTCGACCATCTGACCTTCGAAGGCGAACACTCCCCTGGCTGTCGCGGCGGCGTCCACGACTCGACGGGCCCACGAGACCTCCATCTCGGTGGGCCGGTAGGCGCGACGGACGACCTCCGCTTGCGTGGGATGGATGCACGCGGTGCCGCTGAATCCGGAGGCGGAGGCGTCCCGCGCCTCCTCTTCAAGCCCCTCGAGGTCGCTGATGTCGAGGTGGACGGCGTCGATCGCGAAGCGCCCACTAGCGCCTGCGGCGAGGAGTACCTGTGCGCGTGCGAATCGGGCAACGTCTCGGTAGCGACCGGTGTTCTCCCGGCTGGACGTGCCGCACAGCGACGCAATGAGGTCTTCGGCTCCCCACATCAGACCCACCGTGGGACCTGCGTCGGCAATTGCGTGCGCCTCTCGCACGCCCTTCGCCGTCTCACAGAGCGCGATGACGTTGCGCGGTGCGAGTGACTCGACCTGCTCAGCTAATTCGGTCTTCGCGAGCATCACCATGTGGTACGACGTCTCGGCGAGCGCCATCATGTCCAAGTGGTGGTCAGACGTTCCCACTGGATTCACGCGCACGATCGCGCGATTGGGATCGAGAGCGGACGCAATGAGTGCCTCTCGGGCCACTGCTCGATCCCCCGCGCTGACACCGTCCTCGAGGTCCAGGATCACGTAGTCCGACGCCGCGGCGGCCTTTAGGTACCACTCGGGACGATTCGCCGGGCAGAACAGAAACGCGGGGCCCAGCAGATCCCAGCTCACGGCGACTCCGTCGGCTTCATCCTCACGAGCGTCGTCCGGACCGCGACTGCCACGACCTCGCCATGTTGATTTCGTGCCGTGTGCTCGAACGTGACGATCCCCTCGCCCGGCCGACTCGACGACGCGCGCTTCTCCAGGATGACGGTCGAAGCGTAGAGCGTGTCACCGTGAAAGACAGGGCTCGGAAAGCGGACGTCGCGGAAACCCAGGTTCGCCACGATCGTGCCCTGGGTCAATTGACCGACCGAGAGTCCGACCAAGGTCGAAAGCGTGAAGAGGCTGTTTACGAGTCGTTGTCCGAAGGGCTGTTGACTCGCCCACGCCTCGTCCAGGTGCAGCGCCTGGGGGTTCATGGTCAACGTCGTGAAGAGGATGTTGTCCGCCTCAGAGACGGTACGACCCGGCTGGTGACGATAGATGGTGTTCAACTCGAACTCCTCGAACCAGAGTCCCCGCTGCTCGACGACCTTGAACTCTTCGTGGCTCATAGGTCCAACCGCAGTTCTGGACCGGTGGCCGCGCGCACTTCGTCGACGCTGACGCCGGGCGCCACTTCTCGCAGTACCAGTCCGTCGCCTTCCACATCGATGACCGCCATGTCGGTGATGATGCGATGCACGCAGCGCTCTCCGGTCAGTGGCAGCGAACACTCCTTCACGATCTTCAGATTCCCGTCCTTGTTCACGTGTTCCATCATGACGAGGACCCGCTTGGCGCCATGGACGAGGTCCATCGCCCCGCCCATGCCTTTCACGGTCTTTCCCGGAACGACCCAGTTGGCCAGGTCACCACGTTCTGACACCTCCATCGCGCCGAGCACCGCAACGTCGATGTGCCCGCCGCGAATCATCGCGAACGACGAAGCAGAGTCGAAGAAGCTCGCCCCCGGCAAGACGGTCACGGTCTCCTTACCCGCATTAATCAGATCGGGGTCCTCGTCACCTTCCTCGGGGTACGGTCCGACGCCGAGGATCCCGTTCTCGGAGTGCAGCACGACGGTAATCCCGGGGGGTACGAAGTTCGGCACCAACGTCGGCATGCCGATCCCCAGGTTGACGTAGTCGCCGTCCTTCAACTCCAAGGCCACGCGTGCCGCCAACTCGTTTCGGGTGAGCGTCATCGGTCCGCCCCTTCGAACCGAGTAACCGACGTTGCAACTTGGCTGGCTCGTGGCGTGACCGTGCGTCGCTCGATTCGTTTCACTGGATTCTTCACCTCGACGACTCGTTGCACGAAGATCCCGGGCGTGTGAATCGTGGCGGGGTCCAGGTCGCCGGGTTCGACGAGTTGCTCGACCTCAGCAATGGTGACGCGTCCGGCCTGGGCACAGAGTGGATTGAAGTTCTGCGCCGACTCCTCGTAGATGAGGTTCCCGTACCGATCGCCGTAGCGCGCGTGCACCAGGGCGAAGTCGCAGGTGATGCCCCGCTCGAGGACGTACTCCACGTCGTCGAAGATTCGTGACTCCTTCGGCTCCGATAACAGCGCGGCCACGGTGTCCGTGGCGTAGCGAAGGGGCAGACCGCCGTCGGCGACCTGCGAGCCGACGCCCGCTCTCGTGTAGAACGCCGGGATGCCGCTGCCACCAGCTCGGAGACGCTCGGCGAGCGTGCCCTGAGGCACGAGTTCGACCTCCAACTCACCGGCCAGGTACTGGCGGGCGAACTCCTTGTTCTCCCCCACGTACGACCCGGTCGTCCGTCGGATCCTCTTGGCCTTCAACAAGAGCCCGAGTCCGAAGTCATCGATCCCGCAGTTGTTACTCACGGTCGCGAGATCCGTGGCCTCACCGGCGACCAGTACGTCGATGAGTGCGGTCGGAACGCCGCAGAGCCCGAATCCTCCCACCGCGATCGACGAGCCGCTGGTGATGTCAGCTACGGCCTCGCGTGCGGTCGCGACAGCCTTGTTCATCGCCGAACCGCTGGTACGGGGTCCCTGCGGACTGGAACCATCACCACTTCACCGTATTTATTCATGACTTCTCGACTTTCTGCTCACCAAGGCACCCATTGCCAACGAATCGCCTTCTCGCCCTTGTGCCCCGACGAACCCTGCCACTCCTGGGACCCGCTGTCCAACGGTACGTCAAAGGGCACTTGACGACTCCATTTGTGGGATAAAAGGGGCGAATCTCCTGAAAGGACCTTTTCCTCTATTGACATTCCCGAGGAACTCCATAGGTTGAGTCGATGGCAGAGATTGACACTTCGAGCGTTGAGGCAGAGCCGCGCCATCCGATCTTCATTCAGGACTTCATTGATATCGACGCGCCCTTCGAGACGTTGCGGACGCGATTCACTGGTGACAGTGAGTGGCTGGGACCCATGGCGAACGCGGCCGCGCAGGACGGCGAGACGCTCCGGATGCGCATCGGACCGACCTGGGCCGCGGGACTCATCACCCGCGAGGTGCGCGTCACGCTCGGACCTTCACGAGAGCGTAACGACGCGCTCTACCGGTCGATCACGTGGAAGGCGAGCGGCATGCCGTCACTCTTCCCTCTCCTTGACGGTGACATCGAGTTGGCCCCCGTCGGACGCTGGAGTTGCCGCGTGTCGGTCGACATCATCTACACACCACCATTGGGCGGTTTTGGTGCACGGATGGACCGCGCGCTGATGCACCGGGTCGCCGCCTCGACGGTGCGGTCATTCATCTCTCGTATCGCGACCAAACTGCCGCCCGAAGATGGTGATTGGACTGCGGACGGCGACGGCTCGTCCGTGCAGTGAGTCGTCCTTAGAGGAGCTGATTCCACTCGGGATTCGTCAACCGACCTAGTCGCACGATGTCGTTCAGTTCCAGTTCCCGCACGGCAGTTCGCGCGACGTCGACGTACGAGGGGTGGTCGAGATTGAGTCGGCGCCACGGCGAGAAGAGCACGCGCGTCACCCCGGTGTTCGAGTAGATGCCGCGCACAAGGATCCCCGACGCCGAGGCGGCGACGACCAGCGCCGGCCGCTCCTTGGCACTCACTTCCGGGATCGACGCGTCCGTATCGTCGAAGGGCACCTCTGCTAGAACGACGGTGCCCACCAGAGGATGCGACGTGTTGAACTCGATCTCCTCCACGGGCGTGAGCTTCATCGGGCGTCGCTCGATTTCAACCGTTGATATGTCCGTATTGCCCTCAACTCGCTGGGTGGTTGGCTCGGTCACCTTGGGGGACTTCACCTTCACCGGACGCGCCGGCCGTGACGATGCAACCGACTTCTTGACCTTCTTAAGGTTCTTCTCGGCCTCTCGGCGCGCGCGGCGCTGTTCGCGAATCTCTGGATCGACCTCCTTCGCCACTAGCAAGCTCGACGTTGGCGCGACCGAGAGCAATGGGGGAAGCTCAAACTCGGGCCGCTCTTCGAGCAGGCGTCGACAGTGGGGCGCCGCCGGGAACTCTTCACCGATCGCGTGTGTCAAGAGCGCGACGACGTCATCGTTGGAGGCACCGTTCGTCAACAGTCGATCGATCGCGCCAGCCAACTGCTCGTACGTTGGCGTATCGGCGTGGTCGCCGAGTTCCTCGATCACCCGCTCGAGCGGTTCCATCGCCAAGAGTTCAAGCAACGCCTGGACCGCGGCGATCGGCGCCGAGGCGGCGAAGGTAATGACGTCGCGACGCTGCTGAAGGGTGCGCAGCGGCATGCCCACGACCGCGCTGACCTTGCTGTTGCCTCGCAACTGAAGCTTGTCGACGGCGGCCAGGACGGTCGCGGGGTCGATCTTCAAAAGTCCTCGACGGACGTATTCGACGGAACTACTGGTACCGGACGTCACGATGACTACTTCAACAGGTGCTTCGCGACGACCACTCGCTGCACCTGGTTGGTCCCTTCGTAGATCTGGGTGGTCTGGCGAAAGTGTCCACCTGGTCCACTGAGGCCGTAGTTGTCTAGCGATTCGTCCATTAGGTCCACTGAATCAATCGTAGTTCGCCTGAATTGTAGGGATGAAAGTAGGGATGCCAGTGCAAGGGCCCATGTCGGAGGGGGCTGCTTTGCAGTGTGGGGTTCGAACGCGAACGTATTAACCGGCAATACGGAGACCGAGGATTTTGCCACGATCTTCGATCGATGGAACGGAACCATCTGGAGCCGCGCCCAAACGATTCAAGGGGTCTACACCAGCAGCCCCTCTCTTGCTCCACGTCGAAGGCGTGTGTCGCGGTCGGCACATCGTCGGCCGTTTGGAACGGAGCTCATTGAAGTCTCGTGAATGTTCCAGGTGAGACTTCCAACTCCGCGACAACGGCCACTCCTTCTCCGGCATCTCGTGCGTGGCCAGCCTCACGTGCATGGCGGTGGGGAGCATGAATTCCACCTCGAGCGGGACGTCGGCGACTGTCATCACGTCGGCCAGCGGCACGTGGCATGTCGTAATCTCTCCGACGATATTGTTATCGCGCGCTCTCTCGTTAAGTGAGATCGACTGTCGCTCCGCGACGCAATGTCTTACTTTCGGATCAATTCCGGAAGAAAATAGTGAGCCAGCCGTACTGTCTGAATGGAATGGTAACCACTGGTCGAACGCTGCGGTGTCGGAGCAATTGTTCGGCGGCGGCGGAATCGACTTCATGTCCCCCAACAGCGACGTAGTCGTCGATACGCCATCAAATAGCAAGTCGATGCTTTGGTTGAAGGGGTAGTGCTTAGAAGAGTAATCCAGATGTGTAATATCACTCCGAAAATAAGAGTTCACTTATCTTCTTTCAATCGCAAAGACGAGAATGAATATTGAGTGAATGATTGCTGTTAACGGTCAGGAGCCCCAGCGGCTTCGACGCCAAGTCTGTGACATTCAATGAGTTAGGGGGAGTCAGTGAAGAAGTCCTTAGTTGGTGTCTTAGTAGTCGCCAGCATGTTCCTAGGCGTTGGAGTTGCTTCAGCGAGTGCATCGCCAGTGAAACGCGAGCAGGCTTATATCAATAGCCAAATGAAATCTCAAGTATTTCCAGTACTGACTTGGCAGGCTTGTTCCCTTGGATCAGTTCACGGTCAATGTGCCAGTACCAATGGTGGTGCGGTGACAGGTAACAAGTTGTCGTTCGGCGCATATCCGAAGGAGCTTGTTATGAAAGAGACGGGTGCTACAGCATCGTCAAACATTGAAGCGAGCATGAACCAGGTCATTGGTCAAACCATTCAGTACTATGCGGGAACTAAAGCTGCTCAATGGTCAAGTGGAGTCGCCGACGCCGGTACTCCAGCGCGCAATGAGACAAAAGATTTCGGTTCGTGGGCGGTGCAAGTCAAGACAAGTGCTGTTAATCGAGGAACCGTCAAGGTAACTCTTACTTTGCTTGGGTAACCCCTATTGATCACCATCACGGATCGCCCCTGGGTCTGCTCAGCGGGTGGCGGATTCGCTCACCGTTCGGTTGAGTGGCGACCTTGGGCTTCGGTGTCGCCTGCGAGTCGACCTGGTTCGAACGAGTGGCCGGATCCCCGTGAACTGAGCCACTAGTAATGCGAGTCCTGATGCTCCAAAATGGAGCGAGGAGGACAGCATGAAGCAAAGGCATCACACCCCCGAACAGGTGATCCGAAAGCTCGCCGAGGGCGAGAAGCTGCTGAACCAGGGCGACGACATCGCCGAGGTCTGCCGCCAGCTCGAGATCACCCAGTCGACGTGGCACCGCTGGAGGAATCAATACGGCGGCATGAAGGCCAACGACGCCAAGCGCTTGAAGGA